>Ga0073928_10007063_pt1 | contig 14774 bp, 12 predicted proteins | sample PaiPotPPA55metaG_FD_76969 | JGI IMG/M metagenome (GOLD analysis project Ga0073928, IMG submission 76969) | Iron sulfur acid spring bacterial and archeal communities from Banff, Canada, to study Microbial Dark Matter (Phase II) - Paint Pots PPA... ... | reverse complement strand
TGCACCGCGGCGCAGATCTCGGCGATGTCATGCTCGTAAACTCCGTGAGTCGACGGGTAGGTGATCATCAACGCCGACAACCGATCCGCGTGCTCGGCCACTTTCGCGCGCAGGTCGTCGAGGTCGACGTCGCCAGCCCCTACGGACCCGCCGCGGCACGCCACCACCACCACCCGCATGCCGGCCAGTGCCGCCGACGCCGCGTTGGTGCCGTGGGCACTGGAGGGGATCAGGCACACGTCGCGGTCGGGCTGGCCGCGCTCGGCGTGATAGGCCTGGATCGCGAGCAGACCGGCGTACTCCCCCTGCGAACCGGCGTTCGGCTGCAGCGACACCTCGTCATACCCGGTCATCGCGGTCAGCCACGTCTGCAGGTCGGCGATCAGCTTGCGCAGCCCCGGCGTGTCCGACGCGGGCGCAAACGGGTGCTGGCGGGCGAACTCCGGCCAGGTGATCGGCTCCATCTCGGCGGCCGCGTTGAGCTTCATCGTGCAGGACCCGAGCGGAATCATGCTGCGGTCCAACGCGATATCCTTGTCGGCCAACGACCGCAAATACCGCATCATTTCGGTTTCGGTGCGGTATCGGGTGAACGCCGGATGTGTGAGGAATTCCGATGTCCTGCTGGCGATTTCTGATTTAACGGGCTCTGCTGAGGTGACCTCGAAGGCCTGCAGTACCGCCGAGACATGAATGTCGGTGGTGGCCTCGTCGCAGGACACCGACACGTGATCATCGTCCACCCGCCAGAGGTTGATGCCCTTTTCCTTCGCCGCGGTGATCACCGCATCGGCGCGGCCGGGCACCCGGGCGAGCACGGTGTCGAAGAACTTGTCGTGCACCGGCGCATCGCCCAGCGCTGCGGCGATCGTCTCGGCGCGCCCGTGCACCCGGCGCGCGATCCCGGCCAGACCGTCGGCACCGTGATAGCTGGCGTACATGGCGGCGATCACCGCCAGCAGCACCTGCGCGGTGCAGATGTTGCTGGTGGCCTTGTCGCGGCGGATGTGCTGTTCGCGGGTCTGCAGCGCCAGCCGGTACGCCGGCGACCCATCCGCATCAAGGGACACGCCGACCAGCCGGCCGGGCAGCTGGCGGGCATGTGTGCCGTGCACCGCGAGGTAGCCCGCGTGCGGCCCGCCGAATCCCATTGGGACGCCGAAACGTTGGGTGCTGCCGAACGCGACGTCGGCACCGATCTCGCCGGGCGGTGTGATCAGCGTCAGCGCCAGCAGGTCGGCGCCAACGGCGACCAGTGCGCCGCGCTCGTGCGCGGCGCTCACCAACTCGGTCCAGTCCACGACGGCGCCGCTGGCGCCGGGCAGCTGCGTGATCACGCCGAAGAAGTCGCCGTCGGGCAGGCCGGCGCGAAGGTCGGCGGTGACGATCTCGATGCCAAGCGGCGCGGCACGGGTGGCCAGCACCGCGGCCGTCTGGCGGTACACGTCGGCGTCGAGCGCCAACCGTTTCGACGGCCCGCGCACCGCGCGGTGCATCAATGTCATCGCCTCCGCGGCGGCGGTGCCCTCGTCGAGCATCGAGGCGTTGGCGACCTCGAGCCCGGTCAGGTCGGCCACCATCGTCTGGAAGTTCAGCAGCGCCTCGAGGCGCCCCTGGCTGATCTCCGGTTGGTACGGGGTGTAGGCGGTGTACCAGGCGGGATTCTCAAGTATGTTGCGGCGCAGCACCGGTGGCGTCAGCGTGTCGAAATAGCCCTGCCCGATCATCGACACCGCGACGGTGTTGGTGTCGGCCAGCGCCCGCAGCTCGGCAAGCGCCTCGGTCTCGGTGGCGGCTGCGGGCAGTACGTCCAGCCCTGGTGCGACGCCGTCGGTTGACAGGGCGTCGAGGATGCCGGCGGGCAGCGCCTTGTCCGCCAGTTCGTCGAGAGACCCCACACCGATGGTGTTGAGCATGGTCGCGACGGCATCGGCGTCCGGTCCGATGTGGCGATCGGCGAAGTTGGGTTGATTGTGATCGGACATTTCATGATCGGACATTTCATGATCGAACACTGAGGTGCACTCCCGACGCGTTAGAGCAGGAACCGCTGGTTCCTCCCCCTCTGTCGTCGACCCGTTCCCGGGCGCCTGAGAGATTCGGCGGCCTTGCGAGAAGGCACCTTTCCCCATGGGCGGGTAAGACCGCCCTCGACGGGAGGGCTTACCGCTTTCCAGAGGCATCGGGGCCTTGCGCGGTCCTGGGTGCCTGAGAGGTTGACGGAGAGGTGTTGCTCCTTCGGCGTCCGCGACTGGCCGTCACGGAGCTCTCCCGCACAAGGGCGATGCGCTGACCAGTTTACCGGTAGCCGGGCGAAGACGGCCTATCAGCCGATTTTGCGGTCGCGAGTCTTGCGCCGCGAGGCCAGCTCATCCTCGGGCTCGGCGATCGACTCGCCGCCGTCGGCGCGCTCACCGGGGAAGTCGGCGATCGCCCCGGTCAGTTCCCGCATGGCGCCGGACACCGCGATACCGAACACGCCCTGGCCGCCCTGCAGCAGGTCGACAACTTCCTCGGCGGACGTGCACTCGTAAACCGTGGTGCCGTCGGAGAACAGCGTGATGTTGGCCAGATCGCGGACGCCGCGCTGACGCAGATGGTCGACGGCGACCCGGATGTTGTGCAACGAGATGCCGGTGTCCAGCAGCCGCTTGACGATCTTGAGAACGAGGATGTCCTTGAACGAGTAGAGCCGCTGGCTACCCGAGCCGGCGGCGCTGCGGATGGATGGCACGACGAGCGAGGTACGCGCCCAGTAGTCCAGCTGGCGGTAGGTGATGCCGGCGATCTGGCAGGCGCTGGGGCCGCGGTAGCCGACCAGCTCGTCCGGCACCGAGTCGTCGGGGAACAGACCGGCCTGCACGGGTTCGCTGGGCGCGCTGGCCGAGGATTCGGCGGGCCCGCTGCTGGTGGACAGGTCCAGCTGCTCTTGACGTGGTGTGTCTCCCACTGTCGAATCCTCTCGCCGATCGAACTCGCCTCTGTGACCTGCACAGGTGCACATTTGCCGAAGCTCGAATGTGTCGAGCATACGCTTCCGGTTGAGTCATGACTGCTCGTCGCGGTCAAGTATGGCTGCCCAATTCAGGGTTGGAAGAAACCCGCGCCGCGTGTCGAGTGTGACGAGATGTATCCGTGACAAAAGCGCTGGCCGCAGCCACCCGCCAGGAGGGGAGCCGCGTTACGTCGCCTTGAAGTCGTCCGGGGACACGCTGTCCAGGAACTCCTTGAACTTCTCGACCTCGTCCTCGCGGACTGCGCCCGCCGCTTCCTCGTCGTTCTCATCGGGAATCAGCAGGCCGGCCTCGGCGAGCACCGCCTCCTCGACGTAGATCGGCACGCCGACGCGAAGCGCGATGGCCACCGAGTCCGACGGCCGCGCCGACACCTTGATGTCGCGGTCGAAGATCAAGTCCGCGTAGAAGGTGCCCTCCTGCAGATCGACGATGCGCACCTCTTTGAGCGAATGACCAAGCGCGGTAATGAGATCTCGGATCAGGTCGTGCGTCAACGGCCGCGCGGGCTCGTGGCCCTGCTGTTCGAGAGCGATCGCGGCGGCCTCCGGCTGGCCGATCCAGATCGGCAGGTACCGGTCACCGTTGGCTTCCCGCAGCAACAACACCGGCTGGTTCTGGGGCTGCTCCACGCGAATGCCGACCACACGAACCTCACCCATCTGTGTCTGCCCTCCGCACCAAGAAGCCGTCAAAAGTGAGTCTAATCCTCAGCGATCAAGAACGTCGCGCACGGCGGACTTGATTAGCGACGTGTGCAACGTGATAGCCAGCGCAGCCACCTCGCGGGCCAGATCATCGGCGCGGTCGCGGGCGCCGGCCTTGCCCGCCTTGACCACTGGACCAGCGATCTGGGCGATCAGGTCGGACTGGCGGTCGGCCGCCGAGCGAAACGCCCGCAGGTGCCGCGCTTCAACGCCGTATTCTGTCAGCGCCCTGGCGCACTGCGCGATCACCACCGAATGCTCATCGAAGAAGCCCGCCGTCCCCGTCTTGACCACCCCCGCCTTGATCAGCTCGATCAGCAGGACCTCATCGATGCCGGACCGGGCCAGTAGATCTTCGCGCCGCAGCCGCACCTGGGTGGGCGCAACGCCGGCCAACCCGGCGGCGTCTTCGTCGGACGCTTTTTCCGACTGGCTATGCACAGAAACCAAACGCGGTACGCCGTAACTGGATCCGGTCTGGGGCAGCTCGCCGTCGAGCTGGGCGTCCAGCTGCGCCTTGATGACCTTCAACGGCAGATACTGGTCGCGCTGAGCGGTCAGGACGAACCGCAGGCGCGCGCAATCGTAGGCGGTGAACCGCCGATATCCCGACGCGGTGCGCTCAGGGGTGACCAGACCTTCGGCTTCCAGAAACCGGATCTTCGAGATGGTCACGTCCGGAAAGTCGCCTCGCAGCAGATCGAGGACCGCTCCGATCGACATCCCGGCCAAACCGGGCCTGTCGGGGGCGGTCATCGTTGCTCTTCGCGCGAGCGCTCACCGGCCACTTAGCTGGCCGGGCCGCTGTCGTCGTCGCCCCTGGGCCCGGTCAGAAACACCAGGCGAAACTTGCCGATCTGGACCTCGTCACCGTTGGCCAGCACCGCCGAATCAACAGGTTCGCGGTTCACATAGGTGCCGTTGAGGCTGCCGACGTCGACGACCTGGAACTCGCCGCTCTCCAGCCGGAACTCGGCGTGGCGGCGGCTGACCGTGACGTCGTCGAGGAAGATGTCGCTGTCGGGGTGTCGACCGGCCGAGGTGGTGGCCTGGTCCAGCAGGAATCGCGAGCCCGCGTTGGGACCGCGCTTGACGACCAGCAGCGCTGACCCGACGGGCAGCCCCTCAACGCCCGAAACCGCACTGTCGGTGCCGGCGGCGGCCGGAGCGTCCAGCTCGTTGAGGAAGTCGGCGCGGAAAACCGATGTCGTCTCCACGGTGACATCGTCAGACGTCTGGTCAGGCCCAGGGTTATGGTCCTTGTCCGTCACCCGCTGCTCCTCACTGGCTGCTGTGGCGATATCAGGCCGGGCCCCCCAGCCGTCACGCGTCTGGTGTCGACCGTACCGCGCAGTGCACGTCATTGTGTGCACCACCGCCGGATCCGCCTGTGTTCGACTGGTCTGCCGAACCCTAACAACTCGTCATTCGGTCACCGTGGCGCGGTAGCCGTCGGCACTGAGCAGTCCGGCGAGTCCGTCCTTGACCGACGCGGCGTCGACGTGGAGGTCGACGAGCCACCCTTCGCCGTAGGGGTCGGAGTTGACCAACTGCGGGTTTGCTTCCAGATCACCGTTGACCGCAACGACTTTCGCGCTGACGGGGGCGTAAAGGTCGGACACCGACTTGGTCGATTCCACTTCACCGAACGACTCGCCCGCGGTCAGGTCGGCGCCGACGTCGGGCAACTGGACGAAGACCACGTCGCCGAGCGCCGACTGGGCGTAGTCGGTGATGCCGACCCGTAGGGTGTCGTCGCCGGTGCGCTGCACCCACTCGTGTTCCTCGGTGTAGTACAGGTCGGCTGGGATTTCGCTCACGGCGCTCCTCGTGGACAAGTGCTCATTTGACTGGCTGAGCGTATTGGCGGGGTTTCGGTTGCCGCAAGGCGGTTACGTCCACCCGGTCGGACTGTTGTATCACCATCGAGCCGCCGACGCGCTTGACGCTGTCCATCGCGCCGCCCGGGATGTTCATCGCCGCGGCCAGCGTCGGCGGATCACCAATCGCCAGAACCGAATACGGCGGGTTCAGCGTCGCGCTGTCCACCACAAGCGCGCCGGGGCTGCCAACGACCCAGGTGTCGACGCCGACCCGGACCGCCGCCGCGCCGCCGCGGATCTCCATCGCCTCGGCGCCCGCGGCCCTCAGCTCGTTGATCACGTCCAGCATGGTCTCGGCAGGCACACCGGGGGCGGTGTCGGCGATCGTCAGCGTCACACCTGGGCCCGTCGCGGCCACGGTGCCGATCAGTATCGACAGCGAGGCCAGCCGGGCCTGCGCGTTCTCGATCGCCGCCGAATCGCTGCTGCCCGATGCCTGCAACTGCGCCAGGTTGCGCTGCAGGTCGGTCACTTCGGCGTTGAGCGCGGCCTCCCGCTGCTGCAGCGAATCCAACAGCACCAGCAGATCGGCGGGCCGTGCCGTGTCAAGGGAGTCACCGGATTGGTTTTGCCGCACCTGCGTGACGATCGCGACGCCGAGCAGCACGCACAGCAGCACCGCCAGCGCACCGAACGCCAGCTGCGAGCGGCCCCTGCGCGCCACCCCCTTCACCCCGCCGGCGTGCAGATCGCCGATCAGCGGGCTGGGCTCCTTGGCAGCCAACTCGTGGCGGCCATGATGATCCGGCTCGGCGGCGTGGTGGGGGGCGTGCTCAGTCATCGGTCACGTCTCGACTCGAGCTCGTCTTCCTCGACTCGCCCTCGCTCCGGTCCTCGCTCGTTCCTCGCTGCGATCCTCACTCGCCCTCGTCTTCGGGCGCTCATGCGCCGAACAATCTGCGCCGCAGGGCGGCCGCGTTGCCGAAGATCCGGATGCCGAGCACCACGATGATCGCGGTGGACAGCTGGGTACCGACCCCGAGTTGGTCGCCTACGTAGACGATCAGCGCGGCAACGAGCACGTTGAAGACGAACGACACCACGAACACCTTCGAATCGAAGATGCGCTCCAGATAAGCCCGCAATCCGCCGAACACCGCGTCGAGCGCGGCGACCACCGCGATCGGCAGGTATGGCTGGATGACCTCGGGCACGCTGGGATGAAACACCAGGCCCAACACGATCCCGATGACAAGCGCGGCGATTCCGATCATTTGATTCCGATCACTTAGGCCCAATCTGCTTGGCGAAGTTGACATCTCGAACCGAACCGGCCGGCAGCGTCAAGCCGTCGCCGGCGCTGACGCTGACCCCGACGCCGTAGCTGGTCTCCAGCAACCGGAGTCGCTGCAATCCGGGACTGCGGTCGAACACATCGCCCATCGCGTGCGGCGGCCCGACCGCGAGAAGGACATATGGGCTGCTGATCGGCTGATTGTCGACCAGGATGCCGCCGCCCGCCTGCCGGATCGTGACGTTCGGACCGATGCGCACTCCGCCAACCGAAATGGCCTCGGCGCCGCTGACCCATAGCGAGTTGACGACCAGCTGCAGATCGCGGTCAAGGATCACCTGCTGGCTGCCGGCGACGCGCTCCTTGGAGACGTCGGACAGGTCCTTCGACATCCCCGGATCGGTGATGGTGATCGTCAGGCCGGGGCCGATCACCGGTGTGGTGGCGGCCGCGAAGTTCGCCAGATCGAGGCCGCCAAGCAGCTGCTGGCCGCGTTCGTCGCCTTCGAGCCTGCTGCGCCGCTCGGCGTCCACCTGGGCGGCCAGCGCGCTGCGACGGGCGGCGAGGTCATTGGTGGCGGCTTCCTCGGATTTGACGCTGCCGGCAAGCACCTGCCGCGTCTCGCGCATGCCTGGCGCCGTGGAGCGTGCCTGCGCGACCGCCGCGGCGAACACCACCGCGATCATCAGCGCGCCGGCGATCTGCCATGTCCACGCCTGCCACCACGTCCGGCGCTTCGCGCCGCCCGCTTTGGCCTCCGCGGCCGCGGCGTAGCCCGGATCGAGATGGTCGGAAAGCAGGGAGCGCAGCAGCGACGGCACGGGGATCAGCGTCGGCCTGTCGGCCGCGTGAGCGTTGCGGCCGGCTCCGGGGTCGTAGCCGCCAAGCGTGCTCATCGCGACACCTTGGGCAACTGCCGCACCACCATCGCCACCTGGATCAGGTACAGCACCCCCGACCACAGATACATCGCCAAGCCCCAGATCAGGAACGCCCATCCGCACGCCAGCACGACGCGGCTCCACAGCGCGTCCCACTGGCCGAGCAGGATCAGCGGGAACGCCGACATCAGGGCGAAGGTTGCGGCCTTGCCGACGTAGGTGACGGGCAGCGCCGTCACTCCCCTGGTGCGCAGCACCAGCAGCGTCGCGGCCAGCACGACATCGCGACCGAGCAGGGTGAACACGATCCACCACGGCACCGCGCCGTAAAACGCCAGCGCCACAGGCACTGTCACCATGTAGATGCGGTCGACGGCCGGGTCGAGCAACTCCCCCAGCCGCGACGATTGGTTGGCGACCAGCCGCGCGATCTTGCCGTCGGCCCAGTCGGAGAACCCGCTGAACATCAGCACGGCCACCGCCCAGGCGTTGGCGTGAGCCACGAACAACAGGTAGAGGAACACCGGCACCAGCACCAGGCGCAGCACGGACAGCGCGTTGGGCACGGTCAGCACCCGATCACGCACATCCACCGGCGCGCCGTTCATGGGCCAAACCTAATGCGCGTTGCGCCATGTGTCGCCAACTGGGTGCATTGACGTGCTCGGCGGGACCGCAACCGGCTTAGCGGAATACCCCGGGCAGGCTCAGCGCCGACATCGAGTCCTCTGCCAGCGGATTGTCGTGCACCATGTACGTCCACGTCGACGTCGGCCTGGCGAGTTTGGACAGATCGATGCCCGGCTCGTCCTCGATGGAGGCGGCGGTCTCGAAGGTCTGCTGGGCCGCCTCGATCGCGTCGGCGGCCAGCGAGGCGAACGCGTCGACCGCCATCCGGTGGAACTCGTCGATCGGGGTCTGATTGCCCAGCGCCCGCAGGTGGATGCTCTCCCGGATGTCGGCCATGTAGGCCAGGTGGTCGGCCCAGCCGCGGTCAAGGTGGTACAGCATGATCAGCCGGCAGATCTTCTCCAGCTTCTCCTCACCCAAGTCCTCGACGATTTCCTGGTAGCGCTTCGGGGTGCGCTCGGCCAGCTCCTCCCGCGCGGTCGGCGTGCGCAGCAAGGTGTCGCGGCGCTCGACGATGATCGCCCGCTGTTGGGCGATCAACTGGTTGTAGCGCCAGTTGTTGGCATGGATGTCGAGCATCCGGCCTTCGGCGATGCGCTGCGCATGGTCCAGCAGCGTCGCGGCTTTGGAACCGACGATGCGGCCGTCGTCGTCGGTCTGCGTCGGGAGCTTGTTCGGCTCGAGGTGGGCCAGCACCACATCGTCCTCCCAGCTCGCGAAGAACACCGACGAGCCGGGATCGCCCTGCCGCCCGGCGCGGCCGCGCAGCTGATTGTCCAGCCGTTCGGTGTGGTGGCGGCCGGTGCCGATGACGTGCAGCCCGCCGAGTTCGGCGACCTCATCGTGGTCGGCCTCATCGGAGCCACCCAACCGGATGTCGGTGCCACGGCCGGCCATCTGGGTCGACACGGTGACCGCGCCGAGCTTGCCTGCCTCGGCGATGACGCCGGCCTCCTCGGCGTCGTTCTTCGCGTTCAGCACCACCGCCGGGATGCCGGCCTTGACCAACCGCTCGTGCAGCTCCTCGGACTCCGCGACGTCGCGGGTGCCGACCAGCACGGGCTGCCCGGTCGCGTGGACCGCCTTGATGTGGTCGACGATCGCATCGTTCTTGGCTGCCGCGGTGATATAGACGCGGTCGGCCTCGTCTTCGCGAATGTTGGGGGTATTCGGCGGAATTGGCGAGACGCCAAGCTTGTAGAACTGGCGCAGCTGTTCGCCGGCGGCCAGCGCGGTGCCCGTCATGCCGCACACCGTCGGGTAGCGGTTGACCACGGCCTGCACCGTGATGGTGTCGAGCACCTCGCCGGTCTCGGTGGTCTCGATGCCCTCCTTGGCCTCGACGGCGGCCTGCAGGCCGTCGGGCCAGCGCTGCAGCTGCGCGATGCGGCCGCGGGAGGCGTTGATCAGATGCACCGCGTCGTCGCGGACGATGTAGTGCACGTCGCGCTGCAACAGCACGTGCGCGTGCAGTGCGACGTTGACCTCGGTCAGGGTGCCGCCGACGTGTTCTTCGGAATAGAGGTCGATGCCGCCCAGTTTGGCCTCGAGCTTCTGCGCGCCGGAGTCGGTGAGATGGACGTTGCGGCTGTCGGCGTCGGTGTCGTAGTCCGTGCCTGCGACCAACTCGCCGACCAGCCGGATGATCTCCACCTTGGGCATCTCCCGGTGGCTGGTGCCTGCCAGGACGAGGGGCACCAGCGCTTCGTCGACGAGCACCGAGTCGGCCTCGTCGATCAGCGCGACGTCGGGATTCGGCGACACCAGATCGTCGACGTCGGTGACCAGCTGGTCGCGCAGCACATCGAAGCCGATCTCGTTGACAGACGCGTAGGTGATGTCGCACTTGTACGCTTCGCGTCGCTCGTCTGCCGTGGAGTCGGCGGTGATCCAGCCGACCGTCAGCCCCATCGCCTCGAGCAGCGGGCCCATCCATTCGGCGTCGCGCCGGGCCAGGTAGTCGTTGATGGTGATGACGTGCACGTTGCGCCCACCGAGCGCGTAACCGGCCGCGGCGATGGCACCCGCCAGCGTCTTACCCTCACCGGTGGCCATCTCGACCACGTCGCCCGCCAACATCCGCAACGCGGCCTGCAGCTGGACGTCGAACGGCTTCAGCGTGGTCGTCCGCTCGGACGCCTCGCGGGCGATGGCGAGGAACTGCGGGATGTCCAGCGAATCGGCCAGGTCCTCGAGGTTCAGCAGCTTGGCGGCCTTGCGCAGCTGCGCGTCGTCGAGTTCGGCGGCCTTGTCGTCGAACTCCGCCGAGTCGCGCACCTGCGCCATCGAGCGCGTCTGTTCCTTGTCGGTGCTGGCGCCGAGCAGCTTCCAGAACCGGGTGCTGACACGACCTGAGGTGCGGGTTTTGGTCTTCGCCACACAATTACGGTACGCGGCCCGCCGGCTCGGCTGCCGTGTTGGGTTCGCGCTTACGGCAGGCCGTTCCCGGCGTACGGCCCTGTACCCGGGGGCGGAACTTCTTAGCGGCATGTGGTTTCAATCTCGAACTGATGCCGCGTCGTCTCCCCGGCGTTCGGCGGCATCCAACCGTTGATCTGGTAGGCGTTGTCGACTTTGGTCGCCCACATCTCACCGGAGTCGTCGGTGTAGCCGGTGGCACCCGGGGTGCGCAGGCCGACCTTTTCGACGACGAGTTGATGCGCTCTGCGCAGCAATACCCGCACTGTGTTGTTGCCACTGTCGGTAGCCAGAATCACCAGTTTGCCGTCGGGTTGGCCGGCGCAGATGATCGGTCCGTTGAGCGTTTGGGATTGCCCGTCGAAGACGATCCTCGTCACCCCGGGTGGTCCGGGGTTGGACGAACAGCCCACCAGCGTGATCAGGAGCAGCGGAGCACAGATGGCACCGCCCGAGTGCTTGTGCTGTCGTGATTGCATCTGGACCTCCTGGTGCCGGTCGATACCGACCATGATGGGAGACTGGTCACAACTCACACATTCAGCGGTGCCCGGGTAAGCCATTGAAGCCACGCAGAGAATGTGCGAGTGAGGCCTGCGTGAGTGCAATCTCGGTCGCCTATTTCCTCCGCAGCCAACGGTCGCGTATTCCCCCGCAGCCAACGGTCGCGTATTCCCCCGCAGCCAATGGTCGCGTATTCCCCCCAGCCAAGAAGTCAGGCGAGATTGGAGCGGCGCGGGTAGGCCACTGCGGGGTCGGTCAGCACGTTCACCACCGCGGGTAGCCCCGCATTGAACGCACGCTCCAGCGCGGGACGCAGCTCGGTGGGCGTTGACACCAGCTCACCGTGGCAGCCCAGCGCCGTGACCACCTCGTCGTAGCGGGTGCCAGGGCGCAATTCCGCCACAACCGAATACCCGTACAAAAGTTCCATCGGATGCTTTTCCAACCCCCAGATGCCGTTGTTGCCGATCACCGAGACGACCTGAACGCCGTGCCGCACCAACGTGTCCCACTCCATGCCGGAAAAGCCGAACGCGCCGTCGCCCTGCAGCAACACCACCTGCCGGTCGGGCCGGGCCAGCTTCGCGGCAAGGGCATAGCCGGGACCCGAGCCAAGGCAGCCGAACGGCCCGCTGTCCAGCCACGCGCCAGGCACATAGCTGTCGATGACCCGCCCGGCATCGGAGCCGAAGTCGCCAGCGTCGATGATGACGATCGCGTCGCGGTCCAGCAGCGGCCGCAGTTCGGCATACACCCGCATCGGGTGCAGCGGGGTGCGGTCGTCGTCAAGCTCGGCCTGCTCGGCTGCCCGCGCGGCGTCCTCGACCGTGCGCAGCTCGCCGATCCAGCCTTCGTGCTCGCCGCCGGTGGCGCCCGCCAGTGCCGAGAGAATCGTGGCCAGATCGCCGTAGACCCCGGCCGCGACGTCGCGCGGATGAGGCCTTTCGGGTTCGGCGCGGTCGGCGACGATCAGTGTCGTTTGGGCGCCGAACACCCCGCCGAAGCCGAGTCGGAAGTCCATCGGCACACCGACCACGAGTGCAACATCGGCTTCCCGCAACGCTTTCGAGCGCGCCCGGGAAAACGCCAGTTCGTTATCGGCCGGTACCGTCCCCCGAGCCATCCCATTCATCAGCACGGGTACGCGCAGCGCCTCGGCCAGGTTGCGCAGGGCGATCTCGGCGTGTCCCCACCACACATTGGTGCCCGCCATGATCACCGGTCGCTGGGCAGTGGCCAGCAGACGCACGGCGGCGTCCAGGGCATTGCCGTCCGGCGTGACCGGGACGGGCGGATCGGCCAGCGCGCCGGGGCCGCCGGGGTCATGGGCCTCGCTGAAGACGTGATCCATCGGGAAGTCGATGAACGCCACTCCGGAGGGCGCACCGACGGCGGCCCGCAGCGCATCGTCGATGAGCGGCCCGACCGCATCGGCCGAACCCGCGGTGGCGGCGAACCGGGTCAGCGGCGCCACGAAGGGCACGTGGTCGATCTCCTGCAGCGAACCCTGCCCCCAGCGCGATGCGGGCGCCCGCCCGCCGAGCACCACCAGCGGGGACTGGTTCTGCTGTGCGGCCGCCATCGCGCTCATCCCGTTGGTCACGCCGGGACCCGCGGTCAGGGCGGCGACGCCGGGCACCCTGGTCACCTTCGACCAGCCTTCGGCTGCGAACGCGGCGGTCTGCTCGTGACGGGTGTCGATGAGCCGGATGTTCTCGGCGCGGCAGCCGTCGTAGATGGGGAACAGGTGCCCACCGGAGAGGGTGAAGACGGTGTCGATGCCGCTGGCGCGCAACCGGCGGGCGATCAGATGTCCGGCATTAACGGTAACTGGAGCCTCGATGCTCATGGCCGCAGCATAATCGCGGCCATGAGCGAGTCCTTCCAGACGCAAGTGCTGACCGCAGGCGCGGGCCCGATCGGAATCGGATGCCGCATCGTCGACCCGCTTGTCGAACCGCCGCGGGATGCGAAAGCCGTTGGGGTACAACCCAAGCTCGCAGCCGCCCGGCCCGAGGGCGGTGTCGCCGGATGAACTCGTTTCGGCCGTCGATTGTCTGGGGCCACGAACTTCTCAACTCGACCCTGTGGGTGCTGCAGGTGTGGGCGATCACCGCCTCGTGCTTGCTTGTTGTGCTCGTTCTGGTCGGGCGCACCACCGAGTGGGGACGCCAGTTCTGGCGCGTCACCGGCGACTACTTCACGGGCAAGCACAGCGTGCCGGTGTGGGCGGTGGTCGGGCTGCTGCTGTTGTCGGCGATCCTCGTTGTTCGCATCAACGTGCTTCTCAGCTATTACGCCAACGATCTGTTTTCCGCGCTTCAGGTCACCTTCCAGTCCGATTCGGCGAGGTCGACCGGCGTTCACGGGTTCTGGTCGACGATGCTGGTCTTCGCCGTTCTGGCCGTGTGTTACGTGGCGCGGACGCTGGCCGACCTTTATTTGACTCAACGGTTCATCATGCGCTGGCGGATCTGGCTTTCCCGTCGCTTCATCGACGACTGGCTCGACGAGTATGCGTACTTCCGCAGTCAGTTCTCGCGTCAGCCGATCGACAACCCCGACCAACGCATCCAGCAAGACATCGACATCTTCACCGCGGGCGTCGGTGCCGAGGCGAACAACCCGGCGCGCACGTCTGATCACCTGTTGCTGTTCGGCGCCGTCGAGTCGGTGGTGTCGGTGTTTTCTTTCGGCGCGATCCTGTGGCGGCTGTCGGGACCGCTGACGTTGGGCACGTTCACCGTCCCAAGAGCCCTGTTCTGGGTCGTCATCGGCTACGTGCTGGCGGCCACCGTCATCGCGTTCGTGATTGGCAGGCCCCTGATCCGGCTGAGCTACCTGAACGAGCTTCTCAACGCCGGCTTCCGATACGCACTCGTCCGGTTGAGAGATTCGAGCGCCGCCGTTGGCTTGTACCGGGGTGAGAACGCCGAACGAAGAGTGCTCAACGGCCGGCTGTCGGCAGTCATGGAGAACTACCGCGACTGGCGCAACCGGATGGTGTTGTTCACCGGCTGGAATCTGTCCATGAGTCAGGCGATCGACCCTCTCCCGTTCATCGTTCAGGCGCCGCGGCTGTTCGCCCGCCAGATATCGCTTGGCGATATCTTCCAGTCGGCGACCGCATTTCACACGATCCATAACTCGCTGTCGTTCTTCCGGGATGCATACGACTCGTTCGCGAGCTATCGAGCGGCGATCATCCGGCTGGACGGATTGGTCGACGAGAACTCGGTTGCCCGCGCGTTCACCCAGGTGACATCGACCGCGTCAGGGGACGGCACGCTCGTCATTGACGGTGTCGGTGTGCGCACTCCCGACGGTGAGCGCCTCGTCGATGACCTCGACGTGCGCCTCGACCCCGGTGACACGCTGTTGATCACCGGCCCGTCCGGCGTCGGCAAGACCGTCCTGCTGCAGAGCCTCGCCGGGCTCTGGCCGTTCGTGTCCGGCCGGGTCCGCCTGCCGGACCAGCGCCAGGAAGCGATGTTCGTCCCTCA
>Ga0073928_10007062_pt1 | contig 14775 bp, 11 predicted proteins | sample PaiPotPPA55metaG_FD_76969 | JGI IMG/M metagenome (GOLD analysis project Ga0073928, IMG submission 76969) | Iron sulfur acid spring bacterial and archeal communities from Banff, Canada, to study Microbial Dark Matter (Phase II) - Paint Pots PPA... ... | reverse complement strand
GGACATACGAACCCATCCGGCCAGCGACAGGCGCCCAAGTACTCTCCGCAGGCGTCTTCACTGGCAAACTTCGACTGGAATTCTTGCAGGGTTTTCGGAAAAATCGGCCTCGGCACTCCGCTAAACTACCGGTAGTGTTCTGCTGAAACAACCCGACAAGCATAAGCTAGCTAGTGATCGTTCCACCGCTCAAAACCGGCAAGATTGTCGATGGTTCAACCAGCCGGTTGAATGTTACTTTACGAGGCTAATCGGCCGGCAACATCTCTTTAGCGCCTTTGTTGCGTCCTCAATACGAGTTAAGATTCGTTTGGTGTGTAGCGGGCCTGACTGAAACCATACATTGCAGAAAATCAACATCACCCGGAATGGACGCATGAAGTGCTACGAATGAGGCTACGCCAGAGACTCGAACTCGCATTTCTGCTGTTGTTGGTGGTGCCCTTCGTGGCGGTGACCATTTTACAGGTCGATCGCACTATCAACGTCATGGTCTCGGACCTTGAGCGGACCGGCAAACTAATAATCGGGCAAATCTTCGAACAGATCAGAACTGACTTGAAGGGCGCCCAGCCGGACCCGATGGCGGCCCTTCGCGCCGACCCTTTACTGACGGCCTTAATGCGTTCGTCATTGGCGTTCGGACGTGGCGTGGTCTATGCGCGACTTGAAACACTGGATAAACAGACGATTGCCGGCTTGGGAACCGCCAGTGCTGCTGCGCCACCGAGCTTTGCAATCCTCCAGGATGAAGCCGCGTCGTGGTGGCCTTCGGCACCGATCGCTGCCGTGTGGGGTCAGCGTACCTATGAGATGAGCCGAGTGGTCAATTTGGACAATAGGCCGCTTGCGGTTATCAGAATCGGATTGTCGACCGCGCTCATCGACGCCGAGGCCCGGCGTTCGGTTAATTATACTATCACCGTTGGTGCGGCCGGGGTGCTGCTTGCGTTGGCCGCGGCCATGCTCGTGAGCACTTTGCTGCGCGACCCGATTTCAGCGCTGATTTCGAGTGTCGAAGCGATGGCGCCAGCAGGCGAGACGCTCAACTTGCCGGCCCGAGATGGCGACGAACTCGAAAGCGTGGTCGAGAAATTTAATCAGTTGGCGGCACGGATTAAGATGAATCGGGCGCAATGGGAGGCTGAGCGCGGCCAGTTCTTCAATATTTTTCGCTCGATCAATGATGCGGTCGTGCTGCTCGATGCGATGGGCGCCGTGCTGTTTGCCAATGCTGAGGCCCAGGAGCGGCTTGGTTTGCCCGCCGGCGGTCTGGCCGAAAACAAGCCGCTCAAGCTGTTGCTGGGCGGCGATCATCCGCTGATCCGCGCAATAGAAACCGCCACCGCCACCGGCATCGAGCTGCGCGATGCCGCAATCGAACTGACTACCGGCCAGACCCCGGAGCGCCTGCTGGTTTCGCTCTTTGCCCTGGGCCAGGGGCCGGAGCCGCCGGGGATGCTGGTGGTGGCGCGCGATCTGAGATTGATGAGAGAACTCTAGACCGTAGTTGAACACTCGGGTCGGCTGGTACGGGTCGGGAGCGTCATTTCGGGCGTCGCACATCAGCTACGAAACCCGCTTAATGCGATGAGTCTGCAACTGGAACTGCTTAGTCACGACGTCGAACGGAGCGGGAACGCAGTGCGGCGGGTCCGCGCTCTGCGTGATGAGGTCGAACGGCTTGACCATGCGATTGACGCGTTGCTGCGTTTCATGCGGCCGGAACAACTCAGACCGGCGAGCGTGCCATTGAACACGTTGCTGAGCGAGATCGCGGGCACGGTGCGGAAGCCTGAAATTCGAGTCGAGTGCGACCTCGATCCGAGCGTGCTGGCAATCACCGCCGACCGCGCGCTCCTCGCGGAAGCCTTGCGCAACATAGCCGTCAACGCTGTGGAAGCGATGCCGCTGGGAGGGCGTCTGTCGATCGTCACCCAGCGTCTGCCGGATGGCTTCGTCGAAATTCGTGTGGCCGACGAAGGCGCCGGAATCGAGGATACCAGCCGAATCTTCAATCTGTACTACACTACTAAAAAGGGCGGCAGCGGATTGGGTCTGCCGCTGGCATTGCGCGCTGTCGACCTTAACCACGGCACCATCCAGGTTGACTCGCAACCGGGCGCCGGAACCACGGTTAAGATTCGTCTGCCTATCGGCGCTGACCATCCCCCAGCCATTCATCGTGAAATCGCGTAACTATGATGACCAGCCTGCGACCTCTTTGCGCGGTAACCGTAAGCGTTATGGTCGCGTGGTCCGTAGGCTGTAGCTTATTTCAGTCGCATCAGGTGCCGCCGCCGGAGATTCACTTAGCACCGTCTCAAGCGGCTCCCGTGACACGACCGCCGCGGCCGATTCGTTCAGCACGAATTCGTTCGGCGCCTGGCGCTGTCAGCAAACCGTCGCACCCTCGCTTGAGTCTGCCACAGAGACCATCGCCTGCGCCTCTGGTCACCTTGGAAAATAGCGACGATGGCAAGGCCACTGCGCAACGTTTGGTCGACCAGGCCACCGTAAACCTGGCGCACGTCGATCGAGCGGAAATCCCTGACAGCATCGCGCCCGCGTACCAACAGGCAAGCGAGCTGATAAGTTCGGCGCAGCACGCGATGGCCGATCAGGACTATATGGCGGCGTCAAGCCTGGCCGAGAAGGCGTCTGCCCTGCTCAGCCAATTACCGTCGCAAAAGTGAAAAAGGGGTGAGCGGAACCAGACTCCACTATCCCAACACCGATTAGGATCTTAGCGCAGCAATGGCAGCAGGTGAGTTGCGCACGACTTGACGCTGGCTTGCAAATTTTTGGCGCAAGGCTATTAGGCGATATTGCTCTGCAAGCGCCCAGACCATTACAAACAAAAAGCCTGAGGGGCCTCTAGGTGAACGAACTTCAGGCGCAGATCGTAATCTATGACGGCTATATCAACTCGATCACTAATTTGGAAACCGATCGTATCGACCGCTGCCTGCCCCCCCACGTATTCGACGACCCCAGGAGTTCGACAAAGAATTGCCATGATTGCCCGGTGTGATCAGATTGAGACGGGCGTGGTGCTATTTTGGCTGGCTCCTCCGATGTTGAAGGAATGAGTCGTTCCATTTCACCTAAACGGCGCGGTCTTCGGCGAGAAGACGCCTAAAGTTCACACCGGAAGAGACGCGCTTGGTGGAGCGTTCGGACGCCTCGGCTGCTCGCCTCCCGAGCCGGTAGCGTTCGGCCAACGTCCAGCAGAGGAACAACAGCAACCCCTCGGGATAACGAGGCTCACCTATTCCTGATTCGACGAACGCACGCAGCAAGGCTGGAACGACGACGAAGAAGAAGAGTGGTTTGAGGTGCCAATTGTCGTCTTCGCGGCGAAACAGTGAAATCCAAGGCCCCAATAACAGAAACAGCCAAAACATCAGGGCTGGAAAACCCATACCGATTGCGATGCTCAAATATCCATTATGCAACTCGACCAGAGGCCCGCCCTCGAAGAACTCAGTCCAGTCGGGAAAATAACGGTCTTCGAAGAGTCCGCCTTCGACATCGAATCCATATCCGAGCAATGGACTTTGAGCTACCTTGCTCATTTCGAACTGCCAGACCGTCGTACGGCCCGTGAATGTATCGATATCGCGGTTCACATAGGTACGTTGTCCTTCTCCCATGGCATAGTAGATCCCGACGAGCAGGACCCCGACGCACAAGCAAGCGGCAAAGCCCCGAAACCGGTACTTCCAAATCGCGAACGATGCTGCGCCGGCAGCCGAAGCGACGAAAGCCGACCGTGAATCGGCCATCAGTCCGAAAATCACCGACACGATCATGGCGATCGCAAGGAGTTGCCGCCGCCTACCACTCGTAGCATGCCAATGGCCCAACCCAGCACACACGGTGACCAACATCAGTGAGCCGACATCATTTGCTTGGCTGAAGAAGCCGCTGAAGCGGACCAAGCCATCCTCATCTTGCACCCAGCTAAAAACTTCAGTGGTAGCGTGCTCGGCGCTTTCGATGGAGACGCTGTTGGGAAAAGCTATCGCTGCGACTGCCGTGAGCGCGAGAAGGACTCCGCAACCCATCAGGTAACGCCCGAGTACGGTTTGTACATCACTTCCGGAGCGGACCTTACAGGCAATCAGACTGAGAGCGCAAAACAAAAGCACAGTAGGAAGGAGTCTGCCCGCCGAAACTGCTGGGTATTTAGAAAAGCTGATGCTGACAGCGGCCCATCCAAAGTAGATTAAATAGCCCAGGAAATAGCCACGCTTTAGGATGCCCGATTTCCAGATAGCTGGGACCGCTGGCATACACAGACCAAGCAGAAGGGGGTAGCGGAGCCACCATCTTGAGCTGGAATCGAACGGGAGAACGTTCAGGTAGGGGCAGGTCTCTTCCAGTACGAGGGCGAAAATCAACCAGAATGGATCGAGTGATACTCGACGCACTGCCCAGGCGAGCCCGCCTATCCCAGCAACACCTGCCAGCGCAAGCACACCACGGCGTCCATTGGCGAGCAGCGCCACCACGAGGATCGCGGCCAGCAGGGCGATTAATACCACAATTGGGCGATTGAGGCGGGTGGATGTGAGCGGCACAGGTTGCCGATTGCCTGGCGCAAAGTCCATAAGTCATCCCCTCGCCATCGTAGCTCGTGGGTTTTGCCAGTTACTAACTTTGACTCTCCAACGTCATTGCAATACTTTTTAGACGCCTCGGTAGTCCCAATCACGAAAGTTCGAGCAAGCCGCCGCGGGATTGTTCGTTTCACCTGTTCCAAAACCGGTGCCAAGCCTTAACTGCGTTCGCCCCGGAGCAGTCCCTATCGAAACGACCAGAAATCTATCTGACAGAAGTTCGACCAGTTTGCGGCGATCGATAACAAAGCCGTGTAATCTGTAATTTGGGCGAGGTAATAAGAGCAGCTCTCTTTTTCGCTGTGCGCATAAGCCGTGTATTCCGCGTTGATCAGCGTAATCGCCGATGCAGTATGCAGCAGAAATCAGCCAAATGAATCGTCCGCAAATCTCGGCGCCCGGGACTGCTGCCAGTTGAAGCATCAAAGGAGTGTCGTCTTCTGCGTACCTCAGAACGCGATAGCTACACACTGGACGAATTCACAAGAGTTTCATCTTTTGTGGTGCTCTAAGCATGAGTGAAAGTCGATGAGCCAGAACGCTATAAGCGCCTTGTGGATATACCTTCGACCAAACTGGGTCCAACGGTAGCCTAGGCTTTTAGTCGGATGCTAAAAAGACTAAAATCCCAGCAAGTGCCTTCAGGCCTTCCTACTCTGGTTGGCAAGTTAGGCTGAAGATAGCAATCCGAATCAGTCAACACTTTAACGAAAACGAACCGCAGCGCAGCCCAATACTGCTCAATTCGAGGCGCTGCCGCAGGCTCGTCACACCAAAACGATTCCCGGGGGGGAACCATGAAGCAGGTACATATTCAAGCAGCGCTTTTCTTTCTCTGTCGGAACTGCGATTGGTGGCGTTTCTTGCCTCCCTGCACCGCGCTTTAGCGGGTTACACAGCCGGCACCGATAAGGTCAAAGAGACGCCTAGTTGCGACTCAAGGCGCCTTTTGATGTTTTCCGCGCTGTTTCCATCAACAAGCATGCTGCTTTGACTCTCGACACCCGATCTTAAGTCGTCGGTCAGGGTTTGCGCTTTCCGCAGGGGCGCAAGCACGCTCACAAAAATGATTCCCGGGGGGGAATATGGATCACGGAGATTTCCGTAAGCAGAAGTATGTCCATGAGTTACGTGTCGCAGTAGCACTGCTGGCGTTGTTAGGGCGCGGCGCCACCGCTGAAGCCGATACTGTCGTGGCCATAACGGCACCTAGCGTTGGCGCAACCGTGTCTGGTTCGGTGACGGTCACGACGGCAGTAGGTTCGGCGGTCTCCTGGACCGATTTGTACATTGATGGAAACTACTGGACTTCGGGGCCGCCGTTCAGCAACAGCTGGAATTCGAAAACGTTCACTAACGGCAGTCATACGATCTCGGCCTCGGCCTTTGGGACCAACGGTGCGGTTATCGGGTCGGCTTCGGTGAGCGTCAAGGTAAGTAACTCCAGTCCAACTCCTACTCCCACTCCAAGCCCAACCCCGAGTGATCCTGCCTATTACGTTGATTCGGTGCACGGGTCAGATTCTAATAACGGTCGCTCACCAAGTAGTGCTTGGCAGACCATGTCGAAGGTGAAGCAGTTCATCTCAGAAAACGTGTTAGTGCCAGGCGATCAGATACTATTCGCTCGCGGCGATAGCTGGACCGGTGGCTTGACGCTGCCGACAGGAATCAACGGGTCTTCCAGCAATCCGATAGTGTTCGGCAACTACGGCAGCGGCGCACTACCCATAATCGACGGCGGCAGCTCGGCCGCCGCATGTTTCTACGCTCGGGGAACCGGGAGCGGCCGCACCCCCTTGTGGTCATACATCACGATTAACGGGTTCGAATGCCGCAATACGACCGCATATGGCGTGCTGTTTTACCAGAACCAGGGCGGCAGCGCCGGCATGCCGGGCATCGTGGTGAAAAACATGAATATTCACAACACCGGCCCGGGCGCGTACGCCGGCGGGGGTGGCGGCTATGATGACGACAACTACCGCAACCAATTGATGTTCCTGGATGAGAATCATCTGGCCGATGGGGTCAGGTTCCTGAATAATAAGGTTGACACTTGCGGCGGTCACAATTGTATCCAGGTACAGTTCGACACCGGCAGCCCTCAGATCATCGGCAACACCTGCTATGGCTGGGTACATAACTGCATCGATGTGAAGCAGTCGCGAGGTGTTCTAGTCAAGAACAACGTGGTCCATGGGCCGAATCCACAGGGAGCGGCCTACTATTATGAGAATCTGGTCGGGCCGGTGACTAATGGAAGCATTACTTGGCAAGGCAATCTCGCCTACAACGTACCGAACGGCATTGAATGCGAAGGCGATAGCTCGTTAGGTAGGGTGAGCTGCAGAGCCTACAATAACACACTTTATCTCGGGAACAGCTCGGCCATAGTCTCTGCCGCCACGGGGGGACTCTCATGGGACGTTCGCAACAACATCCTCGATACCACCGACCCGATCTATGTTTGCGACAGTTACAACACCAACAGTTGCGGCGAGATCAAGACCTGGGACTACAACGATGATGGCGGCTCGCAGGGAAACCCCGACAGCGCAGTCGCCGGGCCGCACGATATCATCGGCGTTAACCCGGTTTACGTTAGCGAGACTCGCGCCAACTTGCACCTTCAATCGGGTAGTCCGTGCATCAATGCGGGACTCCCCGGCTTAACATCAGGGAACGCCGATATGGGCGCGTACTAGATACTCAAGGCAGCTAACGGTCGCATGCGCGCTGCTGTTTCTCCTCGCGGCAGCCGCGCATTCGACCTTTTCTGAAACTGCCCGACGTCATGGAGCACCTTATAAACGAAATCACCGCGTGCATTCAACTACCGTGCTCTATCAATGATCTCGGAAAGCGGCCAATCGCCTGTTTGTCGCGTGCAATTCGATGAAGGCCGAGTGCTAGAAGGCGAGTGGCAGATACTCGGAAGCTCGGATGCTGCCGCGGATGCCCGCTTGCCTCTTTCCGCAACCAGCGTGCAGACTTAGTTAGGCGACGTTCCCCTGCGAGCAAACGTTGGAGGTTCACACCAGTAGATGCGCATCTTCGCGCATAGCAGTAGGAGGATACTTTGTTCCCGCGCATCTCCAAACTTGAGAGGGCGGGAGCAGGAAACTAGAATTAGTGAAGCTTTCACGTCGGTGCATAGCCGTTCCTGCGCAAGCGTCAAAATAGACGCGCGCGAACTGTACGCGCCTAAGAGTTGGCGACTATGCCGAGAGCGAGCATGTTCAGACGCCGAGGGAGTCTTTCACGGTCTACGAGCCGGGTTTGTTGTGATTGTCGCAACCCGAGTCTCACCTTCGAGAATTACCCGCCGCTCTAGATAAGTGGCCGAACCCAAGCGTGGTGGGTGCTCCCGACTGTCAATAGGCTTACCGGAAGATGAATCAACGCCTTTTCCTTAGGCATCGATACTTTCGGCCCTTCATTATCGGGACGTCGCTGCTGGCGCTAGCCGCCTGTGACGCTGTGGCGGCACCAAAAGCGCCGATCCTGCGCGAAAAAAGCTCAAGTGTGCCTCGTGGTTCGATTCCTAGTCCGGCCTCGACTCCTACGATCGCCGGGACTGTCTATTATATTGATTCAACCGCTGGCCATGACTCGAACTCGGGCACCACACCGACTGAGCCATGGCAAACAATTTCGAAAGTCCAGGCAGCGCTGAATGCCGGCGGGATCGTTCCCGGCACTGCCTTCCTGTTCAAAAGTGGCAGTAAGTGGATCGCGTCGAGTGCGGGTGAGCCGATGCTGGATTTGCCGAGTGGTCTGAATGGCACGAGCAGTAGACCAATCCTTTTCGGCCGCTACAGCAGCGGGCCATTACCTCTGTTTGATGGCAATCGGGGCAAAGCAACTGCCTGCTTTTTTGCGAATGGCGGAAGCGGGGCCAGTCCATACATCTCTGACCTCACGATCGCTGATATCGAATGCCGCGATACAAGCCTCTATGGGATCTACTTCCACCAATACAACAGAAGCGGCGGGATGCCGGGAATTATCGTAGAGAATATGAACATTCACAACACCGGCCCGGGCGCTTTCACAAGTGCTACCACGCGCAATTCCTGCGGTGCAGTTCCCTGCGACGACGATAGTTATCGTAATCAGTTGATGTTCCTTGACGAGGCCTATTTCCCCGATGACACGAAATTCTTAAGTAACGTTGTCGATATGTGCGGTGGTCATAATTGTATCCAGATACAGGGCGATACCGGCGGTCCGCTTATTCAAGGTAATACTTGCTATTCATGGGTCCATAACTGCATCGATGTTAAACAATCAATTGGAGCTCTAGTGAAAGACAATACGGTCTGGGGAGGCACGGCAGCGGGCGGAGCCGCGTATTACTATGAAAATGACAGATCGCCGAACGACGGTTCAATTACGTGGCAGGAGAACCTTGCTTATTCGGTACCCAACGGCATCGAGTGCGAAAATGGTACGCCGCGCGAGCATCGCGCTCTGTGCAAGGCTTACAACAATACGCTTTACCTCGGAAACCAATCAGCCATCGTCTCCGCTTCCACAGCCGGACTCACCTGGGACGTTCGCAACAATATCGTGGACACTACCGATCCGATTTTTGTCTGTAACACTGACAACTCCAACAGTTGTGGCGAGATAACCACGTGGGACTACAATGATGACGGTGGCTCACAGGGCAAGGTAAGTATTGCCGTTACAGGGCCGCACGATCTGATTGGCGTTAATCCGGGCTACGTCGACGCAGCCGCGGCCAACTTCCATCTCCCGCCCGGCAGCCGATGCATCGCTGCGGGAGAACCAGGCTTGACAGCGGGCAACAACAATATAGGACGGCATTAGACTGGGCGCTGATGCGGGTGGGCGCCACGCGCTATTTTGTCGCCGCGTTCCGTGCGCCTGAGATTATTCCGCAGGCGACGTAGAGGGAGTGGTGGCCAAGTGGTTCCTTCGCTTCACGTCCGCACAGGGCTCATGTGGTCCTCGCATAAAGCCTCCTCAGAAACCGTAAAGCTGGCGCCCGCCTCGCCAAAAATTCGGCTTCTGCGAAGTCGCTTCCTGCCCCTTTAGCCCCAGAGGTGTCGACTCTAATATCGCCGAATTGCAATCATCGGCCAACCGGCCGCCGCGGATAAATCGTTGTGTTCGCGGGGCAGAATTCCAAAACCATGAACCTCCCGGTTGCTCAAAACTGCCTGGGCATCAAATGGGACCAGCAAAAATAGCCGTTATTACGGAAGTCCCAAGATGTTGTTTATGATCCATACCAATGACTGTGTTCGGCTAAGTTTCGCTTTTCCTTAGTAACAACATAGGCGCGTCGAAAGCGCGCGCGAGTCGCATTCGCTGCATTCTGTTTGTTTTTGGCGGCTGTCTTGAATCCCGACCAAATTACAACGGAAAGAATATCTGTGCATTATTCTGCTATTTTCGTCAATAACCGGCACTAGTGGGCACGACAGGAGTTACTCATGTTGCCAATTCCAAGATGATTTCGTTGCGATATGCTGAGTTCAGCTAATGACACCTGAGATTTCATCCAACGTGTGCAACGGCGGATCACTTTATGCCTAGGTGCGGATCACTTTATGCGTAAACAAGTCCTGCCTGGGCGGTTTTTCATCCGACCGCTGGTTGCCAGGTTCAGGAGACTTAGATGATCGTCATTCACGGGAAACTCAAGCGTATCATTCCCTACAGGCTGGTTTACTGGCCCACTGAAGCCCTCCTGAAGGAACTCGCTGAGTATCTGCCGTTGACTCACTACGCGCGGTTAGAGTCCGCTAATACAGATCTAGATCGGGGACGATGCATTGTTGGCCATCATCTCAGCCTCACACTGCTGATAAATCTACAACGCCCGATGGGCGAGATTTACAAAGGTCTCATTGACAACGCGCGAATTCGGATCCACAAGGCTGAGAAACTGGGTAGCCGCCTTACTATTCGCCGGTATAGGGGAGGTCCGGACGAGGATCGGCTGGTCGATCAGTTCGTGGGATTATACAACGATTTCGTTCGCGGCAAACCGTCGCAAACAGCTCCGGTCGCGGCAGCTCGCGAATACAGATTTTTCCCCAACGCCGACCTGATCATGGCCTACTTGGACGGCCGGCCAATCTGCGGTCATCTTAACCTGGTCGACCGCGAGGCGGGCATCGCGCGCCTGCAGGATTCCGCCAACCAGCGTTTTCATGACTCAACCACTGCGCGGCTGGCTGGAATTGTGAATGTTTACCTACATTGGTACGAGTTGGAGAAGTATCGTGAAGAGGGATTGGCCACTTACGATTTCGGCAGTATCGGTCAAGTGGAGGATAGTGTCGGCGTTAATCGATTTAAAATGCAGTTCGGCGGAACCATAATCCGCGAGCACAACTATCTACTGGCCGGTATGCCTGTGGTGTGGCGCAGTTTATTCGATCTGCTGTCACTGGCTAGCAGCCGAGGGCAGCGGCGGGCGCGAGTGCACCGCGCCGGGGAACGATGGCGATATATGCCGCCTGAGCGGATCCGCCAGACAATCGAGACTTCGATCGACGATTATCAGCGTAATCGGCAGGCCAGACGTGGGGGCGGGGACAATAGCTCGACCCTTTCTAACCGAGTGGCGCTGGACCTCAATCTGTCGCCTGCGGCAAGTTCCAAAGAAAAGCATGGCAAAGCATCCCAACGCATATGAGTTGCGGCGGATTCGTCTGACGCAGCGGATATTAACTGCGGTGGCCCTGGCAACTACCATTCTGATCGGCATTCTCGCGATGCACGGAAATTTCAGAAAACCGGGAAAAGCGCCGGCAATTATCGAACAGCGGCAGCACTAAACCAGCGATGGTCTCGGAAAGAGTTTTTCAGCGCTTTTACCCCAGTGTCCCGCTTGCGAAGCGAGGCTTAGCCAGTGCCGCGGCTTTCTATGGTTGGGTCAGGCAGCACACCAATCCGCAGACAGTGATGCTCAACCTTGGAGCCGGCGGCCCCGCGCCGCGCGATCAGATTCGCGTGTTCAAAGGAGAAGTCGCGCGCGTGGCGGGTGCCGATATTGACCCGGAAGTGGTGAGCAACCCTGAACTAGACGATGCTCACCTGATCACTCCTGCCGGTCAACTGCCATTCGCAGATGAGACTTTCGACCTGGTGTTGAGCGACTGGGTAGTTGAACATGTGGCGGAGCCGGCGCGGTTTCTGGCCGAGGTCGCAAGGGTGCTGCGCGAAGGTGGGTCTTTTTTCTTACGTACGCCGAATAAGCACCATTATGTCGGATGGCTCGCAAGCATAACTCCTCACTGGTTTCATGAGCTTGTGGCGAATCGCGCCCGCGCGATGAATACGGACGATCACGAGCCATGGCCGACCTATTATCGTCTGAACTCACGGCGGGCTATCGAGTTGGCAGCGTTCAATGCGGATTTTCGTACAGTTGAAGTGCGGATATGGGAAGGTCCGCCCGTATATCTGGTCTTTAATTCACTGCCGTTTGTGCTCGGCGTCGGTTACGAACGGCTCGTGAATCGGTACCGCGCACTCGAAGAGCTGCGGGCGAATATTTTTGCACGAATGGTCAAATAGACACCGTTTCCTATGACGGCACCCGCGCCATCTCCCAACACATGCTTCACCGTGCCGTTGTTGAGGAGGTCTTGAGACCGGCTCGATTGGCTGCGCCCTGCTGCGTGCCCCTTACGGTGCCTGCGCTGCTTTCCTCTGCCGGAAGTCGTGACGCAGGAACGCGCCCAGCCCACGGGTCTGAAATCAACCAAGTATAATGAAATCTTTTGCTACCCTCTCCGGATGCACCAAATTTTATCAGAGACTGGTCGCTCGGTCTCGCCGCCTGCCAACGCCCAGATCGTGCAGTACCAGGCGAGGATTCAGTACGCGGTGGTAGGTGCTCGCGGCGATTCTGTAGGGTAGCGAATCGGTTTGCAAGCGGAAACGGACGGACTCCATGGCCGACCGTGCCAGCCGATGCCGCAGATAGTTAAGTGGCGCTCGCCGTCGATACTCAGCAAGGTAGTTGCGCACCTCTGACCTGCTCTTGGCGCGGCCATTGTCGGCAAATTTAGTCAGATATTCGCCAATATACGGGTAGAGCGGAACATTGTGGAAATTTCCGTGCAGGATCGTCTTCATGAAATTGCCGATGAGCATGTCGTCGAAGACTTCATTTTCGATCGCAGACATCAACGAATTTCGCGGCGCCTCGAAGGTTATTCCGCGTTTGAATCCGGACGGTGACAATTCGACTATAAAGTCCTTCCCGCCACATCGAATATTGATGAAATTCAAATAATCAGCCAGATACTCGGCCGATTTGAAATATCGCGATATCCGGGCCTTATCGCTGCCATCGAGTTCCTGCGCCCAGTCGTCGCCGAACTCAGCAGGAGGTTTCGGCTCCACAACTCTGGCACGCGGTGCCAACGCCGCCCAACTGGCATGCTCGACGTCGTAGCTAATGAACGCGGGTAGCAACTTCGAAACAGTCGAGTCAAACCCGGCTGCATAATCGGGCAAATCAGTGCGGTACCGCCGCGCCCAAGCGCTGTCCTGGCGCTCGTAGATATGCATTGAACTGAAGGGGACGAAATAACTGGTTCCCCACGCATGATTCAGACGCGCGATGGTGCGGCCGACCGGACGTTTGCGCGCTGCTCGCGGCTCAACGAAGCTACCGTCCTCCCGCCAGATATTGATCATGTCGGTATCGCCATACCCGGTCAGGCACAACAGGAAGGAGTCGCGATAACTCCCGATTATCTTCTTGACGAAAGGCCCCCAACCATTATCGGCGGCATCGTTGAAATCGCACACCAGGGTGCCGCCAATATCGGCCAGCAGAATGGCATCCTGGTCGTAGTCAGCAATGCATAAGACGCGAAGGTTTTTTGAAAGTTGGTACCACCGTCGATCCTTCAGGACCTCTACATTGAAACCCCGCTCCCGCAAACCCGCGGCAATCAGTCCGCCGACATGATCTGGCAGCAGGAATTTCTTGCCGGCAAGGAGGTCGAGAGAACGCGGACTCAAATGGTCCGGGTGTCCATGCGAGATCCAGACAAATTCGCTCTCCAGAATTGCGCGCATTACTTGTTCAGGGATCTCATGGGACAAACCCCAAGAGCCGAAATACGCCCAGCCCATAACCCATGGATCCGTGACGAGCACGGGCTTGCTGTCATAAAACACGAGCACAGCGTTCCCGCTTGTCTCAAACCCGAGATTCATAGACTCAGCCATACCTGTGAGCTATCCAGACGTAATTTCATGCGGCCGATGAGAGCCAGGAACTAGAGCGCCTGTATACCCATATGCAGTCCAATCAATCGGAATTAGCGAGCAATCGCTATGCCCAGGAATCGGCGACCGCAGAAAGACGGCTTAAGTCAGCTTGATATGAAAATACAATCGGTGGAGATTCTGACATTTGAAATTTTTCCCAACGGATCCTGAGCAAATTGGCGCTTATGACCCTCTTTCGACATAATTGAGTCTCTGCGGATAATTTGGCGAATATGGAACCCAGATCTCGAATACGTTCTTTTCACTAATCCATTAGTTTGATCACCTCTCGATCAGTAAAAATGTCACAACTCGTACTTGTAACCTCGAACTTGAAAAAGGTAGCGGCTGAACCAATAGCGTACACCAGGATAAACGGGGGTCCATCGCCTTAGACGAGTAGTCCATTTACTACCGACAGGACCTCAAAGACTCAGAAGTGCCAGATAGTCAGGTGAACTCCGAAATGAGGGCTGATGCGAAGCAGCACCGCGACATTCTCCGGACGTCTTTTTTGGCCAGGATTTGGGTGGAGCGGGCGGCCGGGATCGAACCGACAACACCCAGCTTGGAAAGCTGGTATTCTACCGTTGAATTACGCCCGCGCCGGCTTTTTAATATACGTCTGAATGCATGCTTTTACAAGTGTACGCTCCATTAGCGGGCGCTAGGGGCGTTGAATAGGCAATGCGCGAGCGCAGGAAGAAGCATTGATTGGACGCGAAAGCAACTTGCACTCTGCCAGATAAAACGGATCCGGCAAAGGTCATGCTGGATTTGCTCCAGCCGCCAGCGCCTCCAAAGCTAATTCTTCCAGCGATTCAAAGCGCAATTTTTTCGTAGCCATAAAATCGAGCACGTCATCAAAGTCCGC
>Ga0073928_10007059_pt1 | contig 14778 bp, 12 predicted proteins | sample PaiPotPPA55metaG_FD_76969 | JGI IMG/M metagenome (GOLD analysis project Ga0073928, IMG submission 76969) | Iron sulfur acid spring bacterial and archeal communities from Banff, Canada, to study Microbial Dark Matter (Phase II) - Paint Pots PPA... ... | reverse complement strand
TGAATTGGCCATGCTGACTTATTCATTTCTGACTTACTCATGTTAAAGACCAGCTCCGTTCCCGCTCCCAGAACCGGTCCTATTCCCATCGACGCGCGGGCTGCCGACCATCTTCGCTACATACGCGAAACCATGGAATCGGCCGCGGAATTTACCGCCGTTCCGGGATGGGGTGGCGTGGCGATGGGCATCACCGCAATAGTTGCAGCCGGTATTGCTTCCGTGCAGACCACCCCGCGTGGCTGGTTCGGGGTATGGCTTGTGGAGGCCTTCATCGCGGTGGCCATTGCCGCCCCGGCGGCAGCGACGAAAGCGCATCGCGCCAATTCGAAACTATTTTCTGGCCCGGGCCGAAAATTTCTTCTTAGCTTTGCGCCTCCGATCATCGTTGGCGGTTTGATGACCTTTGCGTTTTACAGTTCGGGATCGTTCGCGATTTTGCCGGCCGTCTGGCTTCTGCTGTATGGCGCGGCGGTAGTGACGGGTGGCGCTTTTTCTGTGCGGGTAGTACCGGTGATGGGTCTGTGCCTCATGGGCCTGGGCGGCTGCGCGTTGTTCGCGCCGCTGGCCTGGGGAAATTACTTCATGGCCGCGGGCTTTGGTGTGGTGCAAATCGCCTTCGGCCTATGGATCGCCCGGCACTACGGAGGTTAATGACATGGCTAAATCTTCTGTAGCTCCTCAAGATCGCGTTCCACGTACCAGGCAGCGCGAGGATTCGCCGGCAACGGTGCGTGAACAAACGCGCGACGCGGTTTCTCCGGATCTCGACCGGCTGATTCACGAACGCATCCGGCTGGGCATCGTAAGCGCGCTGGCGGTAAACCGATCGTTGACCTTCAACGAATTGAAAGCGCTTTTGAAGACCACCGACGGAAATTTAAGTGTGCATGCGCGCAAGTTGGAAGAGGCCAGCTACATCGTGTGCAGCAAATCCTTCGATGGCCGCTTGCCCAAGACGGAATACCGGCTGGCTGGGGCCGGACGCAAAGCGCTGGAACGCTATCTCAATCACATGGAAGCATTGATAAGGGCGACACGGGAGAAATAAGCGCGGACTCACTGTGAACGCAGCGTCTTTTTCATGCGGGTTTACTTTGTATTATAGAGTAGTTTGCACTAACTAAATTGTCGGTGAGGCGGCCATGTCTTCTTTAACTTCGATCGAAACAGGTTCGAACACGCGACCGAACAACAACGGCATCCATGTGGCCATCATCTCGGATGGCAATGGACGATGGGCTACCGCCAAGGGGCTGCCGCGATCCGCCGGCCATCGCGCTGGAGCGGAAACGGCGCGAGAGATTATCGAAGCGGCACCCAGTTTGGGGATTCATACTTTGACGTTGTTCGCCTTATCCTCCGCCAACTGGCAGAGGCCCACGTCGGAGATCGCGGGGATTCTGCGGCTTCTGCACGAATATTTACTTGCCGAAACATCCCACTGCATGGATGAAGGAGTGCGTTTATCGGTGATCGGACGGCGCGACCGCTTGCCGGTCAATTTGCGGCAGGCGATTGCGGACGCCGAGGCTGCGACCACCGGAGGCACCCGGTTACATCTTCGCCTGGCTATCGATTACTCCGCGCGCGAGGCGATTTACCTGGCGGCGTGCCGTTTTTACAAAGTCACGGAACTATCTTGCGAAGCTTTCGGCAAAATTCTCGTGGATTTTCGGTCGGGATCGACAGATGTGGACTTGCTGATTCGCACCGGCGGAGAACAAAGGCTGTCCGACTTTTTGTTGTGGGAATGCGCCTTCGCGGAATTTGTTTTTCTGCAAAAACGCTGGCCGGATTTCACCGCCAGCGATTTGCACATGGCGGTGCAGGAATTCAGCAAGCGCGAACGCACACGCGGAACGTTGCCGGCTGCCTAATCTATGATCCTTCACCTGTCCCATGACGCGCGCGGTCCATGGCGAAAGCTTTGTGCAGAATGCGCAAAGCCGTCTCGGTCAAACTAAACCGATGTAGATCTTCTTCCTGCGCAAACACCACATCTGTGACATCGCTCGCAGCAGCGTGTTCACCGCTGATACGCTCGCAAAGATAATCAGCGATGACGTAATGAAAACGGGGCCGCTGCCGGCCGTCACCGCCCGCACTTTCTTCCTCCGGCGCGTAAACAATACGATCGAATACTTCGATCAGCTCCAGCACGCGCACCTGCAAGCCCGTTTCTTCGAGCAGCTCCCGCGCAACTCCCTCCTCCAGGGTTTCCCCCAATTCCAGCATGCCTCCGGGGATGGACCATTCGCCGCGCAGCGGTTCGCTGGCCCGGCGGATCAACAGCGCGCGGCCGTTATCAATCACCACACCACCGACGCCCACTAGGGGATGCTCAGGATATTCGCGGGAAGAAGCCATTATTCAGATGGGGGACCGTACCATTGGGACATATTTCATGCCCAATTTTCCGCACATACAGTTTACCTACACGGTTGACTTCACACTGCGGAGTATATAATAGGCTCGCGGCAGTGAGCGGGCTTCGCGGGCTGCCGGGCTAACAAATCGATGGAGGATGGAGCCGTGATTCGCTGCCCCGAGTGTGCCACCGAAATAGATGTCGATGAAGATGAAGTAGAAGAAGGCGAGATTCTCAGCTGTCCGGAATGCGAATCGGAGCTGGAAGTCTCGCAGACCCACCCAGTTCACCTCAACATCATCTCCGATGATGAGGAAGAAGACGATGAGGACGATGACGAAGAGACGGTCGAGGTCGCCGAAAACGGAGATCTGCTCGACGAGGAAGAAGAAGAGGAAGAGTTAGACGAAGAGTGAGGGCGACTTTCGCATTGAGGCATCTTCAGTGGTTGGGCCATCATCCAAATCAGCGGAGGAGATGATGCATCGCAAACGGTGTGTCGTCGTTCTCGCTACTATATTTATTACTGCCTACCTGCCGCTATTTGCCGGACAGGATGCAGCGACTTCATCAGGCACGCAGCCCGCACCTTCTGATTCTTCGTCGTCGCGAAAATCCAAACACAGTCATGCCGATGACCTGGTGATTCGCGGAACTGTTTTCAACGAGCGCGGATTGGCTTTGCCGGGCGTCAAACTACGAATCCGCAGGTCCGATCAAAAGAAACCCCACTGGGAGACGTATACGAATTCTAGAGGAGAATTCGCCGTGCGCGTTCCCAAAGGCCCCGATTACGAAATCGCCGGCGAGAGTAAAGGCTTCGCCAAACGATCGCAGGCGATAAACGGGCAATCGGAAGAGGGCGTTGTTTTGCGTATGCAGCCGGTCAGCGGAGGCAAAAAATGAAATACGCACGACAGATGATAGGGCTGGCGATAGCGCTGTCATTCTTTGCGTCCTTTGCCGGTGCCCAAGAAGCCAAGCACGAGTCGCAACTCCGTAGTGTCCATGGAATCGTCACCGATAAAGCGGACACGCCGATACCTGGTGCGGTTGTATTTCTGAAAAATACGCGGACCAATGCAGTGCGCAGCTACATTGCGGACGATAGCGGAAATTACAGATTCAGTGGCCTTGATCCCAATACCGACTTTGAACTGCACGCGGAAAAGGATGGCGGCAAGTCTGCCACGCGCACGATTTCCAGTTTTGAAAGCCGCAAAGAAATTGTTGTGAACCTCAAGCTTGGTCCGAAGAGCTAACATAAAAGAAAAACGCGCCGGAGATTTCGGCGCGTTTTTGTGCCTGAATTGGTTATCTGCTACTGCGGTGGTTGATCACCGGGCTGGCCGCCAATCCTGGTGCCAATCACTTCCCCACTGACGATGATTTCCACGCGTCGATTTTTCTGACGACCGGCTGCGGTCGAATTATCGGCTATGGGTACACCTTCACCGAGGCCGGCCGCGGTGACGGAATTCATATCCACGCCCTGTTGCACGAGATAATCACGCACCGTCATTGCTCTCTGCTCAGAGAGTTTCTGGTTGAATGCGGCGGTACCAGTGGAATCGGTGTGACCCTCCACTTGCAGTCTCAACCCTGGATAGGCGAGCACGATGCCGGATAGCTTAGCCAAGGCTTCGCGAGCGGGTGGGCGCAGGGTATATTTTCCTGTGTCGAACAATACGTCACCGATATTTACGACCAAACCACGCACGGTATCGCGAGTTTCGAGAATGCGATTGAATTGTTGAAGCAGCTTGGCGCGTAGTTCCTGCTTGTCGCGTTCGGATTGCGCGGCCTGTTGTTGCGCTTGTTGCGCTTGCGATTGAGCATCCTGAGCCTGCTGTGCAGATTGCGCAGCTTGTTGCGCCGCTAAAGCAGCTTGCTCGCGAGCCTGCTGTTCCTGGAGCATGGCGGCTTTACGCTGCGCATCCGCCTCAGCACGGGCCTTAGCTTCCTGCGCGGCAGCTACCTCTGCTTGCAGTTGCTGGCGCTCAGCGTCGGCGCGGCGCTGCGCTTCGTCTTCCTGGGCGGCCTTGGCGCGGCGTGTTTGCTCATCCGCTTCGCGCTGCTGTTTAGCAACGCGCTCGTCTTCCTGGCGTCTTACGGCGATGTTGCGCGCGTCCTCCGCGTTCTGCGCCGCTTCCCTTGCAGCGGTGGGCACGGCCTTATGTTGCTTACGTAGCTGGTAATCCTCAGCTCGTCGCATGGCGTCTTCGGCTTTGGCCCACGATTCTGGCGCGTACTCCGCGGCTCCCTGGGCTTTCGCAATGCGCAAAGCATTACGCGCCTCGTACAGTGATAATGGAGCGCTGGCGTCGGTAGTGAACCGCTCCAGACGCATGTCGTCATAGGTGCCGCGTTTTAAGAGTTCAAACCGCGCATCCACGGTGCTGACGGATCCCTTTGTGTCGCCCCGAACAATATTTTCAATGACCACCACTTCGCTGGGAAAACTGACCGCGAAGTATGGCTCAGCGGTCACAATCATGGCGAACGTCTGCAGGTTGGTGGTGACTTCAAGTTTGCTCTTGCTGCCGTCCAGAACCACCTCCCCTAAATTATTGGGGTTGCCTTCCGGTGAAATCGCCCACAGGACGTAGGTTAAATAGGCCGAGCCGAAAGTTGACGGTAGTTCGAGATGTTCGAATTCAGCTTTAATTCCAATGCGCCCGTGCTTGGCCTCAATATCGGCTTTGCCTTCGGCGCGCGGCATGAGCGGCGTGCCCCGAAAATCGATCTTGGTGGAAGCCCTGTCGCGATAATTCACAGCCTGCACGGTTCGCGCTACGCGGATATTTATCAGCGATGTCCGCTGCGAATCCCGGGTCTGCTGTGAATCCCGGGTGCGTTCGCGCTCTTGTGGAACGGCATATGTAGCGTGCACGCAAAGTAGGCCCAAGGCCGAGGTACACAGAAATTTACTCATACTGCCTCAATTCTCTCGAAGGTCAATTGCGCAGGTACATCACCCGGCTTGTGATTTTATCGTGCGCATGAATGCTGCCTATACAGGGAAGACCGTATAACTCGAAAGATGGCTGAAGTGGGATTCGAAATGTGCGTCATTCAGTGAACCCGAACGCGCTTCTTCGGGCGCGAGATTCCAGCTGACACGAGGTGCTCTCAAATCCATACATGTGAGACATGCCGGAAATTAAATGTTTCGGAAAGCGGATCCCGAAGTATGGCGCGCAATCATTCTCCGAAGTCGCGGAGGAATGTACATCCAACTAAGCCACCTGCATTAGAATTTTCTTTCGGAGAGGACTGAAAAAAAAGCATTCGTGACGGTTGCTTGCGGAGTGCGTGACCAGAGACAAACGGCTTTCGGTCCTGCCGTTGTTACCGATGTAGCCAGTACATTCTGTAACCCATGTGTCCGGGCCAAACACTCATCAAATTGGTGCCGGCGGGGGGAATCGAACCGACGGGCCACATTGAAAACACGTAAGTTATTGATTCTACAAAGCGCCAGAAACGCCAAAACCGCCAAAAACGTGTTTCTCGGTTACGCGGCGGCTACGCGGAGAGGTGCTACGAATTTTCATGGCGGTCGGAATCGTGGGTACGCAAAAAATTATTTCGGATACGGAGACCAACTAACCGTCCCACACGGGTCCCCTTTTCCCCATGAGAATCCGGCTCAGTGGCTTAAGGTGGCAATCAATTCTAATAGAAAGCAGGGTTTCGCGGCCTTGGCGCCTCTGATTAGGAAATTACCTTCGCTAAGCCGATTCGAGGTCTCGTAGTCCTACAATAAGTTCCGAGTTGACCATCCGGGAGCTGATTGGCTCGGTCAACACTGCCACGTTTTTCATTCCGCAGTGGATTGGTTGGTTAGAAACGATGGTTGTTCGATAGACTTGGCGCAAAAGCTGACAGTTTTCTAAACCCGTGACATACCTACTGCAGCTTCGCGTACTCGGCTTTGGCTTCTTTAAAAATGGGGATATCTGGGTCCGCGTCTTTCCAGAGGGCGAGAAAGTCTTGGTAGGCGGCGCGAGATTTTGCGATGTCACCGGCGAGAGCGTAGGAGCGCGCCATTTGAAGATGCGCAAGCGCGGCGTTCAGGCCATTACCGACGGCGCCCGGGTGATCGAATATTTTCTGAAATTCAGCGACTGCCGCCGGACCCTGCCGCAATTGCAAATACGCCAAGCCACGCAGGTATGGGGGCACGAGACGGAAACCAGGTGCAGATCCGCCCAGTTCATAGCGGATCGCCGACGTCAACACCTCGATCGCCTGAGCGTGTTTCTTTTCGTAGAGGAGGGTGGATGCGCGTGTCATCGGAACGAACTCCGCCTGCACCCAGGTATCCTCCTGATAGCGCCTGGAAAGGTCTTCGATCAGTCGAGTTGCTTCCGAGGTGTCTCCGGCAAAGGCCAGGGCGATGGCGGAGACACTTTCTGCGTCGCGGTTCTTCGACATGGCTGCCGCGGCACGGCCCTCGCGCTTGGCAGCTGCAGTGTTTCCGGTGAATAGTTCGCGCAAGGCGGATTGCGCTTGTTCCCACGCGCCGCGGTCCTTGGCATCCGTGTGCTGGGCTGACTCCGCGGCCCGGCGGGTGAAATCGCGGGCTTTGGTTAACTGGCCATAATATGCGGCCGTATCGGCCTGTGTGGCAAGAATCTGGTCTTCGTATCCGGGCATGTTCGCCAGATGCTCGACCGCGCGGGCCATTCCTGCGGAGTCATGCTGCAGGAATGCGATGATGTATACGTCAAAGTACAGATACGGAGCATCGACTTTGCGCGCTTGGGCTTCCTGGGCGATGGCCTTGGCTTCGTCCAGGCGGTTCAACACCACATAGCTGTGGCAGAGGTTGGCGTAGCTGACGGCGTCCTGGCTGATCTTCATGGCGTCGCGAGACGCCGCCAGTGCTTTATCGTAGTCGCCGAGGGTTTGATAAAGCACGCCGAGATTTGTGGGTGGGACATCGTCGCGTGGATAGGTGCGGGCCCACAATTCGTAGGTGGTTCGCGAGGCTTCCGCGTTTCCCTTCACGTAATCCTGAAAGTGCGAGGTGATATAAAGTTTTTCGCGTTCGCTGGCGCGATCGCGGAGTTCGTACGCTTTGCTGGTGCTCTCGACAGCGCGAGTGTCATCACCCAAGTTGAAATAGTTGGTGCCCAGGCGCGCGTAGGCCATGGCGAAATTGGGATCGAGCTGGGTGGCCCGCAGAAAGAAAGGCACCGCGGCGGCGAAGTCGCCCTTAACGCTCATGGTCTGGTAGCCCAGACTGTAAGCCTGCAGCGCTTCCAGCGATGCGGTGGTCGCGTTTTCCGGAGGTGCGTCAAACTTTTGTAGCGTGGCCAGAGACTCGCCCAGTTTCTCGCGGATCTTCGTGGAAGCATCGCCCAACGCCTTGAGCACCTGCTCTTTGCCGCCGGCGGTCACCTGCTCGGCGGCCAATTGATCTCCGTTGTGGCAATTGATCGCCTTCAGACCGACAACGTATTGGGTCCCCAAACTGGAGACCGCGCCTTCGATGGTCGCGGCGCTGGCGGTGCGCTGGCATACTTCGCGCGCGAGTTCGTGAGTTAGCCGAGTATCTTTGCCTTGCGCCATCAAAACGAGAGTTTGCGCAATGCGTTCGTCCGAGAGCAGGTTCAGGAAGGGAGACTGTTCGAGCTGGGACGATAGGCCCTGTCGCAGGGCGCCATCGAACACCGGATCACCCGTGGTGTTGACGAAGTCGGCCAGCACGAGGGTGTCTCTTTCCGTGAGCTTCGCGGACGAATGCGAACGCCAAAGGAAAGCGCCGGCAGCTGCGATCAGGATCGCAGCAAGTGCCACAAAAAGCACGCGCGAGCTTTTCCGGGCTCCAGAAATGGTGGCAGCCGGGCCAATCGCTTCGGGCGGTGCGACCGAACTCGACGCGCGAGAACCTGAATCTGCGGAGGGCATCGGGGTTCGATCTGTTCGCGTGCTAGGATGCCCAGCGACTCCGCCTGAAGGACTGGAGTCCGTGGCGGGAAGGGTGACCGAGCGGCCGGAGTCGGGGTCGCGTCGGAGGCGTTTCAGTTCGGCACGCATCTCGGAGGCGTGTTGGAAGCGCAGGTCACGATCTTTTTCGAGGGCGCGATTGATGATGTCCTCGAGCCTGGCGGGTAGATCGGGATTGAGGCGGACGGGTGAGGCCGGAGCGCGATTGAGGATGGATTCGAAGATCAGGCCGGAGGTCTCGCCGCGGAAGGGTAGTGTGCCCGTGGCCATTTCGTAAAGGACGACGCCGAAGGAAAAGAGATCACTGCGCGCGTCTACCTCTTTGCCACGGACCTGTTCCGGGGACATGTAGGCGACGGTGCCGAGCGTGGTGCCGGGGCTGGTGAGATCTTCGGGGCTGACGCCGGCCGTGGTCGTGGAGTCAGATTTTGCGTAGGAACTGCCGAGGGAGGCGACCTTGGCCAGACCGAAGTCGAGTACCTTGGCGTGCCCTCGCTTGGTCACGAAGATGTTGGCAGGCTTGACATCGCGGTGGACGATGCCCGCAGCGTGAGCGGCGTCGAGTGCATCTGCGATCTCAATGCTGACCGTCAGCAGTGTGACGAGTTCCACGGGACGCCCCGAGATCTGGTGCTTCAGCGTGGTGCCATCCAAAAACTCCATGGCGATAAACGCCTGGCCGTGTTCTTCGCCAATGTCGTAGATCGTGCAGATGTGCGGATGGTTCAGCGCGGACGCGGCCTGTGCCTCCCGCCGGAACCGGGCCAGGGCATGCGGATCGGCGGCGACAAGCTCAGGCAAAAACTTGAGCGCGACAAAACGGTTCAATCGGGTATCCTCGGCCTTGTAGACGACACCCATCCCTCCACCCCCGAGCTTTTCGAGGATGCGATAGTGCGAGATGGTCTGACCAATGAGCGCGTCGCTGTTCGCCATGTGCCGTCATGTTAAGTTGCGATAGAAGGGCAAGTCAACGAACAGGGGCGGCTTGCGGTCAAGTCCTGATTAACGCGGCGTAATCGGAAAAAGTTCACTCTCCGGTAACGAGCAATCAAGAATCCTAAAACATCCGTACCCGAAAAACTTTTTTCATTTACGAAGACCAACTAAAGCCGGGCCGGACCCTCTTTTTTCGCTTTGAATCCGGCTCGCGAGACTGCATGGACCAACCCATTTCCGGCGGAAACGTGGAAATTCATGTCTCGCGACGTTTTCCGCTGGTTTCCCGATTTCGATATGCGATGGGACGTACCGCCGTCCAATCGTTGGCCTAGGAGTGCGGGAGGTGGTAAGGATTGTGGTACTTGGGACCGAACGAACCGGGCTTTAGCGAGCTATCAATCTAACGATTAGATATTTTCTGGACCATGTGGAGAAGTAGCTTTCGATCGTCTTCTTCCGTCTTGGCAAGCGCGCGACGAAGCTTACTCAAATAACGAGCTTCTTTACCGGCGCTTCCCCAAGCGTTGTCGTCGGACGCTTTACGCTTCGGCAGGTTAGGTGGTTTTGGCGGCTCTTCACCCTCATAGAACAGTTGATAGAGTGGGATCTCCAGGGCGCGCGCTAGCTTTTCCAATGTTTCAATAGCCGGCACAGTGTGGCCATTCTCTACGCGGGAAATATAACAGCGAAGCAAGCCCGTTCGTTTTTCGATATCGCCCTGGGAGAGTTTCTTTTCCTCGCGCATTTCGCGGAGTCGGTCGCCAATAATCATGCGGCATTATTGCATCCACGTATAGACCGAGCAAGTACAAGTACCTCCTTAGTTAATTCAAACTGACTACTACCCCGGTATGGAACACCGGGGGCATAACTTCCCCACCAGTCGTATTTCTACGTAAGTATTATTCGGTATTGTCGACTGTAAGACTAAACATATAAGTGACGATATTTTCTACAAGTGCCTAGAATATCTGTCTAGTAAATCTACCTGCATTGACTCAGTAAACGTGGGGTTCCTCGGGAGGAAACCTTGAGAAAAGGCAACCCGCGCGCAAAACCGGCAGAGGACATTCTTCTAGATACACACGGAGCCGTGGGACCACTGCTACCGACGCTGTTCGAATCTCGTGTGATGGGAGTCGCTGTGATTGATTCACGGATTCGCTTCCGCGCCGTTAATAGAGCGTTGGCTTCGATGAACGGACTCCCAATTGCTTCCCATATTGGTAAGACACTCCGGCATGTCTTGGGAGCTTCGGCACCCATGATTGAAGGGCCGACGAGGCGGGCGCTTGAGACTGGCGTCCCCGTCTCCAACTTAGAAATTACGGCAAAATTGCCAGCCAGACTGGAAGTGGGACATTGGGTGGAATCCTATCTGCCGATTCGAGACGTCGAAAATCATGTCACCCAGGTCGCTGTGTTTGTGGTGGAACTAACCAGTCGTAAGAATCTAGAAGTTTCTCTGGCTCACATGATGGCGAATTTACTAAACGTCAGCACCGCGTTAAAAACCGAACAACAATTCTTCGAAACAACAGGAAAGTGGTCAGATAAAACTGGTTGTTTGCTTCCCGCGGCTATTGAGCTGATCAACCTTTGTATTGGACACACAAGAAATATCGCCGATATTTCGCGACGATATTTATCCGCCGATGCCCCGCGCCTGGGAATTGGCATTGACGACGAATTAGCAAATACTCAAAATCCAGTTCGTGCCGGTGAACGCTGGTGTCAGGATTTGTCGCCGCGCGAGCGCGAGGTATTAAGATTGCTTGCCGAGTGCAAAAGTAACAAAGAAATTGCGCGAGAGCTGGAAATCAGCGTGAGGACAACCGAGACGCATCGCGCACGAATAATGATGAAGCTGGAACTGCATTCAATCGGACACTTAATACGTTTCGCGGTACGAAATAATATAATCGATGCTTGAAACTATTTCCTCTACGGAGACCAACTAAAAGCCCGGGCGGGGTTCCTTTGGCTCATAAGAATCGGGATCGGCAACTCTTTCGCGGACATCGATTCCTGAAGGATCGAAATTTCACTTCTCGCATCGTTTTTGGCGGTTCCTCACCTCTCTTGTCCGGATAGACGAGCCGTTGTTCGATCAGGTCGATCTCGATGGCCTTCCCGCTGGTGTCGCGGAGCGGGCCGAGGAAGGAGCCGCTCTTGGGATCAAAGGCGTTGATGCGCCCGCGAGACTTGTTGTTCGTGATGAGAAGCGCATTGCTCATGGGCCCAAAGTCGGAAGGCGCCAGCGCGACGGCCCCTGCAGAAGCCGAACCATTGAGGCCCTGCCGCATAATCCAATTGCAATTTTGGCAGGCGGGGAATTACAATCACCGCCCCGTCCCCCATACTTCTCAAGAGGTCCTATGATCCGAGCCAATGCCGTTCGTTATTCCCAGTGGTTGCTCTTTTCTGCTTTCGTCATCGTATCCGCGCCACTCGCTCTCGCGAATGGCCCAGATGTGATCAAACCTTCCCACAACGATGTTTCACCGCCGTTCTCCCAGATGGCTATCGGCGCCTCGTCCAACAGCGGCGGAACCGACAGCCAGACTCCCACGGCACGCAGCACCGGCGCGGCGATCAATAACCCCAACACGGATCCGGTGGCGGCGCCGCTTGCCGGCCCGTTAACTGGGGTCACCTTGCTCAGCAATTTCGACGGGCAGAGTGCGGATGATAATCGTAAAGTATTTGGTTTTGCGTTCGTTCCCCCGGACACGAATGGCGCAGTCGGCGATACTCAATTTGTACAAATGGTGAACGTGACCATCGCAGTTTACGACAAATCAAGTGGGGCTTTGCGGCTTCCGCCTACTGCGATTCACGTGCTCTGGAAGGGCTTCGGGGGCATCTGTGAGTTTGGTGGTGGCACACCGACGTTTTCGGATGGAGGTGATCCTGTCGTGCTCTATGATCACCTGGCGGGGCGTTGGCTAGTCTCTCAGTTGCAATACAACACTACATTCACGCAGACAGCTCAGTGCGTTGCCGTCTCTACGACCTCCGATGCCACGGGTTCCTACGCACGCTACGAGTATCCCTTCGGTTCGAACTTCCCAGACTATCCAAAGTTCAGCGTGTGGCCCGACGCGTATTACAACACCATCAACGTTTTTCCCGGCAATAGTTTTGCCGGGGCGGAGGCATGTGCGTTTGACCGCACCGCCATGCTCGTGGGGGCAACTGCAAATGCAATCTGTTTCCCGCAATCTCCCTCGATTTCGAGCCTCTTGGCGGCGGACCTCGACGGCAGTACTCTGCCGCCGGCAGGCACGCCGAATTATCTGGTGAGTCTTGCTGACTCCACCCATCTTAACTTCTTCCGCTTCCACGTGGACTTCAGCAATACGGCTAACTCAACCTTCAGTGGTCCGACACTTATCTCCGTGGCGCCCTATAGCGAGCTCTGCGCGCGCGCAACCACTTTGTCTTGTATCGCGCAGCCGAATCCGGGAGAAAAAGTGGACGGTCTGGGCGACCGGTTGATGTTCCGCCTGGCTTACCGCAACTTTGGCGATCACGAATCTCTAGTCGTCAATCACGCGATTAAAGCTGGAACGGTGGCGGGCGTGCGTTGGTACGAGATCCGCAATCCAGCGGCGCCGTTCGTTTATCAACAGTCCACGGTCGTCGATCCGAATGTGAACTACTGGCTGGGCAGCATCGCCATGGACAAAATCGGCGACATCGCCCTTGGCTTTAGCGCCTCCAGTCACAGCGTGTTTCCCAGCGTCTATGTAGCTGGCCGCACACCCACCGCTCCCGCAGGAGCGCTCTACGGACCGATGGTCCTTGTAAACGGCAGCGGCGTGCAGTTCAACTCCTTCCATCGTTGGGGAGATTACAGTTCCATGGCGATTGATCCTACGGACGACTGTACCTTCTGGTATACGCAGGAATACTACGCCACGACGGGCAGCTTTAACTGGACCACCCGGATCGGCTCGTTCAAGTTCAATAGCTGCAAGGGGCGAAACCCGTAGCTCGCATTGTAAGAACAGACTCGCTGTAACTGGCGCCGGGCGAGGCTCGCACTTCAAAGCCTCCCGCCGCGTAACCTTGCCGTAGGAGCGGCTTTCGTAGAGTTCACAGTCGACGATGGTAGCTAAATGCGGATTTTTCAAATTCCCAGTAGCGTGGCTAAACCAGGACAACCCCAATCATCAGTACCCGAAAATTTGTTCATTTACGAAGACCACCTAAAAGCCCAGCGGTGCTCTTTTTGATCAAAAAATCCGGCTCGGTTTTCACTGGGCGCTAAGACCGCAATGTTCCCATGCGCATAGCTAAAAGCGCGAAATGTCAGAATCGGACGACGGAGCTTTAAGCGTTTAAAGCGTACTGCCGTTCCGGGTTTTTAAGCCGTCTGCCGTCATCGCGTGTTCAAGTTAACCGCATTAGCCGGGTTCTCGGTACCCGAAAAACTTTTTCATTTACGAGGACCAACTAAGCTCGACGGGGCCCCCTTTTCCCAAAAAAGAATCCGGCTCGGGATCTCCTAACGAAGCAATAATTTCTGATGGAAGCCCGAGATTAGTTTTTTCTTCCGTCGTTTCGCCCGCTTCGCGATTTCTTTGTCGAAGGGACATACTTGGGTCGGATTGTTGGGCTACGAGTGTACGAACGTCAAGGGCTGTGGGATTACGACCGGCTTCCCATTATCGATCTAATAATTTTGTCGAAAAACTAGCGGTAAAGGCCACACACACTTTCAAAAATCAACTCATGATATCTTGCACACATGATCAACGAGTTTGACATTTCATATATTGAAGATGCGATCCAAATAGCCTAGTCGTCCACTTCAGAGGAAGGGCCAACGCGACTTGTAGCAATCTTGACGAGGTTCAACGAATTTCCACGAAGCTGCGATTACCAAAGAACATTGAGACGCACCGATCGCAATTCATCGAAACTCGCAGGCTCGCTGGTGGGCACAAAGTGAGCAGAATAGGGTGTGATGAAGTTTGGAATTCGCAAAACGTATCCGAATTGTAAGGAATACGATCTATTCGAGATCCGGCGGAGTCACCTTGGCAATCCAGGAGTCGTAGTCGGAAGTGAAGCCCGCTTTTTGCTGCAGGGCATGAACTTGGCGCTCAACCTCCGCCATCTGGTCGTCTGAAAGCTGTGGGATCACTTCAATCTGCTTCCCAATCGCGTCCATGGCACTCGTGACTTGCTGTTCAGCACTGCTGGCTCCAGCGCCAGCGTTTCCATCGTCGAACTTCATGCAATCCACCACGCGCTTGGTCACTTTCTGACTGTGCACCAGCGACACACGGATGTTCCCCTGTCCGGTGACGACGTTTCCGACCCCGAATACGCGGTCCATAGCGGTATACCGCGGCACATCCTTGCCAGCGAAGGTGTAGTATTCACCATTCATGTTGATCCCAGAAAGTTTCTCCGGCACCGAGCCGATCGAAGAAACGACCAGCGGCGCGCGGAGTTCGTGTTCCGAGCCGGGGATCGGTTCAGCCTTGCGGCCC
>Ga0073928_10007058_pt1 | contig 14779 bp, 15 predicted proteins | sample PaiPotPPA55metaG_FD_76969 | JGI IMG/M metagenome (GOLD analysis project Ga0073928, IMG submission 76969) | Iron sulfur acid spring bacterial and archeal communities from Banff, Canada, to study Microbial Dark Matter (Phase II) - Paint Pots PPA... ... | reverse complement strand
ATCTGCTCACGTTCCTCGCTCAACTCTAACCAACTTATGTGACGTTCGGCGTGGCTGAAACCCGCTGTCTATGCACCGCCAGACGCTGAGCGTCACATAAGTACGAAGACAACATAATCGGCGGAAGCGGTGTCGGTCTGGAGTCCGACGGTGGCCTGTCCGCTAGTTGTCCGTGGGCCCGTAGAGGTTTTGCGTTGACGGACAGAAGAGCGCGAAGGTGCGCATCGGACGGCTGAGAGATCGAACACACTGAGGCATTCCTTCTTAGCGGACGGTGTTTTGCATCCGAGTGCCAAGGCTCGTCTAGGCCGCACGAACGTGCGCCGCGAAGCGGTCGAGAGCCTTGACGAGACTTGGCACCCGGTGCGACGTTGCTGCTAGGAAGGAATGCGTCAGCGTGTTCGATCCCTGTGGGTGAGTGGATAGGAACATTGAGGAAGAATGCAGGAAGTCCCTCAGAGGTTGCAGAGATCATCAAGACGGTTGTGGCAAGACGTTGCCGCTGATTGCGGATGGCAACCTGCCAGCCCAACTGAAGACGCGGGGGTGGAACACTGTGGCCGGGAGCGACCCGGAACCCCGTAGGGCGTTTTGGCCCCGAAAAACGGGGACAAAATGGGGTCGCTCCCGGCCACGGTGTGGATTTTCCCGCGTCGGAATTGTTGTTGGTTCTAGCTTGGGAGTTCTGGCGCTGCAATAGCTTGCAGCGCTGTCGCCCTAGAACGTGATGCAGAACGGAAAGTGGATCGAGCGTTTTGGAGCGAGGGTCTAACGGGACGTGCATTTTGGCACGACAAAAAGTCATGGGTATCGGGTAGAAGGTGGGTCTGAAAGCCTATCTCTTGCCGCAAGAAAGACGGGCCGAAGAGCGTGTCCAGATCGACTTCCAGAAGGCCCGCTGCGAACCATTTTTGGTAGCCGGACTCGAATGGTTCGCCCTTGTATTGCTTGTCTCCAGCACGAAGCAGATCCCGGTCGGCGCGGGTGAGGGAGCCGTATTGGCGCGTCTCCCAGAGGCGTCGGATTTGGAAATAGCGGGTCAGATGCGAGGGGTCTGGGCGGTTCGCATTCCTGAAAATCGAGGTGAAAACCTGGGATGCTCGGTCGAGTTTCCAGGGGCTCGGGGTGGCGTAAATGAGATTGAAAGCGGGCAACCGACGCAAGAAAACTTGGTGCCGATCCAGGTAGCCGGCGAACCAAAAGATGCCATGATGGGCTGGGTCGCAATAAACAAAAGTGGGCAGTGCCGATCCTGGCGTGCTTCCATTTCTGGCGGAAAGGAAGAGGGGAAATCGGTCCTTGAAAAAGCGGTTCAAGCTTGGATTCAGACCCTCCGTCCTATCGGTTTGCCGTAGGAACAGACTGGCTGGTATGCCTAGTTGTTCCTGGAAAAACTTGAGTTTTTCCTCCGGTGATTCGAGGTATTGAAGACCGGGGTGAGCTAGGACGAAATCGAGAACCAGCAGCCTGTTCCGAATGAAGTCGGCGGTGTGGAACCGATGATCCCGAAGGTCTTGCCTGCCAATCAGATCGTAAATCTTGCGTGAGGTGAGCTTGAAGACGTAGGTCTTATGACCGTACTGGGTTGCTTGGGCATGATGCTGAGTCAGCAGTTTGGTCGTAAACCGATGAACAAGACAGCCCTTGGTTTGGTGGGTGAAGCCGAGGAATTGGCGGCGTGTGAAGTATCCAGAATGTGTAGCTGCCAGGTAAAGAAAACGAGCCTCTTGCTCGTTGTAGCCAAAGTCTCGCAACCTGTCGAGGTGATCCTGATGTGGATCGAGGGCAGGTTTGGCGTCCATGCGGGTGCCTCCTTGGTACGCTTAATTGCTTGATGCGTCCTGCCACAGATAGAGCGTGATATTGTGCGGACCTGTTCCAGCCTCACGAGATTGAAGTTCCTTTACATGGAAAGGCTGCAGCACCCCTTTAATAGGGCAGAGCACCAGCGGAAGTCAAAACCTCAATTTGTTCTTACGCGTTGTTGCAAATTTGTAAAACGGATCGCGAACGGAATCGCAGATCATTCGGTTGTCGTCTCAAAATCGTCTAAACTTGAGCGATGTCGTGCGGCCATCGGGCGTCAACGGCACGAAGGGCAGAAAGAAGGTACCAGAACTTAAGTCCGTCTTAAGGCTATGCGCCGCACCACTCGGCACCCCTCAGCACGCGGATCAGTGGGTCAATGAGTGAAATGGCGATTTACCAACAATGACGCTGCAACCGTTGCGAGACTTCAAGCGCTGCCTGCGCGCCTTCGCTCGGCCTCTTTCTGAAGAAGATCAACCGTGTCGAACGCCCGGCCAAAAGTGTCTCCTGGGCCGGATGCTGCGATTCCCCATCCTCCGTAGGGAACGTACTCGCACACTTGAAGAAGCCACTCCTTCAACACGTCTAGTTCTGCTGGACTTAGTTCAAGAAAGCGACGGGCGAAACCCTCTGGCCATCCCTCCGCATCGGGGCTCAGGTCAAGTTGGTTGATCAGCGAGTCCGCTGCGTCCAACGACTCACTCGGGTTCTGAGTTGAGAGAAGCAATACGCTTGGGAGATAGTAGGCAAAGGCCTCTGGGTCGAAAAAGTAAATGGCACTGTTGTGCTGTTGCCAGTCCTGCCACGTGAGTTCATGCCTGTCGCGACCGGAGAACCATAGAGCCTCTTCGACCTCAAAATCCAGTTGCAGGACTCCGTCGGCAAGTCTCACGTGATCAGGCTTCGCGCGCGAGGAAAATACTCGCTCAATCTTCTCGGTGAGTTTCACTTTCGGTTTCATAGCGAGTTGGACAACAGCCCTTGGGGCTCAAGACGATAATCTTAAACTGACGTTAACAGGCGGTTACACGTTTTGACTGCTGGTCATTAAGCGCTATGGGGATGTTTCGCCAATTGAGGCCCTCCTACCGCATTCGCTCGAAAATCGCGTGCAGCCCTCGCGTGCTGCAGCCCCTAGTGCTGCCCCTAGTTGACCCCCTGAACACGGGCTTGTATGCTAGCCTCCCCTGTCGACATCCCAGTGAACCGGAGGATTCCAATGTCTGGCCCTCAGCCGCAGGTTCTCCGCTCGCTTGAGGAACAACGAGCGGAATATGCCCGCCGCCGTGGCCTCGCCATGCCTCTAGCCGGGCTGGCCGTGTGGACGCTGATCGGCGTCGCGGGAGCCTTCCTGCCACCCATCCTGGCTGCGTGGTCGCTATTCATCGGCGCTGGCTTGATTGCCTATCTCGGCATCATGCTCTCACGTTTCACTGGCGAAAACTTTCTGGACAAGAACAAACCGAAGAACGTCTTCGACAGCCTGTTCTTCCACTGCGTTTCGACGGCACTGCTTGTCTACGCGATCGCCATCCCGTTTTTCCGCGTCGACTACACGTCGTTGCCGCTGACGGTCGGGATCCTGGCCGGGCTGATGTGGGTGCCGCACTCCTGGATCATCCAGCACTGGGTGGGTATCTTTCACACCGTAGCGCGCACGACCCTGGTGACGGCCGCGTGGTACCTCGCGCCGCATCATCGGTTCGTGGTCATTCCGGCGGTCATCGTGGGCGTGTACGGGGTCACGATCGTCATCCAGGAACAGCGCTGGCGCGCCCTCGGAAGCGGCATCGCTACAGCCGCTACGGCATGAATCCGGCGCGGAAGACGTTTGTGCGCGAGGCTATGACGGCTGAAATTGAGACAAGGAAGCGCCGATAATGAAGTTCTCAACTGTCGCTATCAGGCGATGTCACAACTTTGCGCCTTTTCTTCGGTTAAAAACGGGGTCGATAAGTAAAATCGGGATGTTACGCCAACGACTATTTATTGAGAGCGAGGGCCTTTCGGGACGAGAGAATTATCAGTGATTATTTGTCGAACTCTGCAGAGCCGTAATGGTTAATGGCACGTCCAACGTACCGATCTTTCTGCTACTTCGATCCACCACCCCCAGACGCAGCGTGTAGGTTCCTGGTTGCAGTTCCAGTTCCTGGTGGGCGGGGATGTAGGAGCGCATCACATCCTCGTAAGCCTTTGTAGGCACGGAGGAATCAATCCTATCCGAGGAATGGCCTGCATCTTTGCCCTCCTTGTCCCAGGCCACAGCCATTAAGTCCAGCGTCAGATGCCGCTCATTTTCTGGAGTGCCGGCGAAAACAACATCGTGCGGATTGATGGCATAGTCGATACGCACCGTGTTATGGGTCGTATCCGGTGGAAGCACTTGGACCTTGAGCAGTACCGCGGTTGAGGTTGGCGCTTCTGGGTGCATGGCTGTTGCGAACAGGTGAGCCACCTGACCTTCGACGGCTTTCGTGTCTTGGGATACAAACGTATCTGCCACTGCGTAGTACCCGCGCCGATAGATGAGCTTCGCTCCAGTTGCCGAGTATTTCAGTTCAATCTTGCGATACTTCCCGTTCCATTTATGGTTCTCGGGAGCATAGGCAATCGTGTAGTAATTCTCGCCTTCCTGCGTACTCGTTTCCAGGGCACCCTTCAGATCGTTTGTTCCGAAAAAAGCCGTGCCACCGGTCTCCCGGGCAATGTCGTCCATTGCCTCGTGGTCATTCCACTGCATCTGACCCATGCGGCGTGCAAAGCGACCTGACATACTGCCGACTCCTTCTGCCCCGCCAACAATAGTTTGAGTACTAATATTCATTCCCGTACCTATACTGATGACACCGCGTATGTCGATTGGATATACCGCGATTTGCGAGGCAGTAAACAGTGCCGCGGTTTCATGGATTGGTGGCGTTTGCGCCTGAAGATCTCCGGCATGGATCCCGGTAGATTGCTGACCGGCCTGCTCAACAACTTGAAAATCAGGACCAAAATGTAGAGGAATTTCACCCGATAGCCACAGCAGGTTCTTGCGTCCGGGATAGGCAGACACCGCCCGTGCCAAACTTGCGAGCGCATCGAGCGTGAGACCCATGCGCTGGATCCCCTGGTAGTCATGCTCCCCCGCCAAAGCCTTTTTAATCGCATCTGCCATTGAAGGGGCCGGACTTGAACCTCCGCCTGCACTCGTATTGGCGTCAAGATTTGCAGCGCCGATCTCTGCGAATTGCCGGTCTGCCTCCGAGGTCATTAATAGCGAATTTTCCGGTCGCAGCATCTTGGCGGCAGCAACTAGAGTGTCGGAATCACCGGTGAATCCCTGAAGCATTTTGAGCTTGGTCCCGAGGACGAAGAGTGCGACTTTATGCCCGGGCGGGAGCGCTCTAAGAAATTCGATCATCTGTTTGCGTGCGTATGCCTGATCGATTGCCTGCGTGTTCAGTAAATCCAAGAGGACGAGAGTGAGGGGGCGGTCTGGATCGGCAACTGTGTAGTTCGTGTACTGATTCGGAGGTAGCTTCAATGGCGCAGCGGGTGCCGGTGGAGTTGCTGACTGCGCGTGCATCGTCATCGCCACGATTTTCTGCGGCTTGCCGTCTTCGAGAATCGTGAAAACATCCGGCTTCAATCCCGCGATGAACTGTCCGTGATGATCCCGAACTACGACATCCACAAGGACTTGCCGACTTTCGGCGCGGAAGACTGGCGTATCGTGATCCGCTGAATTCTGAGCGCTAATGGGCAATGAGGACCACACCGCGAAGAGCGCTGCACATACAACGATCGGATTGAGGCGAGGAATGCGCATAAGCTCGGCGCAAGTAGTCTAATCTTAACCCGGCCTCGGTCAGAATGTTGCTCTGCGCCATGAGCGAGCAATCGTGGATGTGATCCAGGGGTCAGTTGTTGATAACAGGCGTGGGTGTTGAAAAAGTCAACGTGATTAGCCAACAGAGGGGTAGCAGAAGCGTGATAAAAGGAGGAAGAGTTCCTGCACATGCTTTGGATTTCCATTCTCGGAGGGCTGCTAATCATGATGGGGCAACACGCCCGCGCTGAAGCGTTGTTCTACTACTTCCGCCTGGAAGATCAAGTTCCGGAAAATCATCTGCTGCGGTTGATTGAAAAGCACATCAGCTTTGCCTTCGTGCGCGAAAAGCTGAAGGACAGCTACAGCGAGATGGGCCGGCCGTCGATTGATCCTGAGCTTCTGTTGCGTATCCTGTTGATCGGCTATTTGTACGGCATCACCAGTGAGCGCAAGCTGGTCGAGGAACTGCGCATGCATCTGGCGTGGCGCTGGTTTACCGGACTGGGGTTCGATCGGGAGATTCCGCACCACTCCACGTTTTCCAAGAATCGTCACGGGCGTTTCCAGGAGTCGAAAGTGTTCGAGCAGTTGTTTGAAGAGATTGTGGCGCGCTGCCTGGAAGCGGGACTGGTGCAGGGAGACAACCTGTCCGTCGATGGCAGCTTCGTCGAAGCCAATGCCAACAAGGGGAGTCGAATCCCGCGCGAGCAGTTAGCAGAAGCGGCACAGGTGAACAAAACCGTGCGCTAGTACCTGGTGGAACTGGAACAGCAGAACCCGGCCGAAGAGCCGGTGCACCAGCAGGAGCAGGTGTCCACGACCGATCCCGATGCGACGTATGCGACCAAAGGGGGAACTCCGGCTCGACTTGGCTACTACGACAATTATCTGGTCGACAATCAGAGTTGTGTGATTGTGGGAGTGCAAGCGACGGCGGCGCGTATGAGCCAGGAGACCGTGGCCGCCCAAGACATGATCGCTCGTTTCGCCCGAATGGCAAGGACGGGAGCCTGCGTCGGTGGCGGCCGATGCCACGTACGGAAACGGCGAGTTCTTGCAGTGGTTAATGGAGCGGGGGATCACACCCTACATGCGCACTCGGGACAGTGCTCTGCGGAAGAACAGTCCGCTCTACGGTCCCGACCGTTTCACTTTTCTTCCCGAAAGCAACAGTTATCTCTGTCCCGCAGGCCAGCAACTCAACTACGGCGGACACAATACTCGGAACCGTACCGATGTCTACATCGGGACTCGCAAACGTTGTGGGGCGTGTGCACAAAAAGCGCAATGCACCACCTCATCGTTGAAGTATCTCGCCATCCACATGCATGAGCCGGCCCGGCAACGCGCCAGAGACTTGGCCAACACGCCAAGCTTCGCGAACGCACAACGGGAAAGAAAGAAGGTGGAAGCGCTGTTCGCGGAACTCAAGAATCAGATCGGAGTTCGTCGTTTGCGTCTGCGGAGACTAAAGTTTGTTCGGGAGCAGTTCTTCCTGGCGGCGGCCGCGCAAAATATCAAACGGCTCGTCCGCTTCCTGAGCCAAGGACCAAGGCCACCGCTCCCAGTAACCAATTAGTTTTCTCACCCTCGCAAGAAACTCTTCCTCGCCGCGATACTCACCCCCCCCGAACTTCCCATTCCACGACGGCCTTTTTCAACAGCCACAGGCGATAGCGCTCAAAATCCCCGGCAATGAGCGTTATTGGGATATAACGCCAACCGACCCACGTCAACGTGATGGGCGCGTTTGAGCCACGCCGTCGCACTTTTCAGGAGTCGTAGTAAATTGTCCACAGTTCGCAATTCGTGGATCTTGCAAGAGTGACTTCGCCTTCGCCGCATATTCGGAAGTTGGATAGGTATTGAGAAGCGTTTGAAGATCGAGATTCGCCACATCGAAGTGCTTCTGCCGCATAGCGTCCATTGCGCGATCGAACAGGACCTTGTCAGGATGTGTCGAGCGAACCTCGGTCGAGGGCTTATTAAAACATGCTGTCGCAAATGATGCGGCGATAACACCAACGATCCAGCTCCTGCGATGCATATATCCCTATTTTTGCACTCGATGAGTGATATCGGGATTTATCAACAGTTGTAGAAGTCACAATCAATGCAAAGGCCGTACTCTGCTATTCGCCCTACGATTTCTAGATCGAAGTGGACGCCGGGATTGACATCACGGAAATAGCCAACGAGTTGCATCGTCCCACCTAACTCTCGGCTTAGTTCCCCAAACGCCGCTTTGTTTGCATCGAGTTGCTCAAGAACGTCCTTTACGTGCTCTTCCAGCGGAGCAGACTCTCCCAAACGCGAATGGAGTGCCCAGAGGCTGCATGGCCTCTTTGAGGTGGTGCCAATGGCATCGCCTTCCCTCGCCGTCTCCGTGGGCGTCACACCGACCCTGCGCGTGACATCATCGAGGGCGAACGATCCTCTGACGTGGAAGTATGCGTACCACGTGTCCGGTTTTTGCATAGCCAAAGCGTAAGTCAATTTGCGAGTTAAGCCAAGAAGATCAGGCGATTCGTTCTCAACTGACGAGAACAGGCAATTACAGTCAGACCCCCGGCCATCCATCTCCGTACTGGATTAGTTTGATTTTCTTCCGCGAATCCTTGCTGTGGAGAGCGCAAATACAAGCCAGCAGACCACGTTGACAACAACAGCGGTAATGATGACCGGGCCGCCTGTCGTCTGTATCGCGAGCTTGTCGAGTATGGGCCAGCACAACAGACTTCCAGGAAAAAGGAAAATGAATGCAAACAGGAGTCCGAGAGGGTTTCCGTGTGGGCTACCAGTCGCGAAGCCCAGCGCCCCACAATCTGTGCGAATACGATGACTCCCCAGAGTATTTTGCGGTTCATGCCACGGTCTCAACCGCTGTCACGGCGGATTAGGTCTCGTTGGTTCGGAAATGGTACGGCAGAATTACGGTTCGGAACAGCCTATTTTCACCACCCGGTGGCGTTAACAGGCGATGTCACAACTTTGCGCCTTTTGTTCGCTCCTCGCACCGCCAGCGATTTGGAATGTCGCGGATTTCTTAAAGTCGGAATCGCGAACGTGGGCCACCCCAGAACGGCTCTTAATTCCGTGTGCAGCGCACAGCCTACCTTCAGGGTTTCGCGGATGGATACGTGCTTGGCTTCCCCGTGGGTGCGATTTGGCTGATCAGAATGTCCAGGCCCTAGCCGCGATTCACTTCGTCGGAAAGTTTGGGTCGTTTTTGATCTCGCGAATCTGCTGGATGTGGCGTTCGGCATGCGTAGAAATCTCCAACATCCACTGCCAGCAATCGATCACCTCTCGATCTCCGAAGCTGTGAGCCCGCATGTCGTCGTTGGTGGTCTTGATGTATTCGATCATCGTGGCGCGGAGCGCCTGAAACTTCCCGAGTGCCTGACCCAGATCCTTGTAGGTGTCGACTTTTTCGTGCCCACCGCCGGTCTTCGTATGTACCACACGATCGATGCCGTACCAAAGGATGTCGGCGTCAGTGGCCACCGATTTCTTGGTGTTCATATCCGGCGCGGCCCTGAGGGCTTTCTGGATGTCGCGCCAATAGTCCGGTTCGGCCACGGCCAGATGTGAAACGACTTCGCGGATGCTCCAGCGATCCGGCGCGGCCTTGTACTCCAATTGCGCCGGCGATAAGCCACGGACCTGCTCGGCCACCATTTGCGTGGTCATTTCGAAATGCACAAGGAGGTGTTCGCGGTCCTCCTTGGTCATGGGCTCGGCAAAAAGCGGCGCGGCCAACAGGCAAACAGTCAATGTGAGAATCGTCCAATCTCGGAGCATATATGTTCGCAACGTGTTCATCGTAAAGAGCATGGTAGTAGTGGCCCTTTCGGAATACCCAATTGGACGATCAAAGGAGAGGAAGGTTATCACATACGGAACGGGTTCAGATTCCTGCCAAATACCGGATCACCGTCAATAAGTGAAATGGGGATATACCGCCAACTGACAGCTAGCCCTATTCGAGGTGCACCGCAGCCGGAGCGGAGATATGAACGTCCTTCTGCATGGAATTTACCTCTATCGAATGTAGTTGGTTATCTGCTGATCGTGTTGAAGCGAAGGTGATCATCCATTGGGCATCAACGGCTGCTAGGGAAGCGGCAACGGCCTTCTTGAGGTCTTTGTCAGTTGAGACTCCTCCCGTCCTTTGACTGACCTCCCTCATGAACTTCTCACCACGAGGTAGGTCACGTAGACCGCTGGTCATCAGAGAAAACACTGATACGCCTTCTTCCAACGCGGCTTCTTCCGCTCTCTCGCGCGTGACATGGCTCTGATTGTCCTCTCCGTCGGAGATAAGGAGAATTACGCGCCTTGCTCTGGTGGGATTACCTGACCGGCTCAACACCTGCTTGCATGTTTCTTCAATAGCGTCGTAGACCGCCGTTCCACCTTCGAAGGGTACGGAGTCCAACGCTTTCTTGGCTTGCGAGACAGGAATAGGGTCTCGACTCACTGCAACCTTGCTATTGAACAACACAAGATAGCCTTCATTTTGAGTAGTCGCTAGATGTTGGAATAGTTGAAACGCAGCTTTCGTTACAAAGTAGGCAGCAGTTTCGTCCGATTTGCTGACGTCCACCAGAACAGCAAACAGCAGTGGCTCCTCCTTCGCTGAGCGCACAGCCGTTACCTGAGCAGGTGTCTTATCTACAAGTACACTCAGCTCCGTTTCCTGCAGGGCTGCAGGAGAACCATCTTTCGCCAATGCGGTTAAGAAAAACTGGAGGTCCGGTTTGTTCCGCGGAGACTGAGGAGGGGTTGCCAGCATGCCACTTCGGCTCAATAGAACACAAGGCAGAACTATGGCCCAAAGGACTGTTCTCAGATGCCATTGCACGGGCGCTTTTGTCTCCCTCTTGGGAAGTCGCACTTGGCGTACCATCTACGGATGCGAGTATAACTGACGTTAACAGGCGATTGCGCTCATTTGAGTGCTGTGGCGGGTTTCGCCAGCTTGGATCACAGCCCAGAATCCAGTTCAGGCCGCGTGCTTCGCGAGCAGCTCAGCAAGAGAACGAATCGGCTTCATCTTGTCCTCGCCTAAGCCACGCAAATCTTCTTCAGTGATGCGACGCTCGTACAAGAGTCTCCCAAACACGTGCGTCAGTTGCGAATACCGATAGTCGTACTTGCGGTCGATCTCTTTACGGCGTTCGGTCAGGTAATGTTCCAAATCCCACAGATCCGACGACTGCTGGATCTCGTTGGCCATCTGCTTCGCTTTCTGAATCACTTCGTGCAGCTCGCGACCCAGAGCAGCGTCGAAGGCTGCGCGGGCGACGACCTTTTCCGACCTCGACCAAGTCGGTTCGTTCTGGTAAGGGTAGCTGTCTTGGTTCACAGACGCGCCGGTCATGTTCCGATCCTCCGTGGCGGCATTCTACGCCTAGCGGAATCCGCGTTTCTACCGACGCGGAAGCTTGCACTGTGACAGAGTCAACATCGTTTTCCGGTGGCTTCCCGCCCGTTTTGAGGTTAAACAGGTCGTTTACAGGATGTCCGAGATTTTGCTTGCAGCCGAGATAGCTCCTTCGTTTGTACCGACGCGTGCCCCAGCAAGAACTGAATCTGCTCCAACGCTCCTCCGCTGTCATGACACAACTTCGCACAGGTCCGCCTCAAGTCGTGGGGTGCGATGTGCTCCAAGCCCGCTCTCCCGCAACAGGACCGGACCACGTACCAAACGACATTCTGCGAGATGCCAGTGCCCCACACCTTTCCCGTCCTTGCCACGCCGCGGAAGATCCTTCCCTCCGTGACCCTGACCGCTAGTATCCACTGATCGAGCGCTGTCTTGACCCACGCTGGAATCGGCACCGTGCGGATGTGGCCGCCCTTGCCGATCAGGTCTACGACTGCCCAGTGTCCCTGGCGCATCTGGATTTCCTCCACCTCCAAGCCCACCAGCTCCGATCGGCGAAAGCCACAACCCAAAAGCATGGCCAGCATGGCGTAGTCGCGCTTAGCGCGCATGGTGCTCCCACAAGCATGCTTGAGCACCTCGGAACTCTGCTCTGTGCTCGGCCAATTGCCGGCGCGAAATCCGAGCTGCTTGACTTCTTTCACCCGGCTGATCCCAGCAGCCAGTTCGGGGCTGAGCAATCCAGCGTCAGCAGCTTCGTGCGCGAGTCTTCGCACCGCCGCGAGTTGTTGGTTGATGGTTTTTGCGGCCAGACCGCGTGATTCCAAGTGCATGCGGTAGCGGACAACCACGATGCGGTTGAAGGCGAGGCGGGGCTCGGAGCAGTACCAGGCGATGAACTGGTCGATGGCGTACTCGTACACACGACGCGAGGCTGGCGAGCCCAGGCTGTTGAGCACGGCCCTCTTACAATGATCTAGATCCGGCAGTCGAAGCGACCGACGACGGTAATTCGGCTTAACCTTCTGCTTGCCCATGGCGACGGCCTCCTCATGCCGTAGGATTGGAACTACGACAGACCGCCTGGGCTATGCAAGCATTGATGCCAGACGCCCGCCTTGGAGGGTTTTGAGCGCTATCGCCTGTTATCGCGGCGGCTCAAAAAACTGGGGCAGAAGAACGCGAAGTTGAAGCGGCTAGTGAGTGAACTGAGCCTGGAGAAGCTGGTGTTGAAGGACATCGCCGCGGAGCCGTCATGCCAGCATTGAATTTAATTTACCGGTCGGGCGGCAATCGAGTCTTTGGACGCGCTTGCTTGCTTCTTCTGGCGGTTGCGATTGCCAGATGCGGCGGACTCTCGGGTCAGACGCCGACCAATTTGCCGACGCCTTCTCCGCCTCCTGCGACCCAGTCTACGTGCGCTACGCCGGCGGCGAACAATCCTGTTGGAGGCGGAGGGATTTACACGCAGATCGCGATCGATCCGGGAGTCTATGGGAAGCACGATCCTTCCGGACTTACGGTTTTTGGCTTCAGCCAGGAAGACCAGAATCTCCCCGCCGATCCGCAGGTTCTTGCGATGTCGCCCAATATCGTCTCGCGCGCGTGGCAGCGGTGGGATCGAGGCGGAGTTCAGCCATCCAATTACAACTTCGACTATCCCGTGCAGGCGCGAGCGGCCGGCATCACGTTCATAGGAGGAACAACAGCTACTGCTCTCTTCAGGGACGAGTTTCCGGCAGCGTCGACATTCAATGCAGTAGTCTCATGCGATGCGACGGGCCAGCCGGTGTTTCATGCTCCGATGAAATTCTACCGCGGTAGCCTGGCATCCCCGGCTTACCGGCAATACATTATCGGCATCGGGGAGATTCAGATCGACGGCGGCGTGGACGGGCTGTTCTTTGATGAGCCCGATTTTAGCTATGTGGGCACGACTTCCGGGAATGGACCCGGGAATGGAGACGAAGGATTTGACGACGCAAATATTGCCGATTTCGGCGGATTTTTGTGCGGGAAGTATCCCAACTACAGCCCGGCTGACTGGCAGTCGAAATATGGCATAACGACGGCCGACAATCTCAATTGTTCGAAGTCTACCGCCACGCGGGGCCGAACGTTCAACTATCGCGGTTACCTGGCGCGCAACGGATGGCAGGCATCGCCTCTCAATAGATCGAATCCGCTGGCAGCAGAGTGGGGAACGATACAGGAAGGCCATCCGGAGCCACAGAACGGAACATTCACCGGAACCTACACCAGCCTGGTCTATTGGCAGGATATTGTGCTAACGCTGCGTAACTATGCGCGGCAAAAGTACAACAAGGAGATCTACATTACCGCCAACGGCGTGTTTCCATTCGTCGACTTCCAGATGATTGGTCTTTGGGGCGGCAATCCCGATGGGCCGGGCGGGTCTTCAGTGAATTATTGTCCGCTCACGGCTGACGGTCATCTGGATGGGACGCAGTCGTTGCTGGCGGCATTTATGGCGATGAAGCACCGATCCGCGAGGATCGACGGACGCGTGGTTCCGGTGGCTGCTTTCATCGATTGGCCGACCGATGTGATGACCGACTATCTATCGCTGCCTGCTTCGGAGAAATCGGACTACTGGCGGATGTATGTGCCGGAGGCCCTGGCGGCGACTGTGTATCTGAATATGCATCTGGCTGATACGATGGGCGACCCGACGGCAACGCAACTGGGGTTGATGCCGCTCTTCGACAAGACGGCGGCCTTCTACAAGATGCCGGCTCATGCCGCTCTCTACCACCACACCACAGACCTGCCGGGGAGGGTGACGGCATCCGTAGCGAATCTCGGCACCAACCTGACGCAGTTGAGCGATGGGCGCACGGTGGCGCACCTGATCAATCACAACTATTCACACGGATTTCAGGAGCAGGATGGAGTGAGTGTCAGCTTTCCCGTCGCCAAGGCTCCCAGGAGTTTGACGCTTGTCTCGCCCGATTACGGAGCGGATACGCCGGTGACATTTACCTACTCCGGAGGGCAGGTGCAGGTTACCGTGCCCAAACTTGTGGCGTATGTCGCCGTCGTTTCGAACTGAACTACTCGGCCACGATTACGTGGCATGGGGGCAGGTTCATTGCGTATCCCTACATGAGGATGTAGACATAGCAGACGAGGCTGAGAATGGGCGCGCCGACGGCGGCGTATTTGCCGACGAGATTGCGCTTGAGCTTGCTGGAGGGTGCTCCGTCCGGCTTGCCATCGCCTGCAAACTTGGCAGCCCGATCACTCCGCCGCCTCCACTACCACCAACAACGCCCGCACATGTTCGGCATCGAATCCTGGCCTCACCATTAGGCTTCGCCCATTCCTCAGTCGGATTTCAACGCTCGAATCGTCGGGCGTGCTCGGCCCACGCCCCGCCACTTGCACTTCCAGGAACTTTGCTGGCGTGTCTTCCTCCAGCCGCTTCTTCCACACGAAAAAGTACGGCCGGCACAAACCGTGCTCACGACAAAACGCTTTCACACTCTGTCCGCTATGTGCCTGCTCGGAGACCAGCCTTCGCCACTTCATCCAGGCCTTCTTTGAGCGCTTGGTCATGTCGCAACATTGCATTGCGACGTAAATCTTTACAAGATGGGGTTCGCGTAGCGCTCACGTTAGTTCTTACGCGGCTGAATACCCGTCCCATATTTTCCCCTGTCAACGCTTCGACGCCACCCTCGCGGGCGACTCCGCATGACTCGGGGTCGATGTGGTTCGCTATTCCTTCATCGAGT
>Ga0073928_10007056_pt1 | contig 14780 bp, 10 predicted proteins | sample PaiPotPPA55metaG_FD_76969 | JGI IMG/M metagenome (GOLD analysis project Ga0073928, IMG submission 76969) | Iron sulfur acid spring bacterial and archeal communities from Banff, Canada, to study Microbial Dark Matter (Phase II) - Paint Pots PPA... ... | reverse complement strand
GCGCGGACTCTCCGTTTGGAATCACTACTTCGACTGGGAATACCGCGACACGCTGCGAGCCCCTTGGTATTCCGCCTTAGCCCAGGGACAAGGAATTTCCGTCTTGGTTCGCGCCCACCGAGAATCGCCGAAAGAATCGCAGAAAGAGTCGAAAAACTCTCATTACCTGGAAGCCGCGAAACTAGCGCTCGCCAGTTTCTTCACACCCGTAAGCGAAGGCGGCGTCGCGTTCACCGACGATCGCGGCGATCTCTGGTTCGAGGAGTACATCGTCTCTCCGCCCACGCACATCCTCAACGGGTTCATCTGGGCTGCCTGGGGAGTTTATGATTATTTCCTCGCCACGCAAGACCGCTCCGCTCAGGCGCTGTTCGCTCGCGCCGTGCAGACCTTGCTACACAACCTCGAGCGCTACGATCTCGGCTTCTGGTCTCTTTATGAGCAGTCGGGCACGCGCCTGCCCATGGTTGCCAGCCCGTTTTATCATCAACTGCATATTGTGCAGCTGCGTGTAATGCATCGACTCACCGGCGAAGAGAGATTCGCGCGCATCGCCGAGCGCTGGGAGGGCTACACCCGCAGCCGCGGCAATCGCACCCGCGCGCTGTGCTACAAAAGCGCTTTCAAACTCTGTTACTACTAGCTCTGTTATTTATTACCAGGCTTCGTGAAAATTCTTTACGTCTCACAATATTTCCCCCCGGAAATGGGAGCGCCCGCCGCGCGCGCCGCCGAACTCGCCCAGCACTGGGCGAATGCTGGTCACACGGTGTCGATACTTACCGGCTTTCCGAACCATCCCACCGGCGTGGTTCCCGCCGAATGGCGAAGCCGACTTCGCCGTTTGACCTTCCATGAAAAAATGGCCCATGAAAAGCCGGCCCATGAAAAGGCGGGCTCGCTCGATGTTTACCGGACCTGGCTCTGGCCCTTGCCCAACCGCAAAGCGCACGAGCGCATGCGGAACTACGCTTCATTCTGCGTGTCCGCGGCGCTGCGCGGGATGACTCTTCCCCGGCCCGACGTCATCATCGCCACATCTCCGCAGTTGCTGGTCGGCCTCGCGGGCTGGTGGCTGGCTTTCGCCCGGCAAATACCTTTCGTCTTCGAAGTCCGCGACCTCTGGCCAGAATCTCTGGCCGCCGTTGGCGTCGGTGACGAGAACTCCCTACTGCACCGCTCATTGTCGGCCATCGCAAATTTCCTCTACCGCCACGCGGACCACATTGTCGTGGTGACCCCGGCATTCAAGGATTTCTTGATTCAGAACCGTCAAGTGCCCGCAGAGAAAATTTCCGTCGTGGAAAATGGCGTCGAGACCGATCAGTTTTCTCCCAGCACTGACGCCGAAAGAAGTGCGCTGCGTCACGAACTCAGCGCAGGCAACAAGTTCGTGGTCTGTTATGTCGGAACCATGGGCATGGCCCACGGCCTGGAGACCTTGCTCGACGCCGCCGCACGCCTGCAGACTGAGAATCCCGCCGTCCTGTTTTTGCTCATCGGCGAAGGCGCGGAGAAAGATCGCATCAAGGCCCTGGCTCAATCCCATGGCCTCGCCAACATCCGCTTTCTCGATCAGCGGCCGCGGGAAAAAATCCCCGCCTTCATCTCTGCCTCCGATGCTTGCGCGGTCCTGCTCAGGAAGACTGAAGTGTTCAAGACGGTCATCCCCACCAAAATGCTGGAGTTCATGTCCTGCAGTCGCCCCGTAATTCTCGGCGTGGACGGACAGGCGCGAAAAATTGTTGAGGAAGCAGACGCGGGAATCGTGATCGAGCCCGAGAACTCGATCGCTCTCGCAGAGGCGATCGAGCGCTTAGCCGCCGATCGCAATCTCTGCGAAAAGCTGGGAACGCAGGGCAGGGAATACATCGTGCGCAACTTTTCCCGCAGCCAAACCGCCGACGCCTATATTCACGTCCTGGATGCACTGCGCGAGGTCACGCGTCAGCACAAACCCGGCGCCGAAACGCCGACACAACGCTGATCAGAATTCTAAGGGATCCCGCCTACGGGTGCACGGCATAGACCGACAGCGCCGTCGCCGCCGTCACGGCTGCATCGATCGTTCTCCCGGCCGCCACTTTGGCGCCGCTGACCGGCACGAAGAGAATGTCATCGGCTGCCAAAGTCACATCGGGAGCCTTGGCTTCCAGCATTTTCTTCAGCGGCACTCGGGTTTCGGTCATCCCGGCTGATCCCTTGTGGATGATGCGAACCCCGCCCATCTTCGCCGTGTGATTCGTCCCGCCCGCCAGCGCCAGTGCCTGCAGCACCGTCAGCGTTCCGTTGTCCACCAGCAGACCGCTTGGCCGTCCCACATCCCCAACCACATAGATAATCGGCGCTCGCGGCACCATGATCGTATCGCCGGGCATTACGTCTACATTCGCACTCTGATCGTCCCCGAGATTTCGGGGAAGCTCTACGTGGATCGATTGCGGCTGGTTGTGGCGGAAGATGCTTATTTTCCGCGAGGCGGACGGCGAAAATCCTCCCGCCTCCGAAATAATTTCGTAGAGCTTATGATCCCCCAAGTCCGGGTATATGCCAGCTTTCGACACTTCCCCCAGAACCGTCACTCCCTGCGACGCCGACTCGTCCACAAAGATGGTAACGTGCGGATTGCGCACGAAGCCTCCGTCACCCAGTCGTTTCTCGATCAGGGTCTGGGCCTCATCAACGGACAAGTCGCCGACATGTACATAGTCGATCAGCGGGAGATACACATCTCCGGAGTTGCCCACCCTCGCTTTGGTGCTAAGTTCCGGGACGTTGTAGACATTCACTTCGATCAAATCCCCGCCGCCCAGTTTCAAGAAGGACGAGTCTCCGGGGGGCGCGGAATTGTTGGCCGGAACATTGCCGTTCGCCGCCGGCACTGGCTGAGCGGCTGAAGGAAACGGCTCCACATTTTGATTTTGTGACGGATGCGTCTCTCCGGGCGTCTGCTGAGAGCGGGCCGACGCGGCAGCGAGCAAAACCAGACTGCAGCCAAGAAGCAACGAACACCCTCGGCGGATGCGATTCAACCTGCCCGACCTTGTCAACGAGTCCCCTGAAGCGGCATGAAGTTTTGCCTGCAGTTTAGCACATGCATAGTCCCGAATGTGGCCTTCCTACGGCCATTCGGGCGAGTTTTCCACAGCTTTTTCAAGCCGGAGATTGCAACCGCACTCGGGCACCTGCTAGATTTCCTAAATCGCTGGCCAAGACACGTACCTTTAGCACCACTCACCCTGACTTTGATTAATTGTCATACTTCGGTCTGGGAGTGGTAACTTTGCGCCTTCCAAGTCTCAGTTTCGCGGCCGAGGTGGCCTAGTTGACAGTCATATTTTTGGCCATTTTTCTCGTTTCGCTGGTCTTGGCGTTTATCCTGACCCGGTCCGTCCGCGACTTTGCCACCGTTCGCGGCTGGGTAGCCGTTCCCTCTCAGGAGAGGCATCTTCACAGCGCTCCGCTGCCGCGTCTTGGCGGGGTCGCCATTTTCATTTCCTTCGCCTTGAGCATGGGCATCGCGGTCGCTCTCGCCCAGTCTCGCTCCAGTCTGCACGCCGTCCTTTCGCTGAAGATGTTTCTAACCATCTTCGCTCCGGCATCGCTGGTATTCCTCCTCGGGGTTTACGACGATATCCGCGGCGCGGGGCCATACTTGAAGTTTGGCGTTCAGGGGTTGGCTGCCACCATGCTGTTCGTGGGTGGCTTGCGCATCGTCGATATTCCGGTCCTTTTTGGATCGCATCGTCTACCCGGGTTCGTGGGTTTGCCCATCACCATCCTCTGGGTTGTGGCAATCACTAACGCTTTCAATCTGATTGATGGTCTGGACGGGCTGGCCGCCGGATCCGCGTTGTTCTCCACCCTCGTGGCCTTCGTAGTGTCGCTCAGCTACGGCCCCTCGCTGGTTACCGTAACCACCATCGCCCTGGCGGGCGCGATTCTTGGTTTTCTCCGCTACAACTTTAACCCTGCCACTATTTTTCTCGGGGATTCGGGCAGCCTGTTTATTGGCTTTGTGCTGAGCGCCCTCGCCCTGGAAGGCGCGCAGAAGGCTCCCACGATCGTGGCCGTGGCCATTCCGGTAGTTTCTTTCGGCCTTCCCATCCTCGAGACATCTCTCTCCGTCATCCGCCGTTTGATCAGTGGACGCCCAGTCTTCACTGCCGACCGTGAGCATATCCACCACAAACTCCTGCAGCACGGCATGACCCACCGGCAGGTGGTCATCCTGCTCTACGGTGTGTCGGCGATTTTTGCCATGCTGAGCCTTTTTCTGCTCTGGCCTACCGGCAGTTCTCTGGGCCTCGTCCTCGCGGTGCTCGGAGTTGGCGTCTGGATTGGAGTGCAACATCTCGGTTACCTGGAATTTGGTGAACTGGCTCGCGTGGCCCACCGCACCCTTGACCAAAGACAGATCTTCATCAACAACCTTGCCATCCGCCGCGCTACCGAGGAACTCAAAGTGGCCCGCGACTATCCCCAGGTCCGCCGCATCCTGGCCGCGGCCTTCGGAACCAACGACTTCGATGGTTTTGATTTGAAAGTAAAACTGTTGCCGGGTGAAATCGTCCCGCCCGACTCGCAAGACGGCTCTTCGGCTCGAGCCAGCGAGTTCTCATTCCACTGGACCAAGCCGGGAGTCGCCAAGTCGCGTGACGGAGCCCCAGCCTGGACTCTCGGCCTCGACCTGTTGAGCACCGCCAATCGCCATCGTGGCACGCTGGCGGTTCACCGCGTCTATTCGCAACGTGAACTTCAAGTCGACGTAAATCTCCTGACATCCTCGTTCCCCACAGCCCTTGCCGACGCCCTGGATCGCACTCTCTCTCATTCGCACCACGTGATCGCGCTCCCCGACCAGGACGGAATGATTACAGCCCAAGCCGGCTAGCCCATTGCCAAACCCGCTACAATCGTTGATCCGGGTCTAAGCCTGACCTTGTCATCCCGAGCGGCGCGCTTTTCATCGCGCCGGAGGGATCTCAGTCTCTACGGCCGTGGAGCGTCAGCCAGGAGCCTCTCCGGACCTGTGCGATGCTGTACGGTCGAAGTTCGGCTCGCTTCCTGGCTCGTGGGTTAGATCTGCCATGCACATTCTTCACGTTGTCGGTGCCCGTCCCAACTTCATGAAAGCGGCTCCAGTGCTGCGCGCCCTCGCGGCCAGGCCCGGAGTTCGCCAGAGTCTGATTCACACCGGCCAGCACTACGATCGCATCATGTCCGATGTTTTTTTCCAGGAACTCGAAATGCCCCAGCCCGATTGCAATCTGGAAGTCGGCTCCGGCAGCCACGCCCAACAGACCGCAGCCATCCTTAGCGCGTTTGAGCCGGTTGTACTCGAGCGCAAGCCCAATCTTGTGCTGGTTTATGGAGACGTCAATTCCACCGTAGCCGCCGCGCTGGTGTGTTCCAAGCTCCGGGTTCCAGTCGGCCACGTGGAAGCCGGCCTGCGCTCCCGCGACCGCACCATGCCGGAAGAAATCAATCGCCTGCTCACCGACCAACTCTCCGACCTGCTGTTTACCCCGTCGGCGGACGGCGACGAGAATCTGTTCCGCGAAGGTGTCGACCGTTGCCGCATCCACCTCGTCGGCAACGTCATGATCGATACGCTCGTCCGCCTGCTTCCTCGATCCGAGTACCCTCCCCGCGCCAATCTCGCGACGCCTTATGTCCTGGTTACACTGCACCGCCCCTCGAACGTAGACGATCTGCCCTGGCTGCGCGAACTTCTGGCCACGCTGGCTGAACTGAGCCGGCAGTTGACCGTGGTTTTCCCGGTGCATCCCCGCACTCGCGAACGTCTTACTAGCCTCAACACCGAGGCTGGCGCAGGCCCGCGCTTGCAGTTGCTCGATCCCCAGCCCTATCTCGATTTCCTCGCCCTGCAGAGCGGCGCAGTGCTCGTGATCACCGATTCGGGAGGCATTCAGGAAGAGACCACTTTTCTGGACGTGCCCTGCCTCACAGTGCGCGAAAACACCGAGCGCCCAGTGACCATCACGATGGGAACAAATCAGTTAGTCGGACGGGATCTTCAGAAGCTACGAAATGTCGCGGGGGAAATTCTCAGCCAGAGATTGGAAGGGGGAACAAGAAAGTACGAAACCAAGCGCGAACGCCAGCCATGTCGCATCCCGCTCTGGGACGGACACGCAGCGGAACGCATCGCAGAAATTATAGTGCGACGAGAAAGTTCGACGAGGAACTCTCTAACGTCAGAACTCCTCAGCGACCGGTCCAGGCGGAATTCGGCTTAGAGCTTCGCGCTGGCGTAGGAGTTGATTTCGCAGTTCAAGCAAACTTCTTCAAAAGTGGGTGCAGTCCATTGCATGATTTTTCTCCAATGTCGTTCCGAGCGTCGCTGCCTCGAAATGTTCCTTAAGCTTAGCCCACCACAGCCCCAAAATCAATACGCCAAGACTCTTTACGCCAAAACTCTTCAGCGTCGGACCCGTTTCGAAGATGTTCATGTGGGGACAGCCGCCCTCGAGAGAGCCTGCCCCGAGCGAGGCCGAAGGGTCCGGTCGAGCGAAGCTCGACGGTTTCTTCGCTATTGCAGAGACGCCGCCAGACCAATGAGCGCAAATCCCGCAATTCGAGCGCCTGACAACCCGTCTAAAACGAACAAGGACGCGAAGGAGCGACTGGAAAATAACAACCGACAAAATTTGTCGCTCCCGCAATGATTTCCACAGCCGGAACCACTCCCGTCACTTTTTCCTTACGCGACACGTGTTTACCGTTGCATCTCCAACAGCAACTCAAATAAACAACCTCCGATGAACAGCTGCGATGATCAAGCCGCAATGAGCAAGCAAGGAGTCAGGCAATCATGTTTGGCAAGACGGTTTATGGCACGACTTTCAAAGATGTCAATTTTGTCCCCCTGCAATCGGCCACTTTTTGTGTCCAGTGCGAGCTGATTAGCGCCAACCATCGCCCACACTGCCTGGCTTGTGGCAGCCAGTCCCTGGTAAGCCTGTCCCGAGTCCTTGGGGGATCGCTGCTCGCTCAGCAAACCGCTCATCTGATCACCGATTCCGAGCTGGATAGTCTCGTCCGCGACCTCCTGCGTACCGTTCCCGATCCCCAGGCCGTGAACACGGCCGACGATTTTGCCGACCGTTCCCGCGTCCCGGCTCTTGCCCACCGCAGCCAGCTCCGCCTGTCGAACGTGGCGCATCCGGCCGCCGGATTTCGTGCCGTGTCGATCAACGGAGAGCTCGTCGAAGAGATGGAAATCCGTCCCTCCGAGCTGGAACTGGAACCCGCCATCAGCGCAATAACCGAGCGGGCCCAACACCTTACAGGCGCGACTGGAGCTGCCATCGCCCTCCGCGCCGGCGACGAAATCGTCTGCCGCGCCCGCACCGGCCGCACCGCCCCCGACCTCGGAGTTCGCCTCCAAACCGACGCCGGAATCTCCGCCGAAGCCGTTCGTACCGGCGAAGTCATGCTCTGCAACGACGCCGAACGCAATCCCCGCGTCGATTTAGCCAGTTGCCGCCGTCTCGGCGTCCGCAGCATCCTGGTTTCCCCGCTGCGCCACTATCGCCGTACGCTGGGCGTGTTTGAGGTGCTTTCCTCGTCCCCCAGCGCCTTTGACCATCGCGACGTGGCCACCATGCAACTGCTTTCCAGTCTGATGGTTGCGGCCATTTCGCGCATCTCCAGCCTGCACCACGCCCAAATCCTGCGCCGCGTTAGCTGAAGAACCTCAGACCCGGATCCCACGGCTCTTCACGGATACCCCTCTTGTTTCTGTGCTTAGGTCTGTCGCTGTGAACCCGCGTAGATCCGTGGCCCAAGAAGTTGACCTAAACTGGCTCGCAGCCTGAGCGGCTTGCAGCGCGACTCAGCCTAAGTTGGGCCAGCGTAGTTTTCTTTCTGCTACTTTTCCACAGTCTCGGGGTAATATGTACCAGCGGTATTTTGGCGCCCTTTCGACCCTAGATGGCTGCTACCAACACTCCTCCGCAAGCCGTTCCAGTCAATCGTCGCCGGCGTTTCCGGCACAAGGTCCGCACTCCTGCGTATGCTAGTTTCATCGGAGAATCCAAAAGCATTGCGCTCGATCTGAATGCCATCTCTGACATCAGCGAAGACGGAATCGCAATCGAAGTCAACTCCGTTCAGGAACCGGGACGCCGTTTTGATCTGCACCTGGACCTTTCCGAATCCTCCGGCCCGGTCTACACAAGTGGCGAAGTTATCTGGTCCAGTTCGGGGCGCTGCGGGCTCCGGTTCGCGGAACTTCCCGGGCCCAGCCTGTTCCGCCTGCGCAGTTGGCTTTTCCTGAATGCGATGACGGCCGTCGCCGACTCCCAGGCCACTTCAGACCGCGCCCAGCTCGTGCCTCTCGAAGAAGCCGCCCCGCGCCCGAACTACAGTGATACGCTCGCTGCCCTCGCCGCCGTACAGCGCGAAGTTGAATCGCTCGGTGCTGATCTGGTTGCCGCGCTGCAATTGATTGTCTCCCGCGCCCGGACGCTGGTTCGCGCTTCCGGCGCGGCGATTGCGCTTGGCGCCGAGAATCGCGCCATAATGGTTTGTCGTGCCACTTCCGGCGACGACGCTCCTCCGGTCGGCGCCGAGCTGCAAATCGGTTCCGGTTTTTCCGGAGAATGTGTTCGTGCCGGAAAGCCGCTGCGTTGCGACGATGCCGAGTCCGACGCACGCGTGGACCACGACAGTTGCCGCGCTCTCGGAATTCGCTCCATCCTGGCAGCGCCGGTGCGGGTCGGCGACAGAGTGATCGGACTGATCGAAGCATTCTCTCCCCAACCAAACGCTTTTTCTGAGAGTGACGTCGGGGTGCTGCAACGCCTGGCGGACGCAGTGCTGCTCGTCGTCAACCGCGCGGCGCGTGCCGAAGATCTTGAGGTTCAGGCGCCTGCTCCCGCAGCGGTGATTCCCACGCTGGGCAGCGTCCTGTTCATTTCCGAGGTCACGAAAGGTAATGCAAAAGACGAGAACAGCGCCGAGAACCTGAAACTGGACACGGAACGCCCCGCCGGAATCCATCTTCCCCAATACCACCTGATGATCCTGCTCTGCGCCGCCGGCTTGATCGCCGGAGTACTCGCCGGCGCGCTTGGCTTCATCTTGGCCCCGTGGATCCAATCATCAGTCGCGCCCTGGGTCCGCGCGAAAATGCAGGCCCATCAGCCGGGGCAAATCCAGACGGTGCTCGCCTCAGGTCCTGCCTCAGCACAGGCATGGAGCGCCGCAAACAAGTCTTCCCGGTCGGTCGACACCTCCACGCTGGCGCAACTTCGGCAACTCGCTGAACAAGGCGACCCGTTGGCGCAAAATGCTCTGGGCCTTCGCTACGCTCAGGGCGACGGCGTCAAACTGGACGAGCAAGAAGCTGCTCGCTGGTTCACCAAAGCCGCCGAACAAGGCAACGTCGCCGCCCAATCCAAGCTAGGGTCGCTCTACTGGGCCGGTCGCGGTGTGCCAGCCAGTCTGCACGACGCATATTTCTGGACAGTGCTGGCTCGCGCCGGCGGAGACAAAGGCAGCAGGGAACTCGCCAAGCTTATCGGCGACCACATGACCCGCGCCCAATCCGAGCAGATCGAACAAGACGCCAACACCTGGCTCCAGCAACACCAAATCTCCGCCAAACCCTCCCCCGGCCGCTAAGTTCGATCTCGAGAAAATTCACGGCATAAGTTTCAGCCTCTCATCCTGAGCGAAAACGAAGGACCTCCGCACGGTCACGGCGTCAATGCAATGTAAATGGCCCGTTAGCGATAGTTGACTTCCGGTTTGCCCGTCGAGAGTTAGTTCGCCGCGTGCGCCAGCAGAAAACTACAATTGCAACTACAACAAGGTTGACGTTTCGCCCTGCCGAGCGAAGAGAAACTGCCATGAGCCGTCAAGGAAGACCCAGCGCTGCGAACTGAACCAACTAGTGGGAGTCTCGGGTATGGGCACTTGGGAACGCTGGCTCTAACAATGCCTAAGGCCATTGGAGGCACGGGGTGGATTCTCTTCGCGTACTCACTGGTCGGAGTCTATATAAGTTGGATCGACTTCTCTGGTTTTGTTCTGCTTCTTTCGGCTGCTATTGCTATCTGCATAGGCTGGGCCACTGGGTTGGCGACCGCAAACCGCGATACCCGGTCGCAGCGAGGTGAACGAGCCCTGGCATAAACGCAGTGTTCATCGGCGACTCGCGTGACATCCCCATTGCACTCATCAGCGGTAGAATGGGTTGCGAGGAATCCGTGTTCACCCTCCGCACAATTCTCGATCAGCGAGTCCGCGAAGCCGATCCCCATCTGTACGAGCGGCTCGACAAGAATCGCGTCCGCTGTTTTTCCTGCGGCCACTGTTGCCCCATTCCCGAGGGTCAGCCCGGCGTCTGCAAGGTTCGCTACAATCAGGGCGGAACGCTCTACGTCCCCTGGGGATACGTCGCCGGAACGCAGTGCGACCCCATCGAGAAGAAGCCTTTCTTCCACGCTCATCCCGGCGCTCTGGCCTACAGCTTCGGCATGCTGGGCTGTGATCTGCACTGCGCCTATTGTCAGAACTGGGTAACGTCGCAGGCCTTGCGCGACCCGAATGCGATCTCTCCTCCGCTCGAAACTTCGCCCGAGTCTCTGTCTCGCGACGCCATCGCACAAGGCGCGAAGGCCCTGGTCAGCACCTACAACGAGCCCCTGATCACCAGCGAATGGGCAGTCGCCGTTTTCAAAGAGGCGAAAGCCGCCGGTCTCCTCACCGCTTTCGTTTCCAACGGCAACGGCACGCCGCAGGTTCTCGACTACGTCCGCCCCTGGCTCGATCTCTACAAAGTCGACCTCAAGTCCTTCGACGACCGCCACTACCACGAACTGGGCGGCCGCATCGCCCCGATTCTCGACAGCATCCGCCGCATTCACCGGATGGGATTGTGGCTCGAGATCGTCACGCTGCTCATTCCTGGCTTCAACGATTCCGCGGATGAACTGCGCCGCCTCACCGATTTCATCGCCAGCGTTTCGCCCGACATTCCCTGGCACGTCACCGCATTTCACGGCGACTACAAGATGCAAAACGATGTCGCGCGCGATACGAATGCCGAAGACTTGCTGCGCGCCGTCGAAATCGGCCAGCACTCCGGCCTGCGCTACCTCTACGCCGGCAATCTTCCGGGCACGGTTGGCGATTGGGAAGACACGCGCTGCCCGCAGTGCTGCGAAACTCTGATCAAGCGCCACGGTTATCTGATCGAAGGTTACCGCCTCACCGCGGAGGGACGTTGTCCCAAGTGTGCCACGGAAATTCCGGGACGCTGGTCTGCTCGCTTCGACGGTCAGATCACCGCGCGCCCTTTCCTGCCGCAGAAGAGGTCGCATTTCGTTACAATCACAGATCGCTAGAAAGCAATCAGCCATCACAGTTCGGTGCGGCTAAACGCCGCCTGCGAATTGCTGAAAGCTGAACGTGCTTGTCTGATTCATGCGGAAACTATCCATCTTCGCGCTGTGCCTCGTCGTGGCCGGTTCGCTAACTTCCTGTTCTCCGCGCGACTTGCTCTCGCGCCGCCTGGCCGCTGATCTCATCGAAGGCTCCGACGCGTTCAAGACTCCGCAATCGCTCTTTGTGCGCACCGGCGTCGTCTCCAACAAGGACTATCTCTCGCCCGAATCGCTGGTGCTGCAGCATCACGGCTGGATCTCCGCCACCACCGCGCCTTGCCCGCCGACGCTCGCGCCTCCGCCTTGCTGGGACGTTGTGTTGACTCCCTCGGGTGTAGAGACCGTCCGGCCCTTGCTTGCACCCTCCGACGAAGGCAAGCCATCGTTCAGTCTTCCGGCTGCCAGAAGGGAACTGGTCGCCGTCACGGGCGTCAGCAAACAGGGCAATGTGGCCGACGTCGATTTCGTCTGGAGATGGCAGCCTGCAAACGAAGTGGGTGCCGCTCTCTATTCCAGCGACCAGCGTTACCACTCCACCGCCGGATTTCGTAACTATGACGACGGCTGGCGCGTCGTGCTGTCCGCTCCCCGTTCCGGCCAAACGCTGGATGATGCGCTCAAAAACGCCGAGCCCGCACCGTGAGCCAAGGTTATGTATTGAGCCTGAATGTCGCCTCATAAATGATTTCAGGAAGGGCACGGCTTCCGGAGGTTGCGGAAAAATTCACGAACGCGGGTAATACCGTGGAAGGGTGGCGCTTCAGCGCCGCGTGAAGCTTCAAGATTAGCGCGGGCTTCAGCCCCTGTGGTTGCATTTTGCACCTGCGGCAATTTGCCTCCACAGAACGCGCCGTTGTATAAACCTAATTCCCACCGGGAACCCTTATGCGAATCCAAAAAGTTGTGGGAGTGGCCGTACTGGTAGTGAGTTGCGCCCTATGTATCTTCGCCCCGATTGTCGTGGCCCAAACTAAGCCGAAACTAACCCTCGACGAATTTTTCAATTCCGTCAGCTTTCCCACGATCGCGCTCTCACCCGATGGCAACTGGGTGGTGATCGGCACCGAGCGCGCTGACTGGGACCAGCAAATTTTCCGCAACGATCTCTGGCTCTACCATGACGACGGTGGGGGTGGCACAGCAAAGATTGCTGCCGACAAGACCGCCGAGAGAAAGACCGGTTCGCTTATCCAGTTAACCCAGTCCGGCCATGATACCGAACCCAAATGGTCGCCCGACAGCCGCTGGATCGCCTTCCTCTCCGAGCGTAAGGCGTCCGCCGAGAAATCCGACAGCTCAGACTCCGATTCCGACGGCGACGCAAAGAACGCGAAGCCCAAGGACCGCGCCAAAGACAAAGGCGGAGACACCAGCCAGATCTACCTGATTTCTCCCAGCGGTGGCGAGGCTTTCCCCATCACCACGGGTGACGAAGACGTCCACGATTTCTCCTGGTCCACCGACTCGCGCACAATTTATTTCGCTACGCGCAATCCCTGGTCGAAGACCCAAAAAGACGAATACAAGAAGCAATGGAAAGACGTGGTGCAATACCGCACCGCCGAGCGCGGTGACACCATCTACGCTCTCGACCTGGCAGCCGCAATCGAGCGCCACAACGCCTCCCCGGCGAAAGCGGAGTCGGACGCCGATAAAGACTCAACCGGCACGCCGGGGGCGCGCGCCGTCGCGACTACGCCACTGCGCGTCGACGATCTCGTGACTTCTCCCGACGGCAGCAAACTGGCCTTTGCGAGCAACGCCATCAACCAGCGTCAGGAGAGGCCCGAAGATGTCGAGATCTACGTAATCGATCTGGCAAGTGCTTCACCTTCCACTGCTCCACGAGCTCTCACTCACAACCATGCGGTCGAAGGCAGATTGCATTGGGCCAATGACAGCCGTCACATATTTTTCAGCGTGGAAGTCGGAGACGTGACCGGACCCTACCGCGATCTCCAGCCGCATCTCTATTGGGTGGATAGCGCAAGTGATGGCGGCGCAGTCCAGCAGTGGAGTAAGGATTTCATCGGTCCAGTAGAACACTATGCTGTTGCGGGCGAGAACGTGCTCACCGCCGCGCGTGCCGGAACCGAAGTCCAAATCTATTCTGTCGCCAAGCCTTCGGAGTCGCTGCATCGCGTGAGCGCATGGCCCGGCTCTTACGAGGAAATTTCCGCGTCACCGCACTCCTCCCGCGTGGCCTTCGTCTACACCTCGCTGGGCAAGCCCGCGGAAGTCTATCTTGCCGATAGCGCAACCACGCTCGATCAGGCCAAGCCCATCACAGCATTCAACAAGCTGTTCACCGAGCGCGATCTTCCCCAAGGCAAGCCGTATCAGTGGAAGGCGGACGACGGCACCACCGTCGAAGGCATGCTTATCTATCCTCCCGGCAAGTTCGAGGCCAAGCATCTCCCCATGTTAACGTTGATTCACGGCGGACCCGCCGACGCCGACGGCAATGCCTTCGCCGCCGACTGGTACGAGTGGGCCGCGCTCGCCGCCACCAACGGATGGCTCGTGTTCCGCCCCAACTACCGCGGTTCCACCGGATACGGCGACAAGTTTCTGCTGCAGATTGTCCCCGTCATCGTCTCGCGTCCCGGCAAAGACATTCTCGAGGGCGTCGACGCGCTGGTGAAAGACGGCATCGCCGATCCCGACCATCTCACCATCGGCGGCTACAGTTATGGCGGCTACATGACCAACTGGCTCATCACCCAGACCACGCGCTTCAAAGCCGCGGTCACCGGTGCGGGCGCGGTCGAGCACATCGGCAACTGGGGCAACGACGACACCACCATGGACGACGCCTATTTCCTCGGCGGACGTCCTTGGGAAGCCCAGCAGCGTTATCACGACGAAGCCGCGATTTTCCAGATCGATAAAGTCCGCACGCCCACGCACCTGGTCGCTGGCGCCGACGACATCCGCGTCGCCGTGCTCGAAGATTATTTGCTCGAGCACGCCTTGTACTCGCTGGGCATTCCGAACGCGTTGCTGATCTTCCCCGGCGAAGGCCACGGCCTCGGCAAGAATCCCTGGCACGGCAAAATAAAAGTCCGCGAAGAATTAAACTGGCTGCAAAAATACGGAGGCGTCCCGGCTGGGAACTAAATGGAGGGGCGGACGCCCTCTGACCACTGATCCCTGGCCACGGGTTCTACTTCGCGGCCATCTTCACGCCATGCGAGCTGGCTGCGTACCGCGCGATGCCCTTGTACAGGGCTTCGGCGATTTGTTCGCGGTAGCCGTCGCTGCGGAGTTTTTGTTCGTCGGTGGGACTGCTGACGAAGGAAACTTCCGCGAGAATTCCCGGCATGGACGTCTCGGTGAGCACGACGAAGCTGGCTTCCT
>Ga0073928_10007054_pt1 | contig 14783 bp, 13 predicted proteins | sample PaiPotPPA55metaG_FD_76969 | JGI IMG/M metagenome (GOLD analysis project Ga0073928, IMG submission 76969) | Iron sulfur acid spring bacterial and archeal communities from Banff, Canada, to study Microbial Dark Matter (Phase II) - Paint Pots PPA... ... | reverse complement strand
GACGGCTACATCGGCTCCGATCCGCCGCGCGATCTGACGATAGTAAGCTCCCAGTGCTGTCTGGCTATGGCGCATCGATGTCGCTGCCATCCGCAAGGCTTCCGCCACACGGGTGCTGGCGCTGCCCCGCTTCCTTTTCTGCTTCACCGGCTTGCCCCCGGTGATCGCCCTCTTATCTTGGGCGCTAAGGTCAGATGGGAGACGAACTGGTTCTCGTCGGGGAAGCAACTCAGGTCCGGACCGTATTCGGTGAGAACGGCTTGCACTGCGCCCACCCCCGATGGCATCGAGGGCCGCGGTATTTCTGGTAACCTAGACGCATAAGAACGCGCAACAACAGTATCCATGTGCCCTTGCTTCGTAGCGGCAGGCCAGCCCGGTCGGCTCGCGGCCGCCAGCTTTCCGTGAGAACACTGTTTGTCCTCTTCCTGGTATTTCTGACCCTCCACGGACAGTCCCTTGCTCTAGCCTCTCAGGAAGAATCGCACCATGCGTCCGACCATTGCTGCCTGCTGTGTCACGTCGGCCCGCTGCCGTTCCTGCAGACTACCGTAAGCGCCACGGTGACGCCGATCTTCCTGGTAGCCTGGCTCGCCCCAGCCCCGGATTTTGAGCCGACCTGCCAGGCGCCGTTGTTCGCCTGTTCCTCACGGGGCCCTCCCGCCGCATAGCTGCTCCCACTGCCCAGCCGTTTCCTAAAAGAGGAGAAGAGTATCGCCATGCAGACAGCATCGTTGTGCATTGGCATGCGGCGATTTTCATGCGCCACATGTGCTCCCGCAGCTCTGTTAGTGTCGCTGGGGCTGTTCCAACTGGGCTGCGGATCGAAAAAGGCCGAAAGCACAGCCGCGTCCGAGGCCAACGTGCAGCCCGGCTTTTTCACAGTGCCATCGAATCAAACAGCACACTTGAAAATCACCCAAGTGGCGAAGGCCTCCTGGGGAGTGGCGGTCCACACCACAGGCACCGTGGATTGGGACCAGGACCACACCACCCAAGCCATCACGCAAGTGAACGGGCCGATCACGCGCATTCTGGTGGATGTCGGGACGCCCGTCAAAAAGGACGAGCCGCTGCTGTACGTCTCCAGTCCCGATGTGGCCAACGCCATCGCGGCGTACCGCAAGGCCCGCAACCGCGAGCGGTTCAACAAACGGATCGTGGACCGCATGAAGGAAATGCTGGACCACGGGGCAGTGGCCGTGAAGGATTACGAAAGCAGCGTGGCGGACTATAACGACGCCACCACGGATGTCCAGAACAGCGTGCAGCCTTTGCGCATATTCGGCATCACCGCGCAGGACATCGACCAGGCGGAGAAGCAGGGCACATCCATCAGCACCGAACTGGCCGTGCGCTCTCCGATTTCCGGTGTGATCGTGCAGAAGCTGATTTCTCCCGGCATGCTGATTGAAGCGGGACAGACCGTCTGTTTCCAGATCAGCGACGTTTCCATCGTCTGGGTGCAAGGCCACATTTTCGATCGCGACTTGCCGTCGGTGCGGAGCGGCGATGCGGTGGAGGAAACCAATCCATCGTTGAACCGCACCTTCCGCGGCGCCATTTCCTACATTGGATCGTTCGTGGACCCCACCACCCGTACCACACCGGTCCGCATCGTTACCAGCAATCCCGGCGGCCTGCTGAAGAAGGACATGTTCGTGGACGCGGTCATCCAAACCGGCCGGCGGAACAACATTCTGGTGGTGCCGGTGGCGGCGGTGCTGCGCGACGACAAGAACGAGCCCATCGTGTACGTGCAGGCGGAACCCGGTAAATTCGCGCAACGCTCCGTAACCATCGGGCCGCAGCAAAACGGACTGGTAGAGATTGCCAGCGGATTGCGGGAAGGCGAAAACGTAGTGGCGGACGGCAGTCTCTTCCTGCAGTTCGCCAACGCGATTCAATAGGCCGCAAACATGATTGCGAAACTGGTCTCTTTCGCCCTGCGGCAGCGATTCGTGATTGTGATCGCCTCGCTCGCCCTGATGGTTTGGGGCGCTATCTCTTTCCAGAAGCTGCCGATCGACGCCTATCCGGATTTGTCGCCGCCGCACGTGGAGATCATTACGCAGTGGCCCGGCCACGCGGCCGAGGAAGTCGAGCGGCTGGTCAGCATTCCGATTGAAATCGAGATGAACGGCATTCCGCGGCTGGAAGCCCTGCGCTCGATTTCGCTCTACGGATTGTCCGCCATCGAGATGAATTATGAATACGGCGCCGATCCGTATTTCGTGCGCGAACAGGCCTTCGAGCGCATGGCCAACGCCCAGGTGCCGGGCGGCCTGCAGCCCACCCTATCGCCGTTATTCAGCCCCAGCGGGCTGATCTACCGGTATGTCTTGCAAAGTCCGGACCGCTCGGTGCAGGACCTGAAGGTGATCGAGGATTGGGTGCTGGAGCGCCATTACCGTTCCATACAGGGTGTGGCGGACGATTCGGGTTTCGGCGGCACCACCATGCAATATCAGGTGCTGCTGGATCCCAACAAACTGTTCGCCTACGGGGTGACCGTACCGCAAGTAACGCAGCAACTGGGCAACAACAATGCCAACGCGGGCGGCGGATTCTACTCCCAGGGCGGGCAATTCTACTACATCCGGGGATTGGGGCTGGTGCGCGATACGGCGGACATCGGAAACATCGTTCTGCAGGAGAAGAACGGAATTCCAGTATATGTCAAAGACATCGCCAAGGTGGAGATCGGCCACGCGCCGCGGCTCGGCCAGTTCGGATACATGCGGCAGGATGAGGCGGTGGAAGGCGTCATCCTGATGCGCGTAGGCGAGCAGGCCCAGGTCATTCTGCGCCGCGTGGAGGCGATGACCAAGGAACTCAACGAACATGTGCTGCCGCCGGATGTGAAAGTCGTACCGTACTACGACCGGCAGGGCCTGATCGAAGAAACCACGAATACGGTGGAAAACAACCTGCTGCGCGGCATGCTGCTGGTGCTGGTGATTCTGGGCGTGTTCCTGTTCAGTGTGCGCACGGCACTGATCGTCGCGGTGACCATTCCGTTCGCGCTAATGTTCTCGTTCATCTGTCTCGACTGGCGGCATATTCCAGCGAACCTGCTGTCCATCGGCGCTATCGACTTCGGCATTATCGTGGACGGCTCCGTGGTGATGGTGGAAAACATATTCCGGGAGCTGGCGGCCCGCCGTCCACAGATCAACGTCCTGGATCCATATCACGTGATCGAAACCATCCGTGCGGCGTCGCACGACGTGGAGCGGCCGATCTTCTACGCAATTGCGGTGATCATCGCCGGATATCTGCCGATTTACGTGCTCACGGGGCCGTCGGGCCGGCTGTTCCAGCCCATGGCGGACACCATGTCGTTCGCGCTGTTGGGAGCACTGCTTTGCACGCTGACACTGCTGCCCGTGCTGTGCTCCTTCTTTCTGCGGAAGCACGTACATGAACCCCGCGCGCGGGTCTACGAGGCCATTCGCGGCTCGTACGGCAGAACGCTGGGCTGGTGCCTGCGCAACCGCTTGATCACCGTAGCCGTCATTCTGGCCATCTTCGCGGCATCGCTGCTGCTGATTCCAGGGATCGGCGGCGAATTCATGCCGCATCTGGACGAAGGCGCGCTGTGGGTGCGCGCCACCGCGCCTTACACCATTTCCTTTGAAGAGGCCTCCAAGCTCTCGCCGCAGATCCGGGACATCCTGCGCAGCTTCCCACAGGTGACCACCGTGGGCAACGAGCTGGGGCGGCCCGACGACGGCACGGATACCACAGGATTCTTCAACAACGAGTTCTATGTGGGACTGAGACCCTACAACGACAGCGCCTGGAGCGGCAAAATCCACAGCAAGTCCGAGTTGACTAAAGCCATTCAGCAGAAACTGGCGGCGTTTCCAGGCGTCATCTTCAACTACACGCAACCGGCCGAGGATGCCGTGGACGAGGCCGAGACCGGGCTGAAGAGCTCGCTGGCGGTGAAGATCTTCGGTCCGGAGCTGGCGACTCTCGAGGATAGGGCCTTGCAAGTGAAGAATGTGATCTCCAAGGTTCCGGGGATCACCGGGATCACGGTGGTGCGGGAACTCGGCCAGCCCACCCTCATCATCACGCCGGACCGCGCCAAACTGGCTCGCTACGGCCTGAACGTGAGCGACGTGAACACGCTGGTAGGGACCGCCATGGGGGGCACGGCCGCCACGCAAGTGATCCAAGGCGAGCGCCAGTTCGACCTGGTGGTGCGCATGCAGGAACCATTCCGCAGCGATGAGAATGCCATCAAGAGCCTGCTGATCGCCACGCCCGACGGCCAATATCTGCCGCTCAGCCAATTCTGCGAAATCAAGGTGGAAAGCGGCGCATCGTTTATTTACCGCGAGTCGAATTCGCGGTTCATCGGCGTGCAGTTCAGCGTGGAGGGGCGCGACCTGGCGAGTGCGGTGGGCGAAGCCCGCCGGAAAGTCGCCGGGGCCGTGAGGCTTCCTATAGGCTACAGGTTCGATTGGGGCGGCGAGTATAAGGAATACCTGGCATCGCAACAGCAGATGAAGATCATCGGGCCGTTGACCGTGCTATTGATTCTCCTGATCCTGTTTGCGCTCTACGGAAACCTGAAATTCCCGCTGATCATTTTCTTGAGCGTGCTGGTGACGGAACCGGTCGGCGGGCTGCTGGCGCTGCGCCTTACGCACACCAATTTCAGTGTTTCGTCGATGCTGGGTTTCGTGGCGTTGATGGGCGTCGCGGTGCAGACCAGTGTGATTCTGTATTCGTTCATCAACAAGCTGCGGCTGGAAGGGAAAGATATCCCGACGGCCACACTGGAGGCCTCGCTGTTACGGCTGCGCCCCATCATGATGACGGCGCTGGTGGCCTGTTTCGGTTTGCTGCCGGCGGCCATGTCCACGGGTATCGGCAGTGATTCGCAGAAGCCGTTCGCGATTGTGATCGTGGCCGGGCTGGCGTCGCGGCTTTTCTTGTCGATTTTCCTTGCGCCGGTGCTCTACGCGCTGGCGGCGCGGGACGGCGATATTTTGCAGGTTTGATGGGGCAAAATGCGGCGATCGATCCGGCATCTACTAATCGGGATTCTCCTGGGGAGTTGCCTGTGCCCTGCGCAGACCACCATGATATGACGCGGCAGCAGGTGAAGGACAAGTTCCCAGCGGACAATCCCAACCTCCGCGCGGGCCAACTGAATATCCAGGAATCCAAGGCGCAGAGTGCCGAAATCGGCGTTCATCCGCGTTCATCGGCGGCCGACAATGAGCTTGAGAGTCTGGGTCGAGGACGGCACTTTATGAGGATGGGCCGCTGATGAACGCGGATACTTCGACGCCTTGACCGAGCGGGTGCTGGGACCGGTTTTCGGAGTGGCCAACACCCTGGGCGCCGAATTCCTGGAGAAGGTCTACCGAGGTTCCTCCCATGGGTTGATGAGGTTGGTTTACTGGATCGCGCCAGGATGGTCTGGCATCCGGAAGTTATCCACGGACGGGCGGTCGCCATGGCGGTGAGGTCCCTCTGTTGGAGTGGCAAAAGTGGCTTCTCCACGTTAGCCGCGGCCGTAGCGGTTCAGGTAATGCGAGCCCGACTGGAGGGCGCCGGAGGAGACGAGCCAGACCTGCCAGTGCGAGAACAGGCCGTCGGTGATGGCGAAGTTGCTGGCCCACTGGAGGTCGGCCGCGAGGCGCCAGACTCCCAGGGCCGCGGCCATGACGGCAGCCGGCGTCAATAGGGCGGCCAGCGCCAGGGCGACGCGGCGGTTCTTGCCGCGCTTGCGCTCCACCTTCGGACCTCTGCCAAGCCGGATCCGGACTACCATCTTGGTACCACTCTAGCAGCAATTGCGATAAATTATACACATCATGATTCGTCCTCTGAAGGCGGCAGTGTTCGGCACGGGGTTCGTGGGCCGCGTGCATTTGGAAGGAATCCGGCGGCTGGGATTTGTGCAGCTTTACGCGATCGGCGAAAGCCAGGTCGAGAAGGCGCAGAAGCTGGGCGAGGAGTTTCAGGTCGCGAAGATCGCGGCGGATTACCACGAGATTCTGAACGACCCGGCGGTCGACGCCGTGCATGTGTGCACGCCGAACGCGCTGCACTTCCCGATGGTCACCGATGCGCTCAACGCCGGTAAGCACGTAATCTGCGAGAAGCCGCTCTCGACTTCCGCCGAAAATGCGCGCAAGCTGGTGGCGCTGGCCAGGGAGAAGAATCGCCGCAACTGCACCTTCCACAATCTGCGCTTCTATCCGCTGGTGCAGCAGATGCGGCGCATGCGCGAATCGGGCGAACTCGGCGAGATCCTGGTGGTGCAAGGGACCTATTCGCAGGACTGGCTGCTGTATGACACGGATTGGAACTGGCGCATCGACTCGAAAGCCAACGGGCCTTCGCGGTGCATGGCGGATATCGGCTCGCATTGGTGCGACATGGCGGAGCACGTCACCGGATTGCGCATCACGTCGCTGTGTGCCGACTTGCAGACTTTCCACAAGACGCGGAAGCAGCCCAAGAAATCGATCGAGACTTTCGCGGGCAAAACGCTGCGGCCCGAGGATTACGACGAAGTGCCCATCGACACCGAGGATTTCGGCGCGGTGGTGTTTCGGATGGGCGCTCGGGCGCGCGGCGTTTTTAGCGCCAGCCAGGTCTCGGCCGGACGAAAGAATCGGCTGAGCATCGAGATCTACGGCAGCCAAGCGTCGGTGGCGTGGGATCAGGAGCGGCCCGACGAGCTATGGATCGGGCAGCGCAACGCGCCGAATCGCGTTTTGCTGAAAGATCCATCGCTGATGCTGGAGGGCGCGCGCTCGTACGCCGATCTGCCGGGCGGCCACAGTGAAGGGTACGACGACACCTTCAAGCAGGTCTTTCGCCGCTTTTATGGTTCTGTGGCCGATCCCACGGCGCCCGCGGAGTATCCGCAGTTCGCCGACGGCCTGCGCCAGTTGCAGATTCTGGAGACGGAGCTGGCCAGCTCCGCCACCCACGCCTGGATGGACGTGCCGGCCGCTATGCAGGCTGCGGCAGACTGAACGTGTTCTCCTTGGCGGGCGCTTCCTGCCGGTTCTGGCGGAGCCACTCCTGCAGAGCTTCCTTGTAAAGCACGATGCCCTTGCGGGAATAGCGCACGAAGCCCTGGCGGCGCAGTTCGTTCATGTATTGCGTGACGATCTCGCGCGAGGTGCCGACGTATTGCGCCAGCAGTTCGTGGGTCATATGCGGCATGGCCGTGGTGCCGCTGCTTTCCAGCGTGCCCATGCGGCCGGCGAAGCGGATCAGCGAGCGGGCCAGGCGCCGCTTGATATTGTCGACGGAGAAGCCGTCGATGCGATGCTCGAGCTCGATGCCGCGGCGGACGAGGATTTGCATGAGCGCGACGCCCAGGCGCGGGCGCTTGACCATGACATCCTCGATTTCGGCGCTGGACCATACCATGACTTTGGCGCTCGTTAACGCCGTGGCCTGTTCGTTGCGACGCGGCAGGTTCATGGCCGCTTCGCCGAAGAACTCGTCGGTCTTGTAGACGTCGACGAGGGTGCGGCGACCGTTATCGGCCAGCCGCGTGACCTTTACCTTGCCGTCCAGAACCAGATAGATGTCGGTAGCGGGCTGGTGCTCGCTGTAGATGATCTGTCCTTTCTTATACTGTACAACCGTCGAACAGGGCAGATGCGCTAGGGGATCTTCCAACTGTTTCGGCGCCATTACCATGTAACTGCTTGCCATATCTTTCATCCTCCAAATTCGATTTGATCTGAGTGCCGCCCATCCGCCGTATCGAATGCAACGTGATGACCGTGCCCTCCATGACTCTGATTAAAACCGAACTGGACCGTAGGGTCAATAACATTTGGCTGTACAGTCGATGTATCTTGAATTAACGCTGGGCTGATTGAAAGGAAAGGGGCTTAGGGCTGTTGTTACTCGTGGTTACATGGCCTCATGTACTTGTGTTATGGTCTGGTTGAACCCCTATCATGCCAACTGAATCGTACTCTCGGCGCGTATTCCTGACCACGGCTGCCAGCCTGCCGCTGCTGGCGCGCGACTCCGGCATCCCGGTCGGGCTGGAGCTTTACTCGGTGCGGGACGACCTGAAACGGGACCTGATGGGCACTGTGCGGGCGGTCGCCAAGATGGGCTACACCTGCGTGGAGTTCTTTGGGCCGTACTTCGACTGGACGCCGGCGTACGCCAAGCAGGTGCGGGCGCTGTTGGACGAGCTGGGCGTCCGGTGCTTTTCCACGCACAACGACTTGCGGTCTTTCGATGCGGAAGGGTTGCCGCACGCGGTGGAGTTGAATCAGATTCTCGGCAGCAAGTACGTGGTGCTGGCCAGCGCGGGGAATGTAAGCGGGCTGGATGGATGGAAGCACGTGGCGGAGCGGCTGAATCAGGGGGCCGAGAAGCTGGGGAAGGCGGGGCTGCGTGCGGGGTATCACAATCACCAGGCGGAATGGAAGCCGGTGGATGGCGAGTGGCCCATGGAGGTGCTGGCGGCGAACACGAGCAAGGACGTGATGCTGCAGCTTGATGTGGGTACGTGCCTGGAGGCGGGCGCGGATCCGGTGGCGTGGATCGAGCGGAACCCCGGACGGATTCGTTCGATGCATTGCAAGGATTGGTCGGCCGAGGGCGGGTATAAGGTGCTGCTGGGGGAAGGGGCTGCGCCGTGGAAGAGGCTGTTTGCGGCGGCGGAGAAGACCGGCGGGATTGAGTTTTATTTGGTGGAGCAGGAAGGGAGCGCGTATCCGGCGATGGAGACGGCGGCGCGGTGTTTGGCGAATTTCCGTCGGCTGCATGGGTAGGCGGTCGTCGGTGTCTAACTGACTTGATGGACGCTAGAGGGCAGCTAGTTCGGGCTGTCGTTTGGGAAGCCGCTCTTTGCTATACAGCGACGACCTGGGTGTTATCGACGGAAGGGGCTTGGCCGCCGAATGGTCCGCTCCAATTCGTGGGTGCAGTGGTTGGGGCCGCCACGGCCGCCCTGTTTCTGTTCCATATCGTGCCAGCGGAAGTTGTCCCCCAGTTGTCCCGCCGAGCGACCGGCTGGATGGTCTATGTCCTGCGCGCCCTGGTTGTCTGGTATTGCGTCGGGGCCTTCGCGTCGTTCATTAGCCTCGCCCATAATGAGGGCTATATCCTCTTACTGGGACACCCCGATCAGACGGTATTGATCAACGGCGCTGGGCTGGCTTTCGGGTTATTTGCGGTCCTCGTGGTATGGCGTGAGGACCGGCTCGGATTGATCGTTCCCGGCGTACTCGGGACGCTCGGCTTGATGTTCATTCTGGCGGCTCTGTTGGCCACGTCCGCCGGATTTTGGACCCACATCCAGCAGTTATCCAGTGGCGAAGATGCTCTTTCCGACAACGTGAAGGTCTTTAGGGGTGTTCTTCTGGCGACGGTGCCTGCCGCCATTTTTGCAGTGCGCCTTGGGCGTTTGCGACCTCCGCGGTCCACCATTTTCCGGACAGGAGTCCTGGGTCTGTGGCTTCCCGTAGTCTCCTCTGCTACGCTGGCATCACTCGCAAAGATGTGCGGCGCACGTTTGTATTGGCGGCCTTCGCTGCCAATCGACGAAGGTGCTATCTTCGCATGGGTCAACCAACCTAGCCGCCTGGGTCGGTGGACAGTGATCGCACCCGTCATCACTCTGATGGTTCTTACGCTCGTGGTCCTGATGGTTTGGATCAAAGAAACCATGCCAAAAACGGAGAGCCCTTGGAAAAATTGGGCGCTGATCGTATTGATTGGGTCACTTGGACTGGAGTTCGCACTCGATGACCAGTTCTCGTTCCAGGTATATTACGAACCTTGGTTGTGGTCTGTTTTGGTTGGTGCGGTGGCTCTCGCCGTATGGGGTGCGGTGTTAGCGCTCCGCCGTTCCCCATGAGTGGCAGACCGGTCGCTGACGCTCGCGGTTCGGTGTGTTGCTAGAGTCCCGCCCCATAGGACCGACACTAGCGCTGTCGCGCGCAGGGGTCGGGGGTTCAAAGGGTTCATAGGCGCTAACGTAAGGACCGGCCATCGCCGGAGTTTCCTATGCCTGAACTCTGCCGACTTCCCGGACGGCGACGTCCGGCATGTTTCGGCCGCTTCACATTTCCGCAATGGGGTTTCCCGGCAATTGACGGCGCGCCGTAACCCTGTTCCGCGGGGTTCGACCGGTAGCCAGGCGCTTTGGCCGGTTGACCACAAGCCAATGTACCGCCATAATGGGAACATGGACCGCGAGCACGTAATCGCCACGTTGCGCGGGCACGAACCGGAATTGAGGGCCGCAGGCATACTTCGCCTCTCGCTGTTCGGTTCGGCGGCGCGCGGAGACGACCGTCCCGATTCCGATATCGACTTGTTGGCCGCATTCGACGATACCCGCCGCATCTCACTGCTAGACGTTGTGGGAATGGAGGAGCGGATCTCGCGGATGCTAGGTCGTACGGTCGAACTTGTCGAAGCGGGCACGCTGAAACCGCGGGTTCAGAAGAACGTCGAGGCAGAAGCGGTTCGTGCCTTCTAAAGATCCTATCCAGCGCTTCGCAGATATCATCGAAAACATCATCCTCATCGAAGAGTTTACGAGGGGAATGGACCTCAACGCTTACCAGGAAGATGCGAAGACGCGCAATGCGACCGAGAGGTGCATGGAACGGATCAGTGAAGCGGCGAAGAAACTGGGGGAAGTGGCGGAGCAGCTTTGTCCCGATGTTCCGTGGCCGAGCGTGCGTGCTCTTGGGAACTTCTTACGACACGAATACGACAGGGTCGACCCGGGGCGCGTGTGGGTGATGATCGAGGACGATCCGGGTCCTCTCAAAGCCGCCTCGCAACGGGCGCTCGACCGGCTCTGTGAAACCGGGGAAGAACTGTAGGGCAGCCGGGTTCTGTCCGGCAGGCGATGTTCGGTAGGCCATCGGCACACCGCGCTCTCGGGCGTGATCCGTCAAGTGGCAGGCTCCACCTCCCAGAACGCCGTTTGGGGCCAATGTATAGGTCGGCGACTATCGGTCCGAAACGTTCGGCTGTGTTTTAATAGACTGAAACCTCCTATGGGCGACTCGCAGCCTTCTCCACAAGTGGCCTGAGGCGTGTTCTAGTTCTAGTCGAAGCAAGTCGGCTCTGAGTCCGCTCTCGCCATTCTACGAACAAGGCATCGCAAAGGCAATTGACCAAGAGCGAGCCGAGGTTGTCGAGGTCGCGGATGAATTAGACCAGGCACTGGGCAGCCTCATTCACGTTGCGCCTCGGCTGAGGATTCTAAAGTTATTGTCCTTGAGATGCGTCGGCTTCGAGTGCGGGGATTTCGGTTCTCGTCCTTCTTGTTCACTTCGCGACGATTACTCCACGTTGCATACCAGCGAATGAAAACCCAGGCTCAAATCGGCGGCATTGAAGGCGAGATGGGCATTCTAAGCGTTGAGCTGCCACCACGATGGTGTAATCGCGACGATCTGAGGCTTGCTGGAGACTCACGTCCCCCTCGCGCTCTCGGCGTGCCTCGATCAGATTTTTGGCGACATCGCGGGCGATATCCAGCGTTTCAGCGACCGTCTTCCCCTGCGCGACCAAGCCAGGGAGTTCATCGCATGTCGCCAGGTAGAAGCCTTCCGGCAACTCCTCGATCTGGATCTGGAGTGCAACTTCCATTTCTCGTCAATAGTATAGCAGCACCTCCTTGAACCGCGCGCCGATTCGATTTATAGTAAGCAAATAAAAGGCGAACATGGAGGACATCCAACAACAGCTCGCTGCCTTGCGCCGCCGCATCGCCCGCATCGACAAGAAGTGGACCGGCGATGCCGCGGAACCCCGGCCGCCCCGCCCCGCTGACCTCCGCCCCGCCCGCTACTTCATCGAAGAGCTCATGTCCGGCGAAGTCATCCGCACCGCCGCCGGCGAGCATTTCGAAACCGAGCGCCTCTACGAGCGCCATCGCCGCCACGGCTCCATGGACATCTCCAATCTCTACGAGCTGCCCGCCGATCTGCTGGAGGCGCTCTCCGAAGGCTCCATCACCTCCGCGCATCCTACCAAGTGGGCGTTCCTCGATACCGAAACCACCGGCCTCGCGGGCGGCACGGGCACGTACGCGTTCCTGATCGGCGTCGGCAGCATCACCCCCGAGGGCTTCCGCCTGCGGCAATTCTTCATGCGCGATTACGGCGAAGAGCCGTCGCTGCTCGCGCGCCTCTCCGAACACCTCGCGCAGTTCGACGTGCTCATCACCTACAACGGCAAGACCTACGATCAGCCCCTGCTCGAAACCCGCTTCCGCATGGCCCGCGCCCGCCAACCCTTCGCCCGCATGGAGCATCTGGATCTCCTGCACGGTGCGCGCCGCCTCTGGAAACGCCGCCTCGAAAGCTGCCGCCTGGTCGAGCTCGAAAATCAGATCCTGGGCGTCGAGCGCCAGGGTGATCTCCCCGGCGAAATGATCCCTTATTATTACTTCGAGTACGTGCGCACCCAGCAGGCATTCCGCCTGGTGCCGATCTTCCATCACAACGCCATCGACATCCTCTCGCTGGCCTGCCTCACGGCCATCGTGCCATTCGCCTTCCGCTCGCCCGAAGATACGGTGTTCCGCCACGGTGCCGACGCCATCGGCCTCGCGCGCTGGGTCGTGCAAGCCGGCCGCCCCGAACAAGCCTTGCGCCTATTGCGCCGCGCCGTCGACATCGGCCTGCCCGACGATCTCCTCTTCAAAACGCTCTGGGACATCGGCTCGATGGAAAAACGCCTCGGCCAGATCGAAGCGGCCGTCGAAGTCTTCCGCGATCTGGCCGGCTCCCGCAACCCGTTCCGCGCCCAAGCCCTCGCCGAACTAGCGAAGCACCACGAGCACTGCGAGCGCGACTACGCGCAAGCGCTCGACGTCACGCGCCAGGCGCTCACCCTGGGAGACACGCCCCAGTTGCGACAGCGTCAGCGAAGACTCGAATTACGAGTCGCCCGACAGCACTAGCCGGCCCTGTGGGGCGGGACTCTGGCGACACACCGAACCGCGAGCGTCAGCGACCGGTCTGCCACCCCCTGACCCTGCATAAGCGCCAACCTAACGATTTTCGTTGGCATCGGTTCCGATAGACGCTTTCGCGAGATTTCCGCGCCTCCCGACCAGTCTCCGATATGGCGACCACACGGCCAACTGAAACTCCGTCGCACCCGACTTATGGTGCGCTTGAGTCCCAGATCCGCGACTTGCGCGTCATGCGTCAGATTGAATTCGCAAGTCGCCGCAAAAATGAAGTGCGTCTTAATCGCCTCAGGTAGCTTCGGTTTGGCTTTTGAGAGAGCCATGAGCCCGACCAGGGCGGACCGGGCACGTACCTCGGCCCAGAACAGACGTAGTGCTGTGTGGGCACAGGCCCTGCCGTACCGTCTAAGGTGCCATCGCTCGAAGGCGCGTTCCAGAACCTTCTCGCGGGGATAGCTTGCTACTATGCCTACAATGGACAGCAGTCTTAGGTCCAAGAAACTCACCCCCAGCAATTCCAAGGTGGCATGGATTGCATAGAGAATCAGAATTCCTACCATTGGAGGGACAATCGCAGGCTGGATGACGCGCCAGATTACAATGCCCAAAGCGGTGCACTGAGCTTTGTAGATATCCACGGTGGCGGCGGATATAAACTTCCGGACCGCGTCTGCGTGAACCCGGCCCGCATATCCGAATATTGCTTCCAGTCGCTTGGATTCAATTGGGAGCAGAACCATTCGAAAGAAAGATCGCCATTGCTTGCCCCACGCAAAGTCCTTTGGCGGCTTGCCTAACGCCGCGTTGGCGGCATCGAGGGCCCCGTCGATCGCCGACATATTCAGGTCCTGAGTGGGTCGGCTCGGGGGATTCCGTTATCGAGAAATCGTGCGCAAGTTGCGCGCCTCCGGGTTCGAGTTCGACCGCCAAGCGGCCGGCAGTCACGAGATCTGGTACAACGCGACAACCCGCCGGTACACGACGGTTCCGAATCATCCCGGGAACATGCCGGAGGGCACGCTGCGGTCGATCCTTAAGCAAGCGGGCATTGATCCCGAGACTTTCTACAGCTCTAATACACGTACAAAGTTCCGTGCATTGCCGAACCGCGTGCGGCCGGACTTACTGTCCCGCCAAGTAATGCTGGTGCTTCGGAGCATCGAGGGGGACTTGCCGAGTTGCGGCCAGCCCGCTTGCTGACGCGCGAGGTTCGGTGCCAGAGACCGGTCGCTGACGCTCGCGGTTCGGTGAGCGCGGCGGGCGAAAGCGCCTGCCCCACCATTGCCGCTATCCTGTGGAGATGGACACGCTTACGCACACGGCCACCGGGCTTTTTTTGAGCCGGGCGGGATTGAACCGGTACTGCGCGCAGGCGCCGTGGATACTGGTGCTGGCGGCCAACGCGCCGGATATCGATATCTTGGCGGCGGCGGGGGGACAACTCAATTATCTCCACTATCATCGCCACCTGACGCATTCGCTGGTGGCGATGCCGGTGATGGCGCTGCTGCCGGTGCTGATCGTGCGGCTTTGCACGCGGCGGCCGTTCCGGTGGGGGGGGGCGTACGCGATTTCGTTTATCGCGGTGCTGTCGCACCTGTTGATGGACTACACGAATGTTTACGGCATCCGATTTCTGCTGCCGTTTTCGGGACGATGGTTCCGGCTGGATACGATGCCGATCGTGGATTTGTGGGTGTGGCTGGCGTTTCTTGTGGCGCTGGCGGCGCCGGCTCTGGTGCGGCTGGTGAACGCGGAAATCGGCGCGCGGGGCGGTGGGGCGGGGCGCGGCTTCGCGATTTTTGCGCTGCTGTTTTTTCTT
>Ga0073928_10007053_pt1 | contig 14784 bp, 13 predicted proteins | sample PaiPotPPA55metaG_FD_76969 | JGI IMG/M metagenome (GOLD analysis project Ga0073928, IMG submission 76969) | Iron sulfur acid spring bacterial and archeal communities from Banff, Canada, to study Microbial Dark Matter (Phase II) - Paint Pots PPA... ... | reverse complement strand
CCGGGGCGCCGTTGCGGCGCAGATGCCCGAGGAACGCGTGCTCCTCAGCCAGGCTTACAGCGCTTCGCACAGATGCGTGGTGCCGCTTGACGAAGAACGACCCAGCGCCGGTGCGCACGAGAGCGGCCGCGGACAACGGTCGAGGCGAGAGCCACAGGAGGCTGGCATCCGAGCCGTGCGGGCCGCCGCCGTCGACCTCCGGGTATGAGCGGAGAAGCTCGCTGACTTCGTCGCCCGTGAGCACGGGCCAGTCCGGTTCGACCTGCTCGACGCCCATGCCGTGGACCACATGCGCCTCCGGCGTCGCGACCACGCTCATCGTTGTGCCTCCACGACCGGATCCAGCAGCGCGTTCGTCGTGGCGCCGAGCCACGCATCCGCACTACGGAGTACCTCGTGCTCGGCCAGCCATGCGGCGTAACCGCGCATCAGTTCCTCGCTCTGCCGCCCCCAACGTCCCTGTGCGTCGAACCAGGTCGGCGCAATCAGGCGCAGCGAGTCGCGGAGCGCCTGCCTCTCGAAGTACGGGATGACCCGTTCGAGGGCGCCGAACGCATAGTCCTGATTCTCGGCCGCGTCGTGGAAGCCGCGTTCCGTCGCCGCGAGGAACGCGCCGACCACGTCGGCCTCGCGGTCGACGAGCTGCTCCGTCGTGCCCAGCAGGTAGCTGTGATAGCCGGGCGCGCCGATCGTGTCCACCGGCCACACGACACGGCGCTGCTCGGGGAAGCTGTCGCGCACCATTTCCCATGCCCAGTACGAGCCGAAGCTGGCGTCCGCAACCGAGCCCTCGTCGAGCTCGGCGAAGCTCAGCTCCCGAGAGCCGGCGTCGACGATGGCGACCGCGTCCGGGTCGCCGCCGTCCGCCGCCACCAGGTGACGGACCATCGCCAGACCGCGCGGCGTCGGATTCATCGCGATCCGGCGTCCGGAAAGATCACGCGGCCGTTCGACGCCACGTCCGGTCACCGAGGCGATCGTCTCCATGGCCCGGTGGTTTATCGCCGCGACCCCGAGCAGCGCCTCGCCAGCCTCACGCCGCACCAGCAGCCGGTTCGCCGGGAAGACGGCGAGATCGGCCTCGCCCCGCGCCAGATAGGCGAGGCTGTCGCCGCGGCCCGGGTCGTAGGTGGCGAGTTCGACGTCGAGCCCGGCATCGGCGTACCAACCGCGGTCGCGGGCGACGTAGAAACCCGCCGAGTTGGGCCACGGGTGGAAGTACTCGAGGATGACCCGCAGCCGGCGCGGGGCAGAGGTGGTCGTACTGGTCGTACTCATATCGTCGATCCCTGTTGAGTTCTTAAGCCGCCGCGGCCCGCTCGCCCGCATGGACACCGAGCGCCTCGAGCAACTCGCGTTCCAGCTGTGCGAACTCGGGCAACCCGAAGGTGTCGGCGGTACGCGGGCGCGGCAGGTCGATCTCGAAACGCCGGGTGACGCGCGCGGGCCGGGGGCTGAGCACGTGCACGCTGTCGGCGAGGAATACCGCCTCCCGGATGTCGTGCGTGACCAGCACGATCGTCCAGCCGTGCCGCTGCCTGGTCTCGGCGAGCCAAAGTTGCAGCTGGGTCCGGGTAAGCGAGTCGAGCGCGCCGAAAGGTTCGTCGAGAAGCAGCACCGGCCGATTCATCGCCACCGTGCGAAGCAGCGCGGCGCGTTGGCGCATGCCGCCGGACAGCTGCGCCGGGTATGAGTGCTCGAACCCGCCCAGGCCGAACTCGTCGAACAGCGGTGCCACCTGCTCGCGGGCCTGCTTTTTCGGCGTACCAGCAACCTCAAGTCCGAGGATCGCGTTGTCCTCAACGGTGCGCCAAGGGAAGAGCAGGTCCTTCTGCGGCATGTAGGCGACCGCGCCCGAGCCACCCACCGAGACTGTGCCCTCGACCGGCTTGTCCAGCCCGGCCAGGATGTTGAGCAGCGTCGACTTCCCGCTGCCGCTCGGCCCGATCACCGCAGCGAACTCGCCCTCGCGAACGGTCAAGGACAGGCCGTCGAGCACGCGCAGCTTCTCCGCCTTCGACCGCCGCCCGGCACCGGGTCGTGCGAACTCCTGCACCAGGCCGGTCACTTCAAGCGCCGGCCGCGCGGCCACGTTCGTCGTATCCGTCGTGCCCGCCTCGCCCGTCACGTCCGCGCCGCCCGACAGGACCGTCGTCTCGCTGCCGCTCATGCCGCGCTCTCCTTCTCGGCCCGCTCGAACCTGCGCCAGGGGGTGAGCCACCGCTCGAGCAGATACGTCGCTGCGAACAGCGCGACGCTCAGCGCGGCGACCACGATCACCGTGGCGAAGACCAGGTCGAGGCGGAAGACCTGTTGCATCTGGTTGAGGTACAGGCCGAGACCGTGCTCGGCGCCCGCGTACTCGGCGAAGATCGCGCCGCCGATCGCATACGTGATCGACACGCGCAGGCCGGTGAAGAAGAACGGCAGCGCGCCGGGGACGCGGATCCGCCAGAACTCCTGCCAGCGGCTCGCCCCCATCGAGCGCAGCAGCCGCGAGGCCTCGCCGTTCACCGTCGCGAAGCCCTCGGCGAGCGACGCGGTCAGCGGGAAGAACGTCGCCAGTGCGACGAGCAGCACCTTCGGCAGCAGCGTGAACCCGAATACGACCACGAACATCGGGGCCAGCGCCACCACCGGCACCGTCTGCGAGGTCACCAGCAGCGGATACACCGCGCGTCGGACGACCGCCGAGAAGTCCATGGCGCCGGCGATCAGCCACGACACGGCGAAGGAGAGAGCGAAACCGAGTTCGGTCTCGCGCAGGGTGGGCAGCGTCTCGGACCAGATCGTGGAGCGCTGGTCCCAGCCCGCGGACACCACCGAGGTCGGACTCGGCAGCACCTGCGCGTCGTGGATGACCTCGTCGGCGAGCAGTTGCCAGCCGACAATCAGGACTGCTGCCAGCAGTACCGGCGGCCAGGCCGTCCGCAGCACTCTGAACACGTTCGCGGATATGTTCATGGTCACGCCACACTCACTGCGGTCGGCAGGTAGGAGTTGGTGTAGAGCGACGAGATCGCGGGCGACGCACTGATCGCCTTTCCGGCGGCGTTCGTCAGAATCCCGTTCTGGAACATGAAGTCGGTCAGCGCCTTCCAGTTCTGCGACGACTGGATGCCGACCTGGCCGTCGGTGTTCGTGTAGTACTGCGCGGCTTCGAGCAGCGCGCTCTGGAGCACGAGGGTGCGCGATCCGGAGAGGGCGGACTCGTTCGCCTTGATCAGTAGGTTCGCCGCGTCAGTCGGACGCTGCACCGCGTAGATGTAGCCGCGGGTGACGGCGCTCAGGAAACGCTTCGCCAGCGCGCTGTTCTCGCTTAGGAAGCGCTGCGAGGAGGAGATGATGGCCGAGTAGATGTTCGGGAAACCGTAGTCACTGAAGGAGAAGGTACGCAGCGGCTTGCCGACCTCCGTCGCCTGAATCACCTCCCACGACGGCTCGGGCATCGCGAAGTCGGCCTGTCCGGCATAAAGCGCCTGGTAGGCGTCCGTGTTGAGGGTGACGTTCTTGAACACGCCGGACCCGCCCGCCGCCTTGATGACGTATTCGAGCATCGGCGCCTCCAGCGGGGAGCCGTAGCCCGCGTACGTCTTGCCGTCCAGTTGCGCAGGCGTGGTGATGCCCGAGTCGGCCCGCACGGCTATCGCGACGTCGGTCTTCTGCAGGATCGCGTAGACCGAGACGATGTCGCCCCCGGCCGCATAGGCCTCGGTGGTGCCGTCCTGGTACGAGATCCCGAAGTCCGACTTATAGGTCGAGATCAGTGTTTCCGGGGCGGTGGAGCCGTAGGGCACGATCTTGAGCTCGATGCCCTCCTCGCGGAAGTAGCCGAGCTGCTGAGCGACGAAGATCCCGGTGTGGTTGGTGTTGGGCGTCCAGTCGAGCGCGAGGGTCACCGGCGTGAGCGACGCGGCGGCCGCGCTGTTCGAAGGGCCGGAGCTCCACGGGATGGCCGCGGCGGTCACGCCGGCGCCCAGCCCGAGGGCGATCAGGGACCTGCGGCTCAGGTTCGGCGGTGACGGTGTGGCGGAGCTTGGCATCGGAGTTTCGGGCTTTCCTTCTTCGAGACACCTGGCGGCGGGGCGCGGCGCTCGGCACCCGTGGCGCGCACGAGTGAGGGCGGGAGCCGTGCCGAGGACGGCGGCGATGGGGGAGGTACCGGAAGCTGAACGCGGGAGCGGTTGCGCGCGTCGGTCGAATCCGGGGTCGAATCGATCCCTGGGATCAACGACAGCGGCGGGCGGCCGCGGCGTGGGAGGAGGCCGGACACAGCGAGGCCGCGACCCGCATCAGATCGATGCTCGGCCGCGTGGTGAGCCTGCTCCACTGGTCCATAGCGGGCGATCATACCTCCATCAGATGAGAACAGAAGCGGCCGTCCATTCGCCTCCCGATCCGGCCGCCGTTATCGACTGCCGCACGACCGGCTGCCGCACGATCCACCGCTGTTCGCCGGCAGCGAACCGCCTCGCGCAGCACCGGGCGCAACCGGTACCGTCGGACGTGGCGGTTGCCGGCCGCACCTGGGTCCGCGGGCAGAGCTTCAAGCTCACCGGTTCTTTGCAGCACCACGCAAGACGACTCGGTCTTTCCAGCCCGATGCCGCGGACCCGCGGGCGCCGAGGAAGGACTGCCTTGCCTGACATCCGCGACCTCCCCGACCAGCCGAGCCTGCGGCACCTCAAGCTCGAGGCGAAGCGCCGCCTGGCCGGCGGAGAGTTCACCATCCTGCACGAGGCCCAACTGGCCATCGCCCGCGAGCACGGTTTCAGCAGCTGGACCGTGCTCAAGGAGCACATCACCGCCGCCGAATCGGCGAACAGCCACGCCCTGACCCAGGTGCGCCGGCTGTTCAACCGCTTCCAGCACGCCGACACCCCCGAGTGGATCGCTCCCGACCACGGCGAACTGAGCGGGCACCTCGCCGAGCACCTGCTCACCGACGCGCCGCCCGCGACCATGGCCAGGTTGCTCGGCAGCGTGTCCGCCCAGCTGCGCCAGGATCTGGCTGTCGTCGAGGTGGGGAGGCTCCACCTGCGCGCGAACGTCGGCGACCTGCGCGTCGAGGCCGTCGCCGAGCCGGAGCCCCCGCATCGGCTGACTCGTCTTCGTGTGTACCCCGGCGGAGTGCGGGTCACCGACTCGCGGGTCGCGCAACCGCCGGTCGAGAGCGTGGGCCCGGTGCCCGACCGCGTGTCCGGCATCATCGAGGACACCTTCACCGACCTCGGCTTGGTCGGCTTGATCGCGGCCGGCGACTGGGACGCGGGACCGGTGCTGGCCACGTGGGCGCACGCCCGCGGCTGGGCCGATCTCGAACGTGGCATCCCCTGCCATCCCGACCACCGCTTCCCGGCCCGCGCGCTGACCAAGCTCATCACGTCGACGGCGGTGCTGTGCCTGGTCGCCGAGGGCCGCGTCGGCCTCGACGAGCCGGTGAACTCGAAGTTGCACTCGCTGCGGCTCGAGGACGATGCCGTCACCGTGCGCGAGCTCCTGGCGCACACCGGAGGTGTCGTCAACCCCGAGTCGATGTGGGCTGGATCGGTGGTCGAAGCCGCTGAAGTGCTCGGGCCGGTCGTCGGTTGCCCGGGCTCGCGCGGCGAGTTCGCCTACGGCGAGGTCGGCTACGCGGTGCTGGGGCAGTTGCTTGCCGACCTCACCGGCGAGTCGTACGCGACGGCAGCCACCCGTCTCGTACTCGGACCGCTCGGCATGTCCGACTCCTGGTTCCCGACCGAGGCCCCCGAGCCGAGCCCGGACGTGGTGGTCGGCTACCGGCTCGCGGACGACGGTGCGTTCTATGCCAAGCCCCTGCCGATGTTCAAGCTCCAGGCGTCGGGTGGACTCTGGTCCACGGCCGAGGACCTGGTGCGCTTCGGCTCCAGCTGGCAGACGCTGCTGCCCGCCGAACTCGCGGCTGAGGCGTTGCGGCCGCAGGCGGTGCGCGATGCGTCTATGGGCACGGAGATGGGTCTCGGCTGGCTGCTGCTGCATCGCAAGGACACTGTCGGTCACGCGGGCGGCAGCCCGGGCGCGACGATCTCGCTGCTCATGCGACCGAGCACCGGCCGTACCGGCGTCGTCCTCAGCAATAGGCTGATCTCGATCGAGCCGGTGAACGCCCGGCTTATGCAGCCCGTGGGCTGACGCCTATGCGACGACGCGAGGCCGACCGCACATGCGGCCGGCCTCGCGTTGGTCAAGCGTGTGGCCTATGAAGACTTGTGTGTGGCCTATCAGGACTTCTTGAACTCGATCACGCTCGTGACCACCTCGCACACCGAAGGCTGGATGATCTCGACGCGCAGGATGCCGGTGCTCGGGTCGTAGTCGACGCCCTCGGCCTCGAAGGTGCCTGAGCAGATGCTGCTCTCGGGGATCGAGCCGAGGTCGACGACGTGCCCGGTGACGTTACCGCCGTTGATCGGCGCGGACAGGTCGACTTCGAGCAGCGGCTTGTCATTCGAGAAGAGCGACTTGCTGCTGTCGTCGGAGGCGCAGACCAGCTCGCTCGAGGAGATGAAGTCGCAGCCTTGGATGTCGTTGACCTGGTGGTCGAGCTCGATGTAGCCGGAGAGGTTGAGCGAGCCGCCGGTGGGGGACGTCGCGGCGTTGAGCAGCGGTGTGGGGTAGATCTGCAGGTGGTCCATCGTGCCCCATTCCCCCGAGACCATCCACTGGGTGTCGGGGGAGACTGCGTCGAAGGAGTTGTTGTACAGCTCCCCGGAGACGAGGGTGTGCACGTACTGATACGTCGCCCCGGACGGCGTCGTCACCAGGAACATCTTGGTCGACGAGCTGGAGCTGGAGTTCTGGTAGGCGTCGAAGATGTAGCCGCCGGTCGAGTCAGGGTCGCCGACGTGCGTCCATCCGGCCACGGCGAGGCCCACCGGGATCGAGGTGACACCGCGATAGAGCTCGTACGGCGTGCCGCCGGGAGGGTCGACGGTGGCCAAGCCTTCGCCGGCGCCGAGCGTTCCTTCGAGGTACGAGCTGGTTTCGGTCCAACCGGAGACGGTGTTCGCGGAGGCCGCAGCCTGGGCGGAGCCGCCCGAGATGACGGCCACGCCGAGCGCGGCGCACGCCGCGAGCGGCACAGCAGCGATTCTGCGCATGGGTATCTGCCTCACAAAGGGTGCTGTGGGTCGGGACAGTCTAGGTGGGGCCGGGTGGGTGTCCGGCCTTAGTCCGGTGTGGACGATAGCGTCTGCTCGCCGACTCCGACAGGGTCCTGTTGAGGATGCAAATGAGAGTACGGATACATTCATCTGCGCGATGGTTCCCGTCCGCCTGGCTGGGCGCGCACGAACCGAAGCGGTGGGGAGTCCGAGGGTGCGGCCTCGGACTCCCCACCGCAGCTTTGTCGCTCCGGCTTCGCCGTATGGCTCGTACGACTTATACGCCTGCTATCGCCACGGCTGGGGCGCGGGCGCCGCATCGTGGGACACGAGCGGTCCCCACGGAGGATCGGCGCCCGGCCGCGCACACGTCGCGGCCGCGTGCGCACACGCGACGTTCAGCAGGCGGGTCAACTCGGCGTCGCGCTCGAGGAGGGCGGCCAGTCCGTCCCGCGTCAACGCATCCGCCTCGGCGAGGCCGGCGAGCAGCCCGGCCGTGAACGCGTCACCCGCGCCGACCGTGTCCACCACCACGACCGGAGCGCTGCTCCCATGGAAGCGTCCGGACGCGGTATAGCAGTCTGCTCCGTCGGCCGCCCTCGTGACGATCACGGCCAATGCGCCGCAAGACAGCCAATCTTCCACGGCATGTTCGATCGCCAGATCCGGGCTCGACTCCGGCCGCAGCCATGCCAGGTCCTCGGCGCTCGCCTTGATCAAGTCGCTGGCCGCTGCCGCCTGGTCGACTCTGTGCCGCGCCTCAGCCCGGTCCGGCAGCAACATGCCCCGGATGTTCGGATCGAAGCTCACCAGCACGCCGCTGTGACGCAGCTTGGTCACGCCGCTCAGCACGGCCTCCGCGCTTCCCGGAAGCCAGCAGGCGAGCGATCCGAAGTGCGCCGCGTCCACGCCGACACCGTCCGTGCCGCCCCCGCCTTCCGCGGCGATCCGTGAGGCTTCCGCTGCCGAGAACATCGACTCGCGCGCGTCGCCAAGATGGAACTCGTAGCGTGCTGCGCCGTTCTCGTCGAGATCGAAGAGCGCGGCCGGCGTCGAACCCGTCGAGGAGCCCGAATGACGCAGCGATACCCCGGACTGCCGGGCGTGCTGCCGCAGAATTCCGGCGAGCGCGTCCTCGGCGAACCGGCCGACGAACTCGGCCCGCTGGCCGAGTCGGGCCAGGCCCACCGCCACGTTGAACGGGCTTCCGCCCGGCTGCGCCGTGTACGCGCGCGCGGCCGGGCGGCCTAACTGCTCGGACCGGTCCCCGGTGACGACCTGAAGGTCGATCAGGGCCTCGCCGAGAATTGCGAAGGAGCTCACGACGCTCCCGCGGTCCGCGCCGGCGTCTCGCTTTTCTGCGCTGTCACTGCACCTGCCACCGTCTTTGTCTCAATCGCTGCCGCTGCCTCCGCCTGCACGTCGTCCAGCCGACGCGCCCCGGTCATGATCGCCACCGCGTCGTTCATGCTGTACTCGGCCGGCGTGATCACCCCGGCGCAGCCGCCGAGCCGCTGGATGTGGATGCGGTCGGCGATCTCGAAGACGTGCGGCATGTTGTGGCTGACCAGGATGATTCCGAGCCCCTTCGCCCGCAGGTCCTTGATCAGCGCCAGCACCTGCCCGGACTCGCGGACGCCGAGCGCCGCCGTCGGCTCGTCCAGAATCAGCACCTTGCTGCCGAAGGCCGCGGCCCTGGCGACGGCCACCGCCTGGCGCTGTCCGCCGGAGAGCGTTTCCACTGCCTGATCCACATCCTGCAGTGTACTGATGCCCAGGTCGGCCAGGTGACCCTCGGCCTGCCGCTTCATCGCCCGTGTGTCGAGCATGCGCAGCACCGAGCCGAGCAATCCGGGACGCCGCTGCTCGCGGGCCAGGAACAGGTTGCTCGCGATGTCCAGCGCCGGCGCCACGGCCAGGTTCTGATACACCGTCTCGATGCCGACTCGGCGCGCGTCCGCCGTGGAACGCAGCCGCACCGGCGCGCCGTCGACCAGGATGGTGCCGGCGTCGGGGATCTGCGCCCCGGACAGGCAGGCCATCAGCGTGCTCTTGCCCGCGCCGTTGTCGCCGATCACGGCCAGCACCTCGCCCGGGTACAACTCGAGGTCCACCCCGGACAGGCCGATCACCCGGCCGAAGGTCTTCACCAGACCCTTGGCCTGCAACACCGGCGTCGCGGCGGTCGCGGTCGTCGTACTCACGCCTTCACCTTTCTGATCCACTGGTCCACCGACACGGCCGCGATGACGAGCACGCCGACGGCGAGGACCTGGTAGTTCGCGTCCACCCCGGCCAGCGCCAGACCGTTGTCGAAGACCTGCACGATCAACGCGCCGAGCAGGCTGCCGAGCAGCGAGCCGCGTCCGCCGAACAGGCTGGTGCCACCGATCACCACCGCGGTGATCGTCTCGAGGTTCGCGTTCAGACCGCTGTTCGGGTCGGCGCCGCCGACCCGGCCGCACAGGATCCACGCAGCCACCGCGGTGACCACGCCGGCCACCAGGTACGCGCTGAGCAGCACTCGGCGGGTGTCGATACCGGCCAGCCGAGCCGCCTCGGCGTCGTCACCGGTTGCGTACAGATGCCTGCCCCACGCGGTGCAGCGCAGCGCGTACGCGACGACGAGGTAGAGCGCTGCCATGAGCAGCACGCCGTACGTGATCCGGAAGCTGCCGAGTGAGAAGCTCTGCCCGGTCCACAGCAGTCCCGAGGACGGGTCGAGCGTGATCGTCTGCCCCTTGGCGTAAATCAGGGTGATGGCGGTGAACGCGTTGAAGGTGCCGAGCGTGACGATGAACGGAGGCAGCTTGACCCGCGTCACCAGCAGGCCGTTGACCGCCTGCGCGGCCACCGCGACCACGGCGCCGGCCAGCAGCGCCAGCGGCACGGAGACCCGGTCGGTGAACACCAGGTTCGCGGCCAGGAACGAGGCCAGCACCATGATCGAGCCGACGGACAGGTCGATGCCCGCCGTCAGCACGATCAGCGTCTGACCCACCGCGAGCGACCCGACGACCGCCGTCTGCTGGGCTACCAGGGAGAGGTTGACGGCGCTGTAGAAGCGCGCGTTGACCAGGCTGAAGATCAGTACCGCCAGCAGGAGTACGGCCAGCGGGCTCAGCGCCGGCCGCCGGTGCAGCAGGTGCTGCAGCCGTTGGGCGGGGGAGTGCCCGAGGCCGGCCGTCAGGTCGCTGACCGTCTCGGCCGGTTCGAGCACTGGAGCGGAAGTCGAGGTCATCGGCGCTCCGGGGCGGATACCCCGTCCTTCACATCGGGGCGCAGGCGCGGTTCCAGCTGCATGGCTACTTTCCTTTGTTCTGGGTGAAGTTCTGCGTTGAACGCCGCAGAGCCTGCGGCATCAGGACATAGCTGCTTTTCAGCTCGTCGAGCCCCAGCACGCGGCCTGACCCTGCGCGACCGTCTCGCCTGTCACGCCGCTGACCGGGCTCGCGGTGACCAGCGCCGTCCCCGTGTCGTAGAAGTCCAGACCGGAGCTGACCTGCGGCTTCGATCCACCCTTCGCCAGCTTGGCGATGGAGTCGACGCCGAGGGAGGCCATCTTGCCCGGGTACTGCACGGCGTCGGCCGCGAACTCGCCGCTCGCGACGTCCTGCATGCCGGTGCAACTGCCGTCGATGGCGTAGATCTTCACGTTGGTACGGTTCGCGGCCTTGAGCGCGGCGTAGGCGCCCTCGGCGGCCGGCTCGTTGATCGCGTAGACGACGTTGATCGACGGGTTCGCGGACAGGCAGTCCTCCATGGCGGTGCGCCCGCCGTCCACCGCGCCCTGGGTCGGCTGCTGGCAGGCGATCTGGTAGCTGCCGCCGCCGCTGTAGCTGCCGGTCTTGGCCTCCTGGCCGTTCTCGGTGGAACTGCCCGGGTCGATGCCCATGCCCTCGAGGAACCCGTGGTCGCGGTCGATGTCCACCGAGACGACCTGGGTGCTGTAGAGGTCGAGCATGGCTATGACGGCCTTCTTACCGCCGAGCGTGGCGGCCGCGGCCTGTCCGTCGAGCTTGCCCGCCGCGGTGTTGTCGGTGGCGTAGGTGATGTCGGCGACGCTCGCCGGGGTGGGCGCGGTGTCGAGCGCGATGACGTAGAGGCCGGCCTGCTTGGCCTGGTTCAGCGCGGCGTTGACGGCGTTGCCGTTGGTGGTGATCAGGATGCCCTTGTCGCCGCGGGAGATGGCGTCGTCGATCGCGGCGATCTGGGTCTGCGTGTCGCCGTCTGAGGTGCCGGCCGCGACGGTCAGGCTCACACCGTCCTTGGCCGCCTCCGCCTTGGCGTCGTTCTCCATGGTGACGAAGTACGGGTTGCTCAGGGTCTTGAGGATCAGGCTCACGCCGGTGCCGCCGGCCGCGGAGCCGGCGGCGCTCGAACTGCTGCAGCCGGCCGCGCCGAGCGCGGTGGCGGCGGTCAGCGCGGCGAGAACGGCGACGCCGCGAGTGCGGGTGCGAGTACTCGGAACCAGGTGCGACTGCGTGCTTCGGGCGGAGCGGGGTGCGTGCGGGGCGAACTTCACCATCGTGCCTTTCGCTCGTGACGGGCGCTGCCGGTTCTGGCCGGTCCCGTCGGACAACGTTGTCTCGTCGGCCGACGATAGAGGCGGACCGAACTGAGGTCAATGCCGCGTAACCAGAATGAGACAACGTGAGACTCGGCTAGGCCGTGATCGCTCTTGCCCGTACGCCTGCCCGGCGTTGTATGGTCATGGCGTGACCGAAGTAGCGCGTAGATCGCAGACACCTGATGAAGCAGGGCGGCCGGCGCAGGCGGCGCCGCGCGAGCGGCCGACCATGCGCGAGGTCGCCGCGCTTTCCGGGGTGAGTCTCAAGACGGTGTCACGCGTGGTCAACGAGGTGCCCACGGTCGCGCCGGACCTGGTGGCCAAAGTGCACGCGGCGATGGACCGGCTCGGCTTCCGGCCGAACCTCGCGGCCAGCAATCTGCGGCGTGGCGACGGCCGTACCGACACCATCGGCCTGCTGGTGGAGGACGTCGGCAACCCGTTCTCCGCGGCGGTGCACCGAGCGGTGGAGGACTACGCGGGACCGCGCGGCGTGCTCGTACTCAGCTCGAGCCTGGACGAGGACCCGGACCGCGAGCGGCGGATGGTGCAGACCCTGATCGCGCGCAGGGTGGACGGCCTGATCGTCGTGCCGGCCAGCAGCGACCACCGCTACCTCGTCGCGGAGCAGGAGGCGGGCACGGCCGTGGTCTTCGTGGACCGCACCCCCACCCCGCTGATCGGCGACACGGTGGTGACGGACAACCGCGAGGCCTCCGCGAAGGGCGTCGAGCACCTCATCGCGGGCGGCCACCGCCGCATCGCCTACCTCGGCGACTCCGAATCGCTGATGACCGCCCGCGACCGCTACGCAGGCTACTGCGACGCCCTGGCGAAGATGCCGGGTGCAGACGCGAGCGAGAGCGCGGGTACGGGCACGAGCACGAACCCGGACGCTGTCCCAGACCCGGAGCTCGTCGTACACGGCCTGCGCACCCCGGAAGCCGCCGACGCCGCCGTCACCGAGCTGCTCGGCCGGAAGAACCCGCCGACCGCGCTGTTCACCAGCCAGAACCTCGTCACCATCGGAGTGGTCGAGGCATTGCACCGAATGGGTGAACACAAGCGTGTCGCGCTGGTCGGATTCGACGACTTCCCGCTCGCCCAACTGCTCGACCCGGGCGTGACCGTGCTCGCCCAGCAGCCCGCGAGGATCGGCCGGCTGGCCGCGGAGTTGCTGTTCGCGCGCATCGCCGGAGACAGAAGCGCGGTCGCCGTGCACGTGATCGAGAGCCCGTTGATCAAGCGCGGTTCCGGCGAGATCCCCGCACAGCGGCCGTAGCCGGGCGGCAGCCCGGCACGTGACCAAAGGCTGACCGGAACAGGTCTCGCAACTGAGGCGACTCGACAGTAACCTGACCACCAGCTTCAGGCATCGTCGGCTGGCGCGCGGGCACGAATGGTCGTGTCTGCTGCTGGCCCTGAACCGGGAACGCCAGGTCAGCAACAGAGATGACACTGCATCAACTTAGTAGCACGGAATTCAGCACCGTCGCCCCGCACTCCGTGCTCGTGGCCGTGGACTGCTCGCGCACCTCGCTGCGCGCCGCGGACTACGCGACCGGGCTGGCGAACCGAAGCGGCGTCGCCGTCGTCGGCGTCTACGTCCGCCACCACGGCGCGCTGCTGGCGAGCAGCCCCGGCCTATCGGTGTACGCGCAGGCCGCGGAGACGCAGCTCGCCGGTGAGGCCGAGGACTACCTCGCCGAGAGCGCCGGACAGACGGGCACCGCGTGCGCCTTCACCGTGCTCGACGGCTCACCCGTCCTCGCCATCCGCGCATTGGCGAAGGAACTGCAGGTCTCAGCCCTAGTGGTCGGCGCGTCAGAGCACTGGGCGCATCGCCGCTTCGGCTCCCTCGCAGTCCGCCTCGCCCGGACCGCTCCGTGCCCCGTGATCATCGTGCCCTGAGGGAGAACCGCGGCGATCTCGCCGCTCAGCTCTGGGTGAGCGCGGTGAACAGGACCTTGCCGCCGTCGGTGGAGCCCTCGCTGACCGTGCCCTGCTGATAGTCGCCGGCGGAGAAGTGGCCTGATGCGCCCCTCAGGACGCTCGGGATGGCGACCGTGTACGACTTGCTTTGGCTGCCGGAGACGGCGCCGATGGCGAGGGTGCCGTTGCCGTTGTCGGCCACGCGGTAGGTGAGCGATGTGTCGAGCGGGACGTTCGTGAGCAGAGTGTAGAAGGATGCTGCGACGCTGGTGCCAGAGGCGACCATGACGTAGAGCTTGCCCTGCTTGAAGTCGAACATGACGAAGGGGTCTGAGCCGGTGCTGCCGCCGGCGTGCAGTTGGGCTACGCAGATTTCGGGGTTGTTCTTCGGCAGTTGCAGGATCTGCAAAGTCGCGCTGAGTACGTGCTTCTGGGTGCCGACCTTGTACTTGATCGCGGATTCCAGCTCGGTACGTGAGTGGGTGGAGCCGGGTGTCGTGGCTGCGCCGGCCGGGGCCCAGAACTGCAGGCCGGCGCTGGTTTGGGTCAGCCATGGGGATGTCAGTTTGGCGGGGCTGATCACCTTGGCGTCCTTACCGGAGAGCTGGCCCTCATTGTTGATCGGGAGTAGCAGGCCGGCCCAGGTACTCAGGCTGATTGCGGACGCGGCCGCGGCCGCGGACGAAGACGCTGTGTGGGCGGCCGCGGTGGACTGGGTTGAGAGCGTGGCGTTGGCGGACGTGGTTTGCTGCACTGCGCCCGCGCTGCTGCTTTTGTCCGCTGCGTTCGACGACGCGGCGGGGCTGGCCGTCGGGCTGGCTTCGGCCAGCGACACTCCGGCGATGCCGCCCGCGAGGGCGAGTGCTCCGGTGGTCGACGCGATCCACTTCAGTCGGTTCATGGGTCGTGAGCTTATGGTAAAGGAGTTTAACCAAGTCTCAAGGGGGACTTGCGGGGAGGTCAAATCTCTGTATCAGCGCTCTGTCCGCCGGGGCTGATCCGTTCACCCGGCTCACCCCTACCCCTGATCGACGTTGACTGTTGGGCTCAGTACGCCACCGACGACCGTCATCACGACGCTGCGGACGGCGTCAGCGTTCTGCGGCGGGTGCTCGCGGTCGGCGAAGAGGAGGTGGCCCGCGCCGATCAGGGTGGGGG
>Ga0073928_10007052_pt1 | contig 14785 bp, 8 predicted proteins | sample PaiPotPPA55metaG_FD_76969 | JGI IMG/M metagenome (GOLD analysis project Ga0073928, IMG submission 76969) | Iron sulfur acid spring bacterial and archeal communities from Banff, Canada, to study Microbial Dark Matter (Phase II) - Paint Pots PPA... ... | reverse complement strand
TCTAAGCTTTCGGTATGGAAGCGGCACCGAACTGGAGGGCGCGACGTTAGAGCGCGCGGAGCTGCAAGGTGCTGACCTTTCCGGGGCGCAGTTGCAGGGAGCATCGCTCTCTAACGCCAATTTCATGGGCGCGGCCCTTTATCAAGTCTTCGTCTGGCGAGCCGACGCTCGAGATGCCAACGTTGATGGCGCGCTTGTGGATGCGGCAGAAACAGGACCAAAATATACTGATCTCGGCTGTGCGGCCGAAAAAACGTGCGACTGGTCAGCGGATTCGTTCGCTGTCCTGAGACGTATGATTGAGGAGCAGGTTCCCGGAGGGGCGATGCGTGATACGATTTTGAAAAGAATCGCGAGCCTCGATCCCTCAAAGCCGCTAGATGAGGAAGAGGAGATGTCTAAGTCTTGGGAGGACTTCATAAGAAAGCCACCCTCACTAGATAGTTATGAAAATAGCATTGCACAGCAGTGGTTCGAGACAGGCTGCGACGCAACCGGCGCCCCCCTTGTTGTTCAGAATTTCTCCAGGAGAATCGATTCGCGTTTCGCGACGGGTAGCCCTCGGGCTGCCGCACTAGCAGTGGACTTTCTTGACGACGCACATTGCCTCGGAGCCAGGGGTCTCCTGCCCATAGACCGCAAACGGTTGCGGGAAATAAGGGACCGCCGGCCGCCCAGCGATGAAACGTCTCCCCAACAGTGATGCGAGTGCAGCGGCTGTCGCCAGCCAGCTAGCCGTCCTTCACGTTGGTTGGGCAGAATGGGAAGAGGCTGCGGATTGCGGCTGGCCTCTCACAAGCGGAGCTTGCCAACCGCATGGGGTAGCCCGTGGCCAGATCGTCGCCGCTTTAACGCCACGGCCCAAAATGCCTGCGGTCAAGTGAACGCAAATGGAGAGCGCCGGGGCGAAAGGCTGCGGCAACACGGTGACGAAATATGGTTTCCTCTGAGCCCTGATGAGGAACCGACGGCACGTCAGCACGTATATGACCTAATTCGTTCAGCGGTGCGCTAAAACAGGTAGCTTCTCAGTTTAAATGAGGGAATTATTGGTAGCCGAGTAGGTTTGCGAGAGTAAATCCAATCATAACAATTGATGTGATCAGAGTGCAAACAGCAATCCAGAAAAGACCGCCACTAGGGGCCGCATATTACGGCGGCGATTGGCCACACGGCCCGTCGAACTTGATTAGAACGCTCTTCGTCAGTTGGGTACCGAAGAGCTAATTGAAGTTCAGTTTCAGCAAGCATCAACTTTTCTTTCAATCCTGACAGAACGGGCTCCCGAATTCTGGTCGCATCAGAGATATCCCGAATTAAATCTGCTAACTCCCCTGAACTGAGTTCTCGCCTCTCCCCACTTTCATCAACAATATAGCCCTTGATCTCAAGTTCTTCCTCGGTCGCTCTTCCAAATTCCTGCCGTACTCGCTGCAGCAGAAACACCAAGACGCCAAATGCCGATTTGTTTTTTAGATCGAAACGCCATTGCCCATCGACTCTGAAATACCCTGCGCCCACGGAGCGGTCCGGCAAAAATGCTTTATAAATTCTCTGCGCGACTTGTGGCACATTGACGCCGAGCTGAGCGACTGGATTGCCATTTATTGGAACAATCGGATAGCCACCAGCGTCTCCGCAAGCATATAAACTCTGGTCGATAATGAGCGTCGGTAAGGACTGATCAACGGGCACTATTTCGTCATCGTGAAACTGAAAAGAGGTGATTGTTGAGTTGGGCCCGGGCCGTGCCCCACAAAATCTGGTCAAGAACACGCCAAGGTCAGACCAACGAGCTTCGCCCGCGCTCAGGGAATTAATATTTTCCGCATTCCTTCGGTACGCTTCATCAAATTCTTGCCAGTTTTTGTAGCCTTCGCTAACCAAACGCCCGATCTGGGCTGACGTCGATTCCGGCGGATTGACTCCAGCGTTACCTACAATTTCTTCGAGTTCAGTTGGAGGGACAAGGGACATCACTCGACCAAATAGCGTCTCAAATTGCTCGGGGTCTAGCTGAGAAGCAATTAAGCGTAGCCGCTCGCGTGCAATTCGATACATGTCCACTTCTCGGCTACCTTTAACGACGAGAGTTTCAACAATAATGGTCTGTCTGGATCCAAATCTATGAATTCGGCCGACCCTCTGCTCCAATTCCATGGGGTTCCATGGCACGTCAAGATGAACCAACCTGCGTGCACTTTGCATGTTGAGGCCTTCCCCACCTGCTTTAGATGAGACCAGAAATTGCGGTCCGTTTTGGGATTGAAAACTCGCGACCTGCATACGACGTTCATCATCGGATTGATTGCCGATAATAATAGCCGGAGTTTGATGATAACGCTGCGCGAGGAAGGCCGCCACCACAGACACTGTCTCTACAGGCTGTGCAAAAAGAACGATTTTTTCACGCCCGGCTTCGGTAATAATGCGTTCTAACGCGTCCCACTTTGCTGTCGCGGCAGGGCTGTGGATCAAATCTACGCCTTGCTCTATCAGACACGCGAGCTTGTGAGCGTCGGGCTTCCAGTTCTCCTCTCCTACCTCCTCCTCATCATCGAGAAGATCCTCCTCCGAAATTTGCGCCCGTGCCTGCTTGCTGAAACGCCCGTAAAGGGAATGTATAGGTTCGTCTAACGGGCCACCTCGAAAGGGTCGCAAAGCCTTCAGCGCACTAGTGAGAGTCTGATCGTCAGTCGTCCAGTTCAGACGGCGTATCGCAAGTCGGCATAAAAACGCCAGACCGGCCTGCACGCTTGAGGCAGTCCATTGTAGAGCCTGGCCCTTTGCCCATCCGGACGCTCTCGCCGTGACGCTCGTTTGGTCAGCAACATCGTAAAGTTCACCAACAGAATTATACCAACTTTCATAATCCTCACCGAGCCGCAATACGGTGGCCGGTCGAATTTCTCGAGAGGGAAATAGGGGGCGCCCGTGCCAATCGCGAACACGGTCTTTTGTACGATAAATCACTTTTCCCGTTGCGGCTTCTGTTTTATTCCCGCTATCGCTCAGTAGCTTTAGCAAATTCTTGAACCGGACTTCACTTCCCTGATGAGGGGTTCCGCTCATAAGTATGAGACGGCCCCCGGGCGGGATGCCTTGAGCGAGCTGGCTCACGAGCCGATAAGATCGGTTCGGCTTTCCACCGTCCATACCCCAATCCGAAAGGTGGTGGCACTCATCAACGATCAATATATCCCACGGCCCACTGTCGACGACATGTTGATGATTTTTATCAAAGACCGCTTTCTGAATGCTGGCGATGACCAATTGGTCATCTGCTAGGCGCGCGTCTGAGGCGGATCCTGCAAGCCAGCACCTGGCATCAAGATCGAGCTTTTCGCGAAACTCTGTCGCTACATTACGCGCGAGGCGCGCCGGCGCTAGGTACAAGATTCGAAGCCTTGGCTCCTGCTCCAAAACCTGCTTCACGAGGAGGCCAGCTTCAATAGTCTTTCCTAGCCCAACCTCATCCGCGATTAGCACTCGACGCAAATTATCACTCTTCATGATATGTTGCACCAAGCTAAGTTGGTGCGTAAGAGTCGCGGCCTTCCTTGCTTCCAATCGTCTCTGCGGATCTGAAACTATAAGAAACGTCGCCAGGGCTCTCGCGGCCGTCCGCTGGGACATCGACGGCCAATTGTCGTGAGCAGGGAGGTCGCTTAGAAGCGATGAGGGCGTGGCGTCCTTTTCGACTCTTCTCGTGTCCACATTTGCTTCTACGAGGGAGAAGGACTCATCGCCTCCCACCAATCGCCTTGGCGGCGCGACCAGGTCATAGGCGTCGATCCCAAAATCATTTACCTTGCGGAGTATTGCCCGCGGAGACCCATTGTTTTTGACAAGAATCGGGTCTGCCATGAAATCGATGTACTATAAAAATGCTTGGGCGGATTGGAGCAAGGCCTCGATTTCGTGTAACGTTCGTGTACGCTCTTCTTGATCGAGTCCCTTCAACCTTTCAGTGCGCCGTTTGACTATGATGTCTATAGTTTCTTGGATCGGATCCCCCCAACTTCCAAAAGCGTCATTAATCTCCACCCGAACTTTCTCGAAGTTTTGAGTAAGAACTTCTATCGCCGGCCTTTGCGCAGCTGTCGCGCACTCCTTCGCCAAGGAATCGAAAAGTTCGAGAATTCGCCTTTTGACACCAGGGCCTATGTCGTCACCTTGCGTTACAAACGTTTTGCAGGCATCTCGAATGGGCTTCTGAGTTACGGTTGAAAGTCGTCCCTTTACGACCTCGCGCAATTCATCGACGGCTTCCTTCCCGACTTCCTTCATGACGGCGACGCGATCGGCTATTCGCTTTTTTTGATCTTCAAGCAACTCAGTTTTTACGCCCGCGTCGGTGGCTTCGGCCCAATTGCAGATGTCTACGACCATCCGGCTCATGTCAGCCGCGAGTTCAGATGTCCTTTTCCGGATGTCCTTGAGGAGCTTCTGACTCCAGACTGCGGCAAGCGGTTCCTGAAAACGATCGGCGATATCGACTGGCAAGTTAATCGCCCGACGCCCCACAAACGCTCCACCGCGCCGCACAGCGGCGCGCAATGTTGCCCAATGAGCGTCTCGCAAGGAGGAGAGGTAATCTTGTATTTCTTCCTGCGCTACCTGTCGTGCCTCCAATACGAGTTCGCGGATCTTTGTCCGAGCAGTACCCTCAAGAAATTCCCGAAAGGCGCCAACCCGAAGGTGGCGCTCCTCTCTCTTTGGACGAGCTACATCTTCTAGCTCTCGAGCGATACGCTCGGTTTCGTGCGTAACCGGATCGGCAATTTCTAGGCGGCTTTTGCAAAGCTTGAATGCACTGATAATGCCACCGCAGAACCTGCGAAAGACCTCTTCAATTTGACGCTCTCGACTGGCTATCTCTCTAGCTGCAAGGATCTCCAGGCTATCGCCGAGGCCTGGGATACCGCTCTCGAAAATGTCCTTCAAGAATGGCTTATCTTCTTCATCATCGAGCAGTATTTTGCGAAATTCTGGCGCAGACACTGGGTGAATTTCTAATGAATCGAGAAGCCGAGTGCGCGCTTGCGTGCGAGCGTCGTTGACTATTTCGTTCGATGTGGAACCAAACCTTTGTAACTGATCGCCGATCTGCACTCGCATCTTTGTCTTAAACTGCTGGACGAGGTCCGCATATACCGCGCTTTTCTTTGGCCGATTCTCAGTTCCGAGATTTCGCCAATGTTCAGTTGTAACATCATCTACTTTTGTGACTGCAATTATCATATCGGCTGGGTCGCTGTCCGGGTCATCGGTCGCGCCAACGAGCCTGTCCCAGTAACCGCTTGTTCGAAGAAGTTCGACAGAGTCCTGCGTCGGACCAGCACGGTCAACAACCAGCACGATGGCGCGGGCGCGATCTCTTACGTAGTTTTTTGTTATCTGTCGGTAAGAGTCCTGCGCGATTCCCACGCCCGGTAAATCCACAAGAATAATTCCGGATTGGAGCAGCTGCGAAGGCCAGCCGACTCGAATAGTTGAAATCAAGGGAGCTAGGAAGCCCGACGCGTGAATGTTCAATTCTGCCAAAAAATCCGAATTATCACCGTCTAGTACCCGCTTATAAGAGTGATTTTCTTTCGTCAGCTTCAGCGCCGCTCGCACCCTTTCAATTCTGACTGCATCGTCTGTTCCTAAGGTTAGACCTGACAGGGGTATAAGGTCGCAGGCAATGCGGAGCGCATCAACGAGGTATTCCAAGGAGGTGGAGCTAAACTGGTCGCCTGTAACAATCTGCTTCGCTTGTTTGATATAGCCGTCTGTGGAATTACCTCCGGCATCACCAGAAGAATCATTCCCATTTTCCAGTTCGGCGAGGACATCGTCGCGGGTCTCAGGATCAAGCTCTTGATCCATTGCGGTGCGCATTGAATCATCGAGCTTCTCCTCGTTTGCCTTTTTGAGCCTTTGCTCAAGCGCGAATCCAACGCGGGTGAGGTGGTGACGAGGATGATATGTAGCCTCAAAAAACGCCTGGTCGCTATAACGAACCTCGGTCGCCATCGCAGTGAGAGGTCCTATGCCGCCGGCGGGCAATACTTGGCGATCCTCAGCCGCGAGCGCATTAAGGAGGGTACTTTTTCCAACTCCAGAGTGGCCGAGGAAGCAGATCGTAATTGTCTTTGGTTGATTCAGCAATCTAACTAGTCGGTCGCGATCGCTGTCTAGTGGACCCAGCGCTTCCGGTGTAGTTGCCTCAATCGCCGCCCGCGCCTTGTCCTGAAACCAAAGGAGCAAGTCTGTGGCAATTTTCTCGTCCACAGACTTTTTGTTCGAAATCTGATCCACCGGAACCCCAAGTCCGTTTTGCCTCATCCTTTCTACTACAGAAAATATAAGGGTGCCACAAGGGGTTGCAAGCTTAGCGGCCCGCTCTCGGCGCATGCATTTTGGGTGCAATCCAGGCCGTCGAGACTTCGCTCATGGGTGCGTTAAAACACCACGGCGCTTAAGATCTTGGAGTTTACAAGACTATCAAGCTGGGAGGCAATTTCTTGCGCTAGCCGCCCCTTTAGGCGAACTCCCAGCTCCATGCTTCGCTCCAGAGCGTGCATCGTAAGGTTAGCCGAAGTTACAAGCGCATCTGCTCGATCGGCTACTAGGGCTTTTGCGTGGAGCTTGAGGTGTGGTTCATTTAGGGCTTCGGACCAAGTGTAGAGGCGTGGATATTTAGCCCCGGTTGGCCACAGCGCGCGTAGAACATCAAAATTTGTTTCACCGCTTGGCTTCGGGTTGCCGTCTAGCGCCAGGGCAACGTCGAGACCTCTGGTTGTTGCATCGGCCAAAAGCTCTATGACGTCGCCTACAATCCCCTCTCCGTCCCGATGGCCCGCAATCCAGTATGCGGCTAGCCAGATTTCCTTCCGAGCTCCGATTATAATTTCGCGCACGATCTGCCGGCTAGATCTTGGATAGGATCCTGGTGCCTCGGGTCCAGTCCATACGAGTCGCGACAAATCACCTTGCTGACGTTCACGAACATGCAAGTTGGCAATGCACTCGACAAGGCGCGCGATCGTCGAGCTATTCGTATCTCCCAATTCCGCATTCCAGACTTCAAGAAACGCTGCGGTTGCTTGCTGCCTTCGAGGTTGCCCTGGAAATATTGTATCAAGTGCCGGTATGGTGGAATGCTTGGTCAGTTGACCATCTCGGAGAGAGTTTGCCACGGCAAAGGCCGCGCCAATCTCAATCAAGGCCTCAATTGCGTCTTCGAGCATTTCCGTTCAGCTTCGATAAGGATCGGAAAAGTACGCGAACTTTGAATGTGCAAGCGTAGGAACCAAAAAATTTCGATCAAGAAAGAGATTGAATGCTTCACAAGAAGTTTCGGATACCAACTGACACGCGTGACAGGCTGATCCATTAATTGACGCGTGTGCATCTGGCTCATGATCAGCACAGAGCGGATCAGAGGAGCAACGTGTCATTTGCTTCAATGCATTCCTGAGAATATCGGGGAATCGAGATGGGCTCCCAAGGTCGACGAGTCCACCAAGACTACCTTCTGAGTCAGGGCTTGCGGTATAAATGAGCACACCGGCCATTAAACGGGCCGGATCGGTCGAACTGTAAATTCGCTCACGGACCGAAGAAGCTGGATATCCGCAGTCAATTGAAATCTGCCGTATCAAAGCGTGCGCCAAACTATGCAAAAGGACGAAGCGTGCTCCCGGGAAAACACTTGGCGGGCGGCCTCGGTCCATTTCCCATTCGGCGTGCTTGGACTTCATCGCTGCCGCGCGAACATGCGCGACTTCTGTTTCCCAAAAACCAACTATCTTCTCATCAAGTTCAATGAGTAATCCCTCACCACGAACCTCAGCTGCTGGGAGCCACGTAGGACGACGTTCGCGTGGATAAACAGGCATTATTTTCGCGACAGCAGCTTCATCCTCAGGGGCTATACCACCCAGATGGTCGACACGAGTGAACCCGGTTAGTGCTCGAACCTCAGAAAGCTTTCGTACTAGGGTGACCTGTGCAATCTTATTAGAGATAAATTCTGGTACTACTCCTTGTTCAAGGAAAAGCTCTTGAGAAGAATCACTGTATCTTTTTAGGTCATGCAATGCGCACCATTCCGGCCAGCGGAGGTCTTGCTCTTCTGGTAAAACTTCTCCTCGTAATTCCAGTATTTTACGCCAAATAGTCTCCGGCTCGATACCCTCTAGGGGTTCGAACATGCCGTCTTCGACGTAATTACGAAGCTTGTCTAGACTGTCGATTCGATCAATTTGCCGCTCATTACAGTTCTGAATTGCGCTAACAATCGGATCCGCACTTTGTCCAATCTTCAGAGCGCTTTTTACAATGGGAAACCAACCATTCGTAGCTCCGCGCTGCATCGTTCGCGCACCCATCGGGGTTTGGCACTTTGCCTCCCTTCCCCGCGGTCTCACCCATGGCGTCCCGCAATGGCATTGGCCGATGTGATCTGTCGCTCTCTCCCCGAAAGCATCGCTCATGGATCTGCTTCCTTTGCCGCAATCACAGAGGATCCAAAGATCGGACACGGTGCCGGTCTCACCTCGAGAAACCAACTTGATGCGCATCCGGCAAACTGTCTGGCCTCTGTGTGCGTAGGATTGCCACGGGAAGTCATCTAAATGACCAGAGGGGCATGCAACGACAAAAGGGGCTGGCACCATTTGAGCGGGGCGACGTGTTCCTCGTTGAGCTGGATTCCCTCGACATCCAGGCGCCATACAAAGTACTGCTTGCTCGCGCTCACTATAGATTGCATCCGGCGGATCGCCCTGATCAATCTCTGCAATTGTCTTGCAAACCGGGCAGTGTTGAAAACGTGGAAAAATGAATGCCGGAACTGTGCCTCGCAGCGCGAAGGGGCTTCCTTCGGAAGGAGCCGCACTCAGAAATTTGTCAACTCCAAGTGCTCGCTCGAGGCGATGCTCCCTGATGACCGGGCATTCGCTCTCACTCCAAGATGCAGTTGACGCGACAATGATTGATAGCGTCTCCAGATCGACGATAGCTCCAGGACCGAAAGTAGTTACGATCTGGCTCGGACGAACTTCTCCAATTGAGGGGCCTGTCATGAGGAACTCGTTTCATCGGGCGTAGCAGCATGCAGGTAGAAGGAAGCTGTGCGTTCCACTTCGCGAAGCGAGGTCGGAGCCTCCCATAGTCCTCGCTTGCTTGGTGGTGTTCCGCTGGCCCGAAGAAGAACACGTGCATTTTGTGGCGGTGCCTGGGTATCATTGAGCCAACGGTATCTGAGAGGATCAGCAGCCCATTTCGACCAAATATCCCCCTGCGCCTCTGCGATTTTTCGTATAGCTTCCCCCTCTTTCCGACTCTCAAGCACGGCCTGAGCGCGCAATTGAATTTCATCGAGTATGTTTGTGAACTCAGCACTCGCTGCATCAAAGCGCTGGGCCGCGAGTTCTGGAGCAAGGCCAGTCATGCCGAGCCTCGCCATGGATACGAGAACGCCGTGCAATCCACGATCGATGGCGCGAGAAGAATAGGGGGTCACACTTATCGCTTCAACAAAACGGTAAAGAGCTTCATGGTAAGATCGAAATCGCTCGTAGTGCGATAAGTCTCGAATTCCTAACCAGTTGTACATCGTCACGACTAGGCCCGGACTGGAACGCCCAACGCGGCTCGTAGCTTGGATGTACTCTGACGTCGTTTTCGGCTGTCCGGCGACAACCATCAACCCAAGACGGTCAATATCAACGCCAACTGAAATCATGTTAGTAGCAAGAAGCACGTCGATCGGGTAATTGCCCTTGTCTCGTGGAAACTGCCGCTCTAGCAGCTTAAGTAAACTCGGAATTTCCCAGGATTTCTTTCGGCTCGTGAGCTCATGAGCATGTTCGTGAATGCGCCGTAGCGGTAGGGCGCGACGATTGGAAATGAATTTCAATCGAACGTTCCTTACGTCGTCCTCTACGAGTCGCTTTGCACCACCAAGCGCCCTGAGACTCGAGAAATAACCAACTAGTGTAGAATAGGGGTCGGCGATATTGGGATACGCATCAATTTCTGCCTGCGCCGCAGCCAACAGTATTGCATAGGTACGAACAAGGAGCGTCTTCTGGCTCGTGCCTGGAGCGTTGACGCCGACGTACAGTCGACCCGCCGAACCATCTACGTCCCGCCGAATCTCTTGTTCCTTCGCAAAGAACGAATCGCTGGCGATGATGCCGCTCGAAGGAAATATCGCAACATGATGAGTATAAAGTCGCCGCATTTGCTGCTGCGCGCGTCGAATCGTTGCAGTGGACGCAATGACCTTAGCAGGGATCAGACGATTCTTGCTTCGACGTTCACACAGGGCAGAGACAGCGGTTTCATAGAGCCCAACGAGGGTCCCCAGGGGGCCTGAGATAAGGTGCAGCTCATCCTGAATGAGAAGTTCTGGTGGCAGAAGCGGATCTGCTGGCGAAGCATCCTTGATCTGGCGACCTTCGATCTTATCGCCGTGTGCTTCTCCAAGATGTCCGTAGGCTGCGCTGAACCGATTTCGCCGGCCAAAAAGCATTTGTGTGCGCCCGTTGTATGCCAATTGCGCAAACTTATCGACAGTCGCGATTACAAGGCTCGGGCACAGACGATAGATTTCTTCATCGACGACAACGGCCGGAATGCCGATTCCCGGCGATGATTGCTCCGTCAATTCGCAGGTAGGATTCCGACACGATATAATGATCCGTCGCGCCTCATCGTCCGCACGATATGCACCGTTAAGAGGCGCCCCGTCGCGCTCGCTAGCGAGCGCTTCTCCGCATCTAGGGCAGCTGAAGAGCTGCACAGGGCTGCCACCTCGCGGTCGTTGGCGTTGACTCAGTCGAGTGAGCGCATCCAGGGCACCACCATTCCCAATATACTGGTTGGGCGTAGTGTTCCGCCCGACCCAAAGTCCGATTCGAAAAGGCTCACTTCCCCAGATTTGTGGGTATGATCGGCGGATCAATTCACATGACGCAATCAAAGCACCGGCTCGCTGGAACTGTTGAACCGTCAATAATCGAAGCGTGTATCGCATCAGGATAGCGACGCCCGCTCCACCATCGCTGCTATAACGTCCCTTTAGTCTCCTGAGTCCAAGCGTGAATGCCGAGAGTCCAAGATAGGCCTCGGTTTTTCCACCAGCTGTCGGGAACCACAATAGATCTGCAATTTTCCGATCGCTCGAGCCCTCTCCATCGGGATCAGCAACTCCCGAAAGACACTGCAGGATAAAACCCATCTGGAATGGTCGCCATGTCCTGTTGACAGGAGTATCAAAATCAGAGGCAGCTCCTGAGACTTGGCCGCGTCGGCGATTTGCCTGTGCCCAGAGCGAATGTATGCGCTGATCCCACATTGCTCGATTCGCGAAGCGAAAAGCGTCTAAGACATCTGTGTCTCGTTCGATAATTCTCAGGGAGGTTCGCATGCGATCGGCTGATATTTCGCAGCGATTTAAGTGCTCTTCAGCTACCGACCTGAGGGACCTGTTATCTACAAATGGCGCGCGTTCGAGACTTTCACGCTGAAGACTGATCCACTCAGCGTATCGATCCACTAGCGGAGTGAGTGCAGCGATGGCCACCGAAGGCGTGCTAAGTTCGGCTAACAGCTTCATGTCAAGCACCGCGCTGCCAGCAATGTCAGAAGGAGCAATAAGATTTGGCAGTTCCCGCGCCGGGATAAATTCAGACCAAATGCGAGTTGCGCAACTGCCGTCCGTCGCTAGATGCCAGTCGGCAGCCACTCCATGGCCGGACGAAAATTCACGAGCATCTCTATAAAGCAATTCATAGCTTTGCGCTTCAGGATCACTGTTCTGAACGCCTGTATCGTACGGTCTGGAAACAAAAACTGCGGCACCATCTGATGAAGATATTTCAAATCGTACTTGTAACATCCAACGCTCGTCTTTACCGCGATTGGAAAGCTCAAGCTTCTGTCGGCGATTCACGACGAAGAGACTTACTGCGCGCTGCGAACCAACCTGATGCACGACGCCTTCGAGCACAACATTCTGGTCCTCAAACCCCTCTAAGATCGTGCCGTCTGGAGCGCCTGCTTGGGTAAGTGGAAGCTGATGGATCCTGCCGGAATTCGGGATAGGAATTTTGCGTATAAGCGTCTCTCTCTGATAGCGCTGCCACACAAAGCCCGGCTCGCGTTCCTGTTTGGAGCTGCTGATTTCGCCCGCAGCGTCGCTCTGGCTTTCCGATGTGCCTATCTCCAAGTCTGTTTCCTCTGCGCCTTCAGCGCCGCCCTCACGCCGGTAATCACCCCATGTGACGCGAACATCAAGGAAACTGCAGTGCTCATCCAGGATGAAGGACAGTCCGATCGAAGAGGGGTGAAAGCCCAGGATCAAGGGGAGTGGTTCATCCTCAGGGCCGGTCTCTTCCTCCTCTTCACCAGCACCCATGGCATCGTCTTCTGCTACCGATACTCGCTGATTTATTGGCGCAAGCCGGCCGACAACGTAACGAGATGTCGGATACTCGCCAGCAAACCGTTCGTCTGGTCCGTCATATGGCCCCATAAGTTCGTGACGCAGCACATCGACGATACGACCGCGTGCTGAGCGCGTCGGTCCTTCAGTGACCGCATTGGGGGCGGGCAGGGTTTCCGGCAGCGTAACGTCCATAGTGAACCTCCGAGGCGGGTCGCTGAAATCCGTCAGCTCCTCGCTTTGATCTTCACGTAAAGCTGCTTTGGTGCCTCAGAAAAATACCGAAATAGCGCCGGGCAGAGCCAACCTTCCATGTCCAGCTGCGCTGAGTAATACCAGTTTCCCCCACCGTCCCCCCGCCGCCAGTCGAGCTTGTACTGATGGCCAGGGAACGGCGTGCTGGAAAAAATCAGCGCAAAGCCGCGCTCGGCATCTTGGATGTCGGTAACGACACGATCAATCCAGGTATCCGCCCCGGCGACGAAAGGCTCTTGGTTCAGACCAACGCGCGGGTCATCGAAGACCCACATGCCTTGGTGTTTGTACGGCGAGATGACGTTGATCGCATTCATAGGCGCTTCCGTTGAAGTATTCCCAGCCATGACTATAAGCACTTTAGATCAGATCAATATCGGGCCAATAGTTGCCGTCGACGACGGTATTGGCTTATTCGTCCAGGATTCGAAGGGGTATCAGACCGTTTCAGCGGTCAGCTCCTCGTTCTCTATGCGGGCCCGTGGCCACCTAAAGGCCCACCGCAGTCCTGGCACTTGTAGGAGTAACTCATAGTCTCGATAGTTATGAAATCCTGTGAGCCAAAGCTATTTCTGCCGTCAGTTACGCTCCACGGCGATCGGCTAACTGTGTGCCAGAATAGTACCCCCTCTTGTATTTCGCCAAGCCGATTTCGGGGGGCTACAGAAGCAGCATGTTATAACCCATCATGATTGCTTCTGGTAACAGCGCGACGGCTGGCGGCTTTCGAAGCGACCTACCCGCCCGTCCCGAGAATTGGCTTTTCAACATGGCGCGGAATAAAGAACGGGATCGCGATACTATAAGCGTGCTGTCATTTCTCGGCTGGGACACGCTTGTCGACTGAAAGTGCGAACTTGCGGACGAGGCGCGCGTGGGCAAGAAGCTACAGTGCTTCCTCGCCCTAGGTCTCGAGTGACGCGAGGCGAGAAGTGGCGCGATAGCCCATGCCTGTGCCGGGATGAGCTTCGTGGAGGCCGCGGAGTCCAAGGTATTTTGCAGGTATCCGCTTCACCTTCTCCGGGCGCGGCGGAGGAATTCGAGACGCCTTGATTGCAAGCTGAAGTGCGCCGGGAACAGGTCGCTGGAGCAACTGAGAGCTGATCTCACGCGCTAGCACCTCAGCGAGCAATGAGGGTACCGCGTTCCCAAGCTGTCGCTGCACGTCACTGTATGTGCCGACGACGGTGAAATCCTTTGGGAACGTCTGCAGTCTCGCCATCTCACGCGGGCTGAGGCGGCGGTTAAGCCAGCGGAACGGACCAGTCGCCGGACCAGGTTGCGCTTGGATCGTCCACGAGGGCATGTTCTTCGCGAGCTTGAGAAGAAATGACCAGTAGCGGCGGCGCCATCCGAAGAGAGGCTCACCGCCTCCGCGCTCCGTGTGCCACAGATAGTTCTGACCCTCTGGGATACTGGGAAGCAGGTCAGCCCATTTGCCGTGAACCTCGAGGTCGTCGGACTTGAGAGGGTGAAGTTTCCCTATTGCGTCCCATGCCGTGCGATGCGCGAATTTCTCACCGCGGTCAGGATCCTCTGGCTCGAAGTGTGTGGCCTTCCGGAATGTGAAGGGAGTGCCATCTCGTGCCCCGACGATGAAGAGCCGTTTGCGCATCTGAGGTACGCCGTAGTCAGCAGCGTTGAGCACGGCAGTGGATGGGCTGTAGTTGGTGCCATGCCTCGCGTTGATCTCGGCTAGTCGTTGCGCGACGTAGCGCAGGCCATCATCCTTGCCGCGAAACCCGAGGCCTTCGACGTTCTCCATGAGGAACGCGAGAGGTCTTGCTTCTTCAAGTACACGGAGGAAGTGCTCCAAGGTTGACGCGCGGGGGTCGCCAAGCCGCTTCGTGTCTCCCGACGCCCAGAAGCCGGACTTCGAGAACGGCTGGCATGGAGGCCCTCCGATGAGCAGGTGTGCCCCGCCTACCATGGCTCCAGCCTTGCTCAGAATATCGCCGGTGGAAACTTTGTGGATGTCATCGGAGATTACAGGCCACTTCGGCCTGCACTTCTTGAGGGTCTTCACACATACATCATCAAGCTCTACAGCCACGGCTGTTCGGAACCCCGCGGCCTCAAACCCAT
>Ga0073928_10007051_pt1 | contig 14786 bp, 10 predicted proteins | sample PaiPotPPA55metaG_FD_76969 | JGI IMG/M metagenome (GOLD analysis project Ga0073928, IMG submission 76969) | Iron sulfur acid spring bacterial and archeal communities from Banff, Canada, to study Microbial Dark Matter (Phase II) - Paint Pots PPA... ... | reverse complement strand
GAGCTACTTCAGACCGCAATTCCTTATGAGGGCGGTACTACGATCGAGGGCGGTTCCGAGGTACTTCTGGGCGCGCGTAATCTTCACCCCGCCTATGTGCGCGGCCTGGCTTATCTGGCGGCACACCAAGGCGGCGAAGCCGCTCGAGAATTCCAGAAAATTCTTAATCACCGCGGCATCGTGCTGTGTGATCCCCTGGGCGCACTGGCGCGCTTGCAATTGGGCAGGGCCTACGCACTGGCGGGAGATAAGACTAAGGCAAGATCCGCCTACCAGGATTTCCTTACGCTCTGGAAAGATGCGGACCCGGACATTCCCATTCTGAAGCAGGCCCAAGCCGAACACGCGAATCTCAACTAAGGCATTTGGATCGACATGGACGAGACCGCAAAGCGCGGATCTCGCTGAGCTGGCAGCGTTAACCAGGAACTTAAGGACTCGGGCTGTCTAACTGCCTCTATTCATACCGCAGCGCGACGAGCGGATCTACCTGCGTTGCCCGCTGCGCGGGCAAATAACACGCCGCCAACCCCACTCCCATAATCAGCGCCACCACCGTTCCAAACGTCCACGAATCCGTCGCGGATACTCCCCAAATCTGGCTAGCTAAAAATCGTGTCAGCCCGAAACTCGCAAATAGCCCGATACAAATTCCTGTCCCGACCAGCACAAGTCCCTTCCTCAACATCATCCGCAATATCTGCCCCTGCTGCGCCCCAAGCGCCATCCGAACACCAATCTCCCGAGTCTGCAACGACACCGTATACGCCATCACGCTAAACACGCCAATCACCACCAGCAGCAGCGCAATCCCAGCCAGCGGCCCCGACAAACTCACGCCAAACTCCGGTGTCGCATAGGTATGCTGCTCGAGAGACTCCGCGAGTGGACCGAACACCCAAAACACTTCGCCGCGGTCCACCGACCACACCGCTTCCTGCACCGCGTGCATCATCGATCCGGGCTCGACCTTCGTTCTTACCTGCAGCATGAAGTCTCCCGTAATCATCGGCGGGATAAACGCCATGGCAAGCACCGGCGCCTGCGGCCCGGCATTTTTCGTGTCGCCCACCACTCCGACAATTTCAAAAACCGCGCTTTCCGGCAGATTCGCGCTCGAATGATTGAAGGTACTTTTGAAGCCCTTCACTTCCAGTTGTTTCCCAACGGGATTCGTTTCTCCAAATAGGGCGTGCGCCAAGCGCTCATTGACAACCGCCGCAAACTGTCTCGTTTGTACCTCCGCGCGCGAAAGCCATCTGCCGGCGACCAGCCGCATCTCCAGCGTGTCCAGGCAGTTCTCATCGCATTCGTCCATTCCTGCTTGCACGTCTCGCGTCCCGCCGGGCGCCGCGACTCTCGGACCTCCCGATGGACCGTAGCCCGGAATCGTATTGCTCACCGCAACGCTCGCCACTCCTGGCAATTGTCTTATCTTTTCCACCGCTCTCTGGAACCGCGCATGCCCCTCCGCCGAAACCATCAGCGCTCGGTCCGGAATCTGATCGCTCTTTCGGCTCGGCGCGAACGCGACAACGAGGATATTCTTCGCATTGAATCCCAGATCGATGTGTGTGAGCTTGTACAGGCTGCGCATCATCAGCCCCGCTTCAATGAGCAACACAATGGAAAGCGACACCTGCCCGATCACCAGCGCTGCGCGGACCTTGCCGTGCTGCACACCGCCTCCCGCTCCTTTACCGCTCCCCGCGAGCTGTGGCTGCAAATCGCGCCTCGTGGCCCGCAACGCCGGCACCAGTCCGCAAACCACGGCCGTTAACAAGGTGATTCCCGCCGCAAAAAGCAGAACCGGCCCATTCAACCCAACCACGGCTTCTCCGCTCATGTGGGCCCAGACCTTTTGATGAATCGTGGCGTTCACCGCCTTCATTGCTGCCCACGCCAGAGCAGATCCTGCCGAGCACGCGCACAACGCTAGAACCAAACTCTCCATCAAGAGCTGCCTCGCGATCTGCCAACGCGAAGCGCCCAGCGCCGAGCGCACCGCCATCTCCTTTTCCCGCGCCGTCGTTCGCGCCAGCAGCAGGTTCGCCACGTTGCTGCACGCAATCAACAGCAGTACCAGCACCGCCGCCAGCAAGTCGTACAGAATACTTTTCAAATCAATCTTGGAATTGAAAACCGTCGCCTGCCCGGAAGGGCCCATCAAATAATCGTTCCCTGCCACGACTCGCGCCGTGAACTTCTTGGGATAATCGTCATTATCTGAATGCATCGCGGCCAGCTGCTTCACCAGGACATCCATTTCCGCGGATGCTCCCGCAAGCGTGCCGCCCCGCTTCACACGCGCCAGCACGTTGACGTGCCTCTTTTCGGCCTCCGCCGACCTCTGCGCGTCCCCCACCGGCATCCAGAATCCCTGTGTCGCCCCGAATCCATGAAACCGCTCCGGCATCACGCCGATTAGTGTTGCCGGCTCGCCTTCGATCACAAAACTCTTCCCGACAATCCCCGTCTCTCCACCAAACTCGCCTTTCCACGTTCGATAACTCATCACAAAAACCGGCGGCGCCCCCCGCTTACCATCCTCCGCAACAATTCCGCGCCCGAGGATCGGCGCTACTCCGTAGAAATCGAACGCATCCGGCGACACGTGGCCATTCTCAAGCTGATACATCCGCGCGCCATACTGCACCGCCGCAATCCCGCTGTACGATCCCACGAAGTTCTCAAAGAGTTGATTGTGTTCCCGTAAGTAGTTCAGGTCGGCCCAGCTTATCCGCAGCTGGTGTTCATAGGCCTCATAATCTCGATTTTGCAGGTCCTCCACGACCGGCACGACGAGCCGCGCCGCGTCCTTCGCCGCAAGGGCATTGAACATTAAATTGTAGAAAACACTGAAGACAACCGTGCTCGCACCGATCCCTACCGCCAGCGCAAACACCGCCGTCCCCACAAGCCTCCGGTCCTTGAGCAGGCGGCGGATTGCATATAGAAAATCGCGTCTTAAGTTGTCGAGGAAAAACAGACAGTGCATAACACAAAACTGTAATACTTTGGGGTGAGTCGCGCCCTTCAGAGTGGATTAACAACGCGTATCGGTCAAGTCCCCAACCAATTGGACGTATAGTCGTGCGGACTCAACCGGTCGGCGCAACACTTGCGTTAATCAGGGCCTTGCCAGAAGTTTCTTCGGCTTTCTGATATCCGCCGCAAACTCTTAGTTCGCGACAACAGGCAGCGAAAGGAATTAGTCGGTAAGGTAAAGCTGCCACTCGTTCGACGTAGTCTCAATGCGGGGCGTTTGTTTGAACTTGGCGATTTTTTCGTCAGGGGTATAGGGATCCGGTTCGTTCGATGGCACCTCGTAAGGTGCTTTGGTGATCGGAGTCGATGGGTCCAGGATGTACGTTAGAGAAACTCGGTAGAAACCCTTCCCCGGAAATGCGAAATCGTCCGAAGGATCGCCTGCGCGATAGGAATAGTCCTGTGTCTCATGCGGAGCGAGAACTTCGATATCCCAATCGCTGAGCGGGGAGGTGATGGGACAAAAAGTGAGTGCGGGACCCGTATAAATGTGAGGCGGAAGGAGGTGCCCGTTAGTGTCCGTGACGCGCCAGCTTAGCTTCGTGGTGTCTTCCAAGAGTCTGGGGAGTCGCAGTGCGACGGGTTTGTCCGTTCGGTTGTTGAAGGTGACAAGAAACTTTAGGGCATCGCCCCGATGGATCAAGCGTGGACCTGAAATCCTAACTTCAATGGGGGACGCCGAGACGGGGCGCGCTTGAGCGCTCGCTGGCAAAGGCAATGCAAGTGCAATTGCAAGAAGCGCAAGTCGGGGAGCGCGCATAGAAAAGAACCCTTGGCGAGCAGGCTACTGGAATCTGGTGCGATTGTCAGTAGTACTCTTGGCTGGACCAGATTAGTTCCTAGCAAGTCGGCTTGCCAGTAACTTGGGTACCAAAACCCACTCTTCCGGTAACGGAGTTAATCGTCCAAGTGCCGCGACAGTTAGTCTCGATAACATCCTCGAACGTCGTTCGTGGACCTCGACCCAGTTGTCAGGTCGCGCAGCACCCAGGGTTTGACAGGGGTCAAATTCAAACTACTCACCTTACTGGCCGGACGTTAGGCCCTCATCCATCTCAGTGTGCACCGGTATCGTGCAGGGTCTGGCTGTGCACCGAGCCGGGGTCGGCCAGGAATTGCGCGACTACGGGTCCGATCGGAACGCACTGGAAGCCGAAGCTCAGGTGGCCGCAAGGCGTATCCATGGTAATCACGGGAGCACCAATGGCGGCTGCGAATTCCTGGGCCGGATGAGGATTGACCATGTGGTCTTGCGGGGAGACGAAGACAAGCATCCTGGCATGCACCTGTTTTGCGGCCAGCGGCAGAGTTACGCCGAATTCGGAGGCAATGTCCAGATTGATGATGGCCTGCCTCTGGCGAATGTGATCGGCCGCCGCGCCGCCGTCTCCCTTCGCATACTTGCTCTCTTCGGCCAGAAAGGCGTCAAATTCGCCCCGCTGCGTGTGCGCAATTTGATAGTCGGGCGACGTGCTGTTCATGAATTCGATCAGGTCGGCCAGTGCGAGCCCCCGGTCGAGCGGCCCCGTTGGATTGCCGTCGTGCCATGCCGGGTCGAGCTCGATCGCATGGATGGAGCTGGTCCAGAGTAGCTTGTCCTCGGACGTGGATTGCGGCGAGCCTACAATGGGGATGGCCAGATCAATAAAATCCGGGTACCGCACGGCCCACTCAAATGTCTGCATTCCACCCATGGAAACGCCCATCACCGCGTGCAGGTGCGTGATCCCCAGCGCTTCCGTAACGAGGCGGTGTTCGGCGTCCACCATGTCGCGGATGGTGATTCGAGGGAATTGCATCAGCGGCTGGGCTTTGCTGTTGGAGGGTGAAGTCGAGACGCCGTTACCGATTGCGTCCACCAGGATCACGTAGTATTGGGTGGTGTCCACCGCCCTGTACTGGATGCTTTCCACGCCCCTGCCCGGCCCGACGTATGAGAGCAGGTCCTTCGAGGGGCCGCTCAGCCACGTGGGCCACAGTATCGCATTCGATTTCTCCGCATTCAGCGTTCCGCGCGTGCGGTAGCCGATCCGGCAGTCGCGGATCATCTCGCCGCTCGTTAGGTTCAAGTCGCCAAGCGCGGCAAACTGCTGGGAGCCGTCCGCTGGTGGCGTTTGGCCGTGGGCGGTCTCTGCAGCCGGAAGCAGCATTAGCGCCACAAACAGAAGAATCCGTCTTTTTGTTCGCATGCCGCGAATCTTACTCTGTTTTCAAACGGAAGGGTGCTCACGAAGCCTTTCTTTGCGCTCGCGGCTTTGCGCGGCACGCTAGTTTTTGCCACGGGTGGTTCGGACGGGTGGGTCAGCCTTAAGCTCTTGATTTTCTCGCCACTAGCCACCGCCATTCCCCCCTTGGCGCAGGCCGTCGAAGACGCGCTGGGCCTGGGCGCGCGGCAGCTCGGCCGCAAGCTCATCGAGGGTAAGCTGGCGCAGGCGGGTGACGCTGCCGAAGCGGCGCAGAAGTTTTTGCGCCGTGCGGTCGCCGATGCCGGGAATTTCCGTGAGCGCGGTGCGGAGGCGACGGCTCGAGCGGCGCTGCCGGTGAAACGTCACCGCGAACCGGTGAGTCTCGTCGCGAATCTGTTGGATCAAGTGCAGCACGGGCGAATGGCGTTCGAGGACCACCGGCTCATCCTCGCGCCCCAGCACATACAAAATTTCTTCTTTCTTCGCGATGCTGGCCATCGGCTGATTGATGATCTCGAGCTCGTCGAGCGCCGCCGCTGCTGCGTGCAACTGGCCTATGCCGCCGTCAATCAGGATCAGGCTTGGCATCGGTTTGCTCTCTTCCTGCAAACGCCGGTAGCGCCGCTCGACCGCCTCGCGCATGCTGGCGAAATCGTCGCGCAGGATGCCGAGCGATTTCTCCGAGCCTTCCGGCATCGCCTCGCCGCGAATGATGAATTTCCGGTAGGCGGACTTTTTCATCTTGCCGTCTTCCCAGACGACCATCGACGCCACTGTGTCGGAACCCTGAATGTGCGAAATGTCGAAGCTTTCGATGCGTTTCGGCGGCTCGGGCAACGAGAGCGCGGATTCCAGCGCGTCGGCAATTGTTTTCGAGCTTGGCCGCAGCACGCGAAAGCGCTGCGTGAACGAATGCTTCGCGTTGTTCTCCACAAGCTCGAGAAATGCGTGCTTCTGCCCGCGCTGCGGATTCAGGATTTCCACGCGGTGGCCGGCAGCTTCCGTCAGCACTTCTTCCAGCAGCGCGCGATCATCGAAATCGTCTTTCAGCTCAGGGTTTGCAAGTACAAACCCTGAAACCCGTGGCGTGTGGATGTAGCGCGGCAGGTACGCAGCGTCCAGATAAAGCTGCTTCAGCAGCGACGGGAGAAATTCCGCGGGATCGAATTCGTCGAGGTCTTCCCAGTAGAAATCGCGGCGATCCACTACGCGCCCGCCGCGCAGGTGAAACAGGTTCACGGCCACTTGCGGAGGCTCCGCGTACCAGGCAAGCACGTCGGTATCGTCGCCGCTGGCGGCGGCGATCTTTTGCCGCTCTTCCATCTCGGCGAGCGTGCGCAACAGATCGCGATAGCCTCCCGCCTCTTCGTAGCGCTGCTCTTCGGACGCGCGCTGCATGCGCTCTTCCAGGCTGCGCGAAAGATCGCTGCGGCGCCCTTCGAGGAGCAAGCGAACGTCGCGCGCCGCTTCGGCGTAGCGCTCGTCGGTGACCAGCGCCTCGACGCACGGGCCGAGGCAGCGGTGAATGTAGTATTGCAGGCACGGCCGCGGGTGGTGGCGCGTCAGATCCACAGTGCACGACGGCACCAGAAAATGTTTGTGAATCAAGTGTACGAGGCTGTAGGCCAGCCGGGCGGGAAAGTACGGACCGAAATAAATCGAGCCGTCTTTGTTCAGCCGCCGCGTCACATACACGCGCGGATATTTTTCGAAGGCCGTGTAGCGGATGTACGGATAGGTCTTGTCGTCGCGCAGCAGGATATTGAATTTCGGCTTGTGCCGCTTGATGAGATTGTTTTCGAGCGCCAGCGCCTCTTTTTCGTTGTCGACGACGATGTAGTCGAGATCCGCGATTTCGCGCACCAGCGAGCCGGTCTTCGCATCCACCCAATGCGATTCCAGGAAGTACGACTTCACGCGCGACCGAAGGGACCGCGCTTTGCCGACGTAGAGGATGGTTTCCGCCGCGTCCTTGAACAGGTACACCCCGGGCTCAGTGGGAAGGCCGTCGACTTTTTCGCGGAGTTCCATGAAGGCGCGCTACAATATTATTGCGATTGCTCGTCGGGAGCTTCGAGAAGCAACTTGCCGAGCAAGGTTCCCGTCCAACTTCACATGATAACAAATGCCATTAAACGGGCTATCAAGCGCCTTCGAACCGCGGGGAACCATGTGATGCGCGGAACGCTGCGGCGAACAATCTCCTGGGCATTCCTGGTTGCGATCCTGGCCGTTTGCCCCACGCCCGGTCAAGAACAAGGGCAAGGTCAGCAGCAACCTCAGCAACCATCTCAGCAGGGAGCGCCGCCGGCCGCGCCACCGGCGTCGCGCGCGCCGCAAAAACAGGGTCAGCCGAAAGCGGCGCCGCAAGACAAGCCGGACCCCGAGGACGATCCTAAATACGATGCGTTTCACGCCGAGCAGGACATCGAGGTCGGCATGTTCTACCTGCACAAGGGCGATACCGACGCCGCCATCGGACGCTTCGAGCACGCCGCCGGCCTTCGCCCGAATTACGGCAAGCCGCGCTTACTACTCGCCGAGGCTTACGAGAAAAAACACGACCCCGACTCCGCGCTGAAATACTACAAGGAATATCTGAAGGTTTATCCTGACGCACCGGACGCCAAGAAAATTCAGAAGAAGATCGAGAAATTATGGGCGCGGTAAGTTTTTCCGCCTGACGTAATCGAACGCGCAAACGGCATTTCGGCGCAGCGGAACTGGTGTATACTCTGCGCATTCGGAAACATTCATTTCGAAATTTCCGCTCGGGCGTCAAATTTCCGTGCGGGTCTGCCAATTTGGAGGATCGATGCTGAAGCGTTGCTTCGCGTGCGCAATTCTGTGGACCTGCATTTCCGGCGGAGCGCTGCACGCGCAAGCTCCCGCGAAGCTCGACTTCAAGGCTGACGTTCAGCCGATCTTCAAAGCGAACTGCATCGGTTGCCACGGACCAAAGCAGCAGAAGAATGGCTTCCGCCTCGACCGCCGCAAAGACGCGATGCGAGGCGGAACGATTCCCGTGATCGGGCCCGGCAACAGCGCTGGCAGCCGGCTGTACCTCAAGCTCGTCGGAAGTGAGTTCGGCCCGCAAATGCCACCCACAGGCGCGCTGAACACCGAACAGATCAACATCATCAAGGCCTGGATCGATCAGGGCGCCGAATGGCCTGACGATGCGTCGGGCGAAATACCTCTTCCACCGCCCGATCCCGGCGCTGCCGGAATGATGGAGGCAATTCGCAACGGCGATCATCGCGCGTTCGACAGGATGCTGAAGGATGATCGCGCCCACGTAAACCTGAAAGGACCCGGCGGTTCGACGCCCCTGATGTACGCGGCGCTCTACGGAGACGCCGATTGCGTTCGCCGCCTGCTCGCAAGTGGCGCGGACCCCAACATCAAGAACGAGTCGGCCGCGACTGCCTTGATGTGGGCGACCGACAGCCTGGAGAAGACGCAACTGCTCATCGAGCACGGAGCCGACGTAAATGCTGTGTCCGATTTTGGGCGGACTCCTTTGCTGATTGCTGCGGGACGATCGGGCTCTTCGCCGGTGGTGAAGGTATTGCTCGACCACGGGGCTAACCCATCCGCGCATTCCGTGACGCTTGATGGCGTGATGACTCCGCTGGCCGAGGCGGCGTTCGTGGGCGATGACGCTGTGGTGACCCTGCTGCTCGATCGCGGAGCCGACCTGAAGGCGGCGGGGACAAACCCGCTGGCTCTTGCGATCCTGACGCGTTGCTCGAAGGCCGTCGATCTGCTGATGGGTTCTGCCGACCAGGACAATTTGAATCAACAGGCAATTTTGAATGTGCCGCCGTTGGGTGATGCGCTGGCTCTGAAACTCCTGCTCGATCGCGGAGCGGACGTCAACGGCAGGATTCTCGACGGTAGCCCCTTGCTGCTGGCTGCCGCCGCGTCGGACACGTTGCCAGTGGATGCAGTGAAGGCGATCATCGAGCGAGGTGCGGACGTCAACGCGAAGAATCAGAAGGGGCAAACGGCTCTCGACCTGGCGAAGGGTCGAGGTCAAACTCCCGTTGTTGATTTGCTGGTTCAGGCGGGAGCGAAAGAAGGTGTTGCGGCTTTGGACCCCGCGCTGAAGCCGAGCCCGGCGCCTTCGGCTCGGGCTGCGATTCAGCGAAGCGTGCCGCTGCTACAGAGAACGGACGTGAACTTCAGTCAAAAGACCGGCTGCATTTCGTGCCACAACAATACATTTACGGCGGTAACGGTTTCGGCGGTGAGGAAGAGAGGGATGCCCGTCGAAGAACAGATCGCGAAGAAGCAATTGGAAACGATTGGAGCCTACATCGAGACTTGGCGAGAGAAGGTTTTGCAGGGCGTCGGAATTCCCGGGGATAGCGACACGATCGGCTATATCCTAGTCGGACTCGCGGCCGAACATTATCCGCCCGATCCTGCTACGGATGCATTGGCGCGCTTCGTGAAAAACCACCAGACGCCGAGCGGTAATTGGTTTGTCGATGCGCACCGGCCGCCAATTGAATCGAGCAACATTGAAGTTACCGCTGTGGCGATGCACGTGATGCAAACGTATGCACCGAAAACGCAACGTGCCGAATATGAGAAATCAATCGAGCTTGCCGCCGCGTGGTTGAAGAACGCGCAACCGAAAACCACCGAAGACAAGGCGTTTCGGCTTATGGGACTTGCATGGGCCAATGCGGATAGGAAAGCCGTCCGCAGCGCCGCGAAGTCACTTCTGGCCGACCAACGAGCCGATGGCGGATGGGCCCAGATTCCAACGCTATCGAGCGATGCGTATGCGACCGGGCAGGCGTTGACGGCTTTGCGGGAATCGGGCGCGGCCGGCGCGAAGGACGCTGCCTGCCAGCGCGCGAGCCAATTTCTGCTGAGCACGCAGTTCGAAGATGGATCGTGGTACGTCAAGACTCGAGCAATGCCGATTCAACCCTATTTCGAGTCGGGTTTTCCGTTTGGCCGCGACCAATTCATTTCCGCCGCGGGCACAAACTGGGCGACGAAAGCGCTCGCGCTCGAAGCTCAGTGATCGCTTTGCTCGAACCTTGCCGCTAGTACGCTGGGAAACGCGCGAGGAATTTCATCGCGCGGTTGTAATCCGCGAATCTCTTCTCTTCCTTCCGGAACTGCGGCGAATGCGATTCACGCCGGCAACGAGCGAAGCGCATCGGGTGTTTTTGGTGCAGCATTTCGTGGTAGAGCACGTAGGCGACCACGTATTCGGGGACGATTTGCCGGTCGAGCTGGCGATTGATGACGATTTGTTCGAGCGCGGGATCGAAGCAACCAAGCTGCCTTCGCCAGACGCGCTTGCTCCATCCGAGCCGAGGAAGCGGCAGCGCATCCTGGAAATACTCTTGATTGATCCGCGCGAAGAGCGGCTCGAGGTCGTGATGAACGCCCGCGGGGCGATGCTCGGCGCGGCGGGCCCGCTCTTGACGCAACTCAAGCAGCCGGCGCCGCGTCGGCGCGGCGTACGAAAACTCCCTGTACAGCTCAACCAGCTCTTTTGGCGGTCGCCGGCGGTAGAGCCGCGCGAGAAGAAGCGCCGCCGCCGCTTCCACCACAAGATGCGGCGCGTCCCGCAGCACGTCAGAAAGCCGCACGTAAGCAACATCTTCGCGCAGGCGGATCGTGTGCGTGAGATCCGAATACGGATGGTATTCGACGACGAAATGCGGCGGCCGTCCCTCGCATCCGAGCCGCGTGTAGATGCGATGAAAAGTGCGCTCACCGCCGGGTACGGTGTGTTTGCCCTGGCCTGGCTGCTTCGAGCCTGGCTGCCTGAAACGCGGTATTCTCAAGAAGGTTTTCTCCGCACCGGAGGCGGCAGCATTTCCTTGCCGGCCTTCTGTGCGTCCGCCACTGCGTCCTTCGTCGCTATAATGGCGTCTTCGAGCGTGTCCTTGTAGGTGTCGTAGTCTGGCCCGTTACCCTGATCGAGCTTCTGGAGTATTTCAAGGAATTCCTTTCCCTTCGATTCCAGAAGCTTCAACGACGCGTGGATGTCGAGTTGCTTCTCCTTCGCGTCGGCGATTTGATCGGCTGCGTCGTCCATGCAACCGGAATAGGCATTCATCAGGCCGTTCAGGACCTCGCCGCGCCGGCGTTCCGCTGTTGAGCGCGTCAGCTCGTACTGAAACTTCTTCAGGCGATCATCGGCAAAACCGACGTAAAGCTTCATTCGCTCCGAAGGATTGTTGGCATCGCGGATTTTATCCGCTTCGGACTCCATGAGGTAATCCTTCTTGTCTTGCGGAACGCGCACGCGAGCCGCCGGCAAGCCCGCCGCCAACAGACCCACGATGAAAGAAAGAACAGCGCTGCGACAACGCATAAACGCTCCTAAATTCTAGGCTTGGGCGAATCCGGCGTGACTCCCGGCTGGAGCGGAAACAACTGCCTGATTAAATGGCGATTGATCTCATCCAGCGACTTGCGAACTTCGAGAAAAGGCTTTTGATCGTCGCCCGACAGGCGCACGAGGACGTTGTCCAGGCGCCTGAGCGACTCGCGCACGGAAATCTCCAGTTCCTTGAAGCCGGCGGAATGTTTCTCGGGATCCACGCCACGCGCATCCAGCGCCTTTTCGCACAGAGTCACCTGGCTCTGATACGCGTGCAACTCATCCAAGGCAGGGGTGAGGTCGCTGTCTGCCACCTGCTTTTCGATTTGATCGAACTCGGCGGTTCCGAGCGGAACTATCAATTTTGCCTTGTGGACAGGGTCGGTTTCCTTCTCGAATCGAGAGCGGGCCAGCCCGAGGCGGTCCGTCTGCTGCTGAAAAGGCAAAACCGACGCGAGCAGGATTGCGGCGAACGATCCCCAAGTGCCGCCGCGGATGCGGAAGGTCCCAGGCAAGGCGCGTTACCTCTTCTTCTCTTTCAGTTCGCGCTCCAATGTTCGGACGCGAGCCGTCGCCACAAAATACATATCGCTGTTCTCGTCTTTGTTCAACTGGAGAAACTTCTGATACGCATCCAGGGCCTGCGCCGCTTCGCCTAACTTGTCGTAACACGTGGCCCGCATGTACCAGCTTCCCATCGGAAGCGGTTTGCGCTGGGACAGCAAGTCGATTCCCTGAAGAGCCGCTTGATAATTCTTGTTGAAATACTGCGCGGTGACAAGGTCGGTAAGCGCATCGTTGGACTTGGGGTCCATTTGAAGCGCCACCGCCAGAGTTCGGATCGCGTCGGGATAGTCTTTTTTCTCGATATAAGCGTGGCCGAGTGCCGCTGGAAACTGAGGGTTGCGGGGATCCTGCGCCTCGGCCTTTTGCAATACCGGAATGGCGTCGTTATAGCGCTTTAATTCGAGATAGGCCTGAGCGCGCAACTTCAACGAACGCATGTCTTCCGGTTTGCCGGCTGCGGCCCGATCGAGCTCGGTCAGCGCGTCTTCGTCCTTCCCCGCGTCAACGAGAATGGAAGCGCGTTCGACGCGAGCGTCGGAGTCATCCGGCCGCGCCTTAAGGTACGCATCGAGTTCTGCCGCGGCGTCACCGGGTTTCTTCTCCGCGATCAGGCATTGCGCGAGGCCCAAGTGTCCCTGCGGCGAATCGGGACGCAGGGCGATGGCTGCGCGGAACTCCGGCTCCGCTTCCGCGGCACGATTGGATGCCAGCAGAGCGCGGCCGAGCGCTGCGTGAACTTCCAGGCTCTTGTCGTCGAGCTTCTCGGCAGCCTGATACCGCTCGATGGCTTCCGGCAATTTCCCGGCTTTTTCCAGCGCCACGGCAAGAAGGAATTTCGGCCGCGCCTCATTCGGTGCGAGCTCAGACGCCTTTCGGAGAGGCTCGACGGCCCCGTTGGCATCGCCGGTTTCGACGAGCGTCATTCCCAGGTTCAAGTACGCGGGGCCCATTTTCGGATCGAGCTCGACGGCTTTAGCGTATTCCGTTTTCGCGTCCGCAGGGTGCTGCATCGCGGTGTAAGCGTATCCGAGCTGGAAATGGGCTGCGGCATCGTTCGGTTTCTTCGCTAGGTAATCCTGATACTTTTGCGCCGCGGTGGAATAATCTTTTTGGTTGAGCGCCGCTTGCGCGTCCGTAAGCAGTTTTTGAAGCGCCTCCTCTTCCGGGTCGTGGATCCGCCTGCGGCTTTCGCCCACCGTCTGGGCACACGTGCTTCCGACGGCTAGGGCTTGCACAAGGAAAACTGCCACAGCGCCAACGACGAAATGCGGGAGACCGCTCAAAAGCCATCGCGAGTGGACTTTGAGGCTCATGCTGCAGTTCATGCCGTAGAAGAATTACTCTCTGTTCCGGCGCCCTTCTCCTGCGCGGAATGATTCCCCTGATTGCTGCCATTCCGGCCGTTCAGGACACGCGCGAGAAACTTGCCCGTGTGCGACTGCGAGTTCCGCGCCACCTGCTCCGGCGTTCCCGCGGCCACAACATGTCCGCCCGCGTCGCCGCCTTCGGGTCCGAGGTCGATAATCCAGTCGGCGGACTTGATGACGTCCAGGTTGTGCTCGATGATGAGCACGGAAGCGCCGCCTTCGAGCAGTTTCCGGAACGCAGTGAGCAACTTCTGAATATCGTCGAAATGCAAGCCGGTGGTCGGCTCGTCGAAGATATACAGAATTCCGGCGTTCTCCTGCCGAGTGAGATGCGCGCCCAGCTTCAACCGTTGCGCCTCGCCGCCGGAGAGAGTGGTGCCCGACTGGCCCAGGCGAAGGTAGCCGAGGCCGACTTCCTCGAGGACGCGCAAACGCGCCGTCACCTTCGGATGCTGCGCGAAGAAAACGAGCGCCGAGCGCACCGTCATTTGCAGCACGTCGTGAATATTTTTGTCGCGGTAGCGCACGTCGAGCACGCTGCTTTTGTAGCGCGTGCCACGGCACTCCTCGCAAATAAGCTCGACGTCGGCAAGGAACCGCATCTCGACCGTTACGGTCCCGTCGCCCTGGCACGCTTCGCAGCGACCGCCCGGAATATTGAACGAGAAATGTCCCGCTGAGAATCCGCGCTTCCTCGCTTCTGGCGTCGCGGCAAAAACTTCGCGAATCGGATCGAACGCCTTCAGGTACGTGGCTGGATTCGAGCGCGGGGTGCGTCCGATGGGCGATTGATCCACCATTTCGATAGCCGTAAGAGCAGAATCGCCTTCGATGCGCTCGCAGAACTCGCGCCAATTGCCGCCGGTGCGTTTGGCTTGCAGCGCTTTGTAAAGGACGTCGTACACCAGCGTGGATTTCCCCGAGCCCGAAACGCCGGTGATGGCCACCAGCATTCCCAGCGGGATCGTCACATCGACGTTCTGCAAATTGTGGCTGCGCGCTCCAATAATCTTCAGAAACTTGCCTTGCGGCCGCCTCCGCCGTTGCGGAACCGCGATGCGTAATTCGCCGCGCAGATAGCGTCCCGTGATCGATTGCGGATCGGCCAGCAACTCGTCGCGCGTTCCCGCGAACATCACGTGGCCGCCGTGCTCGCCTGCGCCCGGACCGAGATCGAGAATATGGTCGGCGGCAAGCATCGTATCGGGATCGTGTTCCACCACGAGCAGCGTATTGCCGAGATCGCGCAGGCCCTTC
>Ga0073928_10007050_pt1 | contig 14787 bp, 9 predicted proteins | sample PaiPotPPA55metaG_FD_76969 | JGI IMG/M metagenome (GOLD analysis project Ga0073928, IMG submission 76969) | Iron sulfur acid spring bacterial and archeal communities from Banff, Canada, to study Microbial Dark Matter (Phase II) - Paint Pots PPA... ... | reverse complement strand
GGCGCGCTCCTCGCCATCGACGGCCGAGGCGTCTTCGCGCAACTTGCCAAAGCCGGCTCCGCGCAAATTACCGGCATCGCGCGCAGCTCGAACGGAAAAATCTTCTTGTGTACCGCCAATCCCGGCAAGGTTTTCTCCGTGGGTCCTGAATACCAGCCAGAAGGCACGTACGAATCGCGTCCCTTTGACGCGCAGCTTTTCTCCCAGTGGGGTCGCATCGAGTGGTGGAGCCCGCCGCCAGCGGCCCCTGTTAAATCCGCCGGGACCTCTGGCGAGCCGCGACTGGAATTTTTTGTGCGCTCCGGCAACACCGAGGATCCCGGAAAGGAGTGGACGCGCTGGTTCGGCCCGTACTCGCAATCCGGTGCAAGCGTAGGAGCTCCCGCCGCGCGTTTCGCGCAATGGAAGGCAGTGATTCACGATGGCCGTCCGGGCGACGGCATCGAGTGGGTCAGCCTCGCCTATCTGCCGCGCAACGTGGCTCCCGTCATCGACGGCATCGCGGTGCAGGATGCCAACGTGCGCGTTCAAGGCAACAATCCGATTCAGACTGGCCAGCCGGTCTCGGTAACTCTGAAAGCGCCACCCGCGCCAAATCCTACTGGAGTCGTCATCTCTCCAAGCACTTCGTCACAGAAATTTGAGCAACCGCCGCAAGGATTCGCGCAAAAAGGGTACCAGTCCGTTTTGTGGACCGCGCACGATGAAAACGACGACGAGTTGCGCTTCGCCGTCTACTATCGCGGCGAAAAAGAGACGCAGTGGAAGCTACTGAGAGACAAACTCGATCAGAAATTTTATTCCTGGGACGCGACCACCCTGCCCGACGGCGCCTACTACCTGAGAATTTCCGCGAGTGATGCGGCGTCGAATCCCCCAGCCGTCACGTTGAGTACCACCCGCGACAGTGAGCGCTTCGTGATCGACAACACCCCGCCGGTAATTGAACACCTTGGAGGCACGATAGCCGGCGCGCGAAACGGAACACTCCCCGTGTTTCATTCAGCGATGGTTAAATTTAGCGCGCGCGACGCCACCAGCAGCATCGAGCGCGCGCAATACAGCGTCGATGGTGGAGACTGGATACTCGTCGCGCCAGATGGGAACATCAGCGATGCCCTCGAAGAGCGCTACGAATTCTCTCCCGGCGAACTAAGCCCCGGAGAACACTCCATCGCGGTGCGCGCCTACGACCATTTCGACAACGTCGGCAGCGCCAAAACCCTAGTTACCGTGCCGCTGGCGAAACCCTAAATGCGCCATGTGCAAGCAGTTCTAGGGGCGCAGCACTGCTGTTCCTCTTTGTTTCCGATAACCAACCGCGACAAACACCCCAGACATCATGGCCACCACGCGACGATGCCAAGTCGAACCGCAAACTCAGAAAAGTGGGATGCTAACTGGTTGATGCCCGTTCCTGCCCGCTGGGATTGTGGAATTTTTCGATTTCGGCGCCGAATCCGATGCGGCCGTCGCCGTAGGGTTGATTCCTCACGTGCACCACGCGCGCGATACATTTTGTCTCTTCAGCTTTGTTGCCGGTGACTTCGGCGGGCATGCGCAGTGTTGCCTCGATGGGAGTTCCGATCTGCAACGGAGCGGATGACGCAAAATAAAACCCTCCCCGCGAAACGTTCAGCGCTTCGGTAAAATGATCGCTCTTATCCGCGGTGAGATTGATCGCCTTAAAACGCAACGGTGTACGAACATTGTAGCGGGTGAGCTGACGTCGTTCGGATAAGCTCATGGTAAATGCTGGCCTCCTCCGCACGAGAAACCTGCTTGCGGGTTCTCGCGGCATACACGAAGGGGACCTCAGGCTATCAGAGCTAGGTGCGGGGTCAAGTGAGAACTCGCTTAAAAGGCGTGGCGAACGCACCACCGCGTGGCTGCGAAGGCGTGTGCCATAATGCGACAAGGACACTGCCGATCCGAAAAGATAAACTCATCGCCAAGCGGCCTGAGCCTCGCGGATTGCGGCCGAAGGGAAAAGCCGATCGCTAAACGCGGAGATTTAGGAAATATGAGTTCGACAACACCAGCAACGACCGTCACGTTCACGCCGCCGGATTGGCGCGCCATCGTCGAAGCGCACGCGAGGATTGCGCCACGTATTCACCGCACTCCAGTCATGACATCGAAGTCGCTCGACGCCATGGTCGGTGCACGCATCTTCTTCAAATGCGAGAACCTGCAGAAAACTGGCTCGTTCAAAATTCGCGGCGCGACGAATGCCATCTTTTCGCTGAGCGACCAGGAGATTTCTCGCGGCATCGTGACCCAATCCAGCGGCAACCACGGCGCCGCGGTCGCTTGCGCAGCGGCTTGGCGTGGTGTTCCCGCGTGGATCGTCATGCCCAAAAACGCTGCGGCAGTGAAGCGACTGGCGATCGAAGGCTATGGTGGACGCGTGACTCTGTGCGAGCCGACCATGACCTCGCGCAATGAAGCTTCCCATCGAATCCAGGCGGAAACGGGCGCTCTCATGATTCATCCTTACGACGACGACCGGGTGATCGCGGGCCAGGCCACTGCAGGCAAGGAATTCCTGGAAGAAATTGGCGATCTCGACGCGGTGTTCGCTCCGGTGAGCGGCGGCGGGCTGTTGAGCGGGACGTGCCTGGGTGCGAAAGGCGTTCGTCCCCAAGTCCAAGTTTTTGGATGCGAGCCTGCTCAGGCCGACGACGCATACCGTTCGCTTGAAACCGGGACGCTGCAGACGCTGGATTCCAGCAACACCATCGCGGACGGGCTGCGAGCGTCGCTTTCGCCGCGGACCTTTGCGATCCTGCGCGAAAATGTGAACGCAATCCTGCGCGTGAGCGAAGTGGAGATCATCGCAGCAACGCGACTGGTTTGGGAACGCATGAAGATCATTGTGGAACCCTCCTCGGCGGTTGCGATTGCGCCCTTGCTGAAGGAAGGTGGGGTCGCCGGGTTAGGACTACCTTCACGGCCTGACGGCGATAGATGGAAACTTGGGGTGATCTTCTCTGGCGGGAACGTGGATTTGTCAGCCTTGCCGTTCTAACCAAACTTTTGACGCCCACGAAAATTGGTTTTGTTAAGCCGTTGTTCGCTTGCGGCGCACTTAAAACGGTCCGACGGACCGCCGACCGTTCGAGTTTGAGTATAATGGCGAACGTCTGCCAATCAAGAGGAGGGTACATGGCTGAGCCGTCATACGAAGAACTCAAAGCGCGTCTTGCAGAACTAGAGAAGCAAACGCCAGGGCGCCGCACCGGCCAACTCGATTTCCGCGTCGGGGAAAAGGGTGGCGTTAGCGTCTATGGCCTCGGGCGTTTCCCCGTGACCTTGTACTACGAGCAGTGGATTCGCCTGCTCGACACCGCCAAGGAGTTGCGCGAATTCCTGGAAGAAAATAAAGCCGAAGGCAAACTCAAGCTGAAGGACAAAGCTGCAGGGGCCTAGACGCCGTAGCATCTTGGCGCAGCGCAGACCTCGGTTCATTCGGCTCTTTGAGCCGCGAAAGACTTGTCCACGGTCATAGCGTTTGTTCTGTGGCCCGCGCGAAAGGCGGCCCCAATGGCGAAAGGATGCACAAAGGTGACAGCAATGTATGCACTACAATCTTGGCTTTTTCGATCCGTTGCGCTGGCCCTGCTGCTGTTCACCCCAAAATGGACTGCGGCGCAAATTCCCTCGCCCGCGCTGCTGGTCCTCGAGAAAAGCGACAACTCCCTCGCGATCGTCGATCCGGCAAGCTTGAAGATTGTCGCACGTGTTCCCGTCGGCCAGGATCCCCACGAAATCGTCACGTCTCCCGACGGGAAAGTGGCCTACGTCTCGAACTACGGCGGCTCCGACAGCAATCTGAACACTATTGCGGTCGTCGATCTTGTGGCCGGAAAGGCCCTGCCTCCAATCGATCTCGGTGCTCTGCGCTCCGCGCACGGCCTGGACTTCGCCGGCGGCAAACTATACTTCACCGTAGAGACCAATAAAGCCTTCGGCCGCTACGATCCCGCCTCGCAAAAAATCGATTGGATCCTCGGCACCGGGCAGGATCGCACCCACATGATCCTCGTTTCGCAAAATCTCGATCGCATCGTGACCGCCAACGTTAGTTCCGGCACGATAAGTATCATCGAGCAGGTCACGCCACCGGCTCCGCCGCCGGGCGGTCCTCCCGGGCCAGGTAATCCTCGTAAGACATGGAAGATAACCAACGTCCCCGCAGGCCGGGGCGCGGAAGGTTTCGACGTCTCGCCCGACGGAAAGGAAATCTGGGCGGCAAACGCGCTGGACGGGACCGTCACGATCATCGATGTCGCCAGCAAGAAGGTCGTCCAGACGTTGCCCATCTCTGTCAATCACGCCAATCGCTTGAAGTTCACCCCCGACGGAAAACGCGTTCTGATTTCCGGCCTAGGACCAAGCGCAGCTTCAAAAGGTTCCAACCTCGAAATCGTCGATGCCGCCACGCACAAAGAAATCAAACAATTGAATCTTGGTGGCGGATCAGCAGGCATCCTGATCCTCGCCGATGGTTCCCGCGCATTCGTGGCAGTCAGCGAAAAAAACAAAGTCGCCGTAGTGGACCTGAAATCCCTGGAAGTCACCGGCGAAATCCCCACAGGCAAACAACCGGATGGCTTAGCCTGGGCCCAGTGAAATAGCAGCGATCAGGCAGCGCTGCCGTAGGCGCACGGCACGGCCGTGCCCGGCGTCAACACCGCCTCAGTTGCGAAGTCTCTTAATCCACTCATTCCCCGAGTTATGGCGCTGGCTGGCGGATTGAGTATCGCTCTAGGTTACAAATTGGCACAAGCAGGCCGGCCAGCGGCTATCACCGATAGTGATGTATAATTCACTAACGAATGGAGACAAATCGCATGCGCTTTCTGGCGCACTAACCAGTTAAAAGGAAAAGGACAAGACTCGGGGCGCTAGGAATCTTGCCGCCCGGAATTCGCATCATTCGCAACCGCCATCGCACCCTCGGCCGAGCCATTCCCTGCGCTGGCAATCTCGTGCATCGCTTTGCCGGGCTCCTTCAAGCCATTCAGCGTGGTCTTAGCATGCTCATCTACCGCGCCCACCGCCGCCACCAGGCAAGAATACAGAAACGCTTTCATGCCCGTGCGAAATTGCTCTGTGGACTGCTCCGTCGCCCGCGCCACATCGCTTTCAATCGACCGCCGCCGCGCCTCGCACGCCGCGCGATTTTCCGCATCCAGCGCCGCCAGTGAAGACATCGCGCGTTGCGTCGCTTCCGAAATGATCAGGTCCACTTGAACTTCCGACTGCCGCTTGAACTCCTCCATGGTACTGTTCGCGGAATTTTGCAACTGCGAGCGCGCCTCCGCGCTGGAGGCCGCCATATGTGCCGCAGCCTCGCGCGTTACCATCAACTTGTCTTCCATCAGGCGCACCAGTTGCCGGTCGGAAACCCGGGTCGCGGCCGCTTCAAAATCCTCGGTCACGCGGCTGACGGATTGCGCCAAATGCTCGCGAATCCGCGGCTCCACATCGTTGCTGGTCTTTTCCAGCAATCGTTGCGCCTCGGTCAGACACCGCTGCGTCTCCGCGGCAAAATGCTCGAGGCGTTCCGCTAGTTTCTCGGTCCGGTCGCGAAATTCCTCCTGCTGTTGTTCCCACTGCGCCCGGTCTTCCGCGAGCCGGCCTTCCATCCGGCTCAACACCTCTTCGCAAGCCGTGCGCATCATGGTCTCCAGCCGCTGCCCGGAGTGCTCCTCGATCTGGTGCACGCTCGCCTTGCACACGTCGTCGATCTTGCTCACCGCTTGGCGCACCGCGCCCGTCAGGTGCTCGTTGATCGCGTTGTGCACGGCCTTGTCTGCCGCCGTCTGCAATTTGCCGTGAACCGCCGCCACCAGTTGGTCGGAAGTGATCACCACGCGCTCTGGCTTCGCCGCCGCGGCAGGAGGTTGGGCGGGAAACGCCGTGACCCCGGTGCTTCGATATTCGGGTCCGGCAGGTACCGATTTTGGCGCAAGCGAAGACTCCGCCGTCGATGTCGATGTCGATTCCGGTTCCCGAGCGGGCGCCGTCGCCGTGGCGGTCGCCGTCGTCTCCTGCATGTTCGAACCGTTGGTGTTGGCTCCCGCCACTTTCTGCCAGTCTTCCGGCGGCACGGGGACACCCCACACATTGGCCGGCGATTCCAGTTCGACGCCTATCTGATACAACTCGCGCGGGCTCATCGGCGGATGGATCGACCGCACTTGCGCGCGCATGACCGGAGTGCTGCTTTCGCCATTCGGCTCCAGCACTTGCAATCCGATCCACGAACCCACCGCATAGTCGTGCCGCGACGGGTAACGGCACCCGTGCATATTCAAGCTCACCGCCGAAGTGCGCTCCTGGAACGACAAACCCAACTTTGTCTGGCCCACCACGACCAGCGGCACGGTTCGATCGATCCGCGTACTTCGCCGCGCTTCAATTCCCGAGAATCTAGCTGCTGCGCCCACTTCTTCCTCCACGACCGGGGAGAGACCACTGCCAATGGGGAAGCGTACCACCGTCCACAGCTCCCGCAAGGGGAAACTTTGGCCCTGCACCAAGGTAAAAAAATCCGGAAGTAAGGTCAAGGACCCCATAGTACTGGAACCCGCTATTTAGCGGATGGTACTGGCCAGCCAACGCCCCAGTGGCGCACGCGTTTGAGTAGGCGTAGACTATAGCAACCACCTGCCCGTGCTCTGGAGACGGCTAAAGAATTTTTCTGGGCCATCATACCTGTGAACCCACGCCTCGCCGCTATTAGTGGTCCCTTGCGCGACTCGGTCTTTCCTTTGAAGGAAGGCGCACTGTCGATCGGCCGCGAACTCTCCAACGACCTCATCATCGACGACAGCCTGGTCTCTCCTCTCCATTGCAGGCTCACTTGCGAAGACGGGCAATGTACGGTTCAAGACCTCGGCAGTCTCTCCGGCACATTCGTCAACGGACTTCCCGTGCTGGAACGCCCTCTGGCTCACGGCGATCAGATTGTCATCGGAGGTTCCATATTTATTTACTTCCGGGAAGAGCCGACCGCCGCGTTTCCTAATCCGGTCGAGTTGAGCGACAGCTCCACCAACGCCCCCGCCACCACCCGTCTCCGACGCGAGGATGCTCGCTACCTGCAGCCGGAAGCGTTGGCGGCCCTGCCCACCAGTGAGCGGACCGCGCGCGATCTGCAAACGCTGCTCAAAATCACTACCGCCATCGGCTCCATCCGCAATGTCGAATCACTGCAATGGCAGGTGCTGGGCATGATCTTCGACGTGGTTCCCGCCGAACGCGGAGCTATTCTCGCCGGCAGCGACCCTCAGGAATTCTCTTCGGTGGTCGCTTGGGATCGCGTTGCGGGTCCGCAACACCCGGTTCACGTCGATCGGGAGCTAGCGCAACAAGTCTTTCAGGAGCGCATCGGCATCTTGAGTAACGACCCCAGCGACGCCCCGCGCACTCCTCCGGTGCACTCGCTGATCTGCGTCCCCTTGCTCAATCTCGATAAAGCCGTCGGCCTGATCTATCTGGACACTGTGAATCCGGTGGTGCGTTTCACCGACGACGATCTTCACCTAGTCACCGCCATCGCCGGCATTGCGGCCATGGCCATGGAAAGCGCGCGCCAAGTCGAATGGCTCGGCGGCGAAAATCTTCGCCTGCGCGCCGAAGTGAATCTCGACCACGACATGGTGGGCGACAGCGCCCCCATGCGCGAAATCTACCAGATGATCGAGCGCGTCGCCGCCACCCCTTCCACCGTGCTGATCTACGGCGAGAGCGGCACCGGGAAAGAGCTCGCCGCCCGCGCCATTCATCGCAACAGTGCCCGCCGCGACCAGCCCTTCGTGGCCATCAATTGCGCCGCGCTAACGGAAACGCTGCTCGAAAGCGAACTCTTCGGTCACGAACGTGGCGCATTCACAGGCGCTATCGTGCAGAAACGCGGCCAACTGGAGATGGCCAACGCCGGTACGATCTTCCTCGATGAAATGGGCGAGATCAGCCCTGCGCTCCAAGCCAAACTCTTGCGCGTCCTGCAAGAGCGGGAGTTTACGCGGGTGGGCAGCACGCGGTGTATGCCGTTGAACATCCGCGTTATCGCCGCCACCAACAAGAATCTCCAGAGGGCCACCAAGGACGGCACCTTTCGCGAAGACTTGTACTACCGCCTCAACGTCGTCTCCATCACCATGCCGCCGCTGCGCGAACACAAGGAAGACATCCCCCTGCTCGCCGGGTATTTCGCCGCCAAATACGCCGAAAAATGTAACCGCCGCGTGCTGGGAATCTCGCCCGATGCGGGCGCTCTGTTAACGCAATACGATTGGCCCGGCAACATCCGCGAGCTCGAGAATGCCGTCGAACGCGCCGTGGTTCTCGGGTCCTCTGGAATGATCCTTCCCGAAGACTTGCCCGAAACGCTGCACGAAACCCCTGCGCAATCGATGCGCTCCTCCACCTATCACGAAGCCGTCCGCCAACTGAAACGCCAGCTCATCCTTACCGCCATGGATCAGTCCGAGGGAAAAATCACCGAAGCCGCCCGCCTCCTCGGCGTCCACTCCAATTATCTCCACCGCCTAATCAGCAATCTCGATCTCCGCCTGACGCTAAAAAAGCGCAACAAAGCCTGAACCACCGCCAAACCCTCGCAAGACACCACCGTAACGTCAAAATCTCCGTGAACTCTGCGCCGACTCTGTGCCCTCTGCGTTAAATCTTCTCTCCTGCTGTTTCCCCTCTATCTCCCCAGATAGCCAAACCTATCCGATCGGATAGTATTTCCGCGTACTGTTCCCGCCGCCTTTCCGCAAACCCTTTACCATCAAACCTCTTCCGCCGACCCCGCAGCCACGGCTGCGCGGGCCTCAAGATGCTTCCAGTAAGACGTGCGCAGAAGCACAAAGTTCAAAAAGGAGAACCCCCATGAAAAATAATCTGAGCCGCATCCTCACAATCGTCGCGATCGGATTGATCGCCGTCTGCGCTTCTCCGGCACCCGCTGCAGCGCAAGACGCCTACAAAGGCCGCTTCACCCTTCCAAACGACGTACGCTGGTCCCAGAATTTGCTGCCCGCCGGCGATTACACCTTCTCGCTGAAGTCCGCCGGACTGCCGGCGCAGATCGTGATTCACGGACCAAACGGTTTCGCAATGGTTCTGACCTCCGCTACCTCTAAAAAAGAAAGCGACGCATCGAGCAGCATCACCGTCGAACGCCGCGGCGGATTGCGCGTTGTCAGCGACCTGTATCTGGCCGAGTTGGGCCTCGACCTTCGCTACGCCGCGCCCAAGCTGCCCCATAACGAGATCGCGCAGGGACCACGCACCACCGAACAGGTCTTCATCGCGATGACCACGAAGTAGTCCTCCCTTGCTGTCTCACTCCGGGGGCAAGCCGCAACCCACCTCCCCCGACCCGACGAGCGGCTTGCCTCCGGTTTTTGCGATATAAGGTTTGCAATAAAAAGACCCCACGTGCCAACCGGCTCGTGGGGTCTTTACATTCCCGCCGATCCCTCATCAAAATGCACTGACTGCCTCACGGACTGGCTGGCAGATTTGAATACAGCGTCTTGCCTCCGCTTTCTTTCACGAGGAAGAGCGCTCGCCGATCCAGCGAATCGAGGAGGTGCTTCATCCCCCCTCCGTCGGAAAGCACGAAACAACGCTCCTTGGAATTCCAAAGAGACTGAAATTGCCGGTCGTCGATAAATACCGACGGACTGCCCGGCGCATACGAACCGTATTCCAGGTTATTGATGCGACCGTTCCAGAGCAGCGCCGTCCGCCCGGTGTAGAAGAACACCGAAGAGAATGCGTAATACTCCCCATTGATAACCAGCGTCCCGCTCGGCGCCCGCAGCAGGGCCTCCGCCAGGGGACGCGAGGAAAGGTAAGGATCAAAAACCACGAGCGCTAGCCGCGCCGCATGGATGAACAGCACCATCATCAATCCGATGGCAATGTAGACGCGCTGGCCGCGCAGCACCCAGCACGCGATGGTCCCAACAAGAAAAGCCAATCCCGCCAGCAGCAACTGTGTGCGCAGGTAAGCGAACGATTGAATGGTCAGATCACCCATGTGCCCCAGCGACAGCGTGTACGCTTCCGGATGCTGCTGCAGCGCCTGAGAGATATCGCCGGGCGCGGGCGTGCCATGCACCAGATACAACAAAATGCCGATACACAAGGCACACAACCCCGTGATCACGCCCAACACGCGCGTGCCCCAGCGCGTCCACAAATCTCCAGTAGCCATGGCGCTCCCCAGCAACAGCGCCAAAGCTGGATAGATTGGCATCGAATAATATTCCTGCGTCGTCGAAAACGTGAAGAAGACCAGCAGGAATCCCGCCCAGCAAAGGGCCAGGAGCCGCGTCTTCCCAGCCCGATCCACAGGACTGAACCCCAACCGCGCCACCGCCGGAAAATAGACACTCCAAGGAAAAAGCCACAACAAGTGCAATCCCCAAAACGCCGGTCGGGGCACGGTATTGTAGTCGCGCGGGTACCGCAGATTCAGAAAGCGCAACACGTGTTCATTCATGAAGTAAAACCAGAAAAACCCGTGATATTCCCCCGGCCCACTGTGCATCGTGAAATTCAGGAAGGGAGGCATTCGCAAGGTAGCCAATACGTGCCAGGGCGCCGCGATCACTAGGAAAATCCCTGCTCCCGATAGCAGATGGAGTCGCTTCCAGACTTCCCGGGAAAGCAATTGCCTGGTTAGAAGGAGATACGCAGGGATCCCTCCTGCAGTCACCACCAGCGCGATTAAGCCCTTCAGCATCACGCCCACGCCAAGGCTCGCGGCCAGCACCGCCGCCCAGCGCCGCGGATGCGCCTCTTCCAAGTCCGTCGCCCGCTGGAAAGCCCAATACGCCAGACATGTGGTCAGCGTCAGCATCACATCCGGTATCTGAATTCGCGTGAAGAGAAACAGGCCCACGCAGGTAGCGATCACCAGGCCTGCGTAATATCCGGCCCGCTCCTCAAATGCCCAGCGTCCATACCGGTAGACCAGCCACGCTAGCAGAACCGCGGCCAGCGCCACCGGAATACGCGCCGACCAATCGTGCACGCCGAACATCCGAAAGGAGTTCGCCATCAACCAGTAGATGAGAGGAGACTTCTCGACGTAGGGCACGCCGTCCAAGTGGGCAATCACCCAATCCCCACTGTCCAGCATGTTTCGCGCGATTTGCGCCTGCACGGCGTCCACGTCGTCCATCAAGGAAGGTGGCGACACGATGCAGCCGAAGAAAACGGCCGCGGCCAGCGCGATTAGGCGAGCACTCGTGCTGAAACGATTTCCTCCGCCGCCCCTGGCAGACTCACTTCGCTTGACGTCTGGATATTCCAGTGCTTCATCCATAAGAAGAGAATCATGAGGCCCCACAAGTGGAAGCCCACGTTAGTGCGGCGTTCCATGTGGTCGCTCTTCAACTGCTCAATTGCACCAGGGCGAAATAGGCCATTGTCGCTAACGGCCGCGGGGCTCAGAATCTCTTCCAGGAACCCGCGCAGGGGTCCGCGCAGCCAGTCATGCGTGGGAATATCCAATCCCGTTTTGCTGTGGCGCAGCACACTTTTCGGGAGTTTCGATCTCATCAATCGTTTCAGGATCACTTTATGGCGCCGGCCGCTGACCTTGAATCGGTCCGGGAGGCTAGCAGCAAATTCGATAATCCGGTGGTCCAGATAAGGCGGACGCACTTCCAGGGAATGCGCCATGCTCATGCGATCCACTTTCTGCAGCAGATCGTCCGCCAGGTAATATCGCTGGTCGAAAAAGAGAAAGCGGCTGAGGCTGCCATAGCCGTTCGCTTTCGGCAAATCGCTCCCGAACAAGTCCTGCACCCGCGCGTGATTCGTTCGCAACAGCAAGTCCGCCTGCTGCGCCCGCGAAAACGAACCGTTCCAGTAGACATGCGCTTCATCCGGAGAGAGCAGCGATCCCTCCAGGAAGCGCTTCATCTTGTACTCGAAGCTGATTTTGTCGTCGGAGACCGGCCAGTAATTCAGCGCACGGAGAAGCGAGCGCCGGGCCGCTTCCGGCAACAACCTGGCATAACCCGCAAGATGGTCCGCGCGATATGTAACGTATCCGCCGAAAAGTTCGTCCGCTCCCTCACCACTCAGCGCGACGGTGACGCATTGCCGGCTAAGCTTCGACAAAAACCAAACCGGCAACGCCCCGGCATCCGCGAACGGCTCATCCGAGTAGTACGCAACGTCCTCGATCGCGGACGGCAGGTCCAATTCCGGGTTCAAGTCTAGTTCCAGATGGTCGGTCTGATATTTCTCCACGAGTTCATGGATGTAGGGGGTTTCGTCAAAAGTCCGGCCGCGAAATGTTATGGAAAACGTCTTGAGTCGCTGCGTGCTTTCTTGCGCGGCGTAGTGCAGCATCGTAGAGGAATCGATGCCCCCACTCAGCCAGATCCCCACTGGAACGTCCGACAACAAATGGTCTTGCATCGACTTCTTCAGAAGTCCGTCGAGTTCCTTTTCCGCGTCGCCCAGCGTCCAATCCTGTTCCCGTCCGCGCGGCAGCTTCCAATAGCATTCTTCCAGCACCATGCCGTCGCGCCACTCCAGCAGGTGCCCAGGCCGCAATTTCTGAATTCCTTCGATGAGCGTGAACGGCCCAGGGACGTAATTGAGAGCCAGGTAATGATGGAGCGCGCTGTGATCAAGCTGTCGGGGAATTTCCGGATGGAACAGGATCGTCTTCAACTCCGACCCGAAATAGACGTCCCCGCCGAACCGGGCGACGTACAGCGGCTTGATTCCCACGCGGTCCCGCACTAGAACCAGCCGGCGCTCCTCTTCGTTCCAAAACGCCGCCGCGAACATGCCACGGAGCCGCCGAAAGCACTCGGTGTCCCACTGCAAGAAGGCGCGCAGTAAAACTTCCGTGTCGCTCTCGGTCGAAAACTTGTGCCCCAAATTCTGCAGTTTTTGACGCACCTCGCGGTAATTGTAGATTTCACCGTTGAAGACCAGGACGGTCTTCCGGTCGTCGCTGAAAAATGGCTGGGCCCCCGCCTTAAGATCGATGATCTTCAGCCGCACCGCGCCTAAAGACACGCTCTCGGACTCGTAAGTGCCCTGCTGGTCGGGCCCTCGATGGATCAGGAGATCTGTCGCTTCCCGGATTGCGGACGGATTAAATACACGTCCACGGTGCGTATAGCCCGATATGCCACACACGAAATGTTGCCCCCAATTTTACGCCGTGAGAGATCTTCTCTCCTGCTCTCCTGGCGCACTCCGTATGCGCGGTTTAGAAGCGGCCTGTGCCCCCACGGGTTGCCCGTAAGGCCCCTGTCCTTCGGTACGGAAGAGGTCTAAACCGCTCAAACACTTATCATGGATAGTAAACTACGCAGCACCGAAAAGGTAACTTTTCTGCCCCGATACCCCGAAACAGACACCGCCGTCCCTGAAACCTGTGACGCGGGCAGCAATTGACGCAAAACGGTTATCCTCAAGGTACGACGACGCACGCCTAACCAGGCTGCCCTCGACGAAACACATAGGCTCCTCCGCATTTAACCAGCGCGAGAAGGGAACGCAACCCATGCAAATCCGTCCCGAGAATCAGTCCATTCAACGCAGCCGCCGCCTTTTTTCGCGCGCCGCTCCCCTAATCGGCCTGTGCGTGATCGCGCTTTTTCTCGCAAGCCCGGGCGCGTTACACGCGCGAGCCACTAATGCGCTCCCATCGGAAACCGAGTCTCCCGCCACTGATACCCAAGCAGACCTCGAACAGCGGGTTCGTACGCTCGAAGCGGAAGTCGCGGAGTTGAAGCGCCTCCTCACGGCCCGTACTGCGGCTGCATCACCCGCTACATCGCCCGCTACATCGAGTGTTGCGTCGCCTGCGGCTGGCGGAGCCACCACTGCCCCACCCACGAGCAGCGGATCCTCCGATCCCGTAGCGCACGCAACGCAAGTCGATATCAACGCGCCCGGCCCAGCCGTATCGGCTCAAAAGGGCCTCGACTTTCTCCGTGACACCACCATCAACCTGAGCCTCGACGGCTACTACGAATACAATTTCAATGCGCCGGTTGGCCGCGTGAATCTGCTTCGCGCCTACGACGTGCTCAGCAATAACGTCAACTTGAACCAAGCCTCGCTCAGCTTCGATCATGAGCCCGACGTAAGCGCCGGACGCCGTTTCGGCGCTCGCCTCGATCTGCAATATGGCCAGGCCACCGACACCTTGCAAGGCAACCCCGCCAACGAACCTCGCCCGGCCATCTATCGAAATATCTTTCAAGCCTACGGAACCTACGTCGCGCCCGTCGGCCGCGGTCTCACCATCGACTTCGGCAAATGGGGCAGTTCGCTCGGCATCGAAGGTAACTACACCAAAGATCAGATGAACTACTCGCGTTCCTTCTACTTCGATTTTCTGCCTTTCTACCACATGGGCGTTCGCGTGACCTACCCGGTGAGCGATCGCCTTTCTCTGAACTACTGGATCGTGAACGGAACCAACCAGGTGGAAGCCACCAACGGTTACAAAGACGAACTGTTTGGATTCACCGCCAAACCCACGAAGTCCGTCACCTGGGTCATGAACTACTATCTTGGCCAGGAACATCCCGACCGCGTGCCATCGGCGCCGACAAACCCCATCCCGGTACAATCAGGCTTGACCTTCACCGCCATTACGCCAGCGCCGGACGGCCTCCTCCACATCCTCGACAGTTACGTGACGTGGCAGGCCACGCCAAAACTCAGCTTCGCGCTCGAAGGCGACTATGTCATTCAGCGCCTCTGGCG
>Ga0073928_10007046_pt1 | contig 14796 bp, 12 predicted proteins | sample PaiPotPPA55metaG_FD_76969 | JGI IMG/M metagenome (GOLD analysis project Ga0073928, IMG submission 76969) | Iron sulfur acid spring bacterial and archeal communities from Banff, Canada, to study Microbial Dark Matter (Phase II) - Paint Pots PPA... ... | reverse complement strand
GTTTCGTTGGGGTTCGTCACTGGGCTCGATTATCCCGATCCGCGACTCGATCCGCAGCATGTGCTTCAGGATTTCAAGCAGCATCCGTTTGTTGCGAAGCTTCTCGAAGGTGGAAAGATGATCCGCTACGGCGCCAAATCGCTTCCCTACGGCGGGTGGTGGGCGCTCCCGCCGCTGGCGGGCGATGGCTGGATGATCATCGGCGACTCAGCAGGATTCTTGAACTCACAGCGGCTGAAGGGGATCCATCTTGCCATCAAAAGCGGGATGCTTGCCGCTGAAACTGCTTTCGACGCGCTGAAATCATCCGACTTCTCGGCGGCAAAGCTCGGTGACTTTCAGAAACGCGTTGAAAATAGTTGGATCAAGGAAGAGCTTTGGAAAGTTCGCAACTTTCATCAGGGGTTCGAGCATGGTTTTTGGCGAGGAATGCTTCACGCTGGGTTGCAGCAATTTACTGGCGGACGTGGATTGCGCAACCGTTATTCTGCGACGCCGGGATACGCGCGCATGAAGAAGATCGAGGATCTACCAGCCGACGGTGGTGCAGAGGCGGACCTTCTTGGCCCGATAAAAGGGGACGGAAAGCTAACGTTCGATAAGCTCACCGATCTCTATCACTCAGGAACTCGGCACGAAGAAGATCAGCCTGCGCACCTGATTATTGGCGATACGAATATTTGCAACACCCGGTGCATCAAGGAATTCGGCAGCCCGTGTCAGAATTTCTGTCCCGCAAATGTCTATGAGATGGTGGACGATGCGGAGCAGCCGAACGGAAAAGGCATCAGTCTGAACCCGTCAAACTGCGTTCATTGCAAGACGTGCGATATTCAGGATCCGTATCAGATCATCACCTGGGTCCCTCCCGAGGGTGGCGGCGGGCCGAACTACGATGGGATGTGAAGACTTTGCGGACGAAAACCCTTTCCGACTAGACCGTCCAGTTTTGTATCTTGAGCCCACGCACCCGCCGGAATTCTTTTTCATTGTTTGTAACCAGCGTCAAGCCCGTTGCTACCGCGTGCGCGGCGATCCAGAGGTCATTGTTTCCGATCATCTCGCCCTTCGATGCTAGTTCGGCACGGATTGTCCCGTAGGCTTCGGCGGCAGTTTCGGGAAGTGGAAGCGCAGGCAACCAATGGAGAAGTTCACGCAGGCGATCAAGCGCTTCAACCCGTTGTTTACTTTTAGCGGCGCCGTAGAGCAGCTCTCCATACGTAATCACGGAAAGTGCTGCTTCTCCTGGGCGGAGCTTGCGAAATCGCCGCAAGACTGCTTCTGGTCTTTCTTGCCGGATGTAAATGCAAATGTTGGTGTCGAGCAGGTAGCGGGCTTCCACCTATAGCCCTTTGCGTTTCTGTGGTCGGTCCGTCTTGCGATTAACGATTTCGAGATCTTCTGGCAAGCCGGCAAGCAAATCGAATGCTTGCGTCATACTACCGTCCTTTTCGCGCAACACGATTTCCTTGCCGCGGCGATAAATTTCCACTTCCTTGCTCTTGAGGCGAAATTCCTTCGGCAGTCTTACCGCCTGGCTGTTGCCTGAGCGGAATACGCGCGCGGTTCCCATACATAAACCTCCGAATGTATACACAGCAAGTATACACATTACGCCGTTCAGAATTGCAATGGCGATGAAGATCATCTTTCTCAATTCTGCAGCACTGCGCTATCCTGTTTGCCGGAGCAAAACATGAACTTAAGAGCATCTCGGGCAGTCCGGCGAATCCTGATACCCACGACCTTCCTCCTCGCTCTTACCACCTTTGCCCAACAACCCTCCATCCCCTCCACAGGCTTTGCCGGCCTAGACCAATACAGAGCATCGCGAATAGCGGTCTACACCGACGATTTCGGCCAATTGGTGCGTTATCGGGATGCGAATGCGAGCTTGCCTACTCCCGCGGCAGGCGAATCCCGAGTGGTATTTTTTGGCGATTCAATTACCGATATTTGGAAGCTGGCGGATTATTTTCCCGGCAAGCCTTACATTAATCGTGGAATCGGCGGGCAGACAACGCCACAGATGCTGGTCCGTTTCCGCGAGGATGTGATTGATTTGAAACCTAGAGTCGTCGTCATGTTGGCTGGCACGAACGACATTGCGGGCAATACTGGGCCGATGACTTTGCCACAGATTGAGGCGAATTACAGCACGCTTGCGGAACTTGCCCGCCTCCACGATATTCGCCTTATTTTTTCTTCGGTGCTGCCGGTCAATAACTACAGTCCCCGAGCTCAGGATTTCTTCGCACAGAGGTCTCCAAATAAAATCCTGGAACTCAATCGCTGGCTGAAGGGTTATTGTGCGACAAATGGCTGTCTATATCTCGACTACTTCAGCGCGATGGCGGACGACAAGGGAATGCTGAAGAAAGATTTGACCGAAGACGGTTTACACCCGAACGCGACGGGCTACAAGATAATGGCGCCCCTGGCGGAAGCAGCGATAGAAAAGGCGCTTGGGCAAACGGGCAAGTGATGTGGCTGTTTCTTGATAGTGCTTCTTGAAGGAAATGGATACAAATTTGACTGTGAATCTATCAAGCGCTTCCTTTCACGAGAGCGCGCTTGACCGCATTCGGCGGGGAATGATCGTCCTCGGCATTGGGCTTAGCGCGCTCGCATGGATGTTCCTTGGTTGGCGAATGGCAGCCGGCACGGCTTGCGGCTGCTGCGTCGCGTATTTGAACTTTCATCTATTGAAGCGCGTAGTGACCGGGGTTGTCGAACGGACTGTGGTTTCAGGTGTTCCACAATCGGGGAAGGGAATTGTCGTGCGCTTTGTGATGCGGTACCTGGCAGTCGCGTGCGCGGCCTATGTTATATTAACGAGTTATCCAGCTAGTCTTCGCGGCTTTTTAGCGGGATTGTTTCTCCCCGTAGCGGCCATTTTGTGCGAGGCCGCGTATGAGTTGTACATGGCATTAGTTCACCGCATCTGACTGAACCGCTGTAAAGATCTACTCTTAACAGACCAGGAGCGACAAGCAGCTTTTCATGCCCGAACAGCTTTGGTTTACCGAAATCCTCAATCGTTTCTTTGCCAGCCCTGCAACTGCATTGCTGCGGATGCTTCATGTTGAGCCACAGTATCCGCAAGCGCCGATCACCAACGCATTTTCGATGGAGTTATTGGTTTTTCTGTTCCTCGTATTAATGTTTGCTTTGGTTCGAACAAGCCTGTCGGTGGACAGCCCGGGACCATTGCAACACACCTTCGAGGTGCTTCGCGGTTTTGTGGATGGACAGAGCGAAGAAATTATTGGCCCCCATAGCGAGCGGTTTACGCCTTTCCTCGTCACGCTATTTGTCTTTATCCTAATTTCCAATCTGATCGGCCTCATCCCGGGATTTGAATCGCCGACTGCATCGCCTGAGGTGCCGCTCGGATGTGCGATTCTTGCGTTTCTCTACTACAACGGGCAGGGCGTGCGGAGTAAAGGAATTGGGCGCTATGCTGCGCACTTTTTGGGGCCATCGGATTCTAGTATCCCGATCGCGATACGTATCCCCCTCGCGATCATCATGCTGCCGATTGAAATCATCAGCCACATGGCGCGCGTTCTGTCACTGACCATACGGCTGTGGGCCAACATGTTTGCGGGGGATCTGGTGATCATGGCATTTTTTTCCATGATCGCAATCGGCGTGCCCATCATTTTCCTGGGTCTTCACATTTTTGTTGCTTTGCTTCAGACGTACATTTTTGTGCTTCTGACCACTGTGTATCTCGCGGGAGCTGTGGCGGAAGAGCACTAAGAAAGGCAGTTTCGAGTTTCTGGTTTCAAGTTCCGGATATTCGATTTTGCTTGAAACCCGAAACTCGACACTTGAACTTTCTGTTGCACCCCGTTCAGCGTGAGGGCGTTTGTTCGGTAACGTCAACCACCCACTGGCGGTATTTCATAGAAGGAGAAAAACGATGCGTGTAATGAGTTATGTATTTATGGCGTTGGCGGTAATGTGTTTCGCCGTGCCTGCATTTGCTCAGGGCGGAGGGACTTCAAATCCGGTGAACTGGGTCGCGCTTAGCGCTGGATTCTCAATGGCGATTGCCTCTGCGGGCTGTGGGATCGGGCAAGGCCGAGCCACGGCGGCCGCGACGGAGGCGTTGGCCAGAAATCCATCGGCCCGTCCGGGAATTTCTTTCGCGCTGATTCTTGGCCTGGCGCTGATTGAATCCCTGGCGCTCTACACCCTGGCGATCATTATTGTGAAGGTAAAATAAGTTCGACCAAAAGAGAAAGCCTCTGCTTGATGCAGAGGCTTTTTTTGTTTCGATGGCAATCAGTTCTTGCGCGCCTCGGTCCACTGTTCTTTCTTATCGTCCGGAGCTTTCCCAATAGCTTCCAATAGAACCCGGCGCAAGCGATAGCGACTTTCCAAATCAGTGTTTACGATTTCGAATCCCACTTCGTTTACGCGAGCGCGGCGCAGCAACACCTCGGCGCGAATGTGGCGCATGCCGGCAGTCATATCGAGAGAGGCTTCCGAGCCGACTCTTAGATTGTCCTGCTTGGTGCCCATGCCTCCGCCCAAACTCAGTTCGTTGATTAAAATGCCGGACTTTCCCCACGAACTGCTGATCGTCGCGGAAATCGGCTTCTTCAGAACAATCCGTTCATAACGGCGTTGCCGTACCCACGGACAAGCCGGCGCGGCGTCCAACGCGGCTACCGCCAGTTCTGCGGGCTCGAGGCCGCTTTCTGCCATGATCTTGCTGCTGTATGTGGGGTCAATCTTGGTCAGCGCCTGAGCTGCTGCAATTCGCAATTCGCGCGGATGGACCCATTTCCACATCTTTTTTGCTTCCAGAAGGTTTCTTAGAACCATGATTGAATCCCCTTCGCGCAAACGTCCCAGGGATTCGACAGCCTTCAATTGAAGCAATGGCGAGCGCCCTTCGGTTTCGCCAGACTCCGCCATGACAATCAGTGGCGGAACGGCCGAGCGGTCTCCGCTCATGCCAATCTCGTCCAGAGCCTGAGGTAGAACGAGCGGATCGAGAATTTCGAGCAATTCCAGCAAAGAGCGTCCGCGGTCGGGAGCGGCGCCATATGCAATTTGACGCACTACCAAGTCGTGATAGAAACGGTTCCACTCCGGTAGACGAGTAGGGAGCAGTTCCAGCAGGGTGGGTACATCGAGCCGACTGAGCAAGCCAATAACCGATGACGCCTGCCGCGGAGGCCCCATACGCAGCATTTCCCGCAGGTGAGACATTCCCGGAGGACCAAGATCTTTTACCAGATTGACCATGCGGTCGCATTCGTCGCGTCGCATGCAACGAAAGAAGCGGTCGGCCAGATGCTCAACGGCGGCCCGCGAAGTGCGGCGTAAAACCATTACTAACTCTGCTGGCACCTGCGGCAGACGTAACGCTTCTTCGAGGAACTCAGGGAGGCGGTTCTCGATCCCTATGCGGGGCCGTAGGTCATCTGCGAGCACAGGACGCTGCTTCGCCACCACATCCATCGCATCGCAGACTTCGTTCAACGCCCCGCAAAGTTTCACGGCGCTGGCCTCTGAACTAAGCCGAACGAAGGCCGCGCTAAGCAGGCTTTGCAATTCAGAGTCCGGCTCTTTAACCAGAGTTTCTGCAATCTTGCGGACGGTGGCACCCAATAAGCCTTCGTCACAACTTGCAAAAAGGTCAGCCAGTTGGCTTAATCCAGTCGCGATTTTGCGGCGAGGCTCGGGATCTTTAGCGCTCAGGCAGGATGCGTAGTTCTGAAGAATCTCGGTCGCTGTTTCTTTGTCGCTCTGCTCAAGCAGCAGTTCCACAAACTGGCGAACGTTGCGAGCTGGAACGCAAGGAGCTTCATCCGAAAGCAGAACACTCTTCTTGCCAGCGTCGGGAACCTCAGCCCAGAACATTCGGTCCAGAATGTCGGCATGAGACTCGACCAAAATGCCTGCCTTACTCATCTTGTCTTCCTGTAGCCGCAAAATCTGGCGAAGGCTGTCCATTTGACGGCTCATGTGTTCGAGCATTTGATGGACCGCGTTGACTTTCACCTCGCCTTTTTGGAACCGCTCTAAAGCGAAGCGAATTGCCATATGCTCTGCGGCTCTCATCAACAACGGCGTGTCGTCTCGTTGAGAAGGAACCTTGGCCGATAGGCTCTGCAGCAGCTGTTGCATGTTGAGTCTAGTGTTCGAATCTACTTTGTTAAGTTCGCTTTGGAACTGCTCGGGCTTGGCGGAAGGATCGGTTCCCACCTCACCGAATCTGGTCAGCAGACGAATCGCTTGAATGACTTCTTCCTCTTGCAGAGGCACGACACCGCTGGTCCAGTTGCCGCCAAGCCCGGGCGTCGCCGGACCATTTCCTGTGGGCAACTGTTCTCCTGCCGCGTTCGGAAAACTTCCTGGAGGTAAAGCGGAACCGGTTCCAGTTCCAGTTCCTGTCCCTCCAGAACCACCGCTCCTGGCGCCTTCGGCGGCCGCAATCAACTGCATCAGTTTTTGCGGATCATTCAGCCATTGCTTGAACTCAGGACCGAGGGACTGCGCCGCGAGTTGCGCCGCTATGCTGACATCACCGGTAGCTGGATCAGCGGCAACAAATTTGACTTCGTTGATTCGGATGCTGGCTTGTTTGTTGTCTCCAAATGTGTCTTTGATTTGCTTAGTGACATCCTGCGCTTTGGAACCAGCGGTAGAAAAAGCCTTCACCAACAGCGCGAAGTCTTCTATTGTCACCTGATTGGAGAAGTGAATGCTGGCAAGGCCGGCTGTGGTCAACAATTTCGCAAAGCTTTGTTCGGCTTGGCCAGATTCCAGAGCAATGCCATCGAGCAGCAGGCGATTTTCGGAGACGCCGAGGAGAAAGCTTCCATCGCGGTCTTTGGGAAGACCTTGCTGCAACTCCCTCCACGTGATTTCAAACTGGCCTTCGGTGCGCTTGTGGTCAAAGCCGTAAAGGCGCACATATTTTATTAAAATATTCAGGCTATGGATGAACGCGCGAGCGGACGCAGTGCGAGTCCCGTTGCTTATCTCTGTGGTGAAGATACGTGTCTCCCAAGCTTAGAATTGTTCTTTAAGCCTAATGGTAGGACTAAGGTGACGCACATTACGCAAGTAATACGACCATTAGCCGCATTGGAGCAGCAGAAATGGGCTGTATCTCCAGGATTCCATTGAAAACTCGACTATTTTTTGCCGTGCTAGACTTCCATTCTGGCTCCTCCTGATGCGAATTCTTACCCGCTACATTCTGCGTGAAGTCACGTCGCACGCCTTGATCGGGCTGGGAGTTTTCACCTTCATCCTGTTTACACGGGATTTAGGGCACATTCTCGAACTGATAATCAGGAACAGCGCTCCCCTCCCTGCCGTAGTGAAAGTGTTTTTCTTCAGCTTGCCCGCAACGCTTACCTACACGATCCCGATGGCTGTGCTTGTGGGTATCCTAATTGGTTTCAGCCGGCTCGCCGCTGATAGCGAGATTACTGCCATGCGGGCGAGCGGTATCGGCGTCTGGTCGTTCCTTCGATTCATTTCTATTTTCGTTCTGGTTGCGTGGGCTCTTGCATTGTTCAACGGGACTTATCTGGTGCCAAGATCTCAGGCCGCGTTAGCTGGATTGCAGGACCAGCTAAAGGGCTCGCAAGTCTCCTTTGAGATACAACCTCGGGTCTTCTATGAGGGTTTTCCAAAACTTGTGCTCTACGTTCAGGACGTGAAGGGCACACAGGGCGCGGCCATCTGGAAGGGAGTTTTTATCGCTGATATCAGCACTCCATCGGCTCCGCGGATTACTGTAGCTCAGCAAGGAATTCTGGTCAGCGAGGGTCCGCGAACTCTACATCTGCACCTGACCAACGGCTCGATGCACGAAATCGATCCGGTTTCGCCGGATCGCTATCAGGTCTCGACATTTGAACAGACCGATTGGCCCATTGAATTGCCGCAAACGGAAAATGTTAGAGAACAGGAACCTGCTCCGCTAACGCAGTTATCGACGCGAGAGTTGCGGGCTGAAGCGAAAATAAAGGTAAAGACTGATCCGGTGTTGGCCCGATGGTACGACATCGAATGGAATCGTCGTTTCGCCTTGCCGACTGCATGCGTCGTTCTATCGCTCGTTGGAATTCCTCTGGGGCTGTCCTCGAAGAAGGGAGGCAAGTCGAGCGGCTTTGTACTTACCATCCTGCTGGTTTTCGCCTACTACTTTGTATCGCTGTTAGGAGTGTCGCTTGCGCGGCAGGGCAGAATCTCGCCAAGTGCGGGGGGGTGGCTTGCCGACGTCGTCTTCTTTCTCTTCGGCGCATGCCTTTTGTGGAGAGTCGAACGGCGACCCTTCGAAGTTGGTTCATTGCGAATCTGGAATCCCTTCAAGCCCGGATTCAAGGAGAGGAGAAAAACTCCTCGCGCCAATGGTACCGAAGACGTATTTCAACGAGCCGTGTCGCGGCGGCGTGTTTTCAGCGCCCGCTTTCCCATGATCCTGGATGACTATGTGCTTCGTGAATTCTTCGTCAACCTGGGACTGGTTCTCTCTGCCTTCATCATGCTGTTGTTGGTGTTCACGTTATTCGAACTGCTCAGCGACATTCTTCGCAACCAGATTTCGCCAGTCGTGGTCGGGGAATATTTATTTAATGTAACCCCGTACTTCCTCTACACAACCAGCCACTACGGCATTTTGCTGGCGATTCTCATTACTCTGGGATGGATGCAGCGATCTAACGAGATCACGGCCATGAAGGCGACAGGGATCAGCATCTATCGCATCATCGTTCCTTTGCTGATCGCTTCAACTTTGCTGGCGACAGGACTTTTCTTCTTTGATCAGTTCTACCTCCCCCACGCCAACAAACGGCAGGACGCATTGCGTAATCGCATCAAAGGTAAGCCGCCACAGACTTATTTGAATCCTGATCGCAAATGGATATTCGGAAGAAATTCCACTATTTACTATTACCAACTCTTCGATCCGGAGCGCTCTCAGTTTGGCAGCTTGTCGGTGTTCCAGTTTGATCCCGCAACCTTCCAGCTCACTACGAGGATCTTTGCCGAGCGGGCGCGTTGGGACGACAGTCTACAACGCTGGGTTTGTACGAAAGGATGGGAACGTTCTTTTCACGGTTCTGCAATCGAGAAATATCGCACCTTTGATGTCTCGACTTTTGCCGCCATCAGCGAGCCGCCCGCCTATTTCCAGAAAGAAGTCATACAGTCGTCGGAGATGAATTACCAAGAACTGCGGCGGTACATTCACGATTTGCAGCAGAGTGGATTCGATGTCGTCCGCCTCAGGGTGCAACTGCAAAAGAAATTTGCCTTTCCGATTATCACTTTTGTCATGGCGGTGCTTGCGATCCCATTTTCGCTTTCTGGAGGCAAACGGGGAGCGCTTGCCGGAGTGGCTACGGCGGTTGGGATTGCCGTGGTTTACTCGGTGACTTCGGAAATGTTTGAGGCCATGGGAAACATCAGCCAACTGCCTCCCGCGCTGGCAGCATGGTCTCCGGATCTGATTTTCGTGTTATTGGGAGGCTATTTGATTTTGAAGGTCCCGACCTAGGGCTCAAACAAAACTCCCGCTTCAGCGATACCAAACAAGGAACACGAACTTCTACTTTAGCTTCGCGTACTCCGCCTTAGCTTCTTTCAGGATGGGGATGTCGGGGTCGGCGTCTTTCCAGAGGTCGAGGAAATCTTTGTAGGCGGTGAGTGCCCGCGTGCGTGCCGCATCCGCATCGGCGCCTTGGGACGTTCTCGCCTCCAGTGCATTGGCGCGAGCTACTCCCAGATGCGCCAAGGCTCCCGTCCAGCAATTCCAGACGATGCCGCTGTGATCGAGAATTTTCTGAAACTCGGCGGCGGCCGCGGTCCCTTGACTGACCGCGAGATACGCCTCGCCGCGAACGTAGGTTGGATAGAGACAGGAAATATTGGCGATGAAGGCAATTTCCCCCAACTCAATGGGGGACGCGGCTTTCAGGGCAGTCAGGGCGGAAGCCGAATTCTTCTTGTCCAGCGCCAATTGCGCCTGAATTGCAGGCAGCCAGAGCGACTGCATCTGGGTGTCCAGCGGGAAGCGTTTCCCTAAATCTTGTGCCAACGTCTCGGCTCGTGCTGTATCACCCGCGATGGCAAACGCAAGGGCAGCTTCGCTCTCAGCTCCCGGACTCGTGGGGGCAAGCTTCAGAGCCTCTTCCGCCGATTGCCGGGCTTCCGCAGGATTGCCGTAAGCCGCTTCCCGCTGAGCAGCAATTGCCTGGAATATTGCCCCAGTTTCCTTGCTGTCCGCCCGTATGGCGGAGTCCACGGACCGTTTCGTCAGTTCCCGTGCCTTGCCGAGATGACCCCCGTACGCCTCGGTATCGGATGCGAGCGCCAATCCAAAGCTCTCATATGCGGGCTTATCACTAAGCCACTGTTGCTGTTCGGCCATCGCGTTTGAGTCTGCCGTGAGAAACGCAAGAGCATAAAGAGCATTGTGGAAAGTGAAATCGTCCATTTTTCGCGCCTGCGCCTCGTGAATGATCTGCCGCGTCTCGTCGAAGCGCTGCATGGCAAAGGTGTAGTTGGCGAGATTCGCGTAAAAAATTATCTGATCCGGCGCCAGGCTCATGCCTTGTCTGGTGATCTCCGCGGCTTTTTCAGGCTGCCCTTGATTGCCGTACACTATGCCCAAACTGTTGTAAGCTCTGTATTCCCGTGGATAGCTCCCAATCGCCTCTTGATACGTCTGGGCCGCTTTATCCAGTTCTCCGGTTACATTCCGATAGTAGTGGGCGGTGATCGCCAGCTTTTCCCGTTCGCTGGCATGTTCCCGCAACTGAAATGCCTTGCTGTAGTATTCGCTGGCTCGCTCTAACTCGCCGATACTGTAGTAATCGCCGCCTACTGCGTCGTAGCCCATGGCAAAGTGCGGATCAAGCTCGATGGCGCGTTGATGGTAAGGCAGCGCTGCGGCATAGCCCTTCTCGTTACGGGCCTTGTTGCCAAGGCTGTATGCTTTCAGAGCTTCGAGCGATGACGTGGTAGCTTCTGCAAGCGGAACATCAAATTTCTGCACCGTCGCCAGCGATTCGCCTAACTCAGTGCGCAACTTGGATGCCGCCTCGCCCAGCGCGTCCAGCACCTTCTCCTTGGACCCAGCCGTCACCTGCTGCTCGGCCAGCGGATCTCCACTTTGGCAATTTACCGCCTTCAATCCCAGCACGTATTCAGTGCCCAGACTGGCAATTGATCCGGCAATGTACGCCTTGCTGCCCACCCGCTGGCAAAGCTCGCGGGCCACTTCGGGCGTAAGCTTCGTGCCTACCGGACGGGACATCAATTTCAAGGTCGCCGCGACTTTGTTCTCCGGGAGCACATTCAGAAACGGCGATTGGTTAAGAGCCACGCTGAGTGCCTGCTTGAGCGTGTCGTCGAACACCTCATCGCCCGTTTCATTGCTGAAATCGGCGAGGACGACGGTGTCCTTGTCGGTCAGGCTGTGCGTGGTCTGGCGGGAGCGGAAGTAGAGAGCGGCGGCTATCAAGGCGGCTAACAGAACCACAGTCACGACATAGCTGCCGAGCTTCGCTCGGCTTGGACGAGCGGGGGCGCCCGTCCCCACACGATCTTTCCCTATACGATCTGTGACCCTCACCGCGCCCGATGACGGAGATGGATTAAGCACCGCCGAAGAACCTCCGGAGCCGCTTTCCTGTGCCACTGGCACTGCGCCAGAAGTCGCAGCTATCGCTCGTCCCGTCTCTGTATCTCGCTTCAGCCGCTGCAACTCGGAACGCATGTCGGCTGCGCTCTGGTAGCGCAGACTGCGATCTTTCTCCAGCGCCCGGTTGATGATGTCTTCCAATTTGGGCGGGATATCGTGATTCAGCCGCACCACCGCCACGGGGGCGCGATTCACGATGGCTTCACAGATCATCGCCGGACTTTCTCCGTGAAACGGCAAATCACCTGTCACCATCTCGTAAAGTACTGAACCGAACGAGAACAGGTCGGTACGCGCATCCAACTCTCGCGCTCGGACCTGCTCCGGCGACATATAAGCCACCGTTCCCAACATCGTGCCGGGACTGGTCAGATGCTCGGCCTGCGCCGGTACCGTTTGCGTATTAAGGGAGCCAATCTTGCTCGAAGAACTGCCCGCCAGACTGACCTTGGCTAACCCAAAGTCCAGAATCTTTGCGTGTCCGCGCTTGGTGACAAAGATGTTGGCGGGCTTGATATCCCTGTGGACAATACCCTCGGAGTGTGCCGCATCCAGCGCGTCGGCAATCTCGATGCCGAGGGAGAGCACAGTGTCCGTATCCAGCGGTCGTCCTGCAATGCGATACTTCAGCGTGACGCCGTCGAGGAACTCCATGGCGATGAAGGCGTCGCCGTGCTGGTCATCGATCTCGTAGATAGTGCAGATGTTCGGATGGTTCAGTGCAGAAGCAGCTTTGGCCTCGCGCTGAAAGCGGCTGAGCGCTTGGGGGTCTTTGGCTACATCATCGGGCAGGAACTTGAGAGCAACAAAGCGGCCGAGCTTCACATCCTCAGCTTTGTAGACAACACCCATGCCGCCGCCACCGAGCTTTTCGACAATGCGGTAGTGCGAAATGGTTTGGCCGATCAAGAGGACGAAGCTCGCGCTAAACGCGAACCATATTAGGGGCCAAGCAGCGGCAAGTCAATGTATTGCGACTTTTAAGGGTCAGCCGCTAAGGTTGAGCGTTCTTGTGAATTTCCACTGTTGTCCAAGTCTTATCGGCGGCGTGGCAGATGTTTTCCAGCGGGCACTCCGCGCACTTGGGTTTGCGTGCGATGCATAATTTTCTACCATGCCAAATGAACTGGTGGGCAAAGAGAATCCACTTTTCCCGTGGAATCACTTTCATCAGGTCCTGTTCGATTTTTTTGGGATCATCCTGCTTCGTCAGTTCCAGCCGGCGGCTGATCCGGTAGACGTGAGTGTCGACGACTATGCCGACGCCTTTTTTGAACCATGTCCCAAGGACGACATTTGCCGTCTTGCGCGCGACGCCGGGAAGTGAGAGGAGGTCGTCCATATTGTCTGGAACATTTCCTCCGAACTCGCTCACGATTCGTTTTGCGGCACCGACAACGGATTTCGATTTGTTGCGGAAGAATCCCGTGGAGCGAATGTCAGGCTCAAGCTGCTCGGGGGTTAGGGCGGCAAAATCGTTTACCGTGGGATATTTTCGAAAAATCTCGGGAGTCACGCGATTGACGTTCACATCAGTAGACTGGGCCGAAAGGATGGTCGCCGCGAGCAACTCCCACGCGTTGCGGTGGGTCAAAGCGCATGTGGCATCGGGATAGAGCTGGTCGAGGCGCTGGAGAATTTCCTGAATGCGCTCGGGCGACACCGGGTCGTATCTCTGCTTGCTTTTAGTGGGTTTAGTTTTTGAAACAGGCGCACGTTTCGGTTTTACCGAAACATGTTCTTTCGGAGGAACCGGCTTTCGAACAGCTTCATGCCGCCCAGACTTGCCGGGCTGGCGCGTTGTCAGGCCTCGGGCCATAAGGTTTTAGTGCTGTTCGAGATGGTAGCAAATCGGGCCGGCGTTGGTGAGAATGGGAGAAAGATAAGCTTCCGCAAAACGGAACGGAGCCGTCCGTTAGTGATCCTACGCAGCTCTGAGACATTGACGCGCGAATGTTGTCTCGGTAATCTCAAAGATGAGTTTATTAGATTTAATCGAGGAAACAACGTGGCAGTGAAGTCGATTCAGCTTGGGCAGGTCTGGCGCAAGGACGACGGCGGCCAGGACTATCTCGTAACCAAGGTCTACAGCGAAGTATTCTCGCACTACGCGGTCCTGCGTCCGGCGGAGGTCACCGCCCCCGATGCACCCACCGTTAAGGTCAAAGTGGCGAAAACCGCCGAGGGCGCATCGCTTCCCGGGTTTACTTTTACACAGGAAGGCTCGTTCTAAAACTAAGTTCTCCATCACCTTGCATTTGGCCCGAAGTGTTGCCAGCGCCATAGCCAAAAAATGACCGAGAAAATCCTGGGCATACTTTTCGTTTTCATCAAATCCCTGATTGCAGCAACCGGATACGGGGGCATCACCATTCTGATGGCGATCGAATCCGCGTGCATTCCCTTGCCATCCGAGCTGATCATGCCTTTTGCCGGATACCTCGTGTACACCGGCGCAATGAAATTGCTTTGGGTAGCGACTGCTGGAGCGATCGGCTGCAACATTGGGTCTCTAATCGCCTATGAAATCGGCAGCTATGGCGGGCGTCCGCTGGTAGAGAAGTATGGACGCTGGCTGCTGCTCAGCAAGCACGAACTCGACTGGGCAGATCGCTTCTTCAGTAAGTGGGGATACCTTGCAGTATTCTTCGGACGCCTGCTGCCCGTGGTTAGGACGTTTATTGCGCTTCCCGCGGGCGTCGCCCGCATGCCGCGAGGACGCTTTCATCTGTACACGTTTCTCGGATCATGGCCGTGGTGTCTGGCGTTGGCTTGGTTTGGAATGAAGCTAGGCGAGAATTGGCGCGGCATCGGAAAGTATTTCCACAAGTTCGACGCGGTTATTGGAATATTGATTCTGGCTGGGATCATCTGGTTCGTATGGTCACATTGGCAGAATCGAATGCAAGCAGCGTAGTTCTCTTGGGTCTACGCGGGTGAAGTGCTGCGCGCTGCCAGGCTTGACAGATATCCGATCCCGAATGTCACCACCGTTCCAATCGCCACATACCACGTCCACGGAACTGGGGTTCCCAGCCATAGATAAAGTTCGGTAACGAATCCGCACAGCATCCCTACCATCGCACCGGTTTGGTTCGCGCGCTTGG
>Ga0073928_10007045_pt1 | contig 14799 bp, 11 predicted proteins | sample PaiPotPPA55metaG_FD_76969 | JGI IMG/M metagenome (GOLD analysis project Ga0073928, IMG submission 76969) | Iron sulfur acid spring bacterial and archeal communities from Banff, Canada, to study Microbial Dark Matter (Phase II) - Paint Pots PPA... ... | reverse complement strand
GCTCTCAGCGGAGTGGTGCGCGGTGATGGTTTTTCGCGGACGCGAAACAGATTCCTATCAGACTTCGAGCGGCAAAGAGCGGCCCGATGCGGCGGAGCACACTTCCCTGGTCCGGTTTGCGCGCGAGCTTGGCAAAGAGAATGGGGTGCGGCCGCTAGGTGCGGACTCAGCCGCACTTAGTGAATCATTAAAGAGAAAGGTGGCAGTTTTCGTTCCAATCACCGCCAGCGATGCGGAAAGCCTGGGCGCGATCTGCCTAATCCGCGAAAAGAAGACGCTGGCCGAGGCGGAACAGCGGCTCTTGCGCGCGCTGGCCAGCCACGCGGCACTGTCGCTGGAAAATTTTCGGCGATTCTCGCAACTGGAGCGCTCGAAGCGCCAGTGGGTGGAAGATATCGACGCAATTAGCGACTACATCGTGGTGCACGATCGCTCTTGGCGCGTTGTACGAACGAACCGCTCGCTGGCTTCGCATCTGGGAGTGCCGCCGGTCGCGTTGGTGGGCGAAGCGATGAGCAGCTTGCGGCAGATAGCGGAAACGGGCAGCGATCTTCCGTGTCCATTTTGCCGCGACACGCAGCAGGCACGGGAAGAATACGTGGTTGCCTCCCCCGAACGAATTTTTCTGGTTTCCACCTCGCGCACGCCAGGAGTATCTGACGACGACACCCGCACGATTCACGTTCTGAAAGACATTACCGATCGGCGCGAAGCGGAGCGGCGCTATCGCGAACTGTTCGACAGCATTCAGGAAGGGTTATTTTTCGCCACGCCGGATGGGCGGTTTCTGGACGTAAACGATGCGATGGTACGCATGCTGGGGTATGACGGTCGCGACGAACTGCTGCGCGCCGACGTCGGCCCGCATTTGTATCCTGCAGGGGCGGCTCGCGAGCGATTTTTGCTGGCGCTGGCGGAACGCGGGGTGTTGCGCAACTACGAAGAGACCCTGCGCCGCAAAGACGGCACGCTGCTGCACACACTGCAAAACATCACGGCGGTGCGCGACTCGCGTGGAAATATTGCGCAGATACGCGGGCTAATGTTGGATGTAACGGAGCAAAAGACGTTTCAGTCACAATTGCAGCGGGAACGCGACTTCAACCAGAAAATTTTGAATACCACGCAGAGCATGATCCTGGTGCTGGATACGGCCGGACTGATCAGTTATGCGAATCGGCGCTGCTTTGAAGCGGGCTATCACAAAGACGAACTGATCGGCCACCGCCTGGTGGATTGGGTGGAGACTTCGCATCGCAGCGACTTTGAGGCCGCACTGGAAACGACGGCGCATGGCCAGCAAGTGGAAAATCTGGAGTTGCGCGTGCGACGCGGCGACGCCTCCATGGGGCATTTCTCCATCAGCTTGAGCCCTATGCGCGACGAGCAGAATATTGTAAACAGCGTGGTCGTAGTAATGACTGACATCACCGATGCCGCGCTGCTTCAGGCCAAGCTGGCGCACTCAGAGAAAATGGCGACGATTGGCCGGCTGGTTTCCGGCGTTGCCCACGAAGTGAATAACCCGCTGGCGGCGATTCTCGGCTTCACTGATTTGCTCCTGGAAAATCCGCTGGTTCCCGAAAATGCGCGTGAAGATTTGCAAATCATCTTGCACGAGACGCAGCGCACCAAGGATATTGTGCAGGATTTGCTGAGTTTTGCGCGGCAGCGTCCCGTGCAGCGCGAGCTGGTACAAGTGAATAGCGTGCTGCGGCAAACGATTAAGCTCCGCAGCTATGATTTCGCGAGCCACGGCGTGGAAGTTGTCGAAGAATTCGACGAAAAGCTCTCCCCTGCCCTCGGCGATTCGCAGCAATTACAGCAGGTTTTCTTGAACATTCTCAACAACGCGTATGACGCCGTGCAAGAAGCCGGGCAACGTGGCCGCATCGCTATCCGCACGCGGCTGCGCGGCGAATCCATCGAAGTCGCCGTCACAGATAACGGTACAGGCATCGCGGACCCGGAGCGCATCTTCGACCCTTTTTACGCGACCAAGCAAGCCGGTAAAGGCACCGGGCTCGGCCTGAGTATTTGTTACGGGATCGTACGCGCGCACGGCGGCGAGATTTTGTGCTGGAACAATTCCGAGCAGCGCGGCAGTACGTTTGTCGTCCGCGTCCCGGTCGCGAATGAAGCCAGTGTAACCGCCGCGCTGGCAAAAGAAGCCGGGCGATGAACGCGCAGACACAGAGCGGCATCGTGCCCATCTTGCTCATCGAGGACGAGCCCTCTGTGACCGCTTTTCTGCGCGCCGCCCTCGAGCGACACGGATACGCGGTCGCCAATGCCGCGTCCGGCGCCGAAGGCTTGAAGATGCTGAGCGGCGGTAACTATTCGGGTGTGATTTCAGATATTCGCATGCCCGGTGCGGTGAACGGCGCCGAGGTACACGCCTGGATCCAGAAGAATCGGCCCGAATTGTGCGCGCGCATTATCCTGATCAGCGGAGACACTGCCAACAGCGAGACGCAAGCCTTTCTGGCACATAGCGGCACGCCGTGCATCGAAAAGCCATTTCGCGTTCAAGAGTTAATGACCGTTGTGGAGAAAACCTTCGGGAAGCCATGAGCGAAGAACTGAAAACACGTTTACTGGTAGTGGATGACGAGCAGAGCATCCGCCGCCTGTGCATGACGATCGGCAATTCACTAGGATTCGCCTGCGTCGAATCCGAAAGCGCAGAAGCTGCTCTCGGGCGTCTCGACGCGGATATACCGGACCTCGTCCTGACCGACCTCAAGCTCCCGACCCAATCCGGTGTCGAACTGCTGCGGCAAATCAAGAGCCTGTTGCCGCGTACGGAAGTGGCCATCATGACCGGCCACGGCTCCATCGAATCCGCAGTCGATGCCATGAAGCTGGGCGCTTACGACTACATCGAGAAGCCTTTTCGCGTGGAAAAGATGCGCCTGCTGCTGCAGCGCATGGCGGAAAAGGTCCGCCTGGTCACCGAAAACGCATTTTTGCGCGAGCGCGTGAGCACCGAGGAAAATCTCGATGGAATCATCGGCACATCGGCCAACATCCAGGACGTCTTGCGCATGATTTCGCGCCTCAAGGACACGCGCACTCCCGTTCTGATTTCCGGCGAAAGCGGCACGGGCAAAGAATTGGTAGCGCGCGCGATTCATTTTCGCGGCACGATGGCGCAAACTCCTTTCGTTGCGGTCGATTGCGGCTCGCTAGTGCCGACGCTGATGGAAAGCGAGCTCTTCGGCTACGAAAAGGGCGCGTTTACCGGCGCGATAAAGACGAAAGCCGGGCTATTTCAAGCCGCCAATGGCGGCACGATTTTCCTCGACGAAATTGGCGAGCTGCCGCAAGAGATGCAAGCCAAGCTCCTGCGCGTTTTGCAAGAGAAGGAAGTCCGCCCCGTCGGCAGCAACGATCACGTCACGGTGGACGTGCGCGTCATCGCCGCGACGAACCGCGACCTGGAAGCCGCCTATCGCGACGGCACCTTCCGTAAGGATCTCTACTTTCGATTGAATGTCGTGACCGTGCACCTTCCCGCGCTGCGCGAGCGGCGTTCGGACATTCCCATGCTCGTGCACCACTTTCTGGACCGCTATGCGCCTGGCGCAAACATCCAGGTGACCTCCGCGGCCATGAAGAGCCTGCTGCACTACGATTGGCCCGGAAATGTCCGCGAACTGGAAAACTGCGTTGCTCGCGCCGTGACCCTTGGCGATCATCAGATCATCGATGTCAATGATCTGCCGCCGGCGATCCGCACCGAACAGCCTTCCGCGGCGCTGTCCCCACAGGACTCCGCGGCCCTTTCCACCACCGCGCTCGCCGAAATGGAGCGCATGACCATCCTGCGCGTATTCGAGCAAGCCAACGGCGACAAAGCGCTAGCCGGCAAAATGCTCGGCATCAGCCGCGCCACGCTGTATCGCAAGCTGAAGCGCTACAACATCCCGGTGAAAGCCGGTTCGTCGCCCGCAACTCCCGAGCAGCAGCGCGCCGCATCGCACTAGCGGGACCCGTCTCATCCCACGAGACTCACGTCCGCAGGCGCAAGGGCTGAGACGCAAGCGTTTCACGCTGAGACGTTTGCGCGCCAGGTACCACGCGGGAAATCCCTAACCCACGCCATTTCAACTGCTTCACTACTCCGTACGGCAATTCCTTTTTGGTGTCCGACGTGCATTCCTCATCGCCGGGACACTGTGTTCGCGGCGGTACGTGTGTGCAGGTCCGCGAAACCAGTGGGGTGTGGCGTTCGGTAATCGAGAGGCTGCGTGAAGCGTTCAACCGAAGTTGCCGTCAACGAACCCGAAGTCGATTGCGCCGAGCAACTGGCGCGTTTTTTCCCGGGCTCCGCGCCGGTTCGCGTACCCGTGCAAGTGACCTCGCTGCGTGGTGGAGGCGCCAAACTGCGGGAAGCCACGGTTTTAGAATTCGGCGGCGCGCAGCACGCGATCTTTATTTCAAAGCTGCCACTGGAATTTGAAGACCATGTGCGAGTGCAACGCGATGCGCGCGCTGGGGCGACGGCCGATGCCACCGTTGTCGCAGTGCAATACCACGAAGGACGAAAGGCTGTGGCCGTCAAATTCACGCAAGGATTGTGCGATTGGGTGATGCAGCCGTGAACAAAACCACTACCACACTCAACCCGGCTCCAGCACGGCCCGAAGCCACTCGGCAAGAACAGTGGGAAGAGCTTCGTTCCGTCTTCCCGATCTATGTTGCGCTGGCAAAGCAATTGGAAATCGCCATTCCCATTCCCCAGGACAAACATAACCTTCCGGAGAAACCGCCGCTCGAACTGTTCAAGCAAGTTCAAAACTGGCTCGACGGGCTTGATTCGCGCGTGCTCGTCCACCAGTTGCGTCATCTACTTCAGCAGACCACGCTGAACGCAAGCGAGAGCGGGCTTCGCGCGCTGATTCAACGGCATCTGCGCAAACCGTCCAAAACAAATACCGACCGCGACAAAATTGACTTCCTCCTGGTGCAATACTTCGCGCTCTGCGCTCCCGCCAAGATCTATCACAAGCAAATCGAACTGGCAGACACCGCCACAGTGATGAAGCCGGTCCTCGGTGAAACGGATACCGCGCCGCTTGCCTGGTGCGAACCCTTGGAGAAAATGATTACCTCGTTGCGCGGCTTTCGCAGTCTGCGCGACATGCTGAAAAACAGTTTCATCGCCGAAGGCCGCAAAGTGAAAGAGGCTGCCGGCGGTATGTTTTACGATCCTTCGGCTCTCCTTACCTTCATTCGCTTCAACTTTTTACTGCGCCGCACGTTGATTGAGCTGATGCACGCCGACCTGATCGCCATTCGTTCCGGGTTAATGCAGCTCGAAGCCGCGGGCACGCCGACCATCGATTGCCGCCACTCGGGCTTCTCCGCCTCCGAGCCGCTCGCTAAAATCACGCAACTCGCGAATGAATGGAAGCAGCCGTTCCAGAAGGAATACACGGAGCGCACGGTCAACGAAACGTTTGAAAAGCTGCTGAATTTGCGCACTGACGTAGAGAAGGCACTGGAGCAGTTGGCCGCGAAATCCAGCGCCGCCGCCGCGCGCACCCCTGCCCCGCCTGCTAAATCCGAAGCGCCCGCTGCAAAAGCGCCCGACAAACCAGCGAAGGAGCGCGAAAAAACTCCGGAGCGGGAGACCGATCCCGGCATGGATTTTGAGAATTGCCTCGAGCAAATTTGGGAGCAGCTCATTGCCACGCCTCCAACGCGTGGCCGCTCGATGACCACCGTAAAAATCGGTCGCGCCCGCATTCTTATGTCCTCCTGGGAAGTCACCGCGTTCGTTAGTGAAGACGGCCCCGCCGCGGACGATCTGCGCCGCGCCGTAGTAGCGCGCGCTATGCTGACCGCAGCGATAGAGGCTGCCAAGGAAACCGGCAATGCTGCAGGACTCGATCGCGCTCTCTCGGTAGCTCGCGTGGAAGTTTCGCGGCTGCAAGAGCGCGTGGATGTAGCCAAGCAGGCCAAGGACACCGAAGCAGCGGTGAACCTCGGCATCAGCACGAAACGATTGCTTTCGGCGCTCGACGAAGCCGAAAAGTTGTAAAGAGAACGACGGCGAAACGCGTTTGCCGAAAAACTCTCGGGGAGTGGGCCACTTTTGCGAAGCGCGAGCGTACTGATACTGACCGATGAAACTGACTTTGCAAGGCTGCTGACCGCGTGCTGGCAAGCGGAGAAGCACGCGCCAGGAATCACCGTGCTGGGCAGTGATTTATGGAGAGATCACGAACCGCTGCCGCACGATCTCGTCGTAGTCGGACCTCTGCGCGACGGCAAACTCTCCGAAATCCTGCGTTCGCTCGAGCCGGCCAAAGCTCTCATCCTATGTGCGCCCGCGGATTCCCGCGAACTAAGCCATCTGCGCACCAAGTACCCGCGGTTGGTGCACGTCCCGTTACGCGAGGATTGGACGCAAACGCTGCTGCTCGTCGCCGGAGAGTCCTTGCGCCGCACCGAAGCATTGCGCCTCGCGCGTCAAGCAGAGAGCAAAGCCGTGCGCAACGAACAGCACGCCACGCTTGGCCGCTACATGACGGACATGAAGCACAGCGTCAACAACGCGCTGACCTCCATGATTGGCAACGCCGAATTGCTTCTGCTCGAGCCCGGCCAGCTCTCGAAACAGTCGCTCGCGCAGATCAAAACCATTCACAGCATGGCCATGCGCATCAACGAAATCATGCAGCGTTTCTCATCGCTGGCCAGCGAGATGCGGGAGGCTGAGAATGCTTCTCAAGCTGAGACGGAAGAAGCTCCGGCGGCTCCGGCGCGCCGCCGCTGACCCACTTTAGAACCGCTGCAACCTACTCATTTCACAAGGCATATACCAAACGGACACCACAGCGGCTCGCACCTCGGCGCTGGCCGCTGACGTGCACCTCTGCTCTGCGGAGAACTATGGGGAGAAGGCTGCCGTGCTGAAAAGGGTCCTGATTGTTGACGATTCACCGGCGCAGGTAAAGCTGATTCAGGCCGTTCTCGAACCTGAAGGCTACCCTTCCATCGGTCTTAACGATCCGAGGCGCATTGAAGAAACCATTACGGCAGAGCGCCCCAGCGTGATTTTGTTGGACGTGGTGATGCCGGACCGCAACGGTTTTCAAATTTGCCGCGAGCTGAAAAGCAGCACGGAATTCAGCACCATCCCGGTGATCCTGGTGACCTCCAAGGACACGGCCAGCGACCGCTACTGGGGCGAGCAACAAGGCGCCGATGGTTATGTCACCAAGCCTTTTACCCGCGAGGAGTTACTGCGCGCGGTGCGCAGGTTCGCATGATCGGCCGAATGAACACTAAAGCGAGAGCAACGAGATGAACGAAGATTTTCACCTGACACCGCTGGCCGCCGATGCCGACGCCGCCGATCTGCTCGAAGCTCTCGGGCCGCTCGAAGAGCGTCCGCCGGAATCGCAGTACTGCGTGTTCCGCAGCGGCCGTGAACGCTTTTGCTTTCCCGTTCTTGACGTCGAAGAAGTCTTGGAGTGGCCGCTGCTGACCAAGCTGCCGCTCGCGCCGGCCTACCTGCTGGGTATTTTTAATTTGCGCGGTGCGATTGTGCCGTTGATCGACATTGCCATGACCGAAGGCCGCCGCCCAGGACTTCTGCCCAAGCACGTCGTGGTGGCTTCACTGCGCGGCGACGGTCATCACGAGGATGTTCGCATTGGAATCGCCTCCGATGAAGTTATCGGTACGTATAGCGTCACGTCCGAAGATTTATTGGAGCAAGCGCCGGAAAATGTGCCGCATTGCGTCGGTATGCTGCGCCACGACGACCGGTTGGCTCTGCTGATCGATTTGAGGAGATTGCTCGAGGTATTTCCGGGCCCAAGCATTTGATTCGCGGCAGCCGCATCAACCCGCGGTGCGGCAACCGCCACAGACATTTGGAGGAAGTATGAAATCGCGATTGAGTTCCACAATCTGGACGCTAGTCATCGTCAACGGACTGGTCCTGTTCGGCGTGCTCGGGCTAGCTTACAGCGCCGGGCGGCAGTCCAACGGGGCGTCCATTCTGGATTTTGGCTCGCTACCGAGCGGCGCCAGTGGGTCGGTGCTGATTGCTCTGTTCCTGGTGCTTGCGGCGATCGTGTTTCTGGCGTGGCGGCTGAACAGCTCGTTTGTAGGCCCCGTGCAGGAGCTGGCGCAGTTCTCTGAGCGGCTTGCGGCCGGCGACCCACGCGCGCGCGTGGAGGTCACCTCCAACGACGAGCTCGGCTACATCGCCGAAAACTTGAATCGTGCCGTCGCTCGAGTCTCCAAGGCCACCAGCAACCAGGAAGCCAGCGACCACCTGCAGCGCAGCATCACCGAGTTGCTCACGGTCATCAACCAGGTCGCGCGCGGCGATTTGACGCTGCGCGGCAAAGTTACCAACGACGCGCTCGGCAACGTCGCCGACTCCATCAACTACATGCTCGACAACTTCACCAAGGTTCTCGAGCGCGTTCGCAAAGCCGCGATGGAAGTCACTGCCTGCTCCAACAACATTCTCGTGGCCGCCGACGAAATGCAGGCCGGCGCGACGCAGCAGGACCAGGAAATTACCAATACGTCCAGCGCTGTCGAAGAGCTCACCGTTTCGATGAAACAGGTGTCTAACAACGCTGAAGCCAGCGCGGAGGCCGCTCGCCGAGCGCTCGACGCCGCCGAACAAGGCAACCGTGCCGTGCGCGACACGCTCGAAGGCATGCAGCGCATTCGCGCATCCGTGCAAGCCACCGCGAAAAAGATCAAATCGCTTGGCGACCGCTCTCTGGAAATTTCGGAAATCATCAACGTCATCAACGACATCACCGAACAAACCAACTTGCTGGCGCTAAACGCAGCCATCGAAGCAGCGCGCGCCGGAGAAGCGGGCCGCGGCTTCGCGGTCGTCGCCGACGAAGTCCGCAAACTGGCCGAACACTCCCGCAGCGCCACGAAAGACATCGCCGCGCTCATCAAAGCCATTCAGGCCGAAACGAACGAGGCCGTGGTGGTCATGGAAGAAGGCACGAAGGAAGTGGAGGGCGGCGCAACACTGGCCGATCAAGCTGGACGCGCGCTCGACGCAATTTCCACCGTCGTCCGCCAATCCGCGGAGCTGGTTCAGGAAATTTCGCTGGCATCGAAGCAGCAAGTGCGCGGCACGGAAGGCGTCGCGCACGCCATGCAGATTATTTCCAACATCACGCGCCAGACCTCACAGGGCACACGCGGGACCGTGGCGACCGTCAGCCAGCTTGTAAAGCTCTCGGATCAATTGAACGAAGCGCTGGCCCAGTTTCGCGCGATCAACAAACAAGCCAACAGCAACGTTCCTTCGGAAGTCTCCGAGCGGCCCGTCCCAGTAGTCGCTCTGCGGTAAGCGGTCGATGATTTTTTTCTCCGGCCAGGCGCCGGAGCGGGAACGTTGGCACCATGAGCGAACGCCAAGGACCGGTGGCCGGTCTGAGCGAACATGAATTGAGCGAGATCCGCATGCTGATTGAAGAGCGGACCGGCATTTGTTTCGACGAATCGCGCGAGCGCTTCTTCTCCACGCGCGTGAGCGAACACTTGCGTGCGAAGAAGTTCGCCAGCGGTACGGAGTTGCTGCGCGCGATGCGCAAGGCCAACGTCGAGTACGAAGCATTGCTGGAACGCCTTCTTACCCAGGAGACTTCGTTTTTCCGTTACCCAGCGGTGTACGACACCTTTGAGAAGCGGGTGCTTCCGGAATTGCATGTTAAAAAATTTTGGAAGAATCCCAGAACGCTGCGCGTCTGGAGCGCCGGCTGCTCCACCGGGGAAGAGCCCTATTCCATTGCTATCACTATCGCGGACGCACTTTCGTTCGCCGATGCTTGGAACGTCGAAATTTTGGCCACGGATGTTGGTCGCCAAGCCCTCAAGCAAGCTGAGCGCGCCATCTACTCCGGCCGTAGCCTGGGCAGCGTAACCCCGGCCCAGCTCGCGTCACATTTCGCCACCGTCGAAGGCGGCCACCAGGTAAAGCCCCGCCTAAAGAAAATGGTCACTTTCGCGCAAATGAATCTCGCCTCCGCGGTCTACGTCGGCCGCATGGACCTGATCTTCTGCATGAACGTGCTGATTTATTTCTCGGAAGAGCGCCGCCGCATACTCGTGCAGCGCTTCTACGACTCCCTCGAGCCCGGTGGCTATCTGTTTCTGGGACACTCCGAGTCCATCTCCAAAATGCCCGTAAAGTTTCAGGCTATCGTGCTGAACGACTGCATCCTGTATCGCAAGCCGACCGCCGAAGAATTGCAGAAACCTGAACTCGTCACGGAGGGACGCGCGTGAGCATGCCGGACCGCGAAGCCGTCGAAATCTTCCTCCAGGAAGCCTCGGAGCACCTGCAATATTTGCGGGAATACGTCAGCGTGCTTCAGGAAGTCGAGCCCCGGCGCGAAGATCTCGAGCGCCTGCACATCGCGGCGCACACTCTGTGCGGCACTTCGGCCGGTTACGGCTTTCCACGCTTCTCGGAGGTTGCGGGCAAGCTGGCCCACGTTTTCCAATATGCGATGAATGCCACTCTGGGCAACGATTTGCACGGGCCGCTCACGGAATTCCTTTCCGACGGAATCTCTGTTCTTGAAACCGATTTGCTCGAAATCAGTGACACTGGCGAAGAAAGCGTTGAAGACATTGCCGGCTTCAAGGAACGCTATCGTTTCGCGTTCCCAGCCGAACCCGCGCCCCTCAACTACGGCCAGCAGCGCATCACTGACCAGGCGATCGAGCAGCATGCGGCAGAGGCCCACGAAGAAGCGTCCACCGGCTCCTACTTCGACGCGCTGCCCCCCGATGACGAGGTGCCAGACGAGATTCTCGAATTCTTCCAGCCGGAAGCCGAAGAACATCTGCAAGTCGTCAGCGATTGCCTGATTTCCCTCGAAGGCAACAACAATCCCGAAGAAATCAATCGCCTCTTCCGCGCGATTCACACCGTGAAGGGTTCCGCCGCGCAAGTCGGCTTGAAGCGCCTGGGCGGCATCGCGCATCGCGTCGAGGACTTAATCGGCCGTTTGCGGGACGCTGAAATCGAGCCATCCGCCGCTGTCGTCGATCTCTGCCTCGCATCGGTCGACGTCCTGAAGAAGACCTTGCATCGTCAGTGGGCCGACGAATCCGAAATGCGTGCCGAAGTCGATTCCCTGCTCGGCCGCATCGCCGAATTCGCCCCGCCTGAAGAGGAAGAATTCGACGCGGCACAACCTGCGGCCGGAGAAACAAGTGCGGCGTCAGAAGAGAGCGCGGCGCAAGCGCCGGCGATGACGCACAAGCCCGGCAAGCATCCCGCCGCACCCAATGCCGCGAAATCCGTGCGCATCGCACTGGAACGCCTCGACCGCATGATGAACACAGTGGGCGAGCTGGTTATCAACCGCACACGTATGGTCGGCCGTGTGGCGGAACTCGAGAAACTCGTCGACACGCTCGGCTTCTCCAAGGAACGCCTCCACAGCAAGGTTTCAGAATTCCAGGAAAAATACGAATTCAATCGCATCAGCTCTTCGCGAAACGCCGGCCCATGGAACCCGTCGACGACGCCGCAGCGCCTCAGCAGCGCGGCGGCCGGAGACACTTGGTCCGATTTCAGCGAACTCGAAATGGACCGCTACGACGATTTCAATATTCTTTCGCGCTCCATGGCAGAAATTTCCGCCGACGTCAACGAAGTCCTGACGCAGTTGGAAGGCTACATCGGGCGCGTGGAAGGCGATATCGACGAGTTCACCAAACTCGCGCATCACCTGCAGGACGAATTCACCGCCGCCCGCATGGTGCCCATCGGCACACTTTATTCGCGCCTATCCCGCGCGGTGCGCGACGCGGCCACATCCGCCGGCAAACAGGTCGAGCTCGAGCTCACCGGCAGCGAAACCGAGCTGGACAACAACATCATTCAGCAAATTTCCGACCCGCTGGTACACCTGGTGCGCAATTCCGTCGCTCACGGCATCGAGCACGCCGCCGAACGCCGCGCTACTGGAAAGTCCGAGGCCGGCAAAGTCTCCCTGCGCGCCTATCATCGCGGCAATCACATTTACATCGAAGTCGAAGACGACGGCGGCGGCATCGATTACGATCGCGTCAAAGCGAGCGCGATTGAACGCGGCCTCGTCTCACCCGAGACCGCGGACCGGCTCACCGACCGCGATTTTCGCGAGATGCTTTTCCATCCAGGCTTTTCGACGGCGCCCGCAAAGACCGAACTAGCCGGCCGCGGCGTCGGCCTGGACGTCGTGCGCGCCAATCTCAACGCGCTAAATGGCGAAATCGACATTCAAAGCACGCGCGGCCAAGGCACGAAGTTCACGCTCAAAGTTCCGCTAACATTGATCATCTCCCCCGCGCTGTTCGTGCGTTGCGGCGGCACCAGCTTCGCGCTACCTCTCGCTGTCGTAGAAGAAATCCGCCGCCTCCGCGCCGACGAAATCGAAGACGTCGGCGGCAAGCTACTCACCAAGGTTCGCGACGTGGTTACCGAAGTTATCCGCTTGGATTCCTATCTCGGCCTTCCGCCGCTCGAGCCCATCAACGGCTATTTCCGCATGGTTGTCGCGAACGCCGGAAATCGCCAGATCGGCCTCGTCGTCGAAGAAGTCATTGGCAAGGACGAAATCGTAATCAAGAATCTCGGCGAGTACCTGCGCCGCGTCAAGCTTTTCCCCGGCACCACGATCGCTCCGGACGGCAGCCTAATTCTCCTGATCGACCTAAATCGCATGGTAGCCAGCGAGCCGAACGAGCGCCGCACCTTGCAAGCCAGCGCGACCGCCGCGCGTATCTTCGCTCCGGGCTCCACAGCAGTCGCTCGCGGCACGATTCCCGCCGAAGCAATCGATCGCGTCCAGCACGAGCGCGTGATAGTCGTTGCCGACGACTCCATCAGCGTGCGCAAATTCGTGGGCCGCATGCTCGAAAAGAATGGCTATCGCGTGAAGCTCGCCGCCGATGGTCTGGAAGCCGCCGAACTCGTCGCGCAGCACGGCTGCCACCTCGTCATCACCGACCTCGAGATGCCGCGCATGACCGGCTACGAACTTATGGTGCAATTGCGGCAAAGCCCCACAACCCGTCGCATCCCGGTCATGGTCGTAACATCGCGTGCCGGCGCCAAGCATCGCGACCGCGCCATGAAAGAAGGCGCCACCGCGTTTCTGACTAAGCCCGTGCAAGAAGATCAATTGCTCGTCGCGGTCGAACAACTCATAGGAACGGAGGCGACGCGTCCGCTCGTACCAGTGGCGTAGAAGATCCATGGCACCCGCAGCAACAAAGAAATTCCGCGTTCTGATCGTCGACGACTCTGCCTTCATGCGCAAGGTCTTGGAGACGATTTTCAACGCCGACGACCAGCTACAGGTCGCAGGCCACGCCAAAGACGGCCGGGAAGCCGTTGCCCTGGCCGAATCGCTGAAGCCTGATGTCATCACCATGGACATCAACATGCCGCACATGGACGGCCTGCAAGCCACGGCGCAGATCATGACCACAAATCCCAAACCCATCGTGGTCGTCAGTTCGGAATCGCGCGAAGGCGCGGCCAGCACGCTCAAAGCGCTCGAACTCGGCGCAATCGAATTTGTGGCTAAGCCCTCCAGCGGCATCGACCTGGACATGCAAAGTGTCAAGGAAGAGTTGCTGCGCAAGGTGCGAATGGCCGCAAAGGTCCGCGTCGTGCGCACCGCATCGCGGCTCGCGCTAACGGTACAACGCACAAACGGCAGCGCCGCCCCACCCAAGCCAGCGACGCCAGTGCGCACAGCTCCCGTTGTCCCGGCAGACCAACGCTTCCCCGTCGTCGTGCTCGGCGCGTCGACTGGCGGCCCCGCCACCGTGATGCGCCTGGCGCCCGGATTCACGCGCGACTTCCCTGCCGCCGTTTTCCTGGTGCAGCACATGCCGGCGACTTTCACCACGCAATACGCTGCCCAGCTCGCCGAATTCACCAGCATTCGCGTGAAGGAGGCCGACGCCAACGAAACCGTGCAACCCGGAACGCTATACATTTGTCCCGGCGCGCAGCATCTGCGCGTCACTCCCACCGGCCGCATTCAGCTCGACAGCGCGTCCGGCCGCATCAACGGCTACCTCCCCAATATCGACGTCACGATGGAAACTGTTGCAGCCTACGCCGGCGCCATGAGCATCGGCGTAGTGCTCACCGGCATGGGCAACGACGGCGCGCTCGGTGCCAAAGCCATCAAGTCCGCTGGCGGCATGGTTCTCGCGCAAGACGAAGCCACCTCCGTAATTTTCGGCATGCCCGCGGAAGCCATCAAACTCGCCGCGGTCGACCAGGTCCTCGCCATCGACGACATCTACGCCGCCATAGAAAAGCGCGTGATCGGCATCTGCAAAGCCACACCCGTGGGAGTCAAGTAGTGCGCCCTTTGTCCCCAATCAAAACTCCCGCGGCGCGCACCGAGCAGATTATTTTGTTCCGCGTCAGTGGTCAGATCTTTGCCGTCTCCTCCGCTTCCGTCCAGGAAGTTCGCGGTGTCGACAGCCTTTCCGGAGCCGCCAAGGAGATGTCGTATCCCGCGCTGCGCAAGGTGAAGTATTTCGTGCGTCGCGGCGAACATTCCGTGTACGTCGTAAACGCCGCCATGCACTTCGGCTTGCCGCCCGCGCCTCCCGCACTCGTTTTCGTACTGCGGCGCACGCGCACGGCCCTGCTAATTGACGGCATCGAGAAAATGACCAGCATGAGCCGCTTGCAAGCGCTGCCTCTCGCCTATTGCAACGAAGAGCGCATTTGGTATCGCGGGCTCACCGCGCTAGACCAAACCGTTG
>Ga0073928_10007044_pt1 | contig 14799 bp, 12 predicted proteins | sample PaiPotPPA55metaG_FD_76969 | JGI IMG/M metagenome (GOLD analysis project Ga0073928, IMG submission 76969) | Iron sulfur acid spring bacterial and archeal communities from Banff, Canada, to study Microbial Dark Matter (Phase II) - Paint Pots PPA... ... | reverse complement strand
CGCGTGGGTCCGTTACTTTGACGACACGCCCGATTTTTTCATGGCGGCCAATGGCCAATTGCAATTTTCCAGCGTGAATGAAGCCAGGACTTTTCTGCCAAAATACGCGGCTGGCATCAAGCACCTGGACCTGACGTGGTCGGAGATTCGCGTGGATCCCGTTGCGCCCGGCATGGCGGTGATGGGGGCATCGTACAAGGAAGTTTTCACGGACAATGCCGATCATACCAAGGAATTCAGCGGATACTTTACGGGCCTGGCGGAGCAAACCGCTACCGGTTGGAAATTCCGCGACGCGCACTGGTCTGCGCCGGCGTCTTCCAATTGAAGCACTCGACCAAACGTGATGGGGTCGGGCCGTGAAGAGTGGAATAATTCAGCTTGGAAGTTCGTTTTCATATTCTTCATCCCCGATCGCGCGCGTATCTGGCTAGTGTTTGGTTGCAAAAATAAGCGCTATAGGCGGCAGGCCATTTGGGCGGCTGGCGCGGCGCGAGCGAGGAGCATCCCCGGAGCGGGCTGTGACGAGCGAGCAACAAAGCCAGCCGCCCAAAGGGCCAACGAATATGGCGCTTATTTTTGCAATCAGACACTAGCTACCGCTTGCCATTCTGCCAAAGATTGTCGAATACTTCGTTCCACTGTTCACGGCCCGACACATTCACGTCTTCAAGTCTCCCGAACGGCGTTTGGGTGCTCTACCAACTGGGGATAACCGCTCAAAATAAAGCTCAAAATAAATGAATTGCATGCCGGATTTGAATGGCTTAATACACGAACCGGTCGTTGTATTAATTGTTAGGCGGCCAACGCAACGGTTACAAAATGATCCACATGACGTTCTACATTTTCCGGGTGTTTCTCCATAAGGAGGCGCCGCTGTTCGCTATTTGTATAGGTGGTATAGTAGCAGCTTTTATTTTGCGGAGGCGGGCACCATCGGCATCGCATTGGGTATTTTTAGCGTGCGGTTGGGAGATTTTAGTCCTTGTATTGTTCCCAGTCATTTGGTGGATTTTATGTGTAAGGGGCGTCCAAAAGGATGACGTAGTCCAGGAGATGTTCGCTCTTGCCGAGAATGTGGCCTTTTCAGTTTGTATCCTGTTTTTGATATTGGCAGTATATGCGGGACGAAGGTCGCCTAACAACGCGCTGGAGCCAACAGCCACGGCGCCTTGAGTTCTGACTATGATGGGAGATTTGATTATCGCAGTTGCATTGCGGAGTCAATGTCGGGTGGCTTTGGCTCAGGTTATCAAGGCGGAGTTTTCTCGTGCTGGCGTCCCGGTTTTGAGCAAGTCGGATAACGACGGGGAAAAGACGTTGAAAGTGGCGAAATGGCGGCGGTTTACGAGGATGAACGATGATGCAGTTTTTCGTCCTTTCGCTTAGTCCGCTTTGATCCACCCTGTTCGGCGTGTTCATCAAGCTCCAGCGCCGAGGCCCTTGCGGCGGTGCTGGTGTAAAGTTTCACTTCCTCGCGCGACGGCTGGCCAGGCGGACGCGGAACCTCGGCATCACGTTTCGGCAGCGCCTCCAAAATGGCCCGCATGGCCTTCAACACCCGTTCGCGATCGTCTTCGCGCAAATAACGAAGATCATCGATGATCCTTTTCTCCCAATCCGCGAGCACTTCCACCCGCGCTGCCACACCCCTCCTCGTCAACGCGCCCGGCTTCCGGTTCGCCAGGGTCAATCTGAACAACTCAATCAAGGGAGCGCTCGGCACTTGGTCGCCGCTGAGGCACCGGCTCAAAGTCGCCCGGGTCGTCTTCAATTCCCGCGCCGCCTCCGCCTGCCGCCAGCCCGAAGCTTCGAAAAGGGCAATGAACTCGAGGTTTTCAGGCTTCACAAGAAGTTACATTAATTAACATATTGCTGTTGACGTGTTGCTATATGTACTGTTACGTTATGTAAAGTATATGGCGACGAAGCCAGAAAGCAACAAAAAAAGGGGCGCATCTCGACACTACCACCAACGAAAATGCAACGGAGCGCGGCTGTGTCTGCAAGACCCCCGAAAGCTTTCGGGGCAGCAATGTCCCGATAGCAGTCGGGACGGGTGGAGTTCCGCACACACCCGCGCTCCGGTGGTAGTATCGAGATGCACCCAAAGAAAGGATAAACCATGGATGCGACACGAACACGACGGGGCAAAATCGCGAGGATCCCCCACTACATACGAGAGCAATTGAACCAGCGGTTGGAGGACGGCGAACGAGCCGAGGCGCTGCTGGATTGGCTCAACGGCCTGCCAGAGGTTAGAACCATGGTGGTCGCTGATTTCGGCGGCGAGCCGGTGAGCGAGAACAACCTCAGCCGCTGGAGGCAGGGCGGCTACCGCGATTGGAAGGCGCACCAGGGCGCGCTCGAAAAGGTGGAGCGGATTATGGAGGACGCGGGGGAAATCGAGGGAACCAAGGGCGCGTTGCTGGGCGATCGGCTGGCCGTCTGGGTGATCAGCCGGCTTATCGCGGCCACGGAAACTTTGGGTCAGGAAGGAGGCGAGGAGAAGGATTGGAAGCTCCTGCGCGAGTTGGGGCACGATGTCGCGGAATTGCGCAAGGCCGATCGCGGCTTGAGATGGGTGCGCCTGGAAGAGGAGCGCTTGGCCGACGAGCGCAAGGCCCGCGAGCGAAAGCTGGAAGAGGAACGCGTCGCGGCGGAACAAAAACTCGAAGAGCTGTTCCTGAAATGGGCCTCGAACCCGGAAATCAAGGAAGCAATGTGCCGCGGTTTCAAGACCCACGCCGAAAAGCTGGCGTTGTTTCGCGAGGTGATGTTCGCCGACGTGGACGAGTATGCGCGGACGCATCCCCAGCGGCCCATTCCCGGAGCCAGACAGCCGGGGGATGATGATGACGACGATGAAGCGCCAAAAGGGGACACAGAGCGTGTTTGAAAAATCAGTCATGAGTAGCACAGGCCACCGGCCTGTGCCGTCCGGCGACTCAGCCCGCTCAGCGGGCAGCTCTTGTGTTGTTCTAACTCCGGGCGGAATGGAGGCAACGTTTCGAGCCAATAGAAACGGGCCTTTCACGACGCGGTTCTCCGCAGTTCCGGTCGGCGGGTCGCCGACCAGGGCGGGCGAGTCGCCCGCGCCACCCATTTTTCAAACACGCTATCAGGACCGAGCGCCGGTTGAAACTGATACCAATACCGCCAAATACCGCTTAATACCGCTTAATACCGGTTTACGGCACTTTGGGGGTGGCAGCCCGGTGGGCCCTATGGAAAGAATCGAAAAGGCGCGGGGACGGCTCGTCCCCGCTCAGAACTGTTTCAAACCAAAACCGACCGGGGACGAGCCGTCCCTGCCCCTTTCTTGAATCGGCCCCAATTGGCGGGTAATGGGTCAGCGACGGCGGGGCGCTGTTCGGGGAGCGCGGCAATTATGCCGCTTCGACGTTCTCAATGCCAGAATCGCTGGATATTTCGAGTCTGCGGGAGAGTTCGGACCGTGAAGCGGCATGAATGCCGCGCTCCGTCCCTCATTCACCGAACCCTTACATTGGCAGAGCCTTTTTTCTTGAAGCCGCGCTACGTCTGGGTCATGTTTGGTTTTGCCAGGGCCCATGGACTGTGGACTTACGAACCCCGCCAGGGCCGGAAGGCAGCAACGGTAGTTTGCTCTGCATCTGCCGTGGTCACCCTGGCTTTTGTATTTGTGATTTCCGATTTACAGCGAAAAGCCTTTTCGGTATCCAACGAGCAACGCGTGAAGCATGTCCGCTTAGCGGTAGGGACATCGCGCCGCGATGTCCTCCGCCCGCGTCCATGCGGGCGGAACGATGTGCAGCGACGAACGGCTCGGGCGGTTCATTGCGCCGCTTCTGAACGCGGCGCCGGACGGCGCAGCGCGCCGTCCCTACCACATTAAACACATTCCCGTGAATTTGCCATGGCATATCAGGTCATAGCTCGAAAGTATCGCCCGCAGCGGTTCCGCGACGTCGTGGGGCAGGAGCACGTAACCCAGACGCTCTCCCATGCCATCGAGCAGAAGCGCATCGCCCACGCTTACCTTTTCTGCGGTCCCCGAGGCACCGGCAAAACAACCATTGCCCGCATTTTCGCCAAAGCCCTCAATGCCACCGGCGGACCCAGAGTCGAATTCGACGACGAAGACCCGCGCGCCAAAGAAATCGCCGAAGGCCGTTCTTTGGACGTGATGGAAATCGACGGCGCCAGCAACAACGGAGTGGAACAGGTGCGCGAGTTGCGGGACACCTGTCGTTACGCGCCGGCTTCCGCCCGCTACAAAATCTACATCATCGACGAAGTTCACATGCTTTCGACGGCGGCCTTCAATGCCCTGCTCAAGACGCTGGAGGAACCGCCCGAACATGTGAAGTTCATGTTCGCCACCACCGACCCGGAGAAAGTGCTGCCCACCATCCTTTCACGCTGCCAGCGGTTTGATTTGCGGCGCATCCCGGCGGCGCTCATCGCCAAACATCTGGCCCACATCGCGAAACAGGAGAAGGTCAAAATCGAGCCGGCCGCCCTTCACGCCATCGCCCGCGGCGCCGAGGGGGCGATGCGCGACGCCGAATCGACGCTGGACCAGCTCATCAGTTTCTGCGGCGAGAAGATCGAGGAGAACGATGTGCTCTCGATGTTCGGGCTGACCGCCCAGGGCCAATTGCTGAATTTGGCGCGCGCCGTCCTGGCGGGCGAAACCGAAGGCGCGCTGCGGCAGTTGAACGCTCTGGCCAACAATGGCAAGGACCTCGCCCGGTTGCTGGCCGATCTTCTGAACCATTTCCGCAATCTCCTCATCTTCCAGGTTTCCCGCGGTGACGCGGCGCTGCTGGAAATTTCCGAAGCCGAAGCCGCGGCGCTCGCCGAGCAGTCCAAAATGGCCGGCGCCGACGGCCTGACCCGCATCCTGGAAGTCTTCGCCGATGCGGAAATGCGTTTGCGGGATGCCGCCTCGAAAAAGATTTTGGTGGAAGTGGCGCTGCTCAAGGCCATCGAAGCGCGCACGGCCATAAGCCTGGACGCGGTGCTGCAACAATTGCGCGCATTGCGCGACGAAAAGGGCGGCGAGGTCGTTTTGATTCCCTCGCCGGTGCCCGTCCCTGCCGCCGGCCCGAAGCCGTTTCGGGCCGAGAGTGCCACGTTGACCGTTCATTCCAGCGCAATTTCTGAAACGTCCCGGAGCGCCGAAGGCGAAGGTGGAACTACTCTCGCGACCGCGTCGTCGGGCGAAATTCACGAGCAACCCGAAACATCCCCGGTGCCGCAGGGGCTCGAAAAACTGTGGGCAGGGCTTCTCGAAGCTGTGGGCCGGGTGAGCCAGTTCACACGCAGTTACTTGCTCGAAGCGCACCCGGTGTCCTTCGCCAAGAACGTGTTCATGATTGGGTTCGATCCCGAATTCGAGGATCATATCGGTTTGGTGGACAACGCGCGCAACCATGCGTTGCTGCAAACCAAATTGTCCGAACTGGGACACGCCAATGCTCAAATCAAATTCGTCAAAGCCGAATCACCTGTGGGTCGCGTGCAGGTTGTACCCACCGCCGCGCCAGCCCCGCCGGAAGCAAAAGCGCCCGGGCCCGTAAAATCAGCAGCGCCGCCGGCCGTCGCCGCAAAAGAAAAACTGGCTCCAGTGCCTTTCAGCAAAGAGGATTTCAAAAACGATCCTTTGATCCAGAAAGCCTTGGAGATTTTCAAGGGCCAAATCGTCGAAGTCCGCGCTTGATTCCCGTCCCTAACGCCAACCCATATCTCTCATGTCGAGCATAGGAAAACTCATGAAACAGGCTGCGCGAATGCAGCAGCAGGTCGAGCAAATCCAGAACGATCTGGCCAAGCGAACGGTCGAAGCGACCAGCGGCGGCGGCGCCGTGAAGGTCGTCGCCCGGTGCGACGGCACGCTGGCCTCGATCAAAATCGATCCCCAGGCCGTCAACCCCGCGGACGCGCAGTTGCTCGAGGACATGGTGCTAAGTGCGGCCAACCAGGCCCTCGGCCAAGCCAAGGAAATCTCGAACGCCGAAATGGGCAAGGTGACCGCCGGCTTCAGCTTGCCGGGATTGACGTGATGCGCTCGCTCTCGACTGTAGACTCCTGACTCGATTTCTGGCCGCCTCATCCTTAGGCGCGCCTTAACTATGACCGTTTTGCCGGACGCTATTAATTCCCTGATTGCAGGGTTGCGCAAACTCCCCGGCATCGGGCCGCGTTCCGCCGAGCGCATCGCCTTGCATCTCGTGCAAACCGAGTCGGGCGCGGTGAAACAACTGGCCGAAGCCATTCTTCTGGCGCGCGAACGTGTGCGGTTTTGCGCCGTGTGCGGAGCGCTCACGGAGAATTCCCCTTGCGCGATCTGTTCGAATGGCCAGCGCGATGCCTCGCTGGTCTGCGTCGTCGAGAGGCCCGTGGATATCATCAGCATCGAGAAGTCCGCTACCTTTCGCGGCAAGTATCATGTTTTGGGCGGCAGGATTTCTCCGCTCAATGGCGTCGAACCCGAGGATTTGCGCATTGCCGACTTGGAACGGCGCCTTGAGAGCGAACCGATTCGCGAAATCGTCCTCGCGCTGGGCACGGATGTCGAAGGCGATGCCACGAGTTTTTATCTGGCCAAACGGCTGGGCCGGCCCGAACTGAAAGTCACGCGCATCGCCCACGGTCTGCCCGCCGGCACCGGCCTGGAATTCGCCGATGAACTCACACTAGGCCGAGCCCTCGAGGGACGCAGGGAAATGCTTTGACCGGCTGAACGACCATGTCTCCACCGAAAAAACCAAAAGTAGTCGTGTTCGATTTGGGTAAAGTCCTGGTAGATTTCGATTATGGGATTGCCGCGCGCACTCTAGCTTTGCGCGGGAAGATTTCCGCCGCGCAAATCATGCACTTCCTCGATCAGACTCCCCTGCTCTTCCGTTATGAAACGGGCCTGTTGAACAACGAACAATTTTACGCCGAGTTTTGCGCCGCCACGGGCTATGACGGCAGCCTCGAGGAATTCAGCGACACTTTCGGCGATATATTTGCCCCGATTCCGCCGATGATCGAGCTCCACGCGGCGCTGCGGCAACGAGGGTTGCCAACCTATATTTTCTCGAATACGAATGCCTTGGCGGTCCGCCATATCCGCCGCAACTACCCTTTCTTTGGAAACTTCGACGGCCGCATCCTCTCGTATGAGCAGAAGGCAATGAAGCCCGACGCCAGGATTTACGAAGCAGTGGAACGCCAATCGGGCAGTCGCCAGGCAGAAATTTTGTACATCGATGACCGACCGGAAAACATCGAGGCCGGAAAGGCGCGCGGCTGGCAGGTCGTGCTGCATGAGAACTCTGACAAGACGCGACGGGCAATCGAGGATCTGGGTCTTCTGGGAAACGGCCGATGAGCGAACCTTTTTCAGTCCACTTCGCTCTCACCGCTGCCGAACAGCAGGTCCATGGGAGGGTTGGGGTCACCGATCGAAAAGAGCCGGTCGGCAATGTCATTCAGCGCCAGGCGCGTTGCGGCGAAACGTTCGGAAAGAGTGCCCAGGATATCGGCCATCTCGTAGTGATGCGCCAGCCGGTGATCGCTGGCCATCCGATATTGCGTGCGGCCCAGTCCTTCGTAATACTTCAAGCTCGGAAATCCCCGCGCTTCGGCCCGGAAACGAATCCGGCTCGGAAAAACGCCGGAGAGAAAAAGCGAGTGGTTGCCGATATGCACCCAGAGGTGAAAACGGGTTCTATCATCGGCCGAGTTGAGCGCCGACAACATTTCGAAGAAGTAATCCAGCGGATTGTTTTGGCCGGGGAGCACGCACCGCGAGCGTTCGGCGGACGCGAATTGGGCCAGCACTTCCGCCACGTAATCGGCTACTGCCCGGTCGCGGATGTCCGAGCGGAGAAACACCTGGCGGACGAGAATGTAAAAGTAAAATCGGCTCGTAACCCGAAGGCAGCCCCGTCGTTCGAGCAGAGCATGGAGCAGCGCTTCGTCATCCAGAATCAAGTCCCGTGATTCTTCGTCGGCCAGCAATCGGATCAGACATTCCGCCGTCCCAATTTTGCGGCCCAGCACCGACAAAATAAAATCGATGTCTTCCGCCGCAAACTGAACCCGGCAGTTGGCTTGAATCATTTTCATCGTCTCTTCCGCATTGTCGCTCGACGAATCACCTGACTGTGCCGCTTCCACGACACGCTGCCCCAATTCGATTCTCTTATATATCTTAATAGCATAAGAGATGCCACGCAACGTGTTTCTTGCCGGACAATGCGTCCGTCCGCAATCTTAAATCCGGCCGATGGCTGCAGAACTTGCAGAGCAAACGTCGCAGCCTCTGGGGAATTTCAACCATGGTCCCCAATTCGAGATTTGCCAGGGCCGGGACAGTCCGCGCTCACCCGCGGTTTCGTGGCCAAATGCGACCACACAGTTCTTACTTCGACACCGCTGGTCCGCTGGCGACCCTGCCGCCGCGTCGATATTTTGTCTTGCGCCATTCCGAGCTTCTCGGGGAACGTTCGGATGCTGTCGCCTATGTATCGCAACAACAAAGTGGTCGTCGTAATGCCCGCCTACAACGCGGCCAAAACTTTGCGCCAAACCTATCTTGAAGTAAGAGACCAGCAGGTGGTGGATTCCATCATTCTGGTCGATGATGGCAGCCGGGACGAAACCGTCGCCATCGCCCGCAGCCTCGAGGGGGTGCAAGTCCACGTCCATCAGGTGAACAAAGGCTACGGCGGGAACCAAAAAACTTGCTATCGCCTGGCGCTGGAAGCGGGGGCGGACGTCGTCATCATGCTGCATCCCGATTATCAGTACACTCCCAAATTGATCCCCGCCATGGCGTCGATCATCGGCAACGGACTGCACCCTTGCGTGCTGGGCAGCCGTATTCTCGGCGGCTATGCTTTGAAGGGCGGCATGCCCTTTTGGAAGTATATTGCGAACCGCTTTCTTACCTTCGCGGAAAATATTCTGCTGGGCGCCAAATTGTCTGAGTATCACACGGGATACCGCGCCTTCTCGCGGGAAGTCCTCGAAAAGCTGGATTTGGCCGGCAACTCGGATGACTTTGTCTTCGACAATCAAATGTTGGCGCAAATCCTCTGGCAGGGGTTCACGATTGCCGAGGTGAGTTGCCCGACCAAATACTTCCCCGAAGCCTCCTCCATCAATTTGCGCCGCAGCATCCGATATGGCTTTGGCTGCCTGGGCACGGCGTTGCGCTTCCGGTTGGCCCGAATGGGATGGGGATCCGCGCGTTTTTCCTTGCCAGGCAGGGCATCCCAATCGACATGAACCTCGCGGCGCGCTTGAAACCACGCGGCCTCTCTCGCTCGCGCCTGCCCCGTACTCGACCCGTCCCACGGTCGGTATTCTCCCCCTCTTGCCGGGAATGGCCGACCCGTGGATAATCCTGCTACTGCAATAAATGCGGACGTGCCAATGACCAATTCGTGCCCGACTCCAGCCGAGCCCACCTCGCCGGCCACGGCAGCCCAGCCACGTATACCGGCGCCATCGTTTCCGCGCCAGCTGGGCCAGGCCCTTGCCATTGCCTCCCTCGCGATGGCCAGTTATCTCGTCATCACCCATTTCTTTTTGCAATCCGTGCAAGTGGTCGGCATGAGCATGTCGCCCACCCTCGCGAACTCTCAGCACTATCTGCTCAACCGCTGGCTTTATTATTTTCGCGATCCACGGCGCAAGGAGATTGTCGTCCTGCGCGATCCCGCCGACCACGAATTTGCCGTCAAGCGAATCATCGCCGCCGAGGGTGACACCGTCTATCTCAACGATGGAAATGTGTACATCAACGGACGCAAACTGAACGAACCCTATCTCCAGCCAGGCATTCCCACCTATCCGTTCGAGCGGCTCAAGGACCAATTCTTCGAGTGCGGCAAGGACCAGTATTTCGTCCTCGGGGACAACCGCATGAACTCGGCGGACAGCCGCACTTACGGGCTCGTCCCACGCCGGAATATATTGGGCGTCATCATTCGCTGACCGGTTTGGGCGCGGTTGATTGACACGAAGTTTTCCGCATTTAGCGATTGCCAAGCATCGTTGGTTGGCTAAACTCCCCGCAATCAGTCTGGACCGGGCGCTGGCGGCGCAGATCGAGAAAATGGACCCGTAACAACCGGCAGGAGCACAAGGCAACGTATGCGCATATGTCTTCAGCAAAAAGAAACGGGCCTTTACTTCAAGGACATCGAGGCCTGGGTGCGCGACAGCGCGGAGGCGATGGATTTTCTCAGTTCCACGGCGGCCATTGATTTTTGCGTCGCCAACAAACTCAACGGGGTCCAACTGGTTCTCAAATTCGATGAGGAAAAACACGACATCGTGCTTCCGGTTTTGACCCCCTCGGCCTATCGCGGTATTCATCGCGGCGAATCCTGATTGCGGTCTGCCACTGCGCTGCCGCCTGAAGGCGGCGTTCCGGGGGCAGTGCGCGGAACCGCGCCCGAAATTGCCCCTGGCGCCAGCCTGAGCTTGCGCCAAGGACGCGGGCCATTATCCTCTCGACCATGATGAGCGAATCCATGGACGGCCCCCCGAACCGCATCGGCGAATTGGGACGCCGCATCCTCGGCGGCGGTGAAATTTCGCGCGACGAAGCCCGGTGGTTGTTCTCCCTCGAAAGTGGCGCGGACATTTTTGATTTGTTGTCGTGGGCCAATCGCCTGCGCGAACATTTCAAGGGCAACAAAGTCCATTTGTGCTCCATCGTGAACGTCAAGGCCGGCGGTTGCTCGGAGAACTGCCGCTTTTGCTCGCAATCCGCCGCCTACCAAACCAGCTCGCCGCGTTACGGGCTCATCGAAGAGGAGCCGGTCCTGGCGGCAGCGGCCGAGGCCAAGGCCAATGGCGTGACTGCCCTTGGTTTGGTGGCTGCTTGGCGCGGCCTCGAAGAAGGTCCGGCGCTCGATGAAATCTGCGGCCGCCTCGAAGCACTCAAACAAAGTGGCCAGGCGCGGCCGGACGCTTCGCTGGGCATCATCACGAGCCAAAGAGTGGCGGACCGTCTCAAGGAGTCCGGCCTCGAATGTTACAACCACAATCTGGAAAGTTCCTCGCGCTACTTCCCGGAGGTCTGTACCACGCACACCTACGCCGAACGCGTCCAAACGATCCGGCACCTGAAAGAAGCGGGAATCAAGATTTGCTCGGGCGGCATTCTGGGCATGGGTGAGACCCGCGAAGATCGCCTCGAACTTGCCTTCGCTCTCAAAGAGCTTGGAGTCCACATCGTGCCCATCAACATCCTTAATCCCATCGAAGGCACGCCGTTTGCCGAGCGGGAGCCGCTGGCGCCGCTGGAAATTCTCAAATCGATTGCCTGTTTCCGGTTCATTTTGCCAAGGCAGGAGATCATGATCGCGGGTGGCCGCACCGTGAACCTGCGCGACGCGCAGAGCATGATTTTCATGGCCGGCGCCAGCGCGTTGATGGTCGGCAATTACCTCACTACGCTCAACCAAAGCGTCGAAAAAGACCTGCAAATGCTCAAGGATCTCGGCCTGAGTCCGGACTGGGACAAGCATGGTTTCAGCGATCAACCGGGGGCCGAGGCGCATGAGGAAACGGCCTTGCTGTCCCCTGCCCTCTGACCTGGACGCCATCCCCCTCGCCCGCAACACCTTTCGCACCCGGCCATGGCGGATCCACTGGTTCCAACACCTACGACCAGTGCCGCGCAAGCCTTGCGCCGGTTGGGCAAGAACATCAACGGTTATTTCGGCGAAACGATCGACATCGGAGCAGTCCTGAAGGATTGCGTTTCGGCCGCCAAAGCCCACGGTTGGATAATCGAAGAACTGCCGGTTCCAGGCAAGACCGAATTGCTTGCGTTCGAACGTTCGTCGTCTCCGATAGTGAACGTTTCCAGCCACGCACCGTCCCTCGGCCATCGTCCAGGCGCGCTCTATCTTTCGACCGGCATCCATGGCGACGAACCGGCCGGGCCGCTCGCCGTTCGCCAGCTTTTGCAGGAAAACAATTGGCCGGCCGACCTCGACCTTTGGTTGTGCCCGTGCCTTAATCCGGCGGGTTTCGTGTTGAACCGGCGCGAGAATGCCGAGGGCGCCGACCTCAACCGCCAGTACTTGCTGCCCAAGACCGAGGAAACGATGGCCCATATCGCGTGGCTCGAACAGCAGCCGAGCTTCGACCTGTGCCTGTGTTTGCACGAGGATTGGGAAGCGCATGGTTTTTATCTTTACGAGTTGAACCCGGACGGACTCCCCTCGCTGGCCGAAAAAATCGTCGACCGGGTAGGCGGGGTTTGTCCGATTGATCGCTCCGAACTCATCGAAGGCCGCCCCGCTCGCGACGGCATCATCCGGCCCAGCGTGGATCCCAACGCGCGGCCACAATGGCCGGAGGCGTTCTATCTGCTCACGCATAAAACGCGGCTTTCCTACACACTCGAAGCGCCATCCGACTTTCCGCTGGCGACGCGCGTAGCCGCGCTGGTCACTGCCGTGAACGCGGCACTCGCGGCGGGGTGATGGGGAAAGGCGGTGCAGCCTTCTTTTTTCGGCTCAGCGCGCGTCCGTCTGCGCTGCGCCTTCCAGGACTGGCTTAAGTCAACCAACGTTTTGCTGTTCGACAGTTGTTCGGCCAGGGGAAAGACGATGGGTTCCTCTTCGTGAAAATGAGTCATTGCCAAACAGCGCAAGCGCGTTCCGCGCGTGGAAGAATGTAATATCTTCGAACGAGCTTGCCGGGAGGGTGAGGTAGGAGAAATTAGAGTCTCGTTACCTCGACTGCTACAATCAAAAGAACGAGTTCGCCGGTTCATTGCGCAAATGCAAAGGTCGAGCCAATTGGCCTAAGTGTTACCAGTATATGCTTCCATGCCGGCGCATGTGCAAACGAGATGGCGATCGCCGAGGACGTTGTCGATGCGGCCCACGGCGGCCCAGAATTTGTAGTCGCGCAGCCAGGGAGCGGGGAAGCACGCCTGCTCGCGCGAATAAGGACGTTCCCAGGGCTCGGCCACCAGCATGTCGGCGGTGTGCGGCGCGTTTTTCAAAAGATTTCCCCGCGCATCCGCCGGGCCGGATTCGATGGCTTGAATCTCCGCATGAATAGCCAACATGGCATCGCAGAAGCGATCCAGTTCGGCCTTCGACTCGCTCTCGGTCGGCTCGACCATCATCGTGCCGGGCACGGGCCAGGAAATCGTCGGCGCGTGAAAGCCGTAATCCATCAGCCGCTTGGCGACATCCTCGACCGTCACGCTCTTGAATTGGCGCAAATCGAGAATGCACTCGTGGGCCACAAGATTGCCGTGGCCGCGGTAAAGCACGGGAAAAGATCCCTGCAGCCGGCGCGCGATGTAATTCGCGTTGAGAATGGCGTACTGGGCCGATTCGACCAGGCCCGTTCCGCCCATGGCGGCGATATAAACCCAGGAAATCGGGAGGATGCCGGCGCTGCCCCAGGGCGCGGCGGAGACGGCGCCGACCGGGTTCTCGCCGCCCAGGTTGACCACCGCGTGGCCGGGCAGAAAATCCACGAGATGCTCTGCCACACCAATCGGCCCCATGCCCGGGCCGCCGCCGCCGTGCGGGATGCAAAAAGTCTTGTGCAGGTTGGCATGGCAAACGTCCGCGCCGATATCGCCGGGACGGCAGAGGCCGACTTGCGCGTTGAGATTCGCGCCGTCCATATAGACCTGTCCTCCATTGGCATGGATGCATTCGCAAATCTCCCGAATGCTCTCTTCGAAAACGCCGTGCGTCGAAGGATAGGTGACCATCAGCGCGGCCAGGTCCTGCCGATGGGCCTCGGCCTTGGCGCGAAGATCGGCGACATCGATGTTGCCCTCCTCGTCGCATGCCACAGCCACGACTTTCAGCCCGGCCATGATGGCGCTGGCGGGGTTCGTGCCGTGGGCCGAAGCCGGGATGAGGCAAACGTCGCGATGCCCCTCGCCGCGGCTGGTGTGATAGGCTCGGATGACGAGCAGGCCGGCGTACTCGCCCTGCGACCCCGCATTGGGCTGAAGCGAGATTCCCGCAAGCCCCATGATTTCCGCCAGCCACTCCTCGAGTTGTTGAAAAATAATCTGGTATCCCCGCGTCTGGCGCAGCGGCGCGAAAGGATGGATGCGGCCGAACTCAGGCCACGTGACCGGCAGCATTTCCACCGCGGCGTTCAGTTTCATCGTGCACGAGCCGAGTGGAATCATCGAGGTCGTCAGCGAGAGATCGCGCGTTTCGAGCCGCTTCAGATAGCGGAGCATTTCCGTTTCGGAATGGTAACGATGAAAAACCTCGTGGGCCAGGAAAGGCGTCGCGCGAGCCAATGGCGCCGCGTAGTTTGCGTCCGCTTCGGCAACCAGGTCCGCGGCGTCGAACTCCGCTGCGCGGCTGCCGCCGAAAACGCGGAAAATATCCGCGACGTCCTGTTCGGTCGTGGTTTCGTCGAGCGAAAGGCCAACGGTTTGCTCGTCGATGGCGCGGAAATTCATGCGCCGTGATTCCGCCAGTTTCATGATTTCGGCGGAGGATTTCGCGCCCAGGTTCACGCGAATCGTATCGAAAAAAGGAAGGCGTTGCGCCGCTTCGGTATTTGGGTTGTGATCGGAATTGGAGGCCGGTAAAAGCGGCGCCTGCCCCACTCTGTAGCCGAGCCGTTCTAGCCCCCTGGCCAGGATGGAGGCGAGCAGATGGATGCGTTGCGCGATTTTCTTCAAGCCCTCCGGGCCGTGATAACAGGCGTACATCGCCGCCATGTTCGCCAGCAGCGCCTGGGCCGTGCAAATGTTGCTCGTGGCTCGCTCGCGGCGAATGTGCTGCTCGCGCG
>Ga0073928_10007043_pt1 | contig 14800 bp, 11 predicted proteins | sample PaiPotPPA55metaG_FD_76969 | JGI IMG/M metagenome (GOLD analysis project Ga0073928, IMG submission 76969) | Iron sulfur acid spring bacterial and archeal communities from Banff, Canada, to study Microbial Dark Matter (Phase II) - Paint Pots PPA... ... | reverse complement strand
TTGCCGCACTTATCAGACTCAAGGTGTTTCACTGCCTTAGCCCTAAGCCCCTACGTCCTTATTTCCTGATCCCGAGTCCCTGCCTTTTCGCCGCCAACATCTCCCGATTAAACGTCTCCGTCACATCCACCATCCGCTGCGCTTCAAACCCTCTCCGCTTGGCCACAATCCGGTAGTCAAACCCAATCGAAGCCGTCCCGCCGCCCGACTCGCGCACCTCAAAACTGGTCGCCGTCTTGTTGGTCACATACAGCCCCTTGCTCTCCCCATTCGGCGTCAGAAACACCTTGTAGCTGGCATCCCCGCTCACCGTCTCGGCAAACGCCGCATCGATCGTCACCACCACCGCGCCGCCACTCAGCGAACCAGACCCAAAATCCTCCATCCAGTTCTCCGGCGACTGCACTGAATACGTCTCGACCGTCCGCGTCCCGCCGCCCGCGCTCACCAGCATCTTCACCTGCCCGGTGCAGCTCAGGTTTCCGCCTTCCCCTACGCCGCAGGTTCCTTGGGGACTTCCCAGCATCGCCACCTTGAACAACCCCGTCCCACCGGTGCTGGCGTTGAATCCATACACCGCCGGCCAGATCGCGCTGTTGTTGTTGAACGCGCCACCGTACCCGTTGTCCGTCGTTCCAAACACTCCCGACGGCACCGTGTTCGTTCCGTTGACCGCATCGCCCCAAACGCCAGCCGAAATGTTCCCCTGGTTCTTGTAAACCGTGTACATCCCGCTCACTGAACTGTTCCGCCCAAACACAGAAGCAAGACCCGGTGTCGCTTCATCCTGCACACCCAATACAGCTGTCCCCTGCAGCACATGTCCCTGCACGCCCACCGGGAAGTTCCCGTTGCTGTCCGCATTCGCGACCGCGTTCCCATAGACGCCGATCCCGTCCAGACCCGTCGCGTACCCATTGATGCCCCAGCCATTGGTAGACGTCGCATATCCCTGCACCGCGATCCCGCTGCTGGTATTGCCCTGAATCGCATACATCGTGCTCGCCGAATTGCCCGTAATCGGCCCGTTGAACGTGCTGCCGCTGGTCGACGAGAAGTAGTTCCCCGTCGCCAGTTGCGCATACTTCCCATTCAACGTCGTCTCCAGCGCAGCAGTATTCAACCCCAGCGCCACCGACCCGCTCGTCCCCGATCCCGTCAGCGGACTCGTCGTCGTAATCCCGGTAATCGAACCCACGCCCGTCCCGGGAAACTTCTGCCCTGCCGCAAATGTGATCTGCCCATTGGGTGCAAACGACAGCCCCGTCGCCACCGGAATCACCCCGCCCGATCCAAACAGCAGCTCCAGCTTCCCCGAAGGCGCCGTCGTGTTGTTCCCCACCGTCACCGCCTGCAGCGAAAAATTCTGCGCAATGGCCGCATGCGTGGTGCTCGAAAAGCTGCTCGCCCCCCACTCCACCACCGGCGAATTGGTCCCCGCCGTCGCCGTCGCGAGCGTTTGCACCGGCAGATTCACCGCCCCGCGCAGCGTGCTCAATCCATTCACATCCAACGTCGTCGCTGGAGCCGTCGTCCCAATCCCGATCTTCGCCCCCGACTCGCTCACCACCGAACTCCCCAGCGTCGTCGAATTCGTCCACACCGCCAGCGCATTCGTCACTCCCGTCCCGGCAATCAGCGGACCCGTCAGCCCCGCTCCCACCGGTCCCGCCGGCAGCACTGTGCTCGCCGCCTGCATCTGCTCCCGCGTCACATACTCCGCCGCCGACCGGCCGCCCAGCGTATCCGCATCCGCAGCCTTGAACGCATAAGGCACCGCAGTAATCAAGTTCCTTGCTCCAACACCCTCACCACCCACTGGCCGCGCCTCAATCCACCGCGCCTCCCCAGTAGGGAACAACCCTTCCGGCAGCCCCGCGCCCGTGGTCGCTCCCAGCAGCACCGAATAGTGCCCATCCAGCCCCACCGCCACCCGCTGCATCTCGCTCCACAACGCCTGCCCGCCCGCCTGGTTCTCATAAATCCCCAGCCGCACCTCCACCACTTTGCCGGCGAAGCCGGGCATCACGCCGCTCCACCGCACCACACTATGCGCCGCCGCCGAACTCCCCGCAGGCACCGCCTCCGGTCCCGCCACCAGCCCCGCCGTCTGCGCCCATCCCGGCACCGCAACCATCAGCGCAGCCCCCAACACCGCCGCACTCAACAAGTTCACAAAGCTCTTACGCTGGGAAACACGCACACGTGTCCCGAAAACATTCATTCGCTGCATGGCAGGTTATCTCCTAGAAGTTGTCGAATCTTGAGAATGTCGAATCGAGCATCTCGCAGGCATGACGGGGAATCACACGCGCAACTGCACATCGAAAGCGTTCCTTCGATGGTGTCCCACCACTCTATTCCGTTTCAGAGAAGAAGTAGAAGATCCGCGCAATAACCCCAGCCACCCCACGTTGAGGTGTTGTCCTCTGTTCTTTTAGTTTGTCATTCCGGTCTCTTTTGGTTTGTCATCCTGGATCCTTTGGGTTGTCATCCTGAGCGCAGCGAAGGATCCGTCCCCCGCCACCTCCACAGCACCCAGCCCCGACCACCGGGAGGGCTCCTTCAGCCTTTGCGGCGCAGCCGCCTCTGCCTGGATGGCAAATCCCCCGCACGGCAGGTGCCCTGGAGGGCAAATCCCTGGGTGCCCCATATCTACCGGCGCACTTTGCCGGGAGATGTCGGATCCCTCAATCCCCCGCCAGCTCCGCCGCCAGCCGCCTTCGATTCATTCTCCAGCTCGTCAGCCAGTACAACACCGGCCCCACCGCCGCCACCGCCACCGCAAACCCCAGCGCCGAAAACCGCCCCAGCATCTCATCCCGCGAAGCCCACAACGCATACCCAATCAGAAACGTCGGACCCACCCCCAGCGCGCACGCCACTGCCAGGTTCCCCGCCTTGAACGGCCTCTCCAGCCCCGGCTCCCGCAGCCTTAACACCACCAGCGCCACAAACTCCAGAATCAAACTCGCCCCATACAAACTCAGATCAATCGAAATCAGCCGCTCAAACTTCAAATTCAGCGCCAGCGCCCACGCCAGCCCGCACAGCACCACCGACACATACGGCACCCCGCGCCCATTCCGCAGCGTCACAAACCGCGGCAGCATCCGGTCTTCCGCCATCGCCACCGGCAGCCGCGTGTAGCTCATCATCAGCACGTTGAACATCCCAAATCCGTTGATCGCCCCGCCCGCCACCACCGCCGTGGCCAACGCCGGACCACCCATCATGCGCGCCGCATCCGCCCAGCTCCCCGTCGAAAAGTTCGCCACCGAAATCCCCATCAGCGCCACCGCTGCCAGCGGCAAAATATACGTGACCGCCACCAGCGCCGCCGCCGAGACCATGGCCAGCGGATAGTTCCTCTGCGGATTCTCCACCTCCTGCGCCACCGTCGAAGCGTTGTCCCACCCCATGTAGTTCCACATCGCCACCAGCACCGCCGTCGAAAGCGAAGCCTGCGCCCCTGAACCAGCAGCATGCCACTGAATCCCCGCCAGCGCTCCATGCACCGTCAGCCCATGCCAGAACCCAATCCCCACAAACACCGCAAACGGCGCCAGCAGCAGCACAAACAGCCCCACCGTCCCCTCGCCCACCGCCGGAGCCCCGCGCAGATTCCACGCGCAGCACACCACCACCACCAGCAGCGACCACAAATACGCCCGCGGCCCCGCCGTCAGGTCAGGATTGAACCGGCTCAGGTAGCTCACAAAAATGGTGGGATAGATGGCCATGTCAAACACGCTCGCCGCCAGCGAAAGCCATCCCTCCTGGTATCCCCAGAACGGCCCCAGCGCCCGCCGCACCCACACATAAAACCCACCCTCCGCCGGAATCGAGCTGGCCAGCTCCCCAATCATCAACGTGGTCGGCAGACTCCACAAAAACGGCAGCAGCACCAGGATCAAAATCGCCTTGGCAAACCCCGCTCCACCCAGAATGTCCTCAATCCCATACGGCCCCCCCGACACCATGAAGTAGGTGGCCGCAATCAACGGAACAATGCGAAGCTTCCTCCGCCCAGGTTTTGCAAAAAAGCGCACGATTCCGAGACTAACAACAATCTCTCCCCACCCCAAGAAAAAAAGGGGACTAGCCGTCCAGGCATCCGCTCCCTCCGGTCGCCAACCCTCTCCAAACTCCACCTTGATTTGTCATCCTGAACCTTCCCGCTTGTCATCCCAACACTCTCGTTTGTCATCCTGAGCGCAGCGGAGGATCTGCTGTTAGTTTCAAGTTTGTCATCCTGAGCCCCCCTGCTTGTCATCCTGAGCACCGCGAAGGATCTGCCTCTGTCTTTGCCTTTCTTTCTGTCATCCTTCGCGCAGCGGAGGATCTGCTTTTCGTTTCAAGTTTGTCATCCTGAGCGCAGCGAAGGATCCGGGCATTTACCCTTGCTTTTCTTTCTGTCATTCCCTCAGGGGAATCTGCTTCTCGAATCGATCGCCAAAGCTCGCGAAGATCTTCGAACCGCTCAAGTCAGCGCCAAAGGCGCGTCGCCATCCCAGCCCAGGGCGAAGCCCTGGGGCAGCACGTCCACCACCAGCAAGGGCTGAAAGCCCGACCCATCTACCCTCCCTCAAACCGAACACCGGTCCTCAGGAGAATCCGCTTCTCCCCGTATCCGTTCATCCTGAGCCAGCGCAGCGAGTCGAAGGACCTGCTTCTGCCTTTGCTGCTGCTTTTCTGTCTGTCATCCTTCGCGCAGCGGAGGATCTGCTTTTAGTTTCAAGTTTGTCATCCTGAGCGCAGCGAAGGATCCGGGCATCTACCCTTGCTTTTCTTTCTGTCATTCCCCTCAGGGAATCTGCTTTTCGAATCGATCGCCAAAGCTCGCGAAGATCTTCGAACCACCCAAGTCAGCGCCAAAGGCGCGCCGCCATCCCAGCCCAGGGCGAAGCCCTGGGGACAGCACGCACCCACCGGCAAGGGCTGAAAGCCCGACCCATCTACCCTCACTCAAACCGAACACCGGTCCTCAGGAGAATCCGCTTCTCCCCGCATCCGTTCATCCTGAGCCAGCGCAGCCGGGCCCCCAGCGGACGAACAACAATTCAAATTGAGCCGGTGGCCCACCCATCGTCCACTACAAAAGTGGGTGCCCCACCCTTGACGCAGCATCACCGCGTCAAGGGTGGGATACCACAACACTCCACGAGCAAATCTTTGAAAATCCTGAAACAATGAAGCAACGAATCCAGGACGAGCGCACCCATGAAAAACGCAGCGGAATAGAAACCCACCCACATCATCAAAGGAAACATCTTCGACGCCCTGGGCTTCTCCGCCTCAGAAGCCACCGCCCTCAAGATCAAGGCCGAGATCCTCTCCGCCATTCTCGAACACATCCGCACCGCAGGCTATACCCAGGCCCAGCTCGTGATTCTGCTCGACGAACACCAACCCTCCGTCAGCAATCTGCTCCAGGGCCACATCGCCCAGGTCAGCATCGAAAAGCTCCTCCGCTACGCCGACCGCCTCGGCCTCCCCTATGCAAATCCTGCTCTAACGAAGGAGAATCTCAGGTCCTCATCCGGGAAAGCGCTTCAACTTCCTGGCTCACGCCGCAAGGCCTGCTCATCTCCAGCTTGGCCAGCAGATCCCGGGGATGCACCGGCTTCAACAGCACCTCGAACTCATAGCCTTGTCTCCCCGCCGCTTCCAGCATGTCTGCGGTCGCCTCCTGACCAGAGAACAGAATCACCTTGCAGGCCGGAAAGTCCTTCCGAACCTGCACCGCCATCTCCACTCCGCTCAGATGGGGCATCACCACATCGCTGATAATGCAGTCCGGACATCCCATGGCGCACGCCAATAGCACGCTCTCTGCGTCGTAAAACGGACGCGCCTCATAGCCATTCACATTCAGAATAGCGGTCAGCGTATCCGCAATGATTTGTTCATCATCCACGACAAAAACTCTCTTCTTCATGAGTGGTTCCTCTTCTCTACTTGCGCATTCTTCACGGGCGCTGGATTGCTGCTTTCCGACAGCTTGACCAAAGGGAGCGGAAGCACATCCACATCGTCACCAGGGGACACCTGCTGAAGCAGACCAACCTTTCGCAACACTTCTTCCATCGGAACCACTTCGAACCGTGTGATCTTTCGCATAACGCCACCCAACACCAGCCTAGGTCGTTCTTGGAATACGGGGACTTTTTCTTAACCGACCTTGAATGAACGCTTTTGATCAGCGACAGCGTCCACTTACTGACGCTTTTGTTCAGCGAAAGCGTTTCTTCATCGCGACTTCCCTCAAGCATTTTTACTTTAACGATACTTTAGTGTTGCGATAGTCATTTTATTCGTGATTTAATTTTCTTATACACTTTGTTTAGCGGATCGTCACGCCTTGTGGAGGTCACCTTGGAAGCGAATAATCGAAACTTCAAAACCACCGAGCAGGCCAATGTTCCCACCGGACGAAACGGAAAACACAAGTCCATCACCACCCGCATCCTGGCGGATTTGGATGGCCTGGAAAAGGGCAATGCCCTGAAGATTCCCCTGGCGGAATTGCCCGACACCAAGGTCAACATCCGCTCGGCACTCAATCGCGCCAGCCACAAACTCGGCAAATCCGTCGGCACCGCAACCGATAACGACTACCTCTACGTCTGGAACCTGTAAACACCGGAAAGGCCTCTCCCCGGCCTCCACCCTCTCTTTCCCTACTCCATAGTCCCTGCCTTCCGGCCGTCGCAAACGCATCCAGCCCGCGTCCCTTCCCCTTCACCACGATCAGTGGTTGGTCGCGATTCCGCGCTCCCCAGATAGCCCGAGACCTTGGACGAGCCAATGCACTGGCGCTAAATGTACCTGTGAGAAAATCAAAAAATGTCAGAACCCAGAGTCAAGACATCGGGCAGAACGGAAGTCTCTGAGCAAGCGACTCCGACTCAAAAACCTCGTTCCTCACGGCAAATGGAAAAAATCCACGCTCTGACGTCTTTGCGATTCTTTGCAGCTCTGTTAGTTGTTTTCTATCACACGATCTGGCTCGTTATCCCTTCGATGACTCACCACAGTCTTGCAGGACGCTTCTTCTCAATGGGATTTGTTTCCGTGAGCTTTTTCTTTTTACTCTCCGGCTATATCCTAGCTATGGTGTATCTACGCACCGAACAGCCCCTCAATAAGTCCTCCTTTTACCTCGCCCGCTTTGCCCGAATTTATCCTCTCTTTCTTATAACACTCATCCTTGACACTCCTAATCTATTCCTAGATCGCATTGCACACTACGGGCTAACCATCGCCGCTTTGAAGACGGCGGCAACATTTGCCGCCAACCTTGTCATGCTGCAAGCATGGGTGCTGCAACTACGAGGTATTGATAACCCCAATTGGTCTTTATCTGTAGAAACTCTGTTCTATCTTATTTTTCCCTTGATTGGAGCCTGGTTCTGGAAATTGAAAGGCTCGCGGCTTTGGTTGAGTGCTTTCTTACTGTGGATTTTGGGTCAATTGTTGGTTCTCCTTGTCTCCCCATTCACCAAGGGCGATTCCGCCAGTTTTTATCCTCCACTTCATGTTTCAACATTCTTGCTTGGCATACTTATAGCAAAGCTCCAGACACAGAAGTTGACGTCTACTCCCCACGTCACCACGACGATGAGAACGTCGATGTTCCTTTTCGTATCCTCCATGACTACGATGGGAGTTGTCGCCTACTGGTTCCAGGTCATCCCTCCGGCGAATCTTTCCGATGGACTTCTTGCTCCATTGTTCGCGTGCTTCATATGGGTCTTCGCAGATAATCGTTTCTTTCTCTCCAAGCTGCTGAGCGCAAAATGGCTGGTGACCCTTGGGGAGGCCAGTTTTGGCCTCTATCTGATTCATCTTCCCGTCGCTCACCTATTCGATCGACTCCATATTTCAGACGTACCTGCCCTATATCCCGTCTACCTCGTGACTTGCATCGGACTGAGCGTCCTGAGTTTTTACTATATCGAGACGCCTTCTAGAACTTGGATCTTGCGGCATTTCCGGAAGCGTTCGAAAGAAACCTTGGAAGCAGCTTCCGATGCCCAATGAACTTTCGCGCTCACAACCTTGAATGTCGCCGTCAGAAAGAACAATCCGTCCATCCACCCAGACAATCCAAGGCAGATCCGGTCCACACCAACGATCCTCCACCTCCAGTCCCTGTCCGTTACTCGATCAGCCGACGAGAAAAGCCCGATAGTCCGCATTCCCAACGGTGGGATCGCTGTAATTCACCCGCGCCGCAAGCTCAAAACATAGGTTTCCAGGAACCACGACAGAAAAAACAGCACCACCATGATCGCGGTTGACCATAGAAACACCTGCACCGGAAAAGTCTCCGCCAGCCGCAACTCCCGCCGCGGAGAAACCAGCAACCGCCCGTGATCCGCCACCAGCCGTAACTTTGGCTGCGGCTTCCATCCGGGCGCCTGGTTCACTCGACGCGTCGCCCGCAGGCTCTCTTCGCTCGGCTCCCCACCGCCCTCGCGAAAGGTTAGCCCGCTCAAAATCGAAAGTGCCGCCGCCAGCATCAACACGCCCAGCGAGTCGTACATGCGTTGCCGGATATCCGTTTCCGTGCCCAGAAACGCCGTATGAAACACCAAGAGCAGCGACAAGATCGAGCCCAGCAACGTCACCGGCCTGGCCAACTCCAGCAGCATCTGCGCGCCCTCGTGTTGGCGACATCTTAGTCCTTTCTCACTGCGTAGAAAAGCCTCTCGTTCTTCTGCAATGCCGGCAATCGGAAAGGTCCTGCCGCGGGGCGGCGCATGTTAGTGCGGCCCGCACTAGAATAGGAGTGTGAGCTTTACCGAGCAATTCGATGTCGCCGTCGTGGGCGCAGGTCACGCCGGCTGCGAAGCGGCCATGGCGGCCGCGCGCATGGGCCTCAAGACCGCCATCATCACCATGAACCTCGACCTGATCGCCCAGATGTCCTGCAATCCCGCGATCGGCGGCATCGCCAAGGGCCACCTGGTCCGCGAAGTCGACGCCCTGGGCGGCGTCATGGGCGAAGTCGCCGACGCCGTCGGCATCCAGTTCCGCCTGCTCAACACCTCCCGCGGCCCGGCCGTCTGGAGCCCCCGCGCCCAGTGCGACAAGGCCCTCTATCGCGTGAAAATGCGCGAAGTCCTGGAAAATCAGCCCAACCTGCACATCAAGCAAGCCGAAGCCTGTGACCTAGTTCTCGAGGAACTGGGTGCCCCATATCTGCCGGACGCACTTTGTCCGGGAGATATGGGATCTCGCGAAACTGCGCCTCGCCGCCGCGTCCTCGGCCTCAAGCTCCGCGACGGTCGAACCCTGCTCGCCGGCGCCACCATCATCACTACCGGCACCTTCCTCAACGGCCTCATCCATTGCGGCGAAGAGCGCTACCCCGCCGGTCGCAGCGGTGAACCCGCTTCCGTCCTGCTCGGCGAAGCACTACGCCGCCTCGGCCTGCGCACCACGCGGCTCAAGACCGGGACGCCGCCGCGCCTCGATGGCCGCACCATCCATTGGGCCGCATTCGAAGAACAGCCTGGCGACGCGGAACCCACTCCCTTCAGCTTCCGGACAAAGTCGATCGTGCAACGGCAAATCAGCTGCCACATTGCCTATACGACTCCTGAGACACTTCAAATCATCCGCGACAACGTTGGCCGCTCCGCCATGTATTCAGGGGCTATCGAAGGCATCGGCCCGCGCTACTGCCCATCCATCGAAGACAAGATCGTCAAGTTCCCCGAAAAGACCCAGCACCAGTTCTTCCTCGAACCGGAAGGCCTGAACACCCACGAAGTCTACGTGAACGGCATGTCGACCTCGCTGCCCATGGAAGTGCAGTACCAGATCGTGCGCTCCATCCCTGGCCTTGAGAACGCCGAGATGCTTCGCCCCGGCTACGCCATCGAATACGACTCGGTCGACGCCACCGAACTCGACCGGGCCTTGAAGGTGAAGAGCTTTGAAGGCCTCTATCTAGCCGGCCAGATCAACGGGACAAGTGGGTACGAAGAGGCTGCTTGCCAGGGCATCATGGCCGGTATCAACGCGGCGTTGAAGCTCAAGGGCGAGCCGCCTTTCACCCTCGACCGCACCGAGGGCTACACCGCCATCCTCATTGACGACCTCATCTCCAAGGGCACCAATGAGCCTTACCGCATGTTCACCTCGCGTGCGGAATTTCGCCTGCACCTGCGTATCGACAACGCCGACCAGCGACTGACGCCGTACGGGCGCCGCCTCGGCCTCATCGGCGACGACGCCTGGGCGGAGTACGAGCAGAAGCAGGCGCGCATGGCCGCACTCGCCGTCCTGCTCAACACCAGGAAGGTCGACTCAGAGGGTCTGGGCATGGCGGCCGGTGAAATCGAATTCGCCGCCGTGCAGGGTCAGACCTGGGCGCAGCTGCTCAAGCGCCCCGAAGTCCGCATCGAGCAGGTGCTCAAGGCGCTCACCCCGCAGCTACTCGGCAACCCCCTTCTGGCAGCGATGGTGTCTCCGGATCAAACTCGCCTGGCGGCGCTGCCGCGCAACGAAGCTCGCGCCGTCGAAACAGAAATCAAGTTTGCCGGTTACCTCGAACAGCAGAAGAAGGCCATCCTCAAGCTGAAGGAAGCCGAAGGCGTGCATATCCCGGAGTGGCTCAACTACACCACCATCAGCGGCCTCTCCCGGGAAATGCAGGAGAAGCTGGGCCGGGTCCGGCCGCAGACCATCGGGTAGGCCAGCCGCATCCCCGGTGTGACCCCCGCCGCGCTGGGACTGGTACACATTTCCATCAAGATCCAGGCCAAGTTGCAAGATCGGCCGGCCAAGGCCGAGCAGGCAAGCTGAACCGACGCGGATCATGACGGAAGAAGCAGGATCCTGAGATCCTCACGAATGATTGGCCAGAGCAAAATCAGAGCGACGACACCCAGCGGAGGAATGGCTAGACTGCATTGTTTATCAAGGAAAATGCTACCTGTCCGGACTTTCTCGGGTACACCTACTCTGATTTTTGCTCTAGCCGTCCTGAAGCGGTCAAGGTACAGTCGGGTATGCCTTCTCGACATCTTTTTCTGGTGGGATTCTTGTCTATCGTGCTTTCGGTTCCCGGTTCCGCGCAGACTCCGAGCAGTGTACCCGCCGTGCCGCGCGCCCGCGACCTGGGAGTGCCGTTTGACGGCAAACCCGGTCCCCTGGACGCCATCACGGACGTAGCCGGCGTGGAAGTTGGCAGCACGACGCTCATCAGCGGAAGCGGACCGCTCAAGGTCGGCGTCGGCCCGATTCGCACCGGCGTCACCGTCGTCCTGCCCCGCGGCAAGGCCGGCAAAGAACCGGTATACGCCGGCTGGTTCAGCCTCAACGGCAACGGCGAAATGACCGGCACGACGTGGGTCGAAGAATCCGGCTTCCTGGAAGGCCCGCTGGCTATCACCAACACCCACAGCGTCGGTGCAGTACGGGATTCGATCATTGCCTGGGGCCTCAAGAATGGCGCCTTCCAGCAGCCCTGGTCGCTGCCCGTGGTCGCTGAAACCTACGACGGCTATCTCAACGACATCAACGGCTTTCACGTGCAGCCGGAGCATGTGTATTCCGCGCTCGATGGAGCGCATGGCGGCCCAGTGCGCGAAGGCAATGTTGGCGGCGGCACAGGCATGGTCTGCTACGGATTCAAAGGCGGCACCGGCACCGCGTCCCGCAAGCTGGCCGATGACGTGGGCGGCTACACCGTGGGCGTGCTGGTGCAATGCAACTGCGGCCGCCGTCCGCAGCTGACCGTCGCCGGCGTGCCCGTGGGCCGCGAACTCCCCGAGGGCGCGCCCTCTGCTAACTTGGCCAAACCTCTGGGCAGCGAAGCGTCCGGCGACATGGGCTCCATCATCATTGTGATTGCAACCGATGCTCCGCTTCTGCCTCACCAGCTCAAGCGCCTGGCACGCCGCGCCACACTAGGCCTGGCACGCACTGGCTCCACTTCCGGCAACGGCTCGGGAGATATCTTTATTGCCTTCTCGACGGCCAATGCGGGGGCCGACAAAGCACCCGGTCCCAATCCGGTGCAGACCGTCGCCAACGACCGTATCAGCCCGCTCTTCACCGCGACCGTGGAAGCCACCGAGGAAGCCATTATCAACGCCATGGTCGGCGCCACCACCATGACCGGCATCGACGGCCACACCATCGAAGCGCTGCCCCACGACAAGCTGCAGCAGGTGCTCAAGAAATACAACCGCTAGCGCCGAAGAAACATTCGTTTACTGATTGCCGGACTTGTCGCTCTTGGAAAACAGCGGAATGTGGAAGGGCAGCTCCGCATCGCTCTTCGATTTCGTGGCCTTGGCTTTCGCTTTCGAGGGAGCCTCGGCCCGCAACAGCGTGCGCTGGGCATTCAGGCAAACCCAGTTGCCGTGCTGGCGCTGAAAAACGTGGGTGAACACGCCCTTCTCATCGACCAGGCTGCCATTGACCTTGTGGGTGAAGGAATAGGTCCCGTTCGCCACCGCGACATCGCCCAGCATGCGAACCGTGATCACTCGCTGCTCAGTGGTCGCGGTCTTGTCTTCGGCGTTGATCAGGCCCACTACCTGCTGGTTGCGGGTGGTGACATCGCCCGTAGCCGAGACGTTGACAAACAAAGGCGACAGCACCAGTTCCAGGCCGTACTGGTCGCGCTGATTCAGCGCATTGCTCCAGCTGTCTTCGACTTTCTGCAGCTCGCGGATTTCCGGAGTTTCCGCCGACATCGTTGCAGGCGGAGGAGTGGCGGGCGTTGAAGCAGTCTGGGTGAATGCCGAAACGGAACACGCGAGAGCTGCAAAAAATACAAGAATGACGGACTTCATAGGCGATTACCCCTATAGACCATGATAACTCCCGGGTAGTGAGCAAGCCCGGAGATGGGCACCGCCAATTTCCACACAGAGCGGCACTTGTTAAGACAAAGACTCCCACTCATTCGGCTCAGAATTTTCTACACTAGACAAAGCATGGCCGCCATTTCCCCGTACAGCCTCGATACCGGCCTACCCGCCAACCTCGCCGCGGAACGCACCATCCTCGGCGCCATCCTGTTGGACAACCAGGCGTTGTCCGAAGCCGAAGAAAAGCTTACCCCGGAAGACTTCTCCCTTGACTCCCACCAGCGCATCTACCTGCGTATGGTGGAGTTAGGCGGCAGCGGCCATGCCGTCGACCTGGTCACCCTGGCCAACGAGCTGGCGAAATACAAGGAAGTCGAGTCGGTCGGAGGCGTCGCCTATCTCTCGTCACTGACCGAAGGCCTGCCACGCCGGCCGATCATCGAAGAGTACATCCGCATCGTCAAGGACAAGAGCCTGCTGCGGCAGCTCATGCTGATCTGCTCGGCAGCCATTGCCCGCGCCGCGGACCAGAGCGAAACCGCCCTCGACGTCCTCAACGCCGCCGAAGCGCAATTGCTGGTGGTGGGCGAAAAGAGCATCAACAAGGGCCTTGCCAGCCTGGAAGACATCGTCGCCGGGTCTTTCGGAAGCATTGATAACCTCTACAGCCAGGCCCGCGAAGTCACCGGTCTGGCCACCCATTTCACCGAATTCGACAAGATGACCTCCGGCCTCCAGAAAGGCGAGCTGATCATCATCGCCGCCCGGCCTTCGATGGGCAAAACCGCCTGGGCCATCAACATTGCCCAGAACGCAGCGGTGCGGGGGAAAGCGGTGGTGGCCGTCTTTTCGCTGGAAATGTCGAAAGAAGCGTTGCTGCGACGTATGCTGGCCAGCCAGGCGTGGGTAGACCAGCGCAAGCTGCAAACCGGCTTCCTGGGCCGCGAAGATCAACAGAAGTTGCGCCATGCCCTCGAAGAGCTGGTCGACTCCAAGGTCTACATCGACGACACGCCCGGTATTTCCCTTGCCGAGATGCGCGCCAAGACCCGCCGCCTGAAGCAGGCCAACGGCGGCCAGGTGGACCTCATCGTGATCGACTACCTCCAGCTCATGACCGCAAGCCTCCCCTCGCAGGGCGGCAAGCGCCACGAAAACCGGACCCAGGAGGTTTCTGCGATCTCCCGCGGCCTCAAAGCTCTGGCCAAGGAGATGGACGTGCCGGTCATCGCGCTCTCCCAGCTTTCCCGTAACAGCGAGCGCCGCGGCGACGACAAGAAGCCGCTGCTCAGCGACTTGCGCGAATCGGGCTCGATCGAGCAGGACGCCGACGTGGTGGCCTTTATCCATCGCGAGAGCTACTACAACCGCGACAAGGACGAGGCGGAGGCCGACAAGAACAAGGCCGAAATCATCATCGCCAAGCAGAGAAACGGTCCGACGGGCACCATCGAGCTGGCCTTCCTCTCCCAATACACACGCTTCGAAGACTTGGACAAGCACCACGACGACCAGTAGCCACCGCATTTTCGCCGAGATTCACTTGCCAGCTTCGTCTGCCGCCCCGTAGACTCCGAGGTATAGAACGAACATTACCTAGGAGTACCTATAGTGGTTACGAAACGGGCATCCCTATGCCTCGTATCCCTCCCCATCTACCTATTCGCCGTCAGCGCGATGCTCGAAGCCCAAACCCTCACCGTGAATGCCACGGCCAACAATCATGCCATCAACCCGAACATTTACGGCATTGCGAATTACGGCCTCGACGCCAAGTTTGCCGAAGAAATCAAGGTTCCCAACATCCGCTGGGGCGGGGATGGCGCTTCCCGCTACAACTGGGAAATGGATTCCAGCAACTCCGGCTTTGACTGGTACTTTACCGGCGGCAACGGCCTCAGCAATCCGGTCGCCAGTGGCCGCGTCGACACCATGATCAAGACCTACAAGCCTGCAGGCGC
>Ga0073928_10007042_pt1 | contig 14800 bp, 18 predicted proteins | sample PaiPotPPA55metaG_FD_76969 | JGI IMG/M metagenome (GOLD analysis project Ga0073928, IMG submission 76969) | Iron sulfur acid spring bacterial and archeal communities from Banff, Canada, to study Microbial Dark Matter (Phase II) - Paint Pots PPA... ... | reverse complement strand
TTCGCCGTCATGCGACTGATGTCGTCGCTGCTATTCAACGTGAGTCCGGTCGACCCGATCACCTATGCTGCGGTTACGGTCGGCGTTGTTGCGACCGCTTATCTCGCGTGCTACTTGCCGTCTCGTCGGGCCGCAGCGGTGGATCCGGTTGACGCGCTGCGAGCAGAGTAGGCTTATTGACATCGTCGCCCACACGCGCGCTGAAAACCTTCGTTGTCCTTTAACCCTTACAAATCGACGCACTATCTAGAAAGCTTCGAATCCTGCGGCGTTGTGCCGCGAGACCGCGTAGAATAGTCGTTCTCGCTATGGACGAACTCGCACGGATGAATGAGGACGAAGACGACAAGGGTGGCGCGCGAAACGCCATCATCCTCGCAATTGTTGTGATTCTTGTCGGAGCGTATTGTTTGATGTTCGGTTTGCAGACCCTTGTTTGGGCTGAGGCGAAGCAGTGGGCAACAGCGAACTCGTGGGTGGGAATTGTGCCGCAGCCGTTGCCCTCAACCTCTGGCAATCCCTCGATGGCCATGCAGTTAACGCCCGCAAAAGGTGCGCAAGGGAAAGCCGGCGGCAAATCGCCCGCCGATCAGCCGAAGTTTTTCAACTACGAATTCAAGGTCCCGTGGGCCGGGCAAGCGAAGCCAGTCCCATCCCTGGCGGGCGTTCAGCTTCAGTATGACTCCGGCCAAGTGGTGTTTTTCTTCGATCCCGATTCACAAATAGACACGGCACACGCGCTGCGAACCCCCACAACTCCCGAAGCGCAGAGATTAGCGAATATCCTAGCGGCTCATCCCATCGAGTCGAATTATGCTTTGTATCAAGCCGTGTACGGCGCGTCTCCTGAACAATTGTCTCCGACGATGAAAGAGCAGGAAGCGCTGCGCGACAACTTGCTGTTGCTTTGGAAATTATCGTTTGGACCCGACCTCTTCTGGGGCACGACGCCGGAGCTTTATTCGTTCGATTGGGGCAAAGTTCGCGGCTTTCAGTTTGGAGACCCTTCCAAGGGACATCCCGTTGCAGTGCGAGCCTTCGATGACAGCGATCATCAATTCCGATTTATTTTTACCGTCAATGCAGGCTCGAGCGGAAAATTCACACAAGAAGACATCAACACGGCGGTCCAGTCCCTCCAGCCCGTGCCGATCACCGAGCGCTAACTAATTTGCTTCTTCGATCTTTTGCACGCGGATCACGTCCGTGCGGCCGTCCAAGTTCCCGGTCACCAGCACTCTCCGTCCAAGGTGTTTGCCAGCTGATTGCTGATCGTCAAGGTGATACCACGTGCTGTTCGCGTCATCCCTGAGAACGTACAGCTCGCCATTCTTCGAGACAATGACACCTTCAAACTGTTGTGTTTCCGCGCCGAGTGGAGTTGTGGTTGTTACTGGTGGGGCTGGCGCGAGCTGTGGTTTTGTCGGTGCAGTTCCGCTAGCCAACACGCCGACGAATACTAGACTAATCGCCAAAAACACGCTGTTCATAGTCCTCTCCAACAGATGAAAGGACCGGGCGGCGATCTATCCTGCAATGAGGCTGCCAGTATTGTAAGTTACTCTAATGCAGTAGATTAGCTGGGGGAGAGTGAAAATGGAGATATGGAGTATTTCCAGCTAATTGAAGAATTTTCAGTTTGCGATGGTTGTAGTACGTCGACCGTAGGAGCTCGGCTTATCGATTCGAGGGGCTAGCCGAAGCAGCCGCTTTGCCAGACGCGCTGAGCGCTTGGGTGTAATAAGCCTCGTATTGAGGGATCACATCTTTCGAGCAGTATTTGCTGCGGGCATTGATTCGCGCCTGCTTGCCCATCGCGCGTCCGCGGTCGGGACTGGTGAGAATTTCCAGGGCGTATTTGGCGCCGGCTTGAATGTCATGCGGCGGAATCAGGTAGCCGTCCACGCCGTGCGTTACGACCTCCGGCAAGCCGCCAACATTTGTGGCAACAACCGGGACTTCACAAGCCATAGCTTCAAGCGCCGCAAGACCGAAGGATTCCTCCTCGCTGGGCAGCAAAAATAAATCCGCCAGGCCCAATTTTTCCTGCACGCGATCCTGTTTGCCCAGAAAAAAGACGTCTTTCGAAAGGCCTTTCTTGCGAACGAGAAATTCTGCCGAGCCGCGGTCCGGACCGTCGCCCATCATCACGAGCTTGGCTGGAATTTTTGCGCGCACCTGCGAAAAGATCTCGACGACATCGGTGATGCGCTTCACCGGCCGGAAGTTCGATAAGTGCATCAGGATAGGCTCGTCATTTTTTGCCCAGCGCTGCCGTCCAGACTGATCCTCGCATCGCGTGTAGAGATCGCAGTTGACGAAATTCGGAATCACTTCGATAGGCCGCTTGATCTCAAAGTCGCGAACAGTGCGGTCGCGTAGATACTTTGAAATTGCCGTCACTCCATCGCTTTCTTCTATGGAAAAACGAGTGATCGGCAGGTAGCTGCGGTCATGGCCGACCAGCGTGATGTCCGTTCCGTGCAGCGTGGTGATGAACGGCAACCTCTTGCGCTGCGACATCATACGAGCCAGTAAAGCGCTCACCGAATGTGGAATTGCGTAATGCACATGAAGCAGGTCCAGCGAGGCCTCTTCGGCCACTTCATACATACGGGTGGCCAGGGCGAGCGTATAAGGCGGATGATCGAACAATGGATAGGAGGTGACCTCGACTTCATGGAAATAAATCCGCTCGTATCCTTCGCTCAACCGGATAGGCATCGCGTAGCTGATGAAATGGATTTCGTGGCCTCGCGCAGCCAGCTCGATCCCCAGTTCCGTGGCGACCACTCCGGAGCCGCCATACGTCGGATAGCATGTGATGCCGATTTTCATGGAACCTCAATGACTGTAGCAGCCGTGTGTTGCATGCAGCAAGCCATGTGTTAGCTTGCGCCGGCCGGTTGGCGAATGTTAGATTCAGCCGGCCGTTCCTAGATTAGACGGGCGAAGAGGCTTAGCGATGCCACGACTTTCAGGAAATTCGGCGTTTATTACGGGCGGCGGAACCGGCATTGGCCGGGCTTGCGCGCTGGCATTCGCCGCAGAGGGAGCGAAGGTTGCAATCGCGGGTCGAAGGAAGGGGCCTCTGGAAGCTGTGGCGGGCGAGATTGAGGCATCCGGCGGCAGCGTTCTGGCAGTTGAATGCGACGTGGTTGATCGAACGGCCGTGCAATCCGCTATCGCGACCGTGGAGCGTCATTTCGGGGGGCTGCATATTCTTGTGAACAATGCGGGAGCAATCGTAGTAGGAAGCGTGGAAGAGACCTCCGACGAGGATTGGAGTCGTGTGATAGAGATAAATATGACCGGGACGTTCCTCGTCTCGCGCGCAGCGATTCCAGGGCTTCGGCGATCCGGCGGGGGATCAATTATCAACATCGGTTCCTACCTGGGAATTGCGGCCCGCCAGCAGCGCGCTGCGTATTGCGCCGCAAAGGCCGGAGTTGTGGGTTTGACGCGAGCTATGGCTCTGGACCACGCGCCGGACAAGATTCGCGTGAATTGTATATGTCCCGCGATGATCGAGACGGAGATGGCCACCCAGTCGCTTTCTAAGGCTGCCGATCCCGAAGCAGCGCGCAGGCTGCGCATTGCAGAAATTCCACTGGGCCGACTCGGAAAACCCGAAGATGTGGCGTTCATGGCTGTGTATCTCGCATCCGATGAATCTTCCTGGGTCACCGGCGTTTCGTTTCCGCTAGACGGAGGGCAAACGGCATACTGATATGGCGAGAACTTCTAAAACGGTCGAGTATCTGGCGGAAAAAGAAGTCCGCGAACGCGTGCGCACGAGCAACACGGCGAAACAATTTGGCTTCGTGGTTCAACACGCTGAGCGGGGAAAAGTGACGATTCGCATGCCAGTAAATGCGCGGCATAAGCAAGTTCACGGCGTCGTTCACGGCGGCGTGCTGGCCGCTCTAGCCGATACAGCCGGCGGGCTTGCGACCTACATGGCTTGCCCACTAGGGACGCGCGTAGCCACGGTGGAGATGAAGATAAATTTCCTGGAAGCGGTGGAGGCTGGAAGTCTTATCGCAGAGGCGGAAGTGGTGCGTATCGGCCGGCACATCGCCGTCACCGATTGCGACTTGCGCGACAACTCGGGCAGGCTTGTCGCTAAGGCGCTAATGACGTTTTTTGTGGGCCCGTTTAGAAAGAATCGGAACAAGAGACGATCTTAGGCGCGAGGATTGTTAATCCACTCTGGTCATCTCTACCCGTATTCTTATTCGTGTTACTGCCCGTTGGTTCCACCCTGCGCCGCTTCGTCGCCGTCCTTGTAGAGATACTTGATGCAGTGCTTGTAGAGAAGTAGATTCGGACTGCCGAAGCGGGTTAGCTTGATGCAATCCCGGTCGTACCACTCCACGGTTCCGCGCAGTACCTCGCCATCGGTCAGCACCACGGCGACCGGGGTTCGCGATTGCATTTGCTTCACGAAATAAAAATTCTCGGCGTGAGTCTGTTCCGGAGGCGCCGGTTTCTTTCGCGCCGGCACCTGCTGCGGCATGGCTTGCACCGGCCGTGGCGCGGCGAACTGGTCCTTCACATCCGTAAGAGTGGGGCGAAAAAGCTTGCGATTTACCATACAAATGCTCCTTGCAAATAACTGCGCTTGAAGATTCTAGTTGTTGGACTATAAGAGAAGTGATTCGGTTGCAGGATTTTGAAAAATAATCAAAATCCCTGGTCCGGCTTAACGTAACGCAAGAGAGGCGATCAACGCATCCAGGCCTAATTGGCGGCCCACATTGCGTGGCAAGCGGCTATCGAGCCGGTCGAGGCCTTGCGTAGCACGCAAGACCCATTCAAAATTTATTTTCTTACCGAGGGCCTCTAATTCCTTGCGTAAGTCCGGATTTCGAAATGGGCTGTTCGTCTGACCCTGGGAAAATTCCAGAAGGTCTGTGAGGAGACTATAGAACAGCTCCAAAATATTTTCAAAGGATTCCTTTTCGCGTTTGGCGAGCTGGGCGGTAGCGGCAAAAATCTCTCCGGATCGTTCGCCGGTAACGGCTTGGGCCAGCAGCTCCAAAACACTTTTGCGCAGACGCTTTGACTCCTCCAAATCGAGCGAGAGCGCCATTCCAGGGCTGCCGCAAGAGAGTTGCGCGAGCAACTTGCGCTCCGGGCCCTGGGCGTCGGTATGTTCTTTCAGAAATGATTCCATCTGTTCATCGCGAACCGGTGCGAAGTGGAACTGCAGGCAGCGCGATCGAATCGTCGGCAACAAAGAGTCGGGAGTTGGCGCAAGCAGGATTAAAGTGGCGCATTCCGGCGGTTCTTCCAGAATTTTCAGGAACAAGTCGGCGTCAGTCCAGCGCATCGTATCCGCGCCATCTATGATGAAAACGCGCCTGCGACCTTGTGGCCTGAAATATGCCGCCCGCTGCACAGCGCGCAATTGCCCAACGCGAATCATAGGGCGTGCTACGGGGGTGCGCAGCCGCACAGGATCGGGAACGATCAGCCAAACATCCGGATGCGTTTCGATCAGCAGCGGCGTGCGCTCCACCATGGCGGCATCTGCGCTCTCGCCTCGCTCGGCGAGGCCCAACTCCAGCAGAGGCGATGGATCCGCAAGCCGCGAAATTCTCCGGCACGTATCGCATTCACCGCAAAAGTCGTCTTTCAGACGTTCGCAATTCGCAGCTTGCGCGAACATTCGCGCCAGGGTGTATTTTCCAATTCCACGCGGGCCGGTGAAAAGGAGCGCGCTGGGGACACGGTCGCGCCGTAACATTCCGCGCAGCGCGCTAACGATGCGCTCGTTGCCGAGGAATTCGTCAAAGCCCATAGATTACTTTTCCACCCGCTGAGATATTGCAATACGCGCGTCTACGGCTGCAAGGACGTCTTGATGGATCGCTTCGGGCGACCGCAATGCGTTAGCTCCCGTATCGTAGCAGTCAATTTTCTGCCAGTTCGGTTCAAGCGCAAGTTGATCATAGACATCAGAAGCTGCTTGCAAGTGCGCAAGATTCGATTCTTGAATATCACGGCGCAATTTCGTGTATTCCCGAGCACCCTTTTCGCCAACCAACCGATGTGCCACCGCTGCAGGTACGTGCAAATAAATAACGAGATCCTCCGCAGGCAGCTCGTACACCTGATACTCAAGTTGCTTGAGCCACCGCAGGAATTCGGCTCGTTCGGCAATCGCCACGCGCGCGCCCTGATGGGCAAGGTTCGATCCAATATAGCGGTCCGCAAGCAGCATTTTTCCAGATGAAAGATCGGCCTCGATCTTCGGTTTCGCTTCCAGGCGATCGCCGGCGTACAGCAGCGCCGAAAAGTGGGCGTCAACCGCTTCGAGCGGACCAAACTCGCCATTCAAGTAGCGGGCCACGAGCTTGCCGAAGAATCCGTCGTAACGCGGAAAGCTGGTACGGGCGAACGGCACGCCGCGCGAGGCAAACGCCTGCGCAAGCATATCGAGCTGCGTGCGTTTGCCGGAACCGTCAATTCCTTCGAGAACGATGAATTTTCCGCGGGCAGGCATCGGTTGCGGATCAGTTTAGCATAGGGTCCTTAGGATGTTCTGGTCCCGACTAGCGCGCCGATCGCCCGTCTTGAAGTTACTCTGGTTGACGAATCGCCAACGCCGGTGGTAACACTGCGCTACGGTGGTATGCAGCCCTGCCGTCCGTTGAGCCGATCTATGACTAAGCTGAGTTTTCTGCTCTCGCTTCCGACCGATGACAACGACTACCAGCAGGAACAAGCCGTTGCTGCGAATGAAGCGGCCCAACGGCTAGGCGTCGCTCTGCAAATAGTGTACGCGGATAACGATGCCATCAAGCAAAGCGATCAAATCCTGCAGGCCGTCCAATCCAACGAAGGCAAGCGCCCGAACTCGATACTTTTTGAGCCGCTGGGATCTACATCGTTGCCGCAGGCAGCGCGCGCTGCCGCCGCTCGCGGAATCGGTTGGGTAGTTCTGAATCGCAACGCGGAGTACATACCTGAACTTCGCCGAGCCGGTCGCGCGCCTGTTTTCTCGGTTAGCTCCGATCATGTCGGAATTGGGCGCATTCAAGGACTTCAATTCGCAACGCTGCTGCCGCAGGGTGGCTCGGTTCTCTACATTCAGGGACCCTCCGAAAATTCTGCGGCGAAAGAGCGAACATTGGGAATGCAGGATACTAAGCCGGCCAACATAAGAATTAATATGCTGAAAGGGCAGTGGACCGAGGAAAGCGCGCACAAAGCTGTGAGTTCATGGATGCGGCTATCGACGTCCGGCGTGCAGCTGCTGGATCTGGTGGGCGCTCAAGATGACTCGATGGCGATGGGCGCACGAAAAGCGATGGCGGAACACCCGGACGAGGCGCAGCGAAAAAAATGGCTCCGCGTTCCGTTTACAGGATGCGACGGGTTGGTGAATACCGGCCAAAAGTATGTACGTGATGGCCTGCTCGCGGCTACCGTGGTTGTTCCGCCGAACACAAAACTCGCGCTCGAAATGCTGGTGTGTGCGATGCGCGACGGCAAGACGCCACCCGAGCAAATTCTAACCGCGCCTACATCTTTTCCTTCGCTTGACCAACTAATCCGCGCTAAGCGTGAAAACCCCCCGGCAAGTTCCTAAGAGCGCAAACGGGCGTATTTTTTCTGGAAGCGGTTGCCACCAGGCTTTAAGACATTCTTGCCCGAAATGAACTCCTCCTGACGCGTGATAGAATCTCGCCGTGACTGCGGAAAAATCCGAAATTGCCACCAACTTTGAACGTTTACAAGAACAGATCAAGCGAGCTGCGGAACGCACGGGGCGTCGCGCCGAAGATGTAACAATTGTTGCGGTGTCAAAGACTTTTCCCGTCGGTGCAATTCGCGCCGCTCACGATGCGGGCCTGCGCCACTTTGGCGAAAATCGAGTCCAAGAGTGGGAGACAAAGCAGGCGCGCGTTGCGGATCTCCGCGCCACCTGGCATCTGATTGGCCATTTGCAAGGCAACAAAGTGCGCCGCGCTGCTAGCTTGTTTGATCGTGTGGATTCCGTGGATAGTCTCGCTCTCGCGCAAAAGCTTGACGCCGCACTCGTAGGGGAGCCCGGAGCCCACAATACGAAGATCATCGGCTCTGTGCCGCGCAATCGCTTACAAGTTCTAATGGAGGTGAAGTCGGGTGACGAAGCGACCAAAAGCGGCGTGAAAGAATCAGATTTGCCTATCCTGGCAGAGAGTGTCGCCGGTCTCGCCCATCTGGAATTGCTGGGATTGATGACCATTCCGCCGTTTCTAGACGATCCTGAACAACTGCGGCCATATTTTTCCAGGTTGCGCGAGCTTCGCGACGATTTAGTCCGCCGCTTGAACTTACCGCTGCCTGTGCTCTCAATGGGCATGAGCCACGACTTCGAGATTGCTATCGAAGAAGGCGCGACAGAAATTCGGATCGGCACCGCATTGTTTGGCGAGAGAGCGCCGCAGGCGTGATAGAGCTCCTCGACCGCCATGGAGCAATCACGATTATGGTCCGGGTGATACCGCGGGCCAGCCGGGATGCAATTGAAGGAGCGTACGGCGATTCATTAAAAGTTCGGTTGATCGCTCCGGCGTTAGAAAATCGTGCGAACGAAGCGTTGCGCCGCCTGCTGGCTGCGCGTTTGAACGTGCCGGTGGCGGCTGTTAGAATCGTGGCGGGCGAAAAGAGCCGCACAAAGCGCATTTCGATCGCGGGAATGACGCGCGAGCAGATCATCGGGAAGCTTGGTCTTTAAAATCGTGGGGGGCAAAAGGGCACCATGCCGGACATTAAAGCGATTCAGTCGGAAATGCGCGGCAATAAAATCGATGGCTGGCTTTTTTACGACCATCACCACCGAGACCCGATCGCGGCGCATATTCTGGGCCTCGGGAAAAACGGCATGGCAACGCGCCGTTGGTTTTATTTTATTCCTACCAAGGGAGAGCCGCGTAAACTGGTGCATCGCATCGAACAAGGCGCTTTGGATGGTTTGGAAGGGAACAAACTGGTGTACTCCGGCTGGGAAGAACTGCACAAGAATCTTCCGAAGCTGCTCGCGGGAAGTAAAACCATCGCGATGCAGTACTCGCCGGAGAATAATATCCCCAACATTGGCCTGGTGGATGCCGGAACGATTGAATTGTTGCGCAAGTTCAAAAAGAAGATCGTAAGTTCCGCGAACCTGGTGCAGAAATTCGAAGCAAGCTGGTCGCGTGAGCAGGCGGAAGGACATTTTGAGGCGGGCAAGATTGTGGATCGTATCACGCGTGAGGCGTTTGCGCGGGCCGCAGCGTTCGTGAAGGAAGGGAAGCCTCTAACGGAAGATCAACTGCAACAATGGATCGTCGATCAGTTCCGTGCGCACGGGCTCACGAGCGGCGAGCCGCCCATTGTCGCTGTGCAGCCTAACAACGGCGATCCGCACTACGCGCCCAAAGCAGGGTCTTCTCGGCCGATTCGCGCCGGAGACTTGTTGCTGCTCGATATTTGGGCCAAGCTTAATCGTCCGGATAGCGTGTACTACGACATTACCTGGGTCGGTTATCTCGGTAATCGCGTGCCCGATTCTTACGCAAAGATTTTTCGCGTAGTGCGCGCGGCGCGAGACAATGCTGTGCAGTTCATTCAGGATGCAATCGCCAAACGTCGCGAGATTCACGGCTGGGAAGTGGATGCTGTCGCCCGCAAGACCATCAAGAAAGCCGGCTATGGCAAAAACTTTGTCCATCGGACCGGGCATAGTATCGGACAAGAAGTCCACGGCAATGGAGCGAACATGGACGGGCTTGAAACGCGCGACGATCGCAAAATCGTCCGGCATACTTGTTTTTCGATCGAGCCGGGAATCTATCTCCCTGAATTTGGCATACGCACCGAAGTGAACGTGTATGTGGACGAGAAAGAAGCGCGTGTCACAGGCGCGATCCAGCAGGAAATTCTGCCACTGCTGGCTTGAGCGACATTTCCGACAGTTCACAAACGAGACTTTGAATAACAATCCAATCGATGATGGCTCGGAAATAACCGCGACTGAGACTGCGGTCGCGCTTGCAAGCCCCGCGCGCCGGCACGAGAGCGCCGCAAGGCACGCAGTTCTCGCTTTATGTTTTGCGATCGCTGCTTGGATTATTCCTGGACTCGGCCATTTGGCATTGAAAAGATGGGGTCGCGCGTTGATTTTTTTTGCCTGCGTAGGCGGCCTGGCGATTGTTGGTTATTTGCTGCGTGGAAATGTTTTCCCTCCACGCTCAGCGGATTTATTCGATACGCTCGGGTTCGTCGCGGATGCTGGTACTGGAATTTTTTATCTTGTGGCAAGGTTTTTTGAGCGGGCCGGCCCCGACGTTTCACGCGCGGCCGGAGATTATGGCACGCGTTTCATCGCCGCCGCGGGAATCGTAAATTTGCTCAGCGCTTTCGACGCATACGAAATCGCGCTCGGCCGGAGAACGATGTGATTGCAAGCTGCGCCGTCTGGGCGATGTCCATCGACACGCGCGATCCCGCGCGAATTTCCCATTTTTTAGCAATGTCGCTCTTCGCGTTGCTCGTCTCCATTGCTCTAGCAGGCCTCACAAAGAGAACAGCAGAAGAGCGGACCAAGTACGCGGTGTCCTGTTTTCTTAAGTTTCTCGCGGTCGCAATCGCCATCGGTTGGCTGATGTACCCCTTCTCACATTGACATCACATTTTTACGAATCGCCGAATCATCCTCCCGTGCCAAAATATCTCGCGGAATTTCTTGGAACTTTCATTTTGGTATTTGGCGGCGTCGGCAGCGCAGTTCTTGCCGGCAGCCATACCAGATATGTGGGCGTGGCGCTCGCGTTTGGTCTGGAGCTGCCTCGCGATGGTTTACACCATCGGGCCTGTTTCTGGTTGCCACATTAATCCCGCAGTCACGCTGGGCGTGCTGTTGGCAGTGACGCGGCGACGTACGTCGTGGCGCAGATTTTTGGCGCGATTGTGCTAAGCCACGCCCTTAATGCGGTCCGAACGAAACATGATGCGGAACTGTACCTAAGGCTTCGGTCAAGGTTCTGACTTTGGGAAGAGTGGCAGGGCTCATGCGGTAAGGTCAAAAATCCGGTGCAGGAGACTCGCATGTGCTTGTCGCTCTCTCATGTTTCATGAATACGAATCTCGGTGTCGAGCTTTCGCATCGTTATCGCACGCGATCGGCAGGAGCGTCCTGATCACCGTTGCAAACTACAGTCTCCCTCCCGCCTGGATCACGGCTGCGCGGTAGGAATGGCGTGCAGTGACTTTCGATTGGTCACACTTACCCCGAAGAGGGGCAGTGCAGGTAGTCAGGAATTGAGCGAACGTGGCTTGTGATGTTGATTCGAGCCGAAACCTGTTGCGTTATAGCCGCGCGGTTGTTACTGCTTACACTTTTAGGAAGACTTTTTTTCGCCAGAGGGACCACAGTAAGAGCCAGCAAAACGAAACCGCAGCCAAGGAGTACAACAGTGAAGCGTTAGCGGGATTCGCGCCGAGCGATACCCAGCGAGTTTGGGCGATGTCGTGCCACATAATGGCAGTTCCATTCGCCCCTTTTACCGTAAAGCTGTAACCTGGACCGTATACGAATGAATCCGCGACGAAGCCTGCGATTGCATTCAGGCCGAACACAAGAATAGGCATAGTCCACGCGCCGCGCCACCGTTTGATTTCGAGTATCCAATACAAAAGAGCCAAGAACACGAGAGCGAAGCCACCGGTAAAGAGCACGAACGAACTGGTCCACAGATTTTTGTTGATGGGGAACCACACGTTCCACACTTCGCCTGCAACCAAGCCGAAAATTCCGAAAAGCAGCATGCGCGCCACAACTGTGCTTCGGGCTCGATTTGAGCTCAGCCAGTAGCCGGTCAGCACTCCGATGAGCGTTGTTGCAATTGCCGGAATCGTGCTGATTATCCCTTCCGGATCTCGCGTTCCATCGAAGAGATGTCCCATAAATATCCTGCGATCGAGCCACGCAACGATATTTTTATCCGGATCCATGAACGGTATATCGCGTCCGGGTACACCAAGACCGGGTACAGGCGCGAAACGCAGCAACGCCCAATAGCCCACTAAACAAACCGCGATGGCGATGAGTTGTCCACGGAAATCTGACCACAGCACGAGAATAGCAGCAACAAAGTAGCAAAGCGCAATTCGCTGCGTCACTCCCTCCAAACGCCAGGCATGCACATCCAGGCCAATGATGGGAGAGGCGTTCACAAAGAGTCCTACGGCAATAAGAATCAGGCTTCTCTTGAGAGCATGCAGCACGATCTGGCGTCGCGATTCGCCTCTCCGGAGCCGTGCCGCGAATGAGAACACGATGGAGATGCCGACAAGAAACAAAAAAGAAGGGAAAATGAAGTCAGCCGGCGTCCAGCCGTTCCATTCAGCATGTTTGATGGCCCAGTATGCCTTTTCGTCGCTGCCCGGGTTGTCAACAATGATCATGCCGGCGACCGCAATTCCCCGAAAGACGTCGAGACACATTAGCCGTTCAGCTTGCGGTTTTGCGCGATCGGTTTTCGAGCACTGGGCGGGCTTGGCAAGCGGTTGCGCGGCCAACATAGGGGAATACTATAGCGCAGGTTATTGAGGGTGAAAGCAACCGCTAATTAGTCGGATTACGGGGTATTGGAAGCAATTCACTTCTCCGGTTAGCGCGTTTTACCAGGCACTGGAGTGAACGCGACTACTGTTTGCGCATCGTGAATTGGTTCGCGCTGTCATCTTGAACGTTTTGCACTAAGACTTGCCATCCGAGCTGACGGACATTCGCGTGACGCTGACCACCGGCCCCTGCAAGACGCTCCCCGCTAGACAGATTGGGAATGCAATGCCCGTACCTTTGGCGCCGGCGTCCTGCGCCGGCGTACTTTCTTGACGTAGGAATCTCCTGCTTTGCCGATATGGCTGAGTTCCACTTTCCGATCATGGAAATCCGCGATGATAATCAGGTTTCCGCCCATTGCGGAGACGATTGATCGAAGCTGGTCGATGTGAATATTTCGATTCCGTTTTTCGAGTTTTGAAATTGCGGCTTGGGAAACTTTCATGCGTTCCGCGAGATCGACTTGCGTAACTTTCAAGGTGTCTCGTAATTCGGCGAGCTCCATCGCGACGATTTCCTTGATTGCCGCTTTTCGCGATCGGGCGATGGATTCCGGCGTCATCGTCTGTTTTGCGAGTTCGCTAAATTTAATTCGCGCCATTAGAGGAGTCCCTCCTTCTTCAGTTCGGCCAGGTAAGCATCGTAAATCTTGTCCGCGGTGGCGACCAGTTTCGGAGTCCAATTCTTACCAGACTTAATCCCGCCAATTAAAAGAATTCCAGTCTGACGTGGGTCGAACGCAAAACAAATCCGGTACGGTTTGCCTGCAAATTGAACGCGCAATTCCTTCATGTTGGGATGCTTCGAATCTTTCGCTAGCGTATCAACTCGCGGCCTTCCGAGAGCCGGCCCCTTTTCTTCAAGAACCGTTACGCCGACGGTAATGGCCTCATGTTCGGCCTCTGAAAGCTCGGCCCACTATGCCTGAAATTCATCCGTCGTTTCTATGTCCCAGGCCACCAACAGATTATAACTCTAGAGTTATACACAGTCAAGCCTCGAATTTCATGCCACACTGGGAAGCCATCTGTTATTTTTGTCCACTTTCCCCCAGGGCATCCCTTGCGATACTGGTACCAGGGGCAGTTTTTCATTTTCCATGGCTGATTAGTATATTGAGGGGAGTTCTCGCCGGTAATTCCCGTGAACAGCGCGTCCACCGGTTTCTCCGGTGATTGCTCCGGTCGGCGCACGGCCTGCAGCATAGGGCGGATGCGATTGGGGACAACGTTGTTTGAAGCGAAAGCTTCAATGTCTCGGGGGAGTACTAAACACCGGAAAGAACAGCCATCCTCCTCAACCACCGTCCTCCGCTTTGCTCCTTTGCTGGCGACTTCGACTCTGCCGAAGGCAAATTGGCGCAGACTCCCTATTTTCCGATGCTCGAGGGGGACAACGTCCGCAAGGGATTCTTGACTCCGTCGCAATTCATCAAGCTATGGGACACCATGCCCGACTACCTGCGGCCGCTGGTGACGTTTCTATATTTTACCGGGTGCAGGAAAGGGGCCGCGCTAGCGATCACGTGGTCGCAGATAGAGTTTGAAAAAGGAAGATTCCAACTTCGGATCGAAGGCAACCAAACCAAGAATGAGGAGCCGATTCTGCTGCCCCTGCAGCTTGAGCTGAATGAAATTCTCAAGAAATTGCCGCGCAAGGGAAGGGTGTTCGATGCAAGAAACTTGCGGAAGTCTTTTCAAGCTGCATGCGTTAAGGTAGGATTGGAAGTCAAGACCGGGCCCAAAGTTTGGCAGTACAAGGGCCTGCTTCTTCACGACTTTCGCCGGAGTGGCGTCAGAAATCTGATCCGGTCAGGGGTTCCACGGAGAATCGCCATGAATTTCGGGGCATCTGACCGAGTCTACTTGAATGGTACAACATCGTGGACTCGACGGATTTGCACGAGCCAATGGCGAAGGCCGAGAAGTACTTTGATGGCAGTTGAGGAAATCAGCAGCAGGATCGCCAACAAATGCTTTCTTTTCAACAAAGCCGAGGTAGCTCAGTTGGTAGAGCAGCCGATTCGTAATCGGCAGGTCGGCGGTTCAAGTCCGCCTCTCGGCTCCAACATCAATTGGTCCGGCCCGGAGACATGGGTTACACAACGTACCTAAGACATGGGTAACACTTTTGGGCCGAACGGATTTTCGAGCGGCTCGAGCACTCGCGTCTCCAGATCGAAGTACCCCAGATCATAAT
>Ga0073928_10007041_pt1 | contig 14801 bp, 15 predicted proteins | sample PaiPotPPA55metaG_FD_76969 | JGI IMG/M metagenome (GOLD analysis project Ga0073928, IMG submission 76969) | Iron sulfur acid spring bacterial and archeal communities from Banff, Canada, to study Microbial Dark Matter (Phase II) - Paint Pots PPA... ... | reverse complement strand
GGACTGGAACACCTTCAAGGTGTACGTCATCTCCGGTGGTGCTGCCATGTACGCCGACAGCCCCTCCAGCGTCCCGAACTACTACAGCTTCGTGGACGTGCCAAGTGGTGGCGTCGCCAGCCTCCGTCAGTATCCAACTGACGGTTCGGTGGTCGTGGACTACGGCACCGGCAACGTCTACCAGATCGTTGGTGGCGCACCGATGTATGTCCACTCGTTCAGCAGTATTCCCCCGGTTGGCTCCATGGCCTACATCTCGGACTGGTCGATCCACAACCAGCTCTTGACCTATCCCAGGGATGGCACGGTCATCCAGAACTACGGCGTCGGCTACTTGTACGTCATCGCTGGTGGTTCGCCGCTCTACATCGCCAGTCAGACCAGCTTCCCGCCGACTGGAGACATTCCTGTCGATGGCAGCAGCATCGCCACCCTCCCGGTCTATCCGGCGAACGGAACCTTCGTCGTCGGCTACGTCTCCCAGCGGGTCTACCAGATTCAGAACCAGACCGCCGTCTACATCGGCAACAGCTCGCTCATCACAAGCCCGCCGGTAACGGTCGATGACTGGGCGATCACGAACCAGCTGCACGGGAGCTGAACGCTGGCTTCAGGGAATCTCGTAGGTACCACGAAGCAGCGTGATGCACGTCAGCAATGACGTCGTGGACGCTGCCCGCGTGGGAGTGAGAAGCCAAAGAGATTCCAGGCATCCAGCCTGTCGAAACTCCTCTCCTCATTCCCACGTTCGTACCACCTATTATGCAACCTCCTAAGCTCGAATAGTTGCCGAAGAGGGACTTTTCATTTATTCTTAGAGCAAACGTTAAACAAGGCTCAGATCCTCATGAAGAAACGACAACTCAATAACAAAGGCTTTGGCGCAATTGGCGTCTTAGCCATCGTAGTGGTGCTGGCTCTCGTTGGTGGAGCTGGTGTATATGTATGGCATCACAACCATGACAAGAAGACAAGCACTACGGCTAGCTCTACGACGGGCAGCACATCAACGACCGGGACGACGAAACCAGCACCGACACCTGATCCTTATGCGGGGTGGAAGCCATACACAAACCCAGGAAAAACTTATTCATTGAAATATCCGAACGCCTGGCAGACTTTCAATAATGGCGAAACTCCGAAGGTCTCCGTTGACCTAGAGGGTTTTGGACCACAAAGCAACTCGACACTTGTTTCAGTCGCCAGCACTAAGTCTACGGAAGCACCTAGAGCATATATTCTGTCGCGGGATCAGACGCCAAACACTATAACGGAGAAAAACCTAACCATCGGCGGATACCCTGCCTATTACCAGGAGAGCGGTGACTCCACATATACTGATCTTATATATGCAATTTCGCATGACGGTCTCATCGTGACGGTTACAATGATAGAGAAGGCGCAAAATCCGACAGTAGATAATACGGCATTCGCGAATCAATTTGACCTACTGGCAAAATCCGTCACCATTACCCAATAGATAGTGGTGAGACAGCTAGAGCTAACCCCTCGGATCAAAAACCAAAATCCCACCATCCCCAGCCTCCGCCACATGTAACTCAATCTCCATGTCCCGTCCCATCATCTCAGTATCAAACTTGGCGTACACGCGCAAGCCCTCCGGTATCTCGTCCAAGTACCGGTATGAATCCGTCTCTTCAAGGATGTACTCCGCATAGGCTTCGGCCGAGTCGTACTTCCCAAGGTAGTGATCCTCGAACCGAGCTAAGGCTTCCTCGCTCCGTTCACCGACGTACTCAGCCCACCTGGCGAACGGTTCGCCATGCTCGGCAATCCCTTGGGCTATACGGCTGACGACTTCCAATGACTCATACTCTCCGAGATTCAACCCACAGAAGTCGTCGTAGTCCATGATGGCCCACTCTTCGGCATCAGAGCTGTAGCTATTACGCAGCATGAACGCAACCGCGTCTTTCAGTTCATCAGGCTCAAGCGTGGCATCAAGCCAAACCCCATGCAGCCGACCGTCGTTGTAGTCGCTCAGACTGCCTACCCATATCTCAGGGTTATGTTCGCTCTCGGTCTCCCGGTCGCCAGCTTCGTTGTTGTGTGCTCTCGTGGCGTCAGTGAAAGCGTCATACTCGCGCTGCAAGTCAGCCCACGCTGCGGTCAGTTCTTCATCTGTAGCAATCTCTCGCATACGTCGGTGGCCGTAGCCGTTCTGAGAAAGCAGGATGCCTGGTAGCCCTTCGCGTCTGAGCAACCCATACCAACCAATGTCCTGGACTGAGCCAAGCACTTCGTCAGGTACCTCTGCGAATAGTTCATCAAGCCGAGATAGGCTCAGCTCGGCTTGTCCGCCGTCAGGCTGCCAGCGAACAGCATCACCCCATGAAAAGACGTCATGCTCATCGTCTTCGTCGCCAAGCTCGCCCGGTACTGATTCGGCTGTAGCGATAGTGGCGACCCTGCCAAGTGTCGCCACACCGGCCGCTGAGATACGTTCCATCAGGTCCACTCGGGCCTGTGCTTCGTCTTCCTCCCGGTCGATGGCTGCCGCTGATGCCGCCCAACCAGCAACCGGCCCTTTGTCGTCTCTGCCGTTGCAGTACGCCCGAAGCCAGTTGACCCAGTGCTGTACTTGCCTCGGTAGTTGTTCGTAGTCTCGGGCGAGTTCGCCGTGTACTTCCTCGGCAATAGCGCCGGAAGAGGTCAAGCTGTAGAGCGCGGAGGCTTGGCCTTCGTGAAGCTGACTGGCAATATATCGAGCAGTTCGGTCATCTATCTCGCGTTGTTCGAGTAGTGCTGCTTCGATACTTTGGCGGATGACCCGCTCGTCATGTGATTCTTCGTAGAATGGCTCGGGGGCTATGAGTTCGGCTTGAATCTCACCTCCTTGTTGTGGTGTTCGTTCCATATGTAGTTGTCCTTTCGTATTCAGTTGTGGTTATATATTCCCCGAGGCTTCGTGAGATGAAGTCTTGGGAGGTGTCGAAGCGGGCAGGCGAGCAAGGCTCACTGCTCGTTGGGCATCGTGAATTCGAGCCATCCCGTTGCCGGGTAGTCTCGTGAAATGGCTAGTTCTTAGTTTTCGGGCTTGGGCACGATCTGACGGCAATGTTGACGGCAACGATGCCGATTAACCACTGCCTCCGACGATCATTCAGCTCACGATTTACTTCGGTGGCGCGGTCGCTAACACTGGCGTTGATGGATTTGCCAAGGATGAGGCCAGGGGTTAGAGTCCCCTCACCCGCACCAGAGATAGACGTTGTAATAGTGTCAATGAACAAGCTAGCCTGACGGCAAAAGTGACGGCAACAATCACCTACACGACGATAGTACTGCACCGTACTGTCGTCTTTTTGTTTTGCGGGAAGTAGCACCGCTCCGACTTGTTCAAGAGACGCACGTTGCTTCTCGGCTTGGCCATGCTGATAGTACTGCAATGTGGTAGTGGCTCGACTATGGCCAAGAATGATTTGAGCTTGCTTCACTGGTACGCCTAGAACATCCAAGAGTGTGCCTAAGCCGTCGCGTGCATCGTGAATGCGAACGCGGCGAATCCCGTGCACCCTACAGACGCGATGAAAGGCGCGGACCAGTGTTGAGGCTTCCATAGGTTTGCCATGCTCTGCCGTGAAGACCAGCCCTTCATCGTCGCCACTTTCGAGCCAAGCGTTGCCAGCCGCTTGTTTCTCTCGTACCTGACGCCTTTGGTGCTCAAGCAGTATGCGGTCAACGGGGTACAGCAAAGCCAGGTCTCGACGGCCGGCCTTTGTCTTGAGTAGCCCGAGTTGCAAAGAGTGTCCTACGCGCTGGAGTTGCTGACGTACATGGATTACGTTGTGCTCAAAATCGATGTCGCACCACCGAAGCCCCAGAACCTCACCGCGCCGTAGGCCGTAGATGAAGAGCAGCACAAATGCCGGATACAGAGGATCAGATTGGGATACGGCCAAGAAGTGCTTAGCTTCCTCGGCTGCCCAAGGTTCTACATCGTCCGGCTCATACGTTGGAAGTATGGTAAGTCGTGCCACATTCCGGCTAATCAACTCTTCCCGCATGGCGCAACTGAGCGCAGCGCTGAGGACCTTACGCACGACTTGTGCTTTCGGTATGGAGTGGCCCGCGCTGAGCATCTGGTTCAAGAATTGCTGCACGATCGGCACCGATAACTTGGCCAGCGACAGCTTGCCGAGCCCTGGCGTCAAATAAAGGCGCACAGTCTGTTCGCATTGTGCGTAGGTAGCCGGGCGCTTATTAGCCTTGACCACCTCTTCAAGCCAATAGTTGAGGTAGTCGCCGAGCTTCCATGTCTTGTCGGCTAACGGGGTGCCTTGTTGCACTTTCGCCTTTGTCTCGATCAGCTTTTCGTGTGCCTCGGCACGTGTCCTTCCGTACAGCCGTACACGCTTACGTTTGCCGCTGATTGTCGTAACGGAGAAGGCAGCTTCATACCGACCGTCCTTGCGACGCGAGATCGAGCCTTCACCGTTTGGTTTCCGGCGCGGCATTACAGATTTTCCTCGCCACGAAGGCGCTCAATCAGTGCCAGTATGGCGCTGGCTGGTATGAGTCGCCGCTTGCCAATCTTGATGGTGTCAAGCTGCCGCGAGCGTATAAGTTGATACAGCGTCCACCGACTGACACGCAACTGTGCGCTTGCTTCAGTGACCGTCAGCACGGCTGGTGGTCCAGGTATGTACTGACTCGCTTCGTCATTTGACTGGACGCTCACTTGCCGGAAGTACTGGCGATGTCGAAATGGCTTCGTTCTTAGCCGGTCATGATCCGGCGTTCTTGTTAGTTGCGCAATGTGCATGGCTACCCTCCTTCCTATTTAATTGTTGTTCGCAAACGGGAGAGGAAAATCCTCTCCCTCGGTCCCGCCACTGTGAAGGGGCGACGGGACCGAGGGAGACGGGTGTCAGGCGTGCGCTTGGGTGGACGACTCACGGTCGGCACGGTGCTTGCGGACGAGGCGCTTGACGCTGCTCTCGCTGATGCCGTACTGCTCGGCAAGCTTCCACTTCGGCGTACCGCTCTGGAACGCAACGACCAGAGAGCGCACGTCGGCATCGGTCAGCCGATCAGCCACACGCCACTCGCGCTGACTACGGCCAGTTGACTTGACGCTGACGTTGAGTGGCTGGCTACTCTGGTCTTGGGCACGCCCCAAGCGGTCCAACGTCCTGACCAGGGCATCCGCCAGGTCCAAACGTTTGGAGTAAGCCCCTATAAGGTCCACCATTGAACCGCACCGGAGTTGATCCAATGCCGCGTAGTTAAGGTTGGTCGGCGCACGTCAAGGGGTCCGTTTCGAGGCAGTTGTCAGGGATCGTGTATCGGCCTCGTCCGGTCTTGCCGAGCAGTCCGCGCCGGGCCCAGGTGGCCAGCTGGACACTGAAGCTGTTGATGTTGGTGATCTCGAGGTTCTGTGCCAGTTCGGTCGGGGTGAACGAGCGGTCCGGTTCGGCGCGTAGGACTGCGAAAACGCTATCGACGCGGGAGCCGGGGTTCATGATTTTCGCTCGGGCCGCCGGCGATGGCGTGGGCCGGGGCGGTGTTCCCGGTTTCTCGAGGTCGATGTGGATATGGGTGATCCGGGTGCTGGCCTGGGGCCGTTCTTCGAGTGGGTGGCCGGCGTAGCGGGAGATCGGTGACTTGACCTTCCTCGCGGAGATGCGTGGGCGTCGGGCCGGAAGCAGGTGGGCGAGGACGGCGGTGGTGATTTCCACGGCCGGGTCCGGGTCGTGTTGGCCTTTGATGCCCGTGGCGCGGATCACGGTGGCCTGGGCGGTGGCCGCGGCCACGGTGAAGCTTGCCCGGTCAGGGTCCAGGTGCGGTCTGGTGCCGGCGGCGTCGACCATCGCGTGACGTAATACCTGGTAAAGCGTGAGCAGCGCCCACAGTTCCTGTTCGATCCCTGACGGTTCCATCGAGCGCAGTACCCGACCGTGCAGCAGAGTGTGGCGTCGGGCGAGGTATCCGGATTCGATCTCCCAGCGTTCGTGGTAGAGCCCGATCAGTTCGATGGCCGGGTGGGCGCGGTGGTCGAGCAGACTGATGGCCAGTTCGTAGGTCCCGGTGATCCGTGTGCCATCGGCCAACTGGGCGGTGATCTGAGCCTGGATGACGCGGACGTTGACTGGTCCGAGTCTGGTGAGGATCGAGCCGTCCGGCAGCACCGCCAAGCGGGGAAGCCTGCGGCCGGCGCGCATGCGTATAAGGAACTGCGTGCCTTGCGCGCGGACGGTGGCGAGGAACGCGCCGCCGTCGAATGCGCGGTCGGCCGGCAGCAGCATGCCGGGGTCGAGCCGGTCGACCAGGCGTGCGGCGTAGGTGATCTCCCCGGTGGCACGCGGCCCGAACACCGCGCCGAGTAGGGGGCGGGTGCCGGTCTCGGCCAGCGTCACCAGTTGAAGGCACGGGTAGCCGTGGAAGCCGCCGCGTCCGGTCTCCGCGCGCCCGAGCCAGGCCCGGTTGCGCTCGGAGTCGGGGCAGCGCAGCGATGAGCAGCCGTCGAACGCGACGGTGCGCCACCGTCGATACCGGACTCCGGGCGTTCGCGCGTCGGCTGCCGGCACCGCGAGGGTGTCGAACAGCAGCCTGACCGCGCCGGTCCCGACCCTGCGGCGTACGTCCCGCAGCGCCTTCTCCGATACTTGCGGCGCGTTTGGCAGTGCACTGGTCAGCATGCTCCACACGCGTGCGTACCCGAGATCCGGGAACAGCCCGAGGGCCAGCAGGAAGTAAACCCCGACCCGCGAGGGAAGCAACCGTACGCGCCGCTGCACCCGGCCGGTCTCCGCAAGCACTGCATCGATCAGATCGAACGGCACGTATCGCGTCAGCTCACCGAGGTGACCTGCATCGAACACATCGGCCGCAGCCCTCGCCCCGTCCGGAGTGGAGGCGTGCGCGATGGAATACTTGGACGGCAATGGGACCTCTGAACCTTGAGACGTCTTGGCGGACTCCCGAGGTATAGCAGAGGTCTCATTGCCCCATCGAGATGATCTTCATCGCCCCCTTGACGTGCGCCGACCAACCTTAACTACGCGGCATTGGACCGATCCCGGCGCGGTTCAGGTCAGCTATGTAGGCCGACCGCGGGATCCGCTGGCACGGTTCTCTCAAGTCGAGATCGACAAGGACACTGTCATCGACCTACTTGGCCGATGGCCCGACGGAGGAACGGTTTACTGCTATCGCTGCCTGCAAAAGTGCAGCGGCTTCAGACGCAACTTTGAGGACGCTCCGGACATCGACTGAGCGCGCAGCCTGAGGCGAACGTCACTCGAGACCCGATTTGGTGCTGACTCGGCCAGCGCATACTACGCGGCGCCCACAGCCGCCATGCGTATGACGTATCAGCAGTCTGTGCTTCCGGATCTACGCTTCCAGGACACCCACCGCCCCGTACCTGGAGGCAGCCATGTACCAGCTCATCGCCAGCCCGTTCATCGGTCACCACCTGGTGCTCAAGCCCACGCACGGTGTGACGATCGGCCTGAACTTCGGCGGGAGTGCCATCCGCTACATCAACGTGGTCGACTACATCGCCTCGGCCACGCAACCAGTCATCTCCCAGACGCCAGCCATCGACCCAAGTCCGTCCGCTTCAGTCTCGTTCGACGGGTGGGTGCTGCCCAAGGCCGGCGTGGCGTTCGTGTGGGTGCTGGACGAGGAAATGAGCAAGGTTGCGGAGAGGCAGACTGAGGGACGACCCAGACAGTCTCGCCGTCATCGGGCGAGCTTGCTCGTTCCGCAGATAAATTCAGGAGTCTCATGAGTTAACACCAGTGTCAATACTGAATCAGCCGCCGCAGTAGGCTCACGCGACCCGGCCGATCAGTCGCAGACAGACAGAGCCTTCTTATCACATATCCAGAGCAAAGTTGTCAAAAATCTTCGAAGGTCGTTGACTAGCATCTACTGCTACCCGAGCGTGATCAAGAAGGGCGTTGTTGGCCCCGACGATGAGTCATCGATCCAGGACGCACTGACCCTATGAACTGCGAGTTTAACCCAGTTCATTGATCGCTTATGGCTTGATGATCTCAATCCCGCTGGATGAATAGCCAGCAGGGCGAGGTATATGATCAAGTAATTGTGGACCGTACGCCCGTTGACGCGATGAGGTTCCGCAGGAGACCATCACAAGTAGACAACGATGGAGAAGAGATGCGATGCGGATCCAGCCAGGGCCATACTGTGAGTAGCGGTAGGTATGCGAACCGCGATGTGGTGGGCGAGGGTGGGGAATTATGCGCGCGACGTTTTTCTTCTTGGTGCGGGCCATTATCCTGGTGGCCTTTCCGCTCATGGTGCTGCTGAATTTCCCACACTCACCTGACGGGGGGACATTGTGGGTGATTCGTATCATCATGATATTTGGAACGATCGCGCTCATCGCATGGTATACCCGTGACAAGTACATGAGGCCGCTCAAGAAGAAAAATGGCGGCAAGAATGTCATGACGTTTGACGACACGCTTGCAAGCGAACTGCAGAGGCAGGCCGGCCAGGAAAAGATTTCCTTCAGCCAGGCAATGTTTTTTGTGACGGCTATCAGAGCGCCACGGAAGGTGCGTCAGCGTCTGGTGGAAGAGTATAGGCCTGGGCAGCGCGTACTTCGCGAGAAGGTGACTATTGATATCCAAGTACCGCACAGATTTTTGCCGGCCGATACGATCCACGACCCCGCTCAGCTGCTGTCGGAGTCCCTGCCCATCCCGCTTCTGATATCGCCAAAAAGCAGGATGCACGATAATCTCGACATCATTGATAGCGATGGAAATATTCTTTCGACGTTGTCCTACCGAGAATACTTAAGCCTTGCAGCCGGGGTACTACGACTACTCTTGGTGAGCGCATTCCAAGGTCAGCTGCCTACTGATCCAAAGGGAATCATTGACCTCAATAACGCCGAAATCGGCGCACTTATGCAGATCGTCGCACGCCGCAATGATCGCAAACTAGCCTGTGGTGATGCGGCGGATACAAAGGAGTTGATGCTTCTGCGAAAGGCTACCAAGGCTGCTATAGGCAAACTAGAGTCGCTTCGTGCGCCAAATAAGGAGATCTTACAGCTTGCCGCCGACCTAGTGGAAGTGCTGGCCGAAAACTATGTCATTGTCGTGCCGGCACGAGTGCCGCTAAATGGTCGGCTAGTTCTGCAATATAGTCGAACGGTCGTGCCAGCTATGGAGCTCTCCTCGGGATCGATGGAGACGCCGAGGCGTGTAAAGGAATTTCTAGGTGTTTTTCTCGGCGCGGGGCCGATTGACATCCGTCTGCCACTTGAGAACGCGTGCACATGTCAGAGCTACCATATTAGAGTTCAAGGGCCCGATGGATATTATTTGAGCCACCAGCGCCTTTTTCCAGACACCATCGAAAATCCTGAGTTCGATGATGAGGCCGAGGCCGAACCCGAGCCAACGGGTATGCCCTATCGCTTTGAACCACACTATCGCTTCCGCTCTCGACTTGGGCAATCCTACGCCCACTTCTATGGGCGACATTTTCCGAGCATAACCAGCTCAAATCCTGACCAGAAAGATGAGCTGATTGTGCCGACGATTAAGTTTGCCTTTCATGAAGTGCCTCCCGGAACGGATTTTCAGGCCACTGCCGCAGCTGCCAGTGCGGCCTTTCTGATCGGGCTCATAGGGTTTGCACTTTCGCATCCCCAGTCAGGAGGCAAGTTTGACCTCGGCTCAGACATACCTGTCCTCCTTCTCGCGTTCCCAGGGGTCGTTGCGAGCTGGTTAGGGCTCGATGGTGCTGATGTCCATCTCTTCGACACAAGTCTCTCAGCGCGACTGTCATTGGTGGCAACAGTATTGCTCTCTGTCGTCGCCAGTGCGGTCTACATAATCAACAGTGAGGCCGTGGAGCCATCGGTCTTTTTCGGCTCGCTCAGCGGAGGAATTTCACTTCTGGGAGTCACGCGAGATTGGTGGGTTGGGTTGACCGCAGCCGCGGTAATCAACGCTATGTGTATCACATACCGATGCGTTATACGCGCGTGGCGCTTCGCCTACCTTGCACGCCGTAATCCACTTGGGTGAAAAGCACGCTTAGGGGTTGAATATCTAATTCCGCAGGGATATGCTAGATATAAACTAACGGGTAGAGGGTAACGAGAATGGAAGTTTTTCATAGGCACGAATCGAGCCCAGGAGCTGCGCCAGCAGAACCTGCAGCTAAAGAAGGACACGCGCAGAGCTCTTGGGTTGGCAACCTCATTGGGGTGGCACCGGATCGCTCAGCTTTCCGACCAACCTATGTGGTAGAGGGTGCGGACTGGCGCACTACTAGGGGGCGACTGTCCGAGGACCAGGTAATGGACGTAGTTGCCAATGCGCTTGAGACATTTACGCCAGAAATGTATAAGACGGCGATGAGCGATCTTGGAAACGCGCCGCTCATAAACCCGCCCCAGCATTAGGCTGTGATGTTCGATTTTCTGGGGTAAGTGGAGTCTGCGGAGGGCAGGATGGCACGTGCCCCGGCTGACTGGGTGAAGGTACTGCAGCTGACAGGGCTGGCGCCCACCAGCTGCCTGCCACAGCTATGCCCGCGCATCGAACACCACTATGCGGCCATTCCCCAGCTCGGCTACGAAGTAATCGCTGCTCCAGTCCTGGGCGATCTGCTCGACGTCCATTTCGATGTAACCCCGCATGTCCTCAGGTACCTGCTCCAGGAACCGGTAGAACTCCGTCTGCTCCAGGTAGTCCCGTACGTACGCCTCGAACGATTCCTACTCACCGCGGTGGTGATCCCCGAAGCGCTCAATCTCGTCCGTGCTCTCGCTGCCGACATGCGCTGCCCAGTGGCCGAACGCCTCGCCGTGGTCGGCAATCCCCTTCGCGATACGGCAGATCGTCTCGAACGACTGGTACTCACCGAGTTCGGCGCCGGCGAAGCCGTCGTAGTCCATGACGGCCCACTCCCCGGCATCGGGTGTGTGGCCTAGGCGCAGCATGTACTTGGCGGCCTGCTCTAGTTCAGCTGGGTCGAGCGTGGCGTCGAACCATGCACCGTTTAGGTCGCCGTTGTTGTAGTCCGCCAGGCTGCCGACCCAGATCCGCGGGGCGATGCCGCTGATCGTGGTGTCCGACTCGTCGGTGGCCTGTTCGTATGCCTCACGCTGCTCGTAGTACTCGCCGTATTCGTTCGTGATACTCGCTCAACGCGTCGTCAACGCATCATCGTTGTCAGTCGCCGTGACGTGACGGACGCCATGCTCATCGAGCTGCAAGATGAACCCACCTAGCCGGCCGGGCTCGCGAATGAGGCCGTACCAGCCCAGGTCACTGACGTCGCCGATCTCTTCGTCTGCTTGTGCACCGAACAGTTCGTCGAGCTGCTCTTCGCTCATTGCGGGATGGCGCGATGCGGCTGCTACGTCGTCACTCGGCGACCAGCGAGCCGAGTCACCCCAGGGAAAGTGGTCGTCTGCTTCGTCGTTCTCGATGGACGGGCCCGGCGTGCAGACGGTAGCGATCTCGCCGAGCGTGGTGACGCCCGCGGCCGACATACGGCCCAACAGCTCGGATCTGTCTTGGGCCTCTGCTTGCTCCACCCATCCAGCAACCCGTCCTCGTTCGGGCCGCGATGCACAGTAGACCGTCAGGCAAGCGATCCACCCCCTCTCTGACAGTCTCGGCCGAGACACCCGGTTTGTCGGGTTAGTCTGGATGGGCGAGACAGGAGCCCGGATGAGTTCGAGCCCTTCCGGTTGGTGGGCGACGGTGTTATTTGGACAGTTCGCCCTTCGGGGTGACTGTATGTACTCCTGTCTGTGCCTAGAGTTCCGGCCATGCGTGTCGTAAAAGAGATGGTGCTCAGCCCGGCCAGCCGATGGTGTGCCTGGTCGATGGCCGTGGCGAGTTGGTGGCTCGAGTCGATGAGTTTCTGCGGCTGCTGGCCGTGCGGTCGTACTCGCCGAACACGATCAGGGCCTATGCCCACGATCTGCAAAAGCTGTACCTGTTTCTGGAGGAGGCCGGCCTGTCCGTGGACGGGTTCACCCCGGCTCGTGCGATGGACTTCCTGGGCTGGTTGCGTGTCCAGTCCTCCGCCCGGCGGGCCCAGCGCTTGGAACTGGGCGTCGTCGCCCGCGGGGGTCGTCTTCTGTCGGCAAAGACCTGCAACCGGGTGATGGCGGCGGTCTCGTCGTTCTTCGAGTTCCTGATCGCTTGCGAGGCGTATACATCCCAGGAGAACCCGATCGTCAAAATGGCCGACCAGGCTGCCGCATGAGTCCCGAGCAGGTATCGCCCGCCACTGGCGAACGCCTCCAAGCAGCGCCCGGTGCGCCGGGTGCTGCGGGTCAAGACCGTCGAGTCTGTACCGAGGCCGATGACGCCCGAGACGTATGCGGCACTGCTTGGTGCCGTCCGTTCCCGCCGGGACAAGGCGCTGCTGGAGCTGATGTGGGAGGGCGGATTGCGCCCCGGCGAGGTCCTCGGACTCCGGCTGGAGGATGTCTCCTACGCCCAGCGGCGTGTCAGTGTCCGCAAGCGCGACGATCATCCTGCGGGGTGCAGCAGAAATCCCGCCGGGACCGGGCCGTCGACCTGCACGAGGGTCGGGCCCTGCCGGCACTGAGCAGCTACGTCATGAAGGAGCGGCCCGCTGACGCCGAGACGCCGTGGGTGTTCCTGGTCGGCGGTCGAGGCAAACGACGCCTGGAACCGCTGGGTTACGACGGGATGGTGCGCATGTTCGCTCGAGCCGCCGAACGGGCTGGTGTTCGCGACGCCTGGCTGACGCCGCATGCCCTGCGCCACACCCACGCGACCCGCATGTGGGAGGGCGGCATGCGGGAGTTGACGTTGATGACCAGGCTCGGCCACGCCACCCCGGACTCAATGAAGGTCTACACCCGCGTGAGCGATCCGGAGGTCGTCAAGGACTATCGGCTGGCGATCGGAGAGTCGACCGCATGAGCTCGAGCGCGTTGCGACTAGTCCCATCGACTTCCTTCCTTCATCGAGGTCTGCGCCACTGCCCGGCCGCGGAGTACTCGGCCTTCATTGCGGACCTTCCGGTCAGCGAGGAGTGGCGCCGCAAGCACGCCAACTACCATCAGCGATTCATTCGGACCTACCCAGACCTGCAGCGATGGTTCGACCAGCCGTTGCGCCAACGCCTGGGATGGCGCAACGGGGAGGACCAGAACCGGCGTAGCGCCCCCGGCGGTGAGCTCGATCCGACCCTGGGTTGGATCAACTTCAACGCACGGCACTACCTGACGTACCTCGCGCTGACAGGCCGCGTGGGCCTTGACTGGGGATGGCTGCTGGGCATCGGTGTCCTCAAGCCCTTCCTGGTCGCCGACCAGCTCGGCCTGCCTCTGAGCCAGCAGACGAACGATCTGCGCGAACGGCTGATCGCGCTCGGGCACGTGCGCGACGATGCGAGCTTCCGCCTCTCCTGGGCGCTGGTCAGACTGCTTCTGCACCGTGGAGATCCGGACCTGCACGCCATCACCGCGGAGGACGTCGATGCTCTGCGCGAGGCCATCAAGAACCTTGCCCAGATCCCCGGCATCGCCGACGTCATCGATCCGGCCAGCTGGTCGACGATCACGATGGCGTGGGAGACCAACGCCTACCGCGCGGGCATGGCGCTGTTCCATGGCGGCATCACGACGCAGCCGCCCAAACGCCACGGCGGGCCGCCGCGCCCGCCGCTGAGCAGCAAGCCGCGCATCAACAGCGTGATGGAACGCTTCCCGGCCGAGCGAGCCTTGGTCCTTCGGCCGGAGAGCATGACCAGTAGAAGATCCGGGCTTCGCCGACTGGGCCTGTGGCTCGAGACCGAGCGCCCGCACGTCGAGAGTCTCAATGAGCTCAACCGCGCCGACATGGTCGCGTTCATGGAGGCGATCCACCGCCTGAAGAAGATCAAGCACCCCGACCAGCCGATCAGCCCGGCCTTCCAGGCAGGGATCATCTCGACGGTCGCCGTCTTCTTCCGCCACGCCGCACTCGCCGAGTGGGAGGACGCCCCCGCTCGCCCGCTGATCACACACGCCGACATGCCACGCCGGGTCGAGCGAGTCCCGCGCTTCATCCCCGGCCACGAACTCGACCCAGTGATGGAGGCCATCCGGGCGCTGCAGTGCCCGCTGCAGCGCTGTTCGCTGCTGGTGGCCCGCTGGAGTGGAGCGCGCCGAACCGAGATCCGTAGGCTGCACCTGGACTGCCTGGGCGCGTATCCCGACGGCACACCCCGGCTTCGCCTGGCCGCTGGCAAGTCCCAGAAGGAGCGCACGGTACCGGTCGCCGAAGAAGCCGCCGAGGCTATCCGTAAGCTGGTCGCGATCCGGCAAGCCCAGGGCGACCGCGGCATCATCGACCCGGACCTCGGGGTGCGAGTGCGCTACCTGTTCCTGCGCAACGGCTCCCTCGCCCACCCCGACTATCTGTTCGCCGCCCCGCTGCGACAGATCTGCGCCGATCTGCAGATCCTCAACGGCGATGGCAAAGCCGCGATCCACCCGCACCGCTTCCGCCATACCCTCGGCACCCAGCTTGCTGGGAAGGGAGCCCGGATGCAGACCATCATGAAGATCCTCGGCCATCAGAGTCCTGGCATGTCGATGACCTACACCCACATCTCTGACCCCTCGGTCCTGGCCGACTACCAGGCGGTACTGCAACCCGGAGCCATCATCGCCGGACCGATCGCCGAGACACTTCGCGCCGGCCAACTCGACCAGGACGCCTTGGACTGGCTCAAGACCAACTTCTACAAGACCGAACTGGAGCTCGGCCGCTGCCTGCGCCTGCCCCAGGAAGGCCCGTGTGAGT
>Ga0073928_10007040_pt1 | contig 14803 bp, 15 predicted proteins | sample PaiPotPPA55metaG_FD_76969 | JGI IMG/M metagenome (GOLD analysis project Ga0073928, IMG submission 76969) | Iron sulfur acid spring bacterial and archeal communities from Banff, Canada, to study Microbial Dark Matter (Phase II) - Paint Pots PPA... ... | reverse complement strand
ATGGGGTGCATTGGCGTTCGGAATGGATTCCCGTCGCCCCTCTGAATGGTTTTGCAAGCGATACTCCTTTAATCCTCCACAGGCGGAGGACCAATGTTGTTGGAACGCTCCAGAAGACGAGATAGCTAGCGAGGTATTAGACCGGTAGCGGGAAGGCCCACCGACCCTCCCACCGCATTTGGTGATCCAATCCGCAAATTACGAATTCTGAAATGGAGAATTCTCAATCTGCTCGTAAAAGTTGCTTCGCTTGTAGCTGCGAATAAACTGCGAGCAAATGTCTTCGTTGCAGGTGCCTTCTGTTGACTGTGTCTTGTGCTCAAACCCGCCGAGGAAGGCTTTGGCGATGTTTTGCTTGAAGTTAACACGAGGATACTGAGCGACTACTTGCTTCCGAACAACTTCCGGGAATGTCTCGTAGCCAATACCCAACACATCTAGACCCACGCCGTTGTAGAGAAGCTCGACCTCGATCGGCTTGTAAGCAGCAATTCCAGGTGTGGTGTGCAAGGAGATCGCATCCCACGCGACTTGGATTCGCGACGCAGGAACCTTGTGATGTTCAAGAAACTGACGAACTGCGTTTGCGCTGTCAACTTCGAACCTGTCAGTTTCGCTGCTGAACTTCTTCAACAACCCCATATCATGGAACGAAGCGCAGACGAACAACAGCTCCACGTCAAAGCGTTGACCGGACTGCTTGCCAAGTTCATTCGCCCAGAAAAAGACGCGATGGGAGTGATTGAAAAGCAGCGGTGTGCTGAACTCGTGAAGCAAGCCCGTCGCCTCGCGCGTGAGTTGCGTGTCTGGAACGCCAGCCTGAACCTTCTGGTATTGAGCCGACGGCGTGGGCACTGGGAGAATGACCTTAGGACGACGAAAGGTCGGCGCTCCCTCTACGGTCTGTGCAAGTGTAGGTTGTTCAGACTGGCTGCCCAGAGCGATTGCGCCAACTGCCGCCGAAGTGCTCCTAAGAAATGTACGTCTGTTCATTTTGCTGCCTCCTGAGCGGTGCTTTCACCGTTAAAGACAGCTTAGTTAGCACGAGTTGATGCAGCAACGACCTATTTACGACACTTTCGGACATCAGTCCTGAGATCAGCTATGCGAGCTTTTGAACCGCTCCGTATACTCTCCGGCAGTGACGCCGAAGACGTTGTGTAGGAGTGAAATCCTGGGGCACGTTTTGCTTTTGTCTCTGGTTCGGAAACGTCCTGCGACGCGTGGAATCTTGTGCTGGACAGGCTACGGGAACTTGGTCATGCCTGTTGCATCCACGGCCTCGACGAGATCTCGTGGACGGACGGTTCGAGACCGGAATTCAGGCGCTTGCAGACAGAATTGGCTGCCGGAAAATCTGTGTTCGACCACTCCTCATGAGCGAAGAGATCTTCTCGCAGTCGTGGACTGAAGGGTATGAAGCGATGAGGCGGTTTAAGGATCCACTCATAAGCCATGGGAGTTTTCTCGATTGGCATCTCTTCCACAACGCCTCCCCCAGTCCGTAGAACAATACTGCTGGATTAAGACTGATCTTCCGCTGCGCAAGATATACGAAACACTCTTTACCGCACCAAACTCGATGAAAACCTCCATTTCATTGTGTACGGGCGACCGTACCCTCCAACCCAGGCCTGGGTACCCGCTCTCGGTGATGCCACGCATGGTTTCCCTTATCCAAGGCGTCTTCTGAGCTGCCTAACATCGTCCGCCCTTTGAGTACAAACTTCCGGGATTTCAGTGCAATAACTTTGCAGTGAAAGACCGGAAAAAATTTAAAAAACCACGGGCCCGCCAAATCCGTGATTGAGTGCAGCGTGACACCGGCGCAACTAGGGTACATAGATTCCCCTCTCTGAGGCGCCTCAGGTCTTTTCGTTTCGGACAGTCTACGTCCGAGGAAGCTAACACCAAAGTTGTACGCTTGAATTGTTCTTCGGGCTTTCGTTGGAGCTACCATTGATCGTCATGCTCTATCGAGGCCGAAAGTAATGCGATTGCTCGACGAAGATTCCGGACAAAGCACGGTCCTTATGGCGATATGCATCGCTTGCGTGTGTGGATTGCTCGGTTTGTCAGTGGACGCGGGCTTGATGTTCCGGGCAAAGAGAATGATGCAAACAGCGGCAGACTGTGGCGCCATAGCCGGAGCGGCGGAACTTAACTATGGAAATTCTGTGAGTGCCGCCCAAGCCGCCACAGCGCAGAACGGAGCGACCAACGGCACCAACGGAGTTATAGTAGCGGTAAACACTCCACCCAAGTATGGGCCGAATCAGAACACTGGGTATGTCGAGGTCATCGTCACAAAAAGTGTTCCTACCTATTTCATGAGGATCTTCAACGTCGGTGCGTTGACGGTTTCCGCAAGGGCCGTGGCTGGTTTAGGCCCCAGCCAGGGATGTATTTACACTCTGGATGCGTCCGGGGCAGACATAAGTGTGTCGGGGACAGGAAATCTCTCGGTGCCAAACTGCGGCCTCCTCATTAACTCCACTTCCAGTAACGGTGTGCGCCTCACTGGAAGTGCATCGATCGTGGCCAAGTCGATTGGTATCGTAGGCGGCTCGTCTGTAAGCGGTTCCGGGACCCTCAGCCCTGCGCCGGTTACAGGTATCGCCCCGGTGAGCAACCCGCTAAGTTTTCTACAAGCTCCCTCCTACAACGCCTCGTCCTGTCTCCCTGATCCTCATGTGACGTCGTCCGCGACACTTGGCCCAACTGTCGCGGGAGGAACCGTGTGCTACAACGGTCTTTCAAACAGTGGAAGTGGGGCGTTGACTCTCAATCCTGGGGTATACGTCATCACAGGAGGTTTTTCGGCTAGCGGGTCCGCAACGATTACAGGAACAGGAGTAACAATCTACCTTGCCGGGCCGAACGGTTCCCTGTCTTTGACGGGTTCTGGCGCTCTCAACCTAACGGCCCCAACAAGTGGACCGTACAGCGGCATCCTCTTTTTCGAAGATCCGAGCGACACAAATGCAATGAGCATCTCCGGTTCGACCGGGACCATCCTGACTGGAATCTTCTATGCTCCATCCGCGGCGCTTAGCTTGACGGGATCCAGCGGCGCAACATTCAACGCCGCCGTGGTGAGCTACACGCTCTCGATCAACGGCACCGGCAGTCTGAATGAATACATGAGTCCAAACGGTACGTCGCCTCTGTCTACTGCAAGAGTAGTGGAATAGGAAAGAACAGGAAACTTCAATATGAAGCTGCAAGAAGTAAAGATGTGGCGAGGCGGTTGGGGTTTTGGGACAGACGACTCTGGCCAGGCGCTCGTTGAGGTGGCGATAAGTGCAATGTTACTGGTGCTCGTACTGATGGGAATGTGCGAGTGCGGGATATTGGAGTACGATGCGATCGAAGTCACCAGCGCGGCGCGCGCGGGCGTGCAATATGGAGCGCAGTCCCGCACCACTGCCGTGGATATCTCCGGCATACAGGCTGCTGCGCTCGCGGATGGCTCCAATGTATCTGGGTTGAAAGCGACCGCGACGCGTTTCTGCTCTTGCTCGGACGGAACAGCTTCCACCTGTTCTAGTGGCGACTGTTCGGCCTCTCATATCGTCCAGTACGTTCAGGTGAACACGGCGGTTACCATCACCCCTCCCTTCCATATCCCAGCCCTGCCGCAGAGCTTCAACCTTACCGGGCTGGCCGTAATGAGGGTAGGACAATAATGGACCTGAAAAGTCATTGGCAACACCTGGCGCAGCATGACCTGGGTGCAACCACGATAGAATTCGCCTTATCGCTTGTTCTGCACTGCATGTTGCTCTTGGGCGTGATGGAAGCAAGTTTGGGTGTTTACGCCTTCCACTTTACTGCCGAGGCAGCGCGGGAGGGTACGCGCTATGCAAGCGTTCGCGGATCCTCATGTGCCGGTTCCAGTTCGGCCTGCCCTGCTCAATCTTCAGATATCCAGACGTACGTTCAGAGCCTCGTTTATCCAGGCATCAACCCAGCGGCGATGACCGTTACCACCACATGGTCAGCCTATCCATCAGGAACAGCCTGTTCTCCGTCTTCTTCCTGCAACAACCCGGGAAATCTGGTCACGGTAATGGTCTCGTATAAGTTTCCATTCTCAGTGCCGCTCCTACCTTCAAATGTTTGGGCCGTGACCAGCAGCTCCGCAATGGTGATCTCACAATAGGCTTTAATCGAAGAAAGATCCGGAACTTGGCTTAGTCCAGTTCTTGATTATCTCGCAAGCAAAGCGTTGCCATTCCACCAGGATCTTGACTCACATACATGCGGCAGGCGAAGAGACCCAAGCTTGGCAAGTCGTACACCTATCGGAAAAAGTGGATGTTCTCGATACAATAGCACGCGGCCACCATGACGAGCGTGAGGGGGTACACGAATGGCGCAAGCAGGTATCTGCACGCTCATCGGTTGGCGGACACATTCGCTACGCGCTCAAGTAGAATCACTCGCTCATCCTGGTAATCGGCCTTCCAACCGCCCGTGTGCTCGAGCAGATATACAAGCGGACTATCTTTCTCATACAAAACGTAACGAATCTTGTGCTTATCCAGAAGTCCCAGGGAGTCTTTGATCCGAATGATGTCCAGATAGTCCTTGAACGTGCCGTTGTATTCGAAGATGTCTACCCGCGAATCAATGAAGACCGGCCAGCCATGGAGATTCCAGATCATGTAGCCACCCCATAGATACTCGTTGAACACCCGCCCTTGGGGATGAAAGCTTGCCAGGAACGGAAGCGCCTCTGTGGGATACAGTTTCTTTGCCAACTGGTCGACGTGGCCTTCTCCGCGTAAGCGGCCGATCACAGAGCAAAGCAACACGAAGAGAATAGCGCCGTTCAGGAGCAGTCGCGGCGGGCGCTCGACCTCAGGCCCTGCTTTTCCGAACGACTTCGCTAAGATGGGGGCGACGAGGATCGCAAATAGGAATAGAAAGCGAGAATAGTTGAAGGCGGAATAAATTCCAATGCACAGATACACTACTTCACAGCTTGACCAGCGCCGGGGGCGGTACAGCTGCCAGACTGCAAGACAAACAAGACATGCCAGCGCCGTAAGACCGCGAGGCGAGTGGAAGTCGAGACTACGCCACTCTTCGACATTAGCTACATTGAGCTTTTGATGAAAGGCGAGATTGAAAGGGTACGCTACCAGGCGCCAGCCATAAGGATTGAGGAACAGGGCAAGCGCGCTGAGACCGGTCGTTAGAAAAAGGCGGCGCAGATGTTCAGCAGATAAACCATTGCACTCGAGCCACCCCCATTGAAAGCTATAGCTGCTCGCCGCAATGTAGATGATCAACAGCACCATTCCAACCATCCAGGAGCCGTGTGTGTTCACCCACAACGCGAAGAGAAACGGAAGAGCCCAGAGCAGTCGCGGCTTCCGCTCCGATTCAAGCAAAAGGATGAGTTCGATGAGAAGACAAAGCCACCCGAAGAGCAGCGTCCGCGGTCCAAATGAGACTGTGGCTAAGATCGTAGCTATCACCGCGGCCAGAATCGAAGCTTTCAGGTTGCGCGAATGAAGCCAAGCAAGCATGAGCACTCCGAATATGTTGAGTTCAATCGCGATTACAGTCACCCAGTAGACTCCGCCGGCTCCAGCCAGATGCCACCCAAGATAAAAGGGAAGTTCCGCGATCCATTCATGGTTCATCCATGGAGATCCGAAGGCGGAGAATGAGTAGAGATCTCTGGTGATGAGGGTATGACTGGAAAGTAAGACCTGAACATCTCGCAGATGCCACCAGATATCAGGTTCGGCCATGGAACGGGGAATAAAAAAGAAGACGGCCACGAAGAGAGACGAGGCAAAGATAACGGGCATGCCTAAAATTTGATTGCGCCGCAGCGCATAAGAAGAACGTGCCATCCGTGGAACAAGCCTTTCGTGGCTTAAATAACGGTTCAATGCTTCTGAATGAGGCTAGCATATCAATTCGGCCAAGAACCTCATAAGGATCCGCCTGCCGAACGAGCAGAATGACCTTCATACGGGAGGCATAAGGAAAGATCAGCGCTCCTATACCTCTTTGGCGTCATTACCTTTGGATACCTAAATGCTTAACGGCCCTTTATGTCGAAGCAGTCAGCAGGTAGTCTGATCTCAACACAGGCAGCCAAGCAGCAGTCTCATGCCAGATAAGACTGATGCACGGCGAGTGTTGAGTTTTATCCATCGAAGAAGTGAACCATGAAGAGCATCAAGTTGCGTGTTGGAAGCTCGTTGACCAGGAGAAAGCGTCATCCTCAGTTTTCTTCTGGGACGGTCGTAGACATCACCATCGCCGCTCCTTCAAAACCGATTATGCTACGACTGCGTTAGTCTAGGGTGTGGAGTGCTAAATGGCTGTCTCTGTGGAACTTGTTTATGCCGGCGCTGCGTTACTTTGCGCCGGAGTTGCTGCCATACACGATCTGAAAGATCGAAGGATCCCGAACAAACTGACTGGACCTGCCATGCTCGCAGGTCTTCTGCTACACCTTGTGCTAGGCGGCTATCATCAGTTCGGGTGGGCATTTCTTGCTGGGCTGGTCGGCGGCGGAGTCTTTCTGCTGTTTCATCTTGCTGGCGGCATGGGGGCTGGTGATGTCAAGCTCATGGCCGCGGTGGGCTGCATCGTGGGGATCTCGTCCATCCGGGAGGTCCTATTCTCGACAGTTGTCATAGGCGGCGTATTCGCGCTTGCGCTGGCGGCATATCGCGGAAGAGTGCGTGAGACGCTGGCAAATGTATTTACTCTGCTTGGTCATCATCGGCAGAATGGCCTCAAGGCGCACCCAGAGTTGAACGTAGGCAATCGATCCGGCTTGAGACTTCCCTACGCGGTGCCTATTGCCCTCGGATGCCTCTGGTCCTTCTGCATGCGATCGTGGGGAGGCGCTGCGCTATGACCTTCCGTCGAATGACGACGGCTTTAGTAATGGCGCTGTTGGTTTCGGGATTGTGTACCTACATCCTAAGCCGCAAAATGAAAGGGCCAGCCGTTCAACCGATCGCAGAACAGAAGTATGTGACTCCTGCACGTTCGATGCAGGCTGGTGAGATCCTGAAGACCGATAACATTGAGCTTATAAGCTGGCCTACCGCTAATTCCGTACCAGGTGCATTCACAAAGCCGGACGATGTCATTGGCCGTTCAGTCCTGTATCCCATGGATAAGGGGCAGCCCATCACAGACAAACTTGTAACCGCCATTGGCGCCGGCGTTGGACTTGCGGGGAAAATTCCAAATGGGATGCGGGCAATTGCGCTGCGATCAGATGAGGTCATGGGGGTGGCCGGGTTCCTGCTACCCGGTTCCCATGTGGACGTGCTTGTAACCTATCGCACCGACAAATCACCTGAGCCTACGACAGCTACGGTGCTCCAGGACTCGGAGGTTATCGCAGCGGGACATCAGATTCAGCCAGATCCAGAAGGGAAGCCCGCGACGGTCACCGTGGTAACGTTGCTTCTAACGCCGGAAGACGCTGAACGCGCGGTGCTCGCGAGTACGCAGGGAGCAATTCATTTCGTGCTGCGCAGCGGCTCGGACAAGGAGAAGGTTATCGACGCGCCGATCATTATGTCAGAGCTTTCGCGCAAGCCTTCTGGTACAGCCGGTTTGCCGACCAATATCTCCAGGACGCATTTCGCTTCTCGTCCGGCGCCGACACGATTTATCGTTGAGACGATTCTCGGCGACAAGGTGACGACTGCCTCCTTCACCATGGCTGCAAAGTGATGAGTCTCCTACGCAGTATGAAAACAAGATTCGCGGTGTATTTTCTCTTGTTCAGTGCATCCGCCGGATGGGCGCAATATCCGAGCGATGCCATCCACGCTGCTGCTGATTCTCGCGCGGCTGCAATGGCGCGGAGCAACTTGTCGATAAGCAGCGTCGGGAAAAATGAGACGCTGCACATCTTGGTTGGGCACTCTATGATGCTGCGGGGCGCTACTCCGATGCGGCGGATCTATGTTGGGAACCCGGCTGTTCTTACGAGTTTCACGTCAGGTCCCGAGGAGATTGTGCTCACCGCGAAGCTACCCGGAATCAGTAGTCTTGTCGTCTGGGACAGCCAGGGCCGTTCCTGCCTCTATACGGTCTCTGTCGATGTCGACCCATCCGATTTGCGCGCCGAACTGGCGGAGGCTTATCCGACGAGCAAGATTGAGGTCGACACTCTGCAGGATCGCATTGAACTAAGGGGCACGGTGCCCACACCCGAGATTTCGGATGGAGCTGCAAAACTCGCCAGCGCTTATGCGAAGGAGATCGCGAACTCTCTGCGGGTCGTATCGATTCGAGGCAAGCAGGTTCAGCTCAAACTCCGGATTCTGGAGGTTGATCGAACGAAGATGGAACAGTTCGGAGTGAACCTCTCTTACGGTGGAAAAATCAACTTCAGCACGTCGACGTCGCAGTTCTCGAATCCTCTCAACCTGTCCTTCTTTAACGCGAAGACTGGGCTCGGCGTCCAGGTTCAGGACCTTGAGCAGAGACAGATCGTGCAGATCCTCGCCGAACCGACACTGACCACGTTGAGCGGGCAGCCGGCGCGTTTCCTTTCCGGCGGCGAGTTTCCCTTTCCCGTCGCGCAGAACTCTGGCGGCAGTACCGCCATCTCGATTCAATTCCGTTCCTACGGAGTCAAGGTTGACTTCACTCCGACAGTCAACGCCGATGGCTCGATTCGACTCAAAATCATGCCGGAGGTAAGCACACTCGATTACACCAACGCCGTGAGTGTCTCGGGCGTTGCCGTTCCGGCGCTGTCGACCAGACGCGCCGAGAGCGAGGTGGAGTTGAAAGATGGCGAAAGCTTCGTACTCTCGGGTCTGCTTGACCACAGGACGACACTACTGCTCGCGGGAGTGCCCGGAATCGCCAACATCCCAATCCTCGGCCAATTGTTCCGCTCCAAAAACAATACGCATTCCATAGTCGAACTCGTGTTACTGGTCCAGGCCACTGTCGTAGATCCTTTGAACAATCCCCAGGAGCCTAAGGAGCCCCACTGGGTGGTACCGAATCTGGACATGCCTAAGTTCGACCGCCAACTGAACAGTAACCCAAAAGGCGCCATCATTCCAGAGGCTACGACCAACCCTCGATCCAAGTGAGTATTATGCAGACCAGCAAACAAAAACCCGAACACAATGTGCAGGCCGTCTTTAGCGTATGCGCGTCAAGTGAAGATGCCGCAGCCGTCATGATTGCCGTCAGCAGAGTTGCAGGATCCGAGTTTGCAGGTGAGTTCCATGAATATATCTCGATCGACCGCCAGCCGCAGTTTTCGAGTGCCTTGAAAACCGCGCCAAGTTGCGTGGCCCTGATAGATTGCGATGGAGACCCTGAGCTCGCGACCCAGACGATTCGGCGGCTGCAACAGACCTTCCCAAACAGGATCAGTCTGGTGGCTCTATCCTCTGAAACCGACGCAGGCTTTTTGCTGCAGGCAATGCGCGCAGGCTGCAGCGATGTCATTCAGAAGCCAGTCGATCCGGTTGTATTGGCAGAGACGCTAACACGGTTTCAGAATAGCCATCCGCTGTCGGCTCATGCCGCGCAGGACCTCGGCAAGGTGATCTCGTTCTACGGAGTCAAGGGCGGCGTTGGCACGACCACTCTCGCGGTCCACCTGGCCACGCATCTCGTCCGTATACATCGCAAGAAAGTACTGCTTATCGACCATAAACATGAACTCGGCCACGTTTCGCTCTATCTCGGGATTAAAGATGGCGCTTACTACTTTGAGGAACTCATCCGTAATGTGGACCGGCTAGACCCGGAGCTGCTGGAAGGGTTTGTCATAAAGCATCCGAGTGGTCTGGCGGTGATTCCCTCCCCGGATACCACAGCGGTGATGCACACTAGCCCGGCTGAGGCCATCGAGCGCGTTATAGAGTATCTGCGGCGCCAGTACGACTTCGTATTAATCGATTCCTCCATGCAGTACCGCGACTCGATCGGCGCCATCATGGCGGCCTCTGATGAAGTCTCCATGATCTCTACGCCTGATGTAGCATCCCTGCGAGACTTGGCCCGCCACATTGAACACCTGAGCCTGACCAACGGCTTCATCAGCAAGGCGAGAGTCATCATCAATCGCTCGACCTCGGACGATGCGGCGAGTCCCGAGCAGATCAAACAGGCCGTGCAGTTTCCGGTCTCGTTTTCCATTCCCAATAACCATGCGGACCTGATGCGAGCGATCAACTCCGGCGAACCGATTTCGCCACAGCAAAGGGGTGGCTTTACGCAGGCAATTGCAAGGTGGGCAAAAGCTCTTGCCATCGGCCCGGCGGTTCCCGCCAAGACATCTGAACCTAAAAAGCTCTTCAACTTCCTGCGGCAGCAGGCGCCGTCCAAAACGTAACTGAACGGAATCTCGATGAACAGCTCATCACTATATATGACCGGTCCGACGCGTGCGGCTGTCGCGACCGAAGTCCGCACCAATCCGATACTCGCAGATGCAGCGAAGCACCAACTGAAGACGGCGGTTCACCACGAACTGATCAAGCGAGTTGACCTGGAGAAGCTGGCTTCAATGGAGTCCGATCCCAGTAGCCGCCAGAAAATGCTCATGACCATCTCACAACTGGTGGGAGAGCAGAACTTCCCACTCAGTTCCATGGACCGAGATCTACTCGCCAAAGAGGTGATGGACGAAGTCTTCGGTCTCGGGCCGCTGGAACCGCTGCTCCACGACTCCACCGTGAGCGACATTCTGGTCAACACCTACGACACCGTCTATGTCGAGCGGCGTGGCATGATCGAGAAGACCAGCGTGGTCTTTCGTGACAATGCGCACCTCATGCACATCATCGACAAGATTGTCTCTGCGGTCGGCCGAAGGATCGATGAATCATCCCCGATGGTGGATGCGCGTCTGCTCGATGGCTCACGTGTGAATATCGTAATTCCACCCCTCGCCGTGGATGGGCCACTCATCTCCATTCGCCGCTTCGGCAGTTCACCCCTCACCGCCGATGACCTGCTGCGACATCGCGCGCTTACTCCACAAATGCTCGAGACGCTAAAGAGCGCCGTAAAAGCAAGACTCAATATCGTAGTCTCCGGAGGCACCGGTGCGGGTAAGACAACCTTGCTAAACGTCTTGTCAGGATTCATCTCGCCCGACGAGCGGATCGTCACCATCGAGGATTCCGCTGAGCTTCAGATCAAGCAGGAGCACGTCGCGCGTCTTGAATGCAGGCCTCCGAACGTCGAGGGAAAAGGAGCGATTCGCCAGCGCGAACTGGTCATCAATGCGCTCCGAATGCGGCCCGACCGCATCATTCTTGGCGAGATTCGCGGCGAAGAAGCGCTGGACATGCTACAGGCCATGAACACGGGCCACGATGGCTCAATTACCACCATCCACGCGAACAATCCGCGGGATGCGATCGCGCGTCTTGAGACGATGGCGATGATGGGCAGCGTCGCCCTGCCTGAAAAGGCCATTCGTGCACAGATCGCCTCGGCCGTCCACCTGATAGTGCAGGCTTCGCGCATGAGCGATGGCAGCCGGAGAATCACTCATATCTCTGAAGTGACCGGCGCTACCAGCGAGATCGTCAGCATGCAGGACATCTTTCTCTTCGAGAAAATGGGACTCGGCCCTGCCGGCAAGGTCAAAGGTAAATTCTTTGCAACCGGCATTGTGCCCAAGTTTGCCGAGAAGTTGAAGGCTGCCGGTATCCCTCTTGCATTGAACCTGTTCGAGCATTCGGTAGAGGTTTAGCAAATTATGACATTGCCCCTTGCCATCATGTTCGCGGCTGTGCTCCTCTTTAGCTTCGCCGTGATTTTTATCATGACTCGCCCGCGCGATTCAGAAAAAAGAGTTCAAAGCAGACTGAATCTGATCCGCGCAACCAATATTGAGGTTGTTGACGAACAGGTCACACTGGCGCAGCCCGAGACGAGGGGGTTCGCCGCAGGCGTCAGCGAGCACCTGCAGAGCTACCGCTTCTCGAAGGGTTTGGAGCAACTCATCTGCCATGCAGGATCGAAAACCTCCGTTGGAGCTGTCGCTCTTACCAGCCTTGCTTTGGCGGCATTCGGCGGAGCGGCCGCTCATGTCTTTATTGGCCCGCTGCCGCTGGTTCTGCTGGCAACTGCGGTGGGTGGAGCGTCGAGGTATGCCATGCTCCGCTTTCAGAAATCGAGACGGCTGAAGAAATTCAACACCGCCCTTCCAGACGCCATCGAACTGATGGCACGTGCATTACGAGCGGGTCATTCCATGGCTTCCTCCATCGAGATCATCGCCGAGCAGTCGCCGGACCCGTTGGCAGGTGAGTTCGCCATCTGTTTCCAGCAACAGAAGTTCGGCATTGCGTTTCGCGATGCGTTGCTTGAAATCGGTGAGCGCGTTCCTTCGAAGGATCTGCACTTCCTCATTACAGCCGTGCTGGTTCAGAAGGAGACCGGTGGCGACCTGACGGAGATCCTCGATCGTACAACTCACGTCATCCGGGAGCGAGTCCGTATCGAAGGGGAGGTACGCACCTATACGGCGCAAGGACGGCTTACCGGCTGGATCCTCGGTCTGCTGCCCGTCATTATGCTTGGCATTATCAACATAATTACGCCAGGATACTCGCACATCCTCTTCTACGATCCTCTGGGGCAGAAGCTGCTCTACGCAGGGGCGACGATGATCCTTATCGGTGGACTCATCATCAGCAAGATCGTAACTATTAAAGTTTAAGCATTGAGGTCAATCTATGAACCTACTGTTCTATGCTCTGACAGATCTGACGATCTTCATCGCAATCGGTCTCATCGCATCGATCATGTTTGGCCGTGCCTCTCGCGCGACCGCCCAGCGGGTAATTTCCGTCACACAGAGGCAACAGTCGGTTCAGCGTTCCAGCCTGGGAGCACACGAGCTGCAAAAGAAGATCTTTGCAGCTGTGAGCTCGCTGCGTTCACGGCTGGGACTCTCAGAAAATCCCCGGCTTACGGAGCGGTTTGTACAGGCCGGCTTCAGGAACAGCGCTCATCGCGACCTGTATATGGCTACGCGCGTGCTTTGCCCGGTGCTCGCCGCTGGACTTGGCTCGTTCATACCCTCCCACCGAATGCTCTGGATAGTTTCCCTCGGCGGAATCTCCTATCTGGCGCCCGATATGATATTGCAACGGATCATTAAACGAAGGCGCGAGAAGATCAGACTCGGAATTCCGGATGCTGTCGATCTGCTCGTCATTTGCGTCGATGCTGGACTCGGGCTGGACCAGGCTATGCTGCGTGTGGGCCGCGAACTAGGGACAAGTCACCCTGAGATCTATGAGGAACTACTTCAAATAAACCGGGAGCAACGCGCAGGCAAACTCAGGATTGAAGCCTGGCAGGCTATGGCGGATCGCTGCAAACTGCAAGAGATCGACGGCTTTGTCAATATGTTGATGCAGACGGAGCGGTTCGGCACACCCATCGCCCGCGCGCTTAGCAACTTCGGCGACGGTATCCGCCAAAAGCGACGGCAGCGGGCTGAGGAACTCGCGGCGAAGACCACAGTCAAGATTATTTTCCCGCTTGTGTTCTTCATCTTTCCCTGTATATTCATCGTCCTACTCGGCCCAGCAGGAATCACTATCTCACGCGGAATGGCCGGGCATTGAAAACCATCAAGCTCTTCATGCGACCCGATTCTCCACGATGGCAATTCCGGAGACGCTATCCGTACGGTGCGCACAGTCGGCTGCGTCGAACAGAGTGCGGTGATGGATGGCAAACAGAGCCAACTCCAGCCGGCCAGATACCCCTGTTTTATCGAAAATCGAGCGCAGGCAGTTTTTGATCACCTGTTCAGAATTATTCAGTTCCTTGGCGATATCTTTGTTCTTGAAACCCTGCACGACCAGACTCACAATCTGCAACTCCTTCGCAGTCAGCCTCTGCCGTGCGCTTTCCCCAACCAGGTCGGCCTCGATACTGGGCGAGCTTCCCTTGGCACGCTGTTGCACATACCGCGAACCGCGTGCCACCGTGCGCATGCACCGAACGAGTTCGGCCTGGGGCACATCGCGGTACAGAATTCCCGGGATGCCGCTGTTCAAATAGAGTTGGGGACTTTCCGTGATCTCCAGCACCGCGATCAGGCGATTGTCTCCCGCGCTCGCCTTATCGATCAGTCGAGGGATCTCGGCTGCAAGCGAACTCGCAAAGATAAAGAGTGCTCGCGTGGACGTCTCCAATGCCTTCTCGAGTCGCGCGAGATCGTCACACTGGCCTATCAGCCGAACATCCTCTTCTATCGCCAGTAATCGTGCAACACCGGCGCGGAACACTGCTTGGTTATCGGAAACGAAGATCTTGATGCTCATTCTTGACCCCACCGCTGCTTTCTGATCACTTACTCTGAACAATCAGCGTTGCTGTTAATTCTAGCAACGGCCTGCCTGCGGATACTGACACGAAAGTGGTGTGGACAGACGCTGCAGGGGGCACGGCTCCTGCCAGACTAGACAAATCCCGATAACACTTCCGTGGCATTACTTTCGATTGGAAGACGCCCAGAAATGGGTTACATAGTTGGGCGTCATTGGTTAGTCTTCGTTCAGATAAGCAGCGCGGTGATTAAGGAAAACCGAACTGCCTGCAACTAACAATACATCACCAGGAGAATTCACATGAAAAGTTCGAAAGAGTTGTTCCTCTCTCTGCTGCAGGACGAATCTGGGCAGGATCTCATCGAGTATGCATTGGTCGCCGGCCTCATCGGTCTCGCAGCAGTGGTCGCCATGAGTAGCCTTGGAACTAAGATCTCCACTGCCTTCAATAACGTGGGCAGCCAACT
>Ga0073928_10007037_pt1 | contig 14806 bp, 11 predicted proteins | sample PaiPotPPA55metaG_FD_76969 | JGI IMG/M metagenome (GOLD analysis project Ga0073928, IMG submission 76969) | Iron sulfur acid spring bacterial and archeal communities from Banff, Canada, to study Microbial Dark Matter (Phase II) - Paint Pots PPA... ... | reverse complement strand
GTTCGAGGCGCTGCTGGTTGCGCAGCCAATCCTGGTGGCCGCCCTGGCGCCATTCGGTGAGGTTTTGGGGGTTGATGGGGTTGCCATCGAATTTGTCGCGCAGCAGCGCTTGGGTTTCGGGCAAGGCGTTGACCCATTCCAAAATGGGTTCGGCCTCCATGCCGTTGTCGAGGTGGAGGTCCAATTGGTTGCGGACGGTGCGGGGCAGCCGGGCGATTTTTCCATTGCGTGTGATACTCATAATTTTAGTTTTTGGAGAAATCATAGCCAGGGGGGTGGGACAAAGACTGTCCAACCGTACAAGTACGGAATGAGCGGAAATGGTGATTTATATGAGTGGTGGGATTAGTGGGAATTATGGCAGGGGAGATGGCGGCGGTCGCGCATTGAGCGCAACTTCTGCGAGGATGAGAGGGAACGGGGGTAGGTCCGATCGAATCGAGCGAATGGTGTGAGGCAGGCCGTTGGCCTGAACGAGCCGGAGCGAACCCGACCGTTGGCTTCGAGGAGGGATTGGCGTGCGGCACGCGGGCTGAGTCAATCTCTTCTCACCACCCCTTCGCCCATCCGGGGACTCGGGGATCGGCCACGCCGATGAATCGCTTCCCGTCGGCCGTTCGGCCGACGATCTGCGTCGCACCCATCGTAGCGAGGACCTTCACTTTGTGTCCGCGTTGGGCCAGGGCCTGCTGAAGCGTGGCGGGCAGGGTTTTCTCGACTTCCAACTGGTCGGGCGACCATTGATGGTGGATGCGCGGTTGCGCCATGGCCACGTCGGGGGTCTGACCCAGATCGAGCATGTCCACGAGCGCGAGCAGGACCTGGGAGATGATCGTCGGACCGCCGGCGGCGCCGAGGGCCAGGATGGGTTGGCCGTCCCGGAGCACGATCGTCGGACTCATGCTCGAGAGCGGGCGCTTGCCCGGACCGACGGCGTTGGCCTCCGCGCCGATGAGTCCGAAGTAGTTCGCCAGGCCCGGCTGCGCGGAGAAGTCGTCCATCTGATTGTTCATCACCACGCCCGTACCGGGAATGATCACCTTCGAGCCGAAGGTGGTGTTGATCGTGGCCGTGCAGGCCACCCAGTTTCCTTCGGCGTCGGCGACGGAAAAGTGGGTCGTATGTTTGCGGAAGAAAATGCTCTTCGAGTCGGGCGGCACGCCGTGGGAAGAAACGGGCGTGGCATGTACGAGGTCGATCTGATGCGCCAAATGCGCGGCATATTTTTTGTCCACCAACCCGCGGGGCACATTCGCGAAATCGGGATCGCCCAGCCAAAACGCTCGGTCGGCGAAGGCCAGCTTCATGGCTTCGGCAAGCACGTGCAGGCGGGTGGCTTCGTCCATACCCTGCAAATCGAAATTCTCGAGGATGTTCAGAATTTCGGTCACGTGGACACCGCCGGAACTGGGCGGCGGAAAACAGATGATTTCGAATTTGCGGTACGAAGCCATGATCGGTTCGCGCAGGACGATGTGATAGTTGCGAAAGTCCTTTGCCGTCAGCAGGCCGCCATTTTGTTTCATCCAGTTGTCCACGGCTTCTGCGAACGGGCCGCGATAAAACCAATCGGTTCCGTGGGCGGCGATCGCTCGATACGTTGCGGCCAAATCGGTTTGGCGCAACAGATCGCCTTCGCCAAGCATTCTCCCGTCCGGTCGGAAGAACACCGCGCGCGATGCGGCAAAGCGTTGGAGGTCCGGTTCCTCGCCGTGGAGCCGGCGCGCGTAATGGGCATCCAGCTTGAAACCGCGCGCGGCAATATCCGCCGGCGGCGAAATCAACTCTTTGAGGCTCTTGCGGCCAAAATGTTTCAGCGCGAAATCATAGGCGGCCAAACTGCCTGGGACACCGCTGGCCAGCGCGCCGGTGAGGCTAAGCGCGGGGTCGGCGTTGCCATCGCGGACGAACATCTGCGGAGTCGCGGCGGCGGGCGCTGTTTCCCGGCCATCGATGGCAATCACCGATCCGTCGGCGCGCCGAATGAGCATGAAACAGCCGCCGCCGATTCCGGAGTTTTGGCCATCGACGACTCCCAGCGTGAGCGCAACCGCGACCGCCGCGTCGATGGCGTTGCCGCCGTTCTTCAGCGTGGCGACACCGGCCTTCGTGGCGAGGGCATTGACGCTGGCAACCATCCCGTGCTCGCCGAACGCGGCCGTGGCGGGCGGGGCAGGGGTCTGCGCCCTCACGACGGCGCCGCCAAGCAGGACAGCGATCAATAGACAAGCCACGAAGCCGTGGCGGAGGAGTGTACACGAAATCGAGAAGTTCAGTGAGCGAAAGCCAGAAACGAATTGCGCGGAACGTGTGGAGTGCGGGCCTTCGCCGCGCCGAAGGGGCTCCGGCCCCGCAGGCGGGAGCTTGCTCCCGCTTACGCAGCGCGCGGCATGTTTGACAGCGGCGGCAAGCCGCGCGCACTCCAAACGCTCCGCGAAGCCCGTCGGGCTTCGGCGGCAGCGGCCAGATGCGCACTTTGTAAGCCGTAAGGCGTGCATGTGTTCGGATTGTGCGCCAAGGGATCGAAAAACCGCAATAAAAACACGCCTGCCTATCTGCCAGACGCGCCTGGCGCAACGTCACCAATCACGCATTACGCATCAGGCATCCCGAACCAAATGAAACCCATATCTGTTCGGGGAGCCGACAAAGACAAGAATCCGATGAAGGTCGGCTCACGCATCACCCGCGCCTTGTCTCCTTGCCTGCCAGACGGCCATGACGCAACCATACGTCCGCATGATCGATACCATCAAAATTGCGCAATTCGGCCTTGGACCGATCGGATTGGAATCGGTGAAACTTGCCGCCGCCAAACCGTGGGCGCGGGTGGTGGGAGCCATCGACATCGATCCGGAGAAGTTCGGGAAAGACCTTGGCGAATTGACGCAGCTCGCGAACTTGCAGGGAGTTTCCGTTTATCGAACGGTCGAGGATCTGATGCGGCACGCCAGGCCGGATGTCGTGCTGCACACCACCGTTTCGAAATTCAAGGACGCCTTTCCGCAATTGGAACCGCTGGCGCGACCAGGCATCAGCGTGGTGTCGTCCTGCGAGGAATTGCTTTTTCCGCAGCTCAAAGAACCCGTGCTCGCCGCGAGGCTCGACAAACTTTGTCGCGAAAACGGCGCGCGTATCGTTGGCACTGGCGTGAATCCCGGATTCGTCATGGACGTGTTGCCGCTCTGCCTGACCGGCGTCAGCCGCGAGGTGCGCAGCATAGATGTCGAACGACTGGTCAACGCTTCGACGCGGCGCGCACCGTTGCAGAAAAAGATCGGCAGCGGCCTGGCGCCGGCGGAATTTCGGCGTTTGTTCCAGGAGGGCAGGGCGGGACACGCCGGCCTGAAGGAATCCGCCGCCTTGATCGCCCACTGTCTGGGCTGGGCAACGGAGAAAATTACGGAAACGGGAGAGCCGGTCATCGCGGACCACGACATCCGAACGCATTTCTTCGAGGTAAAGCAGGGCTTGACCTGCGGCCTGCACCAGCGCGTGGAAGCGGAAGTGGAAGGCAAGGTTTGCATCACGCTGGATTTGAAGATGTATCTGGACGCGAAAGATCCGCATGATGCGATTCGCATCGACGGGGAGCCGTCGCTGGACGTGGTGGTGAAGGGCGGCGTTGCCGGGGACGACGCCACGGTGGCGGCGTTATTGAATACCGCCGGCAGAATTTCGAGCGCCAAAGCAGGGCTGCTGTTGATGAGCGATTTGACGTTGCCCCGTTGGGCTTGAGGCGCGTGGTCAGGCCGCAGGCCGAACCAAGGCCAATTTTGTGCGGAGGCGGCCTATGGCGTCGGCGTCCAGGAGCAACTGGCGCTTCTCGCTGGCGGTCAAAGATTCCGGGCCGCCGCAGGAGAATTTGAGTTCGAGACCTTCGAGATAATGCTGGCGCAAAGCGTGCTTAGGTTCGCTGGAACCGGGGAGCAAAGAAAGGTGCAACTCGCACAGGTCGGGATCATCCAGGACGCGCGCAAGACCATCAGCGTTCGCGGCCCAGGGACGGCTCGTGGCATCTTCGAGTTCGTGATGGAGGTCGCGGAGGACTTCCGGAGGGTCGAGTTCTTCGGGGATAAGAAACAAACCGCGCTGCCTGGCCCATTGGCCCAAGGAGGTCCGGCTGCTGAGGGCCGAGAGCGCAATGGCGAGCAGAAACCCGGTGAACACCGGCGCGAACCACCAGAGCAGCTTCGGCACCGTGAACCACAAGAGAAGGGGCCACAGCACACCGATGAGCGTGCTGCCCCAGTGCCGGCGCACGGCCTCGTGCAAGGACGTGCCGGCTTCGCCGCGGTCCTGGGCTTCCCATTTGACGTTGCGGCCCATGAGGATGCCGATGACGAAGCGGGCCTGGAGCAAGGCCAGATTGGGAGCGAGCAGGCTCGAGCAAAGTGTTTCGCAAACGACGCTCGAAGCGAGCCGGAAGGCGCCGCCGAAGCCCGCCCGGCGCGCGGGATCGCGCAGATGGATGATCAAGCTGAGGGCCTTCGGGGCCAGGAGGATCCCCATGATGAGCAGGAAAAACAAAAGCGAGGCGTGCTGCACGGAAATTTCCCAGTTTGGAAACAGGGAGCGGTGCATGGAAAAATAAGCATGGTGGCCCAGGTTCTCCTTGATGCCTTCGATGGTGGTCAGGATCAGCAGCAGCAACCAGAGCGGCGAAGCGACATAGGACATGATGCCCATGACCATGTGAATGCGATTGACGATGTGAAAGCGCGGCGTCAGCAGCAGCCGCGCGTGTTGAAGATTGCCCTGGCACCAGCGGCGGTCGCGCGCGGCATAGCCAATCAGCGAGGCGGGCATCTCCTCGTAGCTGCCGCGCAGTTCGCTGGCGAGATAGACCTTCCAGCCCGCGCGGCGCATGTACGCGGCCTCGACGAAATCGTGGCTCAGGATGGAGCCGCCCAAAGGCTGTTTGCCGGACAGAGTGGGCAGCCGGCAATGCTCGACGAAGGGCCGGATGCGAATGATGGCGTTGTGACCCCAATAATTGGCCGCGCCGCCTTGCCAGAAATTGAGGCCCGAAATAAAAATGAGACTGTAGGCCTGCATCGCAAATTGGTGCAGCCGCCCGAACAGCGTCCGGCGGTTGACGGGCAACGGCGGTGCTTGCACGATGCCCACGCCGGGGTTGTGTTCCATCAGGCGCACCAGGTTGGCCAGGCTCAAGCCCGTCATGATGCTGTCCGCGTCGAACACGATCATGTATCGATAGCGCTCGCCCCAAGTGGCACAAAAATCCGCGATGTTGCCAGACTTGCTCTCGATGTTTTCGCGGCGGTTCCGATAGTGAAAACGCTCCGGCCCGGTCATCTCTTTGCTTAAATCCGCGAAGGCCATTTCTTCGCGGACCCAAACATCAGGGTCGGTCGTGTCGCTGAGGATGAAAAAATCGAAGTGCGAACCCAGCCCGGTGCGGTCGAGGCTGAGGCACGTGGCTTTCAGGCCGGCGAAGACGCGAGCGGGGTCTTCGTTGTAAACGGGCATCACCACCGCGGTGCGCGGCAGCGCGAGAATTGGGGAAGTCGATTGCTCGAGGCGCCACGTGAGTTCGAGCGCGTCGCCGCCGCCCAATTGCACAATGAAGCCAATGACCGCGGTCCAGAAGGAAAGCGCGAGCGGCACCAGAAGCACGACAAACAGCACAAAAATGGCCGTCTTGAGCGGCGTCATGCCATTGACCTCGAGGATCAGCAGACTGCGCCAGGCGATCACAAAAACCGTGCTCGCCGCTAGCGCCGCGAAGAAGAGTCGCCGCAACAGAATCCACCGCGCACTGGGTTCGAGCGAAAGTGTGCCCATATCATGGACCCCGATAATGATACACCCAGGTCTCGCTCAGCACCAAATCGCCACTGTGCAAAAACAGCCGCAGTTCCGCCGGCTGGGCGCCCGCGCCGGCCAAATCAAAAAACGTCCGCCAGCCGCCGGTGACCTCGTTTTTTTCGATGACGACGTTGCGAAATTCCCCGTGGGAAGCCTGGACATTTGCTGCGACCGGGGCCGAGGCCGCCAACGAAGGCAAACTGTCGCCCGTGAAGTCAATGACGAAGCGAGGCGGCAACTTGTCGTGTTCGGGGTTGATGCGAGTGTTTAGGACCCGCAACAGGGGAGGCCGCGGCGGATCGGTGAGCGACGCCGTCAGGCTGTAGGTCCAATGAAATTCCTGGCCAACGGCGGGCGTGTCTTTGGCGACCCAGTAGGCCACGATATTGTCGTTTCCCTCCGACGGCGTGGGGATTTCCACCAATTCCAGCGCGCCCCGTCCCCACGTGTCGCGCGGCTCGACCCAGAGGCTCGGGCGCACCTCATAGCGGCTGGCAAGGTCTTGGTAATCGTGGAAATCACGCTCGCGTTGAAGCAGCCCGAAGCCCTTGAGTTCCTGGGCGGGGAAGTCGCTCACCTGATGGTCCTTCTCGGGATTGATGAGCGGGCGCCAAAGCCATTGTTCGGCGCCGTGGCGCAGCAGCAGACCGTCGGAATCGTGGACCTCGGGGCGAAAATCGGGAATGCAGCGAATATGGTTTGCGCCAATCAGCATCATGCTGGTCAAGGGGGCAAGGCCCAGCTTCTTCACCTCTTTGCGGAGGAAGATGCTGGCCTCGACTTCCAATTCCGTGGCTTCGCCTGGCTTGATGACGAACCGCCAGGCTCCCGTGACCGAAGGACTGTCGAGCAAAGCGAAGAGTTGCAGGTAGTTGGCCGATTGGCCGGGCTTCTCGATCCAAAATTCGGTGAACCGGGGAAATTCCTCGCCGCTCGGCTCGGCGGTGTTGATGGCCAATCCTCGGCCCGCCGCGCCGTATCGTTGATGAGCGCCGATCAAACGAAAGTAACTGGCGCCGATAAACGTGGCTACTTCGTCCTGCTTGGAGGGGTTGTTCACCGGATACAAGACGCGCAATCCGGCAAATTGCAGGTCGGGTGGCACCGGCTTTGGAAATTGGTTCTGGCCATAGTCGAACTGCTGCGGAGAGAATCGAAAGTCCTGCACCTGCCCGGCATCGACCAGATAAATACGCACTGGGTCCTGGAACAAGTAACCGCGATGAAAGAATTGGATGCTGAACGGCAGGCGCTCGCCTTTCCACGGGCCTTGCTCGGGACGAAAGCGCAACGACTGGTACTGATCGTAGTTCAGCCGCTTGAGAAAATCAGGCAACTCGGCCCCCGGCTCGGGTTGATAGGGTTTGGCGGCCAGCTCTCGCGCGCGATCCTTCAAAACGGAAAACGAAAAAGCGGGTGCGACGCGAGGCGAGGGCGGCGAGGAAGCAACGGGGTCGGCAAGACACGCTGTTGCGCCGGCCGCAAGAAGGAGTATGCCCAAACCCAGGGGCAGCCAGACGGCAGCAGCTCGCTTATGCCTGGACAACATAATTCATACTTCGGCCCGCTCCCAATTCGAAATCGCTCGAGACATCCGAGACATTGTAGATTTTGTAACGCCAGAGGAATGGCCTATATATGGGGTGTTTTGCTCAGAATTCGAAATCCAGCGTCGGAGTCATGCTGGATGAATTGTTGTATTCGGTGGCTCGGTGACTGTCAGTTTCACTTGCGGAATTTTCGATTAGAAGATAAGATGCCGCGTGTGAACCATCGCATGGCCTCGACCCGAGAGTCGCGTGGCACGTCCAAGCCTGCTGGCTTCACTCTTATCGAATTGCTCGTGGTCATCGCGATTATTGCCATTCTGGCGGCGCTATTGCTTCCCGCGTTGAGCAAAAGCAAAAGCAAATCGGAAGGCGTCTTTTGCCTCAATAATCTCAAGCAAGTGCAACTCGCCCTTTACATGTACGCCGAGGACAATGGCGGAAAACTGGCCGACAATGACGGTTCCCTGATTACTCCGAATTCCTGGGTCACCGGCGTCCTCCGATGGGATTTACCGCCGTTTCCTTCCAACCCGGACAACACCAACATTTCCTATTTGGTCGATTGTGAACTCGGGCCATACGTCGCCCGAAATCCCGGCGTCTTCAAGTGTCCATCCGACAAGGTGGCTGGGGCCAAAGGGCCGCGGGTGCGGAGCATTTCGATGAACGGGTTCGTCGGGGACACGACGCATGTCAACCAGCGGTTAAATCCAGGTTGCAGCACGTATTCGAAGCTTTCGGACTTCATCAACCCCAGTCCATCCCTTTGTTGGGTGCTGCTCGATGAACACCCGGACAGCATCAACGACAACTTGTTCTCGGTCATCATGCTGCCCGGCGCTGCCTGGACCGACGTGCCCGGATCGAGCCATAACGGCGCCTGTGGCTTTTCGTTTGCCGACGGCCACGCGGAAATCAAAAAGTGGCTGGATCGCAATACCATCTGGCCGGTGCTCAAAATCAATCCCAGCGCCGGCAATGGGAAGATTTCGCCGCGCGACATGGCTTGGCTGCAACAGCGCAGCAGCGCCCGCTGAAAGATCCGCGCTAAGGCATTCACCCTATTCAATGCGCGAACGGCGCGCATGATGTTCGTGTTTAGGTGGCCAGTGAAGAAAGAGATACATATTTTGATGCTGGAAGATGATGCGGCCGATGCGGAGTTGACGAAATTCGCGCTCCGCAAGGGCGGATTGAGTTTTTCGCTGGCACGAGTGGAAAGCGAGGAAGAATATGTGCGCCAACTTGAGGAGCATCCACCGGCCCTTATCTTGTCGGATTATTCGCTGCCGGGTTTCAACGGCCAGGATGCCCTGACCATCGCCGGAAGGAAGTGCCCGGAGACGCCGTTCATCTTCGTGACCGGCACGATGGGCGAAGAAGTCGCCATTGATACTCTGAAAAGCGGCGCGACGGATTATGTGCTGAAAACGCGGCTGTCGCGGCTGATCCCTGCGGTAAACCGGGCTTTGCGCGAAGCCGACGAGCGGATGAAGCACCAGCGCGCCGCGGAACAGTTGCGTGAATCACACGAGCAGTTGCGCGCGCTTTCGGTTTATCTGCAATCGGTGCGCGAGGAAGAACGAACGCGCATCGCCCGCGAAGTCCACGACGAGTTGGGCCAGGCGCTGACCAGTTGCAAACTCGACGTGTCCTGGATTGCCGGGCGGCTTCCCAAAGAGCATAAGTCTCTGCTGGAAAAGACACGGACACTCTCCTCGCAGATCGATTCGATGATTCAGATGGTCCGGCGCATCGCCACCGAGTTGCGGCCCGGCGTGCTCGATTATCTCGGGCTGGGCGCGGCGTTGGAATGGCAGGCCAACGAGTTCCAGGCCCGCACCGGCATCAAGTGCGATGTGAAGGGACAGGTGCGGGAATTGCACCTGGGACAGGACCTGAGCACCACTTTGTTTCGCATTTTCCAGGAAACCCTCACCAATATCATCCGCCACGCCGGCGCGACGCAGGTCACGGTGAATTTGAAAGAGGCCCTCGGACGAATTATCATGGAAGTGAAGGACGACGGAAAAGGTATTTCCGAGGCGGAAATATCCAACCCGCGGTCCATGGGCTTGCTGGGGATGCGCGAGCGGGCGGCCTTGCTGCGCGGGGACCTGCGCATCGGACCGCTGCCCGCGGGCAAGGGAACACAGGTGACGGTTTCCATCCCGCGGCCGCGCAAAATCCAGCAAACCGAACATGACGATGAGAATTCTCTTAGCCGACGATCACGCCGTGGTCCGCCACGGCTTGAAGCAAATCCTCGCTGACGACTTCAAGAAGGCCGTCTTTGGCGAGGCGCGCAACGCTCAGGAAGCGCTGGATCTCGTGTGGAAGGAAAATTGGGACGTGGTCGTGCTCGATATCACCATGCCGGGCCGGAGCGGCTTGGAGGTATTGCGTGAGATTCGCAAATCGCGCCCCAAGCTGCCCGTGTTAGTTTTGAGCATGCACCCGGAAAACCAGTTTGCCGTGCGCGTCCTCAAACGCGGCGCTTCGGGATACATGACCAAAGAAAGCGCCCCCGAGGAACTGGTCGGGGCCATTAAGAAGGTGCTGGCCGGGGGCCGTTACGTCAGCGCGTCGCTCGCGGAGAAACTGGCGACCTATTTGTCCAGCGACACTGCCAAACCGCCGCAGGAATTGCTTTCGGACCGCGAGTTCCAGGTCCTGCGTTTGATCGCCTCGGGCAAGATCGTGAGCGAGATTGCGCGCGAACTCTCCTTGAGCGTCAAAACCATCAGCACCTACCGGACGCGCATCCTCGAGAAAATGGGAATGCGGAAGAACGCCGAACTGATGCACTACGCGATGCAGCATGAATTGGTCGAGTAGCGCGGAATTTGGGATTAGGGTTCCCGTACCCGGCCGGGCAGGTTTATACCCACTAACCGGATACCTCGCCAAGCCCGTACGATAGACACGATGAAACTGAACCCTGCGCACGCAGGCGTACCGTATATCTGCTGAGATCACCAATGAAGGACAACATTGATGGCAATTCGAAGCCGTTTCACGACGGCGAGAAGGAAGCTCCAGAAAATTCGCAGGCGCCGGTCAATTATAGCGCCGCGCATACCAACGGTCATGCTCCGCCTGGGCGCATCGATGCCTGGGTGATTCTCGATCGGCTCGCGCATCGCTGGCATTGGCCGGTCATTGGCGCGATGCTGGGCGCGGGCTTGCTTTTCCTGCTCGGTTCGCATGTCGTCCACCCCAAATTCACCGCCAGCGCGCAATTGCTTCGATATGAGACTCCCGGCGGGGCCGACGAGTTTTTCAAGACTGCTACTCTTTCCGGGGAGACGTTCGCGGATTTGCTGCGATCGCCGGACTTATTGGGACAGGTTGCCGATGAAGCCGTAACGCGCGGGCTGCCCTCCTACCCGCCGGACCAGATGATTCGTTACATCAAGATCGATCCTTCCTCGGATTCGGACTCGGTAAATCTTCTGCTGGCCGCGCGCGATCCGGCAGTGGCGGTGGGCCTGCTGAACCTTTACGCGAGCAACGCCGTCGTGTTTACGCGCGAAATGCAGGCCCGCCAGGCCCGCGCCGTGGCCAACAATTATCTCAAGTTCCAGGTCGACCGCATGGATGACGACATCAACGTGTTGATCGACCAGTTCCGCCACGCTGGCGTGTCGGGCGAGGTGACGAACAAACTGAACGAGGTCGGCGCCAATCTGAGCGCTCTCAACCAGAGTTTGGCGGCGACGCCCCATTCGTCGGCTCTCATCGAGATGCAAACCGAGAGATTGAACAAGGCGCTTGGCGAGCTCGGCGAACTCAACGCGAAGTACACCGCGCTCCATCCCGCCGTGCAGGAGAAGCAATCCGAGATCGACAGCATCAAGAGGCAGATTGCGCAGGAATCAACCAATGCGAGCGGTGCCGCCATCGCTGCACCGGCGGCTCCCCCGGCGGCCGCTCCCGCGAGCCGGACAGCCAACCCGGAGGCGGACATAGTGCAAGCCAGATTGCGTTCGCTCGAAGATGGCCGTGTGCGTTTGGCCACGCGCGAGCGCGAGGCCGAGTCCTACGCCAAGAACCCGCCGGGAATGGTCCGCGTGCTGGTTCCGGCGACCATGGCCACCGTAAAGTCCAACTTGCGATGGTTCAAGATCACGTTGGTTTCGATCTTTGGCGGCTTCATGGGCCTCGGCGCGAGCCTGGGCGTGATCCTTATCGTGGAACTGGCCGACAGCCGAATCAGGACTGCCGACGACGTGAGGCGGGTGACGAAACTGCCGGTGATCGGCGCGCTCGACGACTTGAGCCAGATGGGGCAGGAGGCGCGGTCGCGCTGGGCCTTTCGCACCTGGATCATGTTGCAGGGACGTCTCAGTCCTTCCGCCAATCACGGGCTCGTATGCGGAATCACTTCCTCGACCGACGGCGAAGGCCGCTCGACATGGATCAACCTCTTGGCCGAAGCGGCCAGTCTGGCGGGCTTCCGCGTGCTCACAATCGCGACGCGCCCATCGCCGACGCACGTGGCTTCGACTGACGACACGCTCGACGAATCGCTGCTCGAGGACGCCAGCCAAATTTCGGCGCAAGACCGCTCTTTGGCCGTCGCGAATGCCGTCTTGTCGTCTCCGGCGAAATTGACCGAGCAATTGACCGGTCCGGATTCGCGCCCGGTCGTCCATATTCCCTTGCCGGGCTGGGTTTGGAATCTCGAGCGACGCAAACAATGGCGGGACGCCCTGAATCATTGGAAAAAAATCGACAACCTGGTCATCCTGGTGGAATTGCCGCCGGCGAGTGTAGCCGAGGCCGTGCTGCTCGGCTCGAATTTGCCCAATCTCCTTTGGCTGGCCGAAAGCGGCACGGCGGAAGCTTCCGAAACGCGAGCGCAATTGGAAACCCTGCGCGATGCCCGCTGTAATCTGGCCGGTGCCGTGCTGAATCGGGAGCCGGCCATGCCGGTCAGGCTCCGTTTCCCGCGCTGGCTGGAATGATTTTCGAAGTCCGGCGGGTGACTCGCGACGGAAGTCGGAAGAAATCATCCGCAGTTTCACGGATGCGGTCGCATGCAATTTTGCTTTTGCTTTTCTCCTCCAGCCGTTATGCTGAAGGCCGTGACAGTACAAACGTTTGCGCCGGAAATCGCCGAAGCGATGCAGATGTACGACAAGTACATCATTTGTATCGACAAGACGCCGGAAAAATTTCAGGAGGCCCTGGTATCGTTGCTTAACAAGGCCATCAAAGCCTATGAAGGCCGCGGTCCTCAATTGCGCCACGGCATCGCCCTCGACAAGCATGTCACGGTCATCCTGAGTCAAAACGATAGTCCTCGACCTCTTTGCGGCATTTATTTCAACCTGCACTCGCCCTACCAGAAACAGGCTCAGCAGGAAACCACCAAGCCCATCTCGGAAACCATCGGTGGCGACCCCGCCAAGGCGGAAAGCTGAAGAACAGCCCAAGGGGGCTATTGGTCCCGCACTTCGTCGCCGACCTCGGCGTCGCCGTTCAATAGATCGGCATCGACGTCATCGTCCAGTTGGGGACCGGTAATCCTGACCTCGCCGACTTTTAATCCGCGCCGATAGAGGCTCATGTGCTGGTCCAGGGGCGGCAAGTGGCCCACGGGAAAATTGAGGACGACAAAACGCGCCTCCTGGTTTACGCCGGCTACTTTGCCAACGCGCGTGCTTTCGGGAGTAATAATCAACGGCTGATTTTCGGTTGGTGGTTTTGCCGGGCGAGCGCCGGAAGGACCCGCGGGCAGGGCTACGAAAGTTGCTTGCTTCCTGGCACAACCCGCCACTGCGAGGAGCCCAAGCGCGATTGCCAAGAGCCACATTCTCATGCGATCAGTAAAATCTCCTCGGCGCCCCAGGTCAACTCGCATTTACAGCAGCGCCGCTGGGCGCATCCTATGCTTGCGCTTTCGTGATATGGGCGTTTGGGGTAAAATACCCGAATTGATGCGGTTGCTCCGTGCCAACAGCGAGTTCTGGTCTTTGTGCCAGCGGCCGCCGTTGGCAGAAGATTGCTGATCTCCCCAAAAGTTGCTGCCAGCCGCGCCTAACGCTGGTCGTTCTCAGACGAGCGTTCGGACCCATTAGAACCGCGCGGCTGCTCCCCGGGTTGGAGCCGGAATTCGTCAGAGGCGCCGGGAGCTTCCCCAGGAGGCGGCCGGAATGATTGAGGAGCTTGATCCAGCCAAAGCCAATATCCGCTGAGAGCGCGGGTAATCTCGACGAATCGTTCGAAATCGACGGGTTTGGTCAGGAAAGAATTGGCTCCCAATTGATAGGCGCTGTTCATGTCGCGAAGGTCTCTAGAGGTGGTCAGCATCACCACGCGCAAGGTCCGCAAGCCGGGCTGGCTCCGAACCCAGCGGAGCACATCGAGACCACTCATTCCCGGCATTTTAATGTCGAGAAGAATGAGTGCCGGAAGTGGATATTCCGCGCGGTTGGCGTATTTGCCGGTGCTGCTCAAATAATCAATGGCTTCCGGGCCGCTGTGAACAGCCAGCACTGGGTTGAGCACGTTGCTTTTCGCAAAGGCTCGCCGCATGAGCGTGCAATCGTCGTCACTATCATCCACGAGCAAAATGAGCGCTGAGTCGGGCATCGTATAGTCCATGAGCCGGCAATTTGCTTTGTCGGGCGGGTGAATATATCCGCCGTAGGACTGAGCGCAAGCAGCGGCCCGTACTTTTTGATTCCATCCTCGCGAACATTCTCGACAAAAAATGTCCAAATGGCTCTTAATGAGTCTGAACTGGCCGCCAGGCAACCAACCGTTGCCAGTTGGCCTGTCCGAGAACGACCCCTGCCACGACAAAAGCCATGGCGATCCAAAATGTCGAGGTAATTGGCTCGCCGAGGCAAAGCTTTGCCCAACTCATCGAGCTGATGGGCACAAGGTTGTTGAATAAAAGCACGCGGCTGGCCGGCCAGCGGCGCAAGGCCTGGTTCCAGATGGCGAATGCCACCACGCCTCCGCCCACAATGCAATAGGCCTGCACCAACAACACGTCCGCGCGCCAGGCCAGGCGCGACGATGCAACCTCAACGAGCCCGAATGGAAGCACCAGGAGACCGGCGCGCCACATGGTGTGCGCGCTGGTTTCCACGCCCGAAAGATCCGCGGCCAGCACGCGGCACTGACGGCCATAGTTCGTCCATAGCAGGCTGGCCGCCAGGCCAAGGGTTTCCCCGAGCCAATTCGCGCCGGTCACTCTTATCGCCGGCCAAAACAGAACGAGGACTCCCGCCAGGGCCAGGGTCGCGGCAAGATAGCGTTGAACAGCGTACCAATTTCGCGCGGGCCGTCCTTCCCAGAACAAGGCCCAGACCGGCGACGCCCCCAGATAAAGGGCGACGTGCGAAACCGAGGTGCGCCGCAGCGCCAGGTTGAATACGACCACATACGCCGCCAGGCTCAGGCCGCCG
>Ga0073928_10007036_pt1 | contig 14807 bp, 13 predicted proteins | sample PaiPotPPA55metaG_FD_76969 | JGI IMG/M metagenome (GOLD analysis project Ga0073928, IMG submission 76969) | Iron sulfur acid spring bacterial and archeal communities from Banff, Canada, to study Microbial Dark Matter (Phase II) - Paint Pots PPA... ... | reverse complement strand
TCGTCCGCGTCGCCAGGTTAAATCAAATGATAGAACTAAGTATGTAGAACTGGTCGTAGAGCGCTACTGGACGCGGGTTCGATTCCCGCCGCCTCCACCAATATCGCATCCGGACTTGTGCCGGATTATTTGAAACCCCGCTGGCCGCAAGGCTTCGCGGGGTTTTTTATTGCCTGACCCGAGCGTCCGCGCACGCGCGAGCTTTCTGTTGCGATGCGCTAAACTGCGACGCTCTCTTTTGATCTGACAGAATTCATGTGGACTGCAATCAGCAATGTCGGCGATGCCGCGTTGACACTACCCGTCGCCCTTACATGCGCGATCTGGCTCAGGCTTTCCGATAAGACGCTGGCCATGCGCTGGGTGATGCTTTTAGCGGCCGGGATGGCGTTGGTCGGCATCACCAAGATCCTGTATGCCGGGTGCGGAGTCGAGATTTCCGCGATCGGGTTTCGCGTGATCAGCGGCCATACGACCTTATCGACGGCCGTATGGACGGTCGCCATCGCCCTCCTCTGGCGAAGTGCGGGCGGCAGCGCGTGGATGGGTGCCATGGGGGGACTACTGATCGGAGTGCTGACCGCTTTTGCCCGCGTCTTCGACTATGCCCATACCGTTCCCGAAGTCATTGCCGGCTGGCTGCTCGGCGCTGTGGTCGCGGCGCTTTTCGTGCATCCATTGGCTCGCTCCAAAGTGAAGCTGTTCCGGCCAATTGCCGCTGCTGCCGGACTCCGCTCGTGACCACGGTAGCGTACGGGCATCACGCACCTATTCAGGCGATGATCGACAACTACTCTCCCGGCGTTTGTTCCCGCCTGTGGGCCGGCATTTCAGCTCTTCTCTGAACGCGTCATGCTGGTCGTCATGGGACGCCCCAAACAAAAACGCGCCGCCGAAAATCCGGCGACGCGTTTCACATCGAATCGGTCCGATTCAACTAAATCAACTCAGCCCCACCCGCGGGTTGAGCACATCGCAGGCAATTGCCAGGTAACGGTCCGCCGTGCTCTGCAACGTCAGCCCGTTTAGCGGCCGCGTGGTTCTAGGCTGCGACAACGCATCAAGCAACGCGCGGCCATAAGCATCGGCGTCACTGGTATCGAGTAGTTCGACTCCCGGGAACTCGCTGGCGAAGGCAAACGAGGGAATCGCATTGCCCACCACAGGAATTCCCGACGCCAGCGCCTCCAGGAATCCGATGCTGTGCGCCTCGAAACTCGACGGCATCGCGAACGCGTGCGACCCACGCAAAATCTCCGCGACATTCGATTGCGGCCCGACCACCATCACACGATCCGTCAGCGCCAGGTCGTCCACGAGTTTCAGGATGGCCGCGTGATACTCGAGGTTTTCAATCACGCCGCACAGCAGCAAACGCACATCGGGTTCGGCGGCGGCAACCCGTGCGAACGCCTGCACCGTCTGCAGCTGATTCTTCTCGGGGATATACCGGCCAATCTGGACGATCTGCCTGAAACCGGTCGATGGCAACGGCTCGCTCGCCTGCTCGAAACGCGAGATATCGACGCCGTTCGGCACCACGATCATGGAGGGATGAGAACCGACTTCCTTCACGTAGTCGTCAATGTTCTTCTGCGAGACACCAATCACCGCTTTTGCTCGCCCCGACAGCAAACGCTCGGCAAATAACAGCGCGTTGTTCGCGAAGTCATTGGCGCCGGAATGCATGACCCAGACGATCGGCACACGCGTAGGCAACGCGCGCACATACAAGGCCGGAATAGTGGCGTGCGCAAAGATGATGTCGGGTTTGAAGCGACGAATGGCACGATGCAGGAACAGCAGCCGCCCTACTTTGCCAAGCGAGCGCTGCGGGAAAAAACATAGGACATTGTTTGCGCGCAGTTCGGCGCTGATGTGCTGGAAATCGTCGTGCTCGGGCATCAGCGAAGTGATGCAAACATCGTGACCGCCCTTCTGGTGCCCAATGGCCACGCCCTTTGCAAGCACTTCCGCACCGGACAATCGAGGTGCAAGAATGACCTGAAGAATTCTCATTTGTTGTCGTCCCCTCAGCGATCCGAATGTCCCATTGCGGCCATGCCGTCATACGGATAAGTGCTTATCCGCATCCCCTCGTCCATCGTTCTCTGGCGTGGACGTCGGCCGGCTCGCTTCATTGTTTTAATGAAATTATGAATACGTTGTCATCGAGCTCCGCTCAATGCACGCACCAATAAGATACCCGAGCGCATCCCCTGCACGCCGCCATCAAGTAGCATTATTCGGTCGGTAATGAGTGGTAACAAACGTTGAGCCGGGGAAGTCGTTCAAAAGACGCCGGCATGGCAGAAAGCGGAGGCTGAAAGGCAGGGTTAACGCTGTTTGGCAGAACTAAGACGAAGACAAGCCCTATTGTCAGACGGCTATTTCGGGCTGTATTGGTGTGACGGTTTTGTGCCGATGACACACGGCAAACCAGCGGCTTCGACGCAAGCCGCCGTGTGCGAGTCTGGACTACGTTGTCAGCAGACCTGCCGGCTTATTGATCCGGCGGACACTGCAGGTTACAGCCGTTCGGATCGCCCAGGTCGCCGCGCTTGCGCTTTGCCGTCACACCGTTCTGATACTTGTCCGTCGGCGCTGAAGCAGCAAACTGCAACTGAGGGTGCTCTTTCAGGCGAAACTGGTCCTGCAGGATGCCACCCGGAACGCCAGGGGAATTCTGGGCAAAAGCGACGGGCACAAAGGCAACGGCGCTAACAACGAACGCGATCAACGCGGCAACGCTCAAAAGCAATTTCATGGCGGCAATAACAGTGAGTAAAACGGACGCGGTTAAACGTTTGATCAGCGGCATCTGCGGCATGCTGAATGGCGCTAAAACCTCCCGCTCAACACCACCGGCATTCCCCGCTAACCATCAGGTTAACGTAATTCTAAACGTAAGGCTTCAGATCGGCCGGACAGGCGCGGTCCAAATGGTTACCACGCGTTTCCAGTCGCCCCGCTGAGCGCCGCCTCGAGCTCCACCAGCTGCCCGCAAAAAATCGGGTCATACCCCTCCAGATGCGACACGCTGTTACGGAACGCGTCGCTGCGCAGCACCTCCAGCACGCCGCCGAGCCCCGCGTCGTTGAGCTTGTCGCGGTCGCACGCGAACAGGTAGTCCTCATCGATCACCGGGATAAAGTCCAGCGCAAACTGCTGCGCGGCCGGCTGCACACCGAAACCAAGATCAGCCATGCCGCTCGCGACGAACGCAGCGATGGCCGAATGAGTCAGTTCCGCCGTGGCGTAGCCGTTGATTGTCGCGGGGTCCACGCCAATCTTGCGCAGCGCCAGATCCAGCAGCATGCGCGTGCCCGAGCCGGGCTGACGGTTGACGAAGCGGATGTCGTCGCGGGCGAGATCGTGCAGGCCGCGTATCCCTTTGGGATTGCCCTTCGGCAGAAACAAGCCCTGCGTACGCCGCGTCAGGTGAATCAGCCGATGCCGCCCCGCGTCCAGCCAAGGGCGGTATATCTCGGCGCAACTCGCGCGGAATTCGCCGATCGGCAAATGGAAACCGGCCAGCTCGCACTCGCCGCGCGCGAGCGCGCTCACGGCTTCGGCACTCTCGCGGTATTTGATGTCGGCGGGGAGGTGCTTCGCGGCCAGCGCGCCCACCAGCGCCGCGACCGCATACCCGTGCGACGCGTGAATCCGGATCTCGCTCACTGGGCGCGACAACCGCCGGTTCAGCTCGCCGGCCACTTCGCTCGCCAACGCCTGAAGCGGCCCGTCGAGCCGCTCGTTCGACAGCCGCTGCGCCCGCAGCACGGCCTCGCCGAGGTCCGACAGCACCGACCCGCGTCCACGTGACTTCGTGATCAGCGCGCCGCCCAGCCGCGTCTCTATGTCGCGCAAAAGACCCCATGCGTGCCGATAGGACAAACCCTTAGCCGATGCGGCCTGCGCAATGCTGCCGGTCTGCGAAACCAGCAGCAAAAGCGGCACGGCCGCGCTGAGACTGGCTTCGCGGCCCGCCGCGTCGCGCAGGACGAGTTCCGTACGGCATTCGACATCGATCATATGTACCCTCAGTTCCTATTGCCATCGACCGGTTAGCCTCGTATCTTGCATATCACGGGCTCGTTGCAACAGATTATAAGACCGATATATGCAGCAATAAAACATATACCGAGCCATGGAGACTCCCCAAATGACCCAAATGCCTCAGCAGCACGAAAACCAGCACCACCAGAATCAGCCGGCCGTCACGCCCGATGAGCGCGTCGCGCGTCATCTGAAAAAAGGTGCGTCGCTGCTCGCCGTGCTGCACGCCATTCAGGACGAAGCCGGCTACATTCCCGCCGATGTCATCGCTCCGCTCGCTCAGGCCATGTCGCTGTCGCGAGCGGAAGTGCACGGCGTGATCACGTATTACCACCACTTCCGCTCGGAGCCGCCTGCGCGCGTGACGGTGCAGTTGTGCCGCGCCGAGGCCTGCCGAAGCATGGGAACGGAGGCGCTGGCGGCGCATATCGAAGGGCATACCGGGTGCAAGTTCGATTCCGGTCATCACCTCGATACCGAGCTCGAGACCGTGTATTGCCTCGGGCAATGCGCGCTGTCGCCGGCGATGACCATTAACGGCGAGCTGTACGCCCGCGTCACGCCGCAGAAGTTCGAGCGCTTGTATGAAGCGGCGCGCGCAAGCACGGAGGACCTGGTATGACGCGCATCTACGTCCCTTGCGATTCGTCGGCACTCGCGCTCGGCGCTGATCGCGTCGCCCTGGCCGTTGCGGCTGAAGCCCAAAAACGCGGCTATGAAGTCGAAGTCGTGCGCAACGGCTCGCGCGGCATGCTGTGGCTCGAACCGCTGGTCGAAGTGGAGACGGCGGAAGGCCGTATCGGCTATTCGAATGTCGATGAAGACGATGTCGCCGCCCTCTTCGACGCCGACCTGACTAATGGCGGCGCGCATGAAAAGCGTCTTGGCGTAGTCGACACGTTGCCGTGGCTCGCCAAACAGCAACGCCTGACGTTCGCGCGTATCGGCATCACGGACCCGCTTTCCACCGATGACTACGTGAAGCACGGCGGCCTAGAAGGTTTGCGCAAAGCACTCGAAACCGACGGCGCCGCCGCCTGCGAAGCGCTGCTCGAATCAGGCCTGCGCGGACGCGGCGGCGCAGCGTTCCCGGCCGGTATCAAATGGCGCACGGTGCGGGCCGCGTCGGCGCCGCAGAAATACATCGTCTGCAACGCCGACGAAGGCGATTCCGGCACGTTCTCGGACCGGCTGGTCATGGAAAGCGATCCGTACATGTTGATCGAAGGGATGATCATCGCGGGGATCGTGACCGGGGCGACGAAGGGATACATCTATGTGCGCAGCGAATATCCGCATGCAATCGCGACGCTGAATCGCGCTATCGATAAAGCCCGCGACGCGGGTTGGCTCGGCGCAAGTGTGCTTGGCAGCGACAAAGAGTTTGAACTGGAAGTGGCCAAAGGCGCCGGTTCATATGTTTGCGGCGAAGAAACCGCGTTGCTGGAATCGCTGGAAGGCAAGCGCGGTGTGGTCCGCGCGAAGCCGCCGGTGCCTGCGCTCGTCGGCTTGTTCGGCCAGCCGACGGTGATCAATAACGTCATCACGCTGGCGACCGTACCCATCATTTTCGCCAAAGGCGCAGCGTTTTATCGCGACTTCGGCATGGGCCGCTCGCGCGGCACGCTGCCGTTCCAGATTGCCGGCAATGTGAAGCAAGGCGGCCTCGTGGAGCTGGCGTTCGGCGTGACCTTGCGTGAGCTGATCTATGAATATGGCGGCGGCACGGCAAGCGGCCGGCCGGCGCGCGCCGCGCAAGTCGGTGGCCCGCTCGGCACGTATCTTCCGGAAAGCCAGTGGGATATTCCCATGGACTACGAAGCTTATGCGGCGGTTGGCGCGGTGGTCGGACACGGCGGTATCGTGATTCATGACGATACGTCGAATCTTGCCGATCTCGCCCAGTACGCCATGCACTTTTGCGCCGTCGAATCGTGCGGCAAGTGCACGCCGTGCCGAATCGGTTCCACGCGCGGCGTTGAGGTCATCGCGAAGATCCGTGCAGGAGACACCTCGCCGAAACAGATCACCTTGCTGCGCGATCTCTGCGACACCATGGTGTCCGGCTCGCTCTGCGCAATGGGCGGCATGACACCGTATCCGGTGCTGTCAGCACTCGACCATTTCCCTGAAGACTTCGGTCTCTCCAAAAAGCCGTCGCAGAAAGCGGCTTAAAAGAAGGAGTTTTAGCATGTCCAACTCATCCTGCGGTTCCGGCAATTGCGCGTGCAAGACGAAACTGCGCGACCCCTTCGACGATACCGACTACGGCACGCCGCTGCGTCATGCGGATATTGACGTGACGCTCGACATCGACGGTACCTCGGTGACGGTGCCGGCCGGGACGTCGGTGATGCGCGCGGCGATCGAGGCCGGCGTCAACGTCCCGAAACTCTGCGCGACGGATTCGCTTGAACCGTTCGGTTCGTGCCGTCTGTGCCTGGTTGAAATTGAAGGCAAGCGCGGGTATCCGGCGTCGTGCACCACGCCCGTGGAAGCCGGGATGAAAGTGCGCACGCAGACGAACAAGCTGCAGTCGCTGCGCAAGAACGTGATGGAGTTGTACATCTCCGATCACCCGCTCGACTGCCTCACCTGCCCCGCCAACGGCGACTGCGAATTGCAGGACATGGCCGGCGTGGTCGGTTTGCGCGAAGTCCGCTACGGCTACGAAGGTGCGAATCACCTGAAGGACAAGAAGGACGAATCGAATCCGTATTTCACGTACGACGCGTCGAAGTGCATCGTCTGCAATCGATGTGTCCGCGCATGCGAGGAAACGCAGGGTACGTTCGCGCTGACTATCGCGGGACGGGGTTTCGAATCGCGCGTGGCCGCGAGTGAAAACCAGCCGTTCATGGAATCCGAATGCGTGTCGTGCGGCGCGTGCGTGGCCGCTTGCCCGACCGCGACGCTGCAGGAAAAAACCGTGATCATGCTCGGCCAGCCCGAGCATTCGGTCGTGACAACGTGCGCATATTGCGGCGTCGGTTGTTCGCTGAAAGCTGAGATGAAGGGCAGCGAAGTCGTGCGCATGGTACCGAACAAGAACGGCCAGGCAAACGATGGTCACGCATGCGTCAAAGGCCGCTTTGCATGGGGTTACGCCACGCACAAGGACCGCATCACCAAGCCGATGATCCGCGCCAAGATCACCGACCCGTGGCGCGAAGTGAGCTGGGACGAAGCGCTCTCGTACGCGGCCAGCGAATTCCGTCGCATCCAGGACAAGCATGGCGTGGATTCGATTGGCGGGATTACATCGTCGAGATGCACGAACGAGGAAACCTACCTCGTGCAAAAGCTCGTGCGCGCGGCGTTCGGCAATAACAATGTCGATACCTGTGCCCGTGTTTGTCACTCGCCGACCGGTTATGGCCTGAAGACCACGCTGGGGGAATCCGCCGGAACGCAGACCTTCGCGTCCGTCGAAAAAGCCGATGTGATTGTCGTGATCGGAGCGAATCCGACCGATGGCCACCCTGTGTTTGCATCGCGGCTCAAGCGCCGGGTGCGTGAAGGCGCGCAACTGATCGTGGTCGATCCGCGCCGTATCGATATCGTGAATAACCCGCACGTGAAGGCGTCGCATCACCTGGCGTTGCGGCCCGGCACGAACGTCGCCATGGTCAACGCGCTCGCGCACACGATCGTGACCGAAGGCCTGGTGAAGGAAGATTTTGTCGCGGAGCGCTGCGACACGCGTGCGTTCCAGCAATGGCGCGACTTCATCGCCCTCGAAGAGAATTCGCCCGAAGCAATGGAAGCCGTTACCGGCGTGCCGGCGCAATCGGTGCGCGAAGCCGCGCGCATTTATGCGAACGCCGGCAACGGTGCGATCTACTACGGCCTGGGTGTGACGGAACACGCGCAAGGCTCGACGATGGTCATGGGTATCGCGAACCTCGCGATGGCAACGGGCAACGTGGGCCGTGAAGGCGTGGGCGTGAATCCGCTGCGTGGTCAGAATAACGTGCAGGGTTCGTGCGACATGGGTTCGTTCCCGCATGAGCTGCCGGGTTATCGTCATATCAGCGACGCGGCAGTGCGCGCGTTGTTCGAAGACGCATGGAGCGTCAAACTGCAATCGGAGCCGGGCCTGCGTATTCCGAACATGTTCGATGCCGCCGTTCACGGCAGCTTCCTTGGCCTTTACTGCCAGGGCGAGGACATCGTTCAATCCGATCCGAATACGCAACACGTGGCGAAGGCTTTGTCGTCGATGGAATGTATCGTCGTGCAGGACATCTTCTTGAACGAGACCGCCAAGTACGCGCACGTATTCCTGCCAGGCTCATCGTTCCTCGAAAAAGATGGCACGTTCACCAACGCTGAACGCCGCATCTCGCGCGTGCGCAAGGTCATGCCGCCGCTGCCTGGGCTGGCCGACTGGGAAGTGACGATCAAGCTCGCCCGCGCGCTCGGTTATGAAATGAACTACACGCATCCGTCGCAGATCATGGACGAGATCGCGCGCCTCACGCCCACGTTCACCGGCGTGTCTTACAAACGCCTCGATGAACTCGGCAGCATCCAGTGGCCATGCAATGCGCAAGCGCCGGACGGCACGCCGACCATGCACATCGACGAATTCGTGCGCGGCAAGGGGCGTTTCGTCATCACGAAGTTCATCGCGACGCCGGAGAAGGTCACGCGCAAGTATCCGCTGCTGCTGACGACGGGCCGCATTCTGTCGCAGTACAACGTGGGCGCGCAGACGCGGCGTACGGAGAACTCGCGCTGGCACGAAGAGGACCGGCTGGAGATTCATCCGCACGATGCTGAAGAGCGCGGTATCAAGGCGGACGACTGGGTCGGGATTGAATCGCGTGCCGGGCAGACCGTGTTGCGCGCGAAGATCACTGAGCGGATGCAGCCGGGCGTGGTGTACACGACGTTCCACTTCCCTGAATCCGGCGCGAACGTGATCACGACCGACTCCTCCGATTGGGCCACGAATTGTCCCGAGTACAAAGTGACGGCCGTGCAGGTCATGCCGGTGGAACAGCCGTCGCAATGGCAGAAGGATTATTCGCGCTTCAATACGCAGCAGTTGGAGTTTCTCCAGTTGCGTGATTCGTCAGAAGCGACGGTGACGTCGTCGGGGAAATAATCATGGATGTGAACAGCCTGGTCGAAATGGCGAACCAGATCGGTGAATTCTTCGATTCCATGCCAGATCGTGCGGAAGCGGTGGATGGCGTCGCCGATCACATTCACCGCTTCTGGGCGCCCCGGATGCGGATTGCGTTGCTCAACGGGCTGGATGATCCGGGCATTGCTTCCGAGCTTGAACCGATCGTGCTGGAAGCGCTGACGAAACATCGGGTGGCGTTGACGCCGGCGGGGGCGGTGGCTTAACCCACTCACTCCTCCCCTCGCGGCTGCGTCGAACCGAACCACGTCTCGCAATGCCGCAGCAGCGCCTGCGTATCGGACGGCGCACGCCCTCTCGCGGCAACATAGCCATCCGGGCGCACGAGATAAAAGCACGGCCGCGTGCGCCCGTACGCGTCGGTCAGCGAGCGCGCGCTGTCGCTGTCGTTATCGGTAATGCGCCACACGCGCACGGTATTCGGCAACACTTCTTCCACCAATACCGCGAGCTCGTCCAACTCCTTGTCGCGTACAGCATGCGCGATGGTGAGTGTCGCGGGCGCCAGCGCAATATCGTCTTCCGGCGACGGGCTCACGAGCAGGAACAACGAGAAACACGCCGGATCGTGGAGATCGAACAGACAGCCCACGCCCGGCGCCCGCCCGAGCGGACCATCCAATACATGCACCCACGCGTCCGGCGCGCGGTCGCCCGCTCGCGGCCCGCCGTCGAGCGAGCGATCCAGCGTAAGCGGACTGCGCCGGTATTGGATCGACAACTCGCTGACCGTGCGCCGCGCGGCATCGCGCAACGGGCCGATCGCCGATAACGCAGGCATCACGTGATCGCGGATCAGCTTCATCGGCCCATGCTCCGCAGCGGCCATTTGCGTCATGAAACTGGATTGCCGCAGCACTTCGCGCTCAATCGGATGACGCTCGTCGTGGTACGTATCCAGCAAACGATCCGGCGCGACCCCGGCCAGCATCCGCGCAATCTTCCAGCCGAGGTTGAACGCCTCCTGAATGCCCGTGTTCATGCCCTGCGCGCCGGCCGGACTATGGACATGCGCGGCATCGCCGGCAAGAAAAATGCGGCCCGAACGCAGTCGGTCGGCCATCCGGTTATTCAGATGAAAACATGACGACCACTGGAGGCTCGTCGCCGTCACACGATGATGAATGCGACGCTCGATAATCGCGCGGCAATCGTCGAGCGTCGGCGCGGCCATTTCTTCCAGACTTTTCGCGGCGTCATTTTCAGTCGCGCCGGACGTCGCGCGCTTGTCCGCGATCAGGCGCGCGCGGCCGCCGCCCATCGGAAACAAGGTCGCAATTCCCTCGCCGGACGCGAAGATATGGAATTCGTCGTCGGGCCATTCGGTGTCGACCTGAAGATCGGCGAGCAGGAAAGTTTGCTCGAAGGTCTTGCCGATGAACTCGATGTCCAGACCATGCCGCACCGTGCTGTGCGCACCATCCGCGCCGATCAGATAAGACGGGCGAATGGATTCTTCAGCGCCGTTCCGATACCGCAGGGCCGCCTCCAGCCCCGCCGATCCTTGCCGGAAACGCATCAATTCCACGCCTCGTTCAACGCGTACGCCGAACGACGCAAGGTGCTCCGTCATCAGGCGTTCGGTGACGGATTGATCGAGGAACAGCAGATACGGATAGCGCGTTTGCAAGGGATCGAAGTCGAGCCGCGCGAGACGCTGACCGTTCGAATAGAGGTTCGCGACACGCGCCCGATGCCCGAGTTCGAGAAACGGCTCAACCAGCCGATGCTGCTCGAAGAGTTCAAGCGTGCGTGCCTGGATGCCGATGGCGCGCGACCACGGCGAGGGTTCGGGGGCTTTGTCGATGAGACGCACCGGAATGCCGGCACGGGACAAACTCATCGCGGCGGCGAGGCCCGTCGGACCGGCGCCGGCGATCAGAACCGGCGGCACATCGAGGACTTTGTGTCGATTCGGCGTCTGCGCGAGCATGCGCGTCTCCCTCAAACTGCACACTGCCAAGTGTACGCCGGTCGTCTCGTCCAAACGACCGCTCACTCAATGCGTGTGGGCCTGAGGCTGCGCGGGCGAACGTTCGTGCAGCGCGCAACGATGCTCCGTCGTGCCCCGCTCCACCTGCAGCGTGGCGTGGTTCATCGCGTGATCGCGGCGCAGGGTCGCCACGATGCCGTCCACGAAAACATCGCCGGGATGGCCGTCCGGCATCACCAGATGCGCCGTCATTGCGTTCTCCGTGGTGGACAGCGCCCAGACGTGGAGATCGTGGACGTCGGTGACGCCCGGCACACCCGCCAGATACCGTTCGATACCCGGCTTGTCCACGCCCGGCGGAACCGCCCCCATCGCGAGACGCATGGCGTCGCGGCCGAGGCCCCACGTGCCCACCACGATCACGCCGACCACCACAATGCTCATGACCGGATCGAGCCAGTTCGCACCGGTGAACAGGATCACGAGGCCGCTGATGGCAACCGCCGCGGAGATACCGGCGTCGGCAGCCATGTGCAGGAAGGCGCCGCGAACGTTCAGGTCCTCCTTGCTGCCGCGCATGAAGAGCCATGCCGAGAAACCGTTCACGACCATGCCGAGCGTTGCAACGATAAACACATCAAGGCCCGCGACAGGCGCAGGATTCAGCAGGCGCTGCACGGCTTCGAGCACGATCGCGCCGCACGCGAACAGCAGCAGGGCGGCATTGGCGAGCGATGCAAGGATTGACGAGCTGCCTAGTCCGAAGGTGTAGCGCTCCGACGGTTTGCGCGTGCCGAGCCAGACAGCGCCCCAGGCGAGCAGCAGGCCGAGGACATCGGAGAGATTGTGGCCCGCGTCGGCGAGCAGCGCGGTGGAATGAGCGATGAAACCGTAAACGGCTTGCACCACCACGATCAGCATGTTCAGCCCGACCGCGATCGCGAACGCACGGCCCTGTCCTGCCTGGGGCGCGTGATGGTGATGGTGTCCGCCAGCGCCGTGGTTATGCGCGTGACCCGGCTCATGCTTGTGGCCGTGGTCATCATGGTCATGAGCGTGGTCATGGTCATGGTCGTGCTCATGGCTCTCCGCGTGCTGGTGCGGGTGCTTCGATTGAGGTTCCATTTATTCGTTATCCGGTCGGAAGTCGGCCTGCGGCTCGGCGACGTGCTCGAGCAATTCGGCCAACATGCCGCTGATGTGGTTATCGGCGGCGAGATAGAAAACCTGCTTGCCTTCACGCTCGGCGCGTACGATCCGCGCCGCCCGCAATAAACGCAGGTGATGACTGACCAGCGACGCCGACAATCCCAGCGATTCCGCTATTGCCCCCACCGCGCAGCGCCGGTCGACGCACGTCAGCACAATCCGCAAGCGCGTGGGATCGCCCAGCAGACGGAACAGGTCAGCGAGCGGAACAACGCGCTCATCGGTTGCTACAAAGGGAGAGGACAAAATTAGATCAGCCAACACTTGAACAGGTGTTCATATGTTACAGAAATGAATCCGGGTGCGTCAACGCAAAATTCGTGATCAGCGGCGAACGTGTGTAAAAATGCGGCGTTTGCATTCGATTTTCCTCAATGGATACAGTTTTTGCGCGTGGCTTCGCGGCACATCGCGATGGCCGCCTCACCGAAGCGGAACGCGACTATCAGGCCGCGCTTGCCGCTGAGCCCTCCCACGTCGACGCACTTCATCTGCTCGGCGTGCTGCGCCATCAACAGGGCCAGCACGCGGAAGCAGCCGAACTGGTGCGTCGCGCGGTGGACCTGCGCCCCGCCGACGCCGCTCTGCAGCTCAACCTTGGCAACGCGCTGAAAGCGCTGGGCCGGATCGACGACGCTATTGAGCGATTCCGCAACGCGCTGCATCTGCAACCCGATTTTTCGCTTGCGCAGTACAACCTGGGCAACGCGTACGCGGCGGCGGGCCGTCACGAAGACGCCGCCGACGCCTTCGAAAAAGCGCTGCGCCTGCAGCCCCTGGACGCCGCTATCTGGAACAACTTCGGTAATGCGCTGCTCGGCATGCGCCGCTATGAAGAAGGCGCGAAGGCATTCCGCCGTGCGCTGCAGATCCGTCCCGGCCACGCGGGCGCGCACAACAATCTCGGCATGGCGCTCAATACGCTCGGCGACACCCACGGTGCAATCGAGCAATTCCGCGCCGCCATTGCCGCCGAACCGAACTATGTCGCCGCGAATTTCAATCTGGGCAATCTCCTCGATGCCGTCGGCCGTCCGCAAGATGCCGTGCCGGTGCTCCAGAAAGTGCTCCGTATGCACCCGCAATTCGCGCCGGCGCATTTCGGCCTGGGTCATGCGCTTGCCGCTATCGGCTCGCATGAGGCAGCGTTGCCGCAGTTCGAGCGCGCCGTCGGGCTCGATCCGAAATACGGCGTTGCATGGCTTGGCCTCGGTAATGCGCATCTGGCGCTCGGTGCACACAAACCTGCGCTGCGTGCCTACGACCAGGCTTTGCGCCTCGATCCCGGCCTTGTCGCGGCAAATCTGAACCGGGCGCTGACGCTGCTGGCACTGGGCGATTACACGCGGGGCCTCGCCGCCTACGAATGGCGCCTGCGCACGCCGGGCAGCATCTCGCTGCCCTCCTCAACACCGAGCTGGAAGGGTGAGCCGCTGCCGCGCCGGACGCTGTGGATTCGCGCGGAACAAGGTTTCGGCGATACCTTGCAGTTCGTCCGTTTCATCCCCTTCGCGGCCAAGCTCGCCGGCCAGATCGTGCTGGAAGTGCAGCCGGAACTCGTCGCGCTGCTCGAGCCGGCGGCGCGCACGGCGGGCGTCTTGCTGATGAGCCGGGCTAATGGAACCACGCCCGTCGATGCAGACGCGTTCTCGCCGTTGCTAAGCTTGCCGCTGGCGCTGGGTGTATCGAATGCCGAGGAGGTGCCGGCACGCACGCCGTATCTCGTGGTACCGACTGCGTACCGGAAGAAGTGGCGCGGCTCGCTCGGCGGTCAGTCGAAACGCAAGCTGGGTATTGCATGGTCCGGGCGCATTCAGCCGGGCGAAACCCGCTCGGCGCCGCTTGATCTGCTTGAGCCGTTGTTCAGGCTGGAAGGCATCGACTGGATTGTGCTGCAGCCCGCGCTGACAGACGAAGAGCGCGCGTTCCTCGATACCCATCCGCGCGCGCGCTTCATTCAGCGGCTTGAAGGCAAGCTTGAGAATTTCGCGGATACCGCCGCGATCGTGGATCGGCTGGATGGCGTGGTGTCCGTCGATACCGCCCTCGCCCACCTGACCGGCGCGCTGGGAAAACCGTTATGGCTGATGCTGCCGTTCGCCGCGGACTGGCGCTGGGGTATCGATACCGCATCAACCCCGTGGTATCCGAAAGCCCGCTTGTTCCGGCAACCGAAACCCGGTGCATGGGACGACGTGATTGGGCGCGTGGCGAGCGCAGTAGGTGCTTCGTAAAGCCGGAGCGGCTTCAAAAAGCATTGAGCGCACAAGCAAAAATCCCTCGCCATTCGCGAGGGATTTTTGGTTTCAAAACCCGCAATATCAGGCAGTCTTGTACTGGCTGCGCGCTTCCGTGGATCGATACAGAACGAGCGTTGCGATCAACCCGCAGACCGCGGCAACGGCCATCCACGCGCCCGGCGCCGCCTTGTTGCCGGTCGCATGAATCAGG
>Ga0073928_10007035_pt1 | contig 14812 bp, 11 predicted proteins | sample PaiPotPPA55metaG_FD_76969 | JGI IMG/M metagenome (GOLD analysis project Ga0073928, IMG submission 76969) | Iron sulfur acid spring bacterial and archeal communities from Banff, Canada, to study Microbial Dark Matter (Phase II) - Paint Pots PPA... ... | reverse complement strand
TTGTCGCCTCGTCCGCTCCTCTCTTGACCATGCCCCATACCTCCAGACAGTTCGTTGAAGATATAACGCGCAGGACTACGATTGGTTGTCATGTTTTACGGAAATATCAATAGTATGCGGTACAGCTCCGGCGACCAGGAGCCCTCCGCGCTGCCCATGCCATATTCCCAACTGCCAACATGCGCCAGCTCTTGGGCAAATGCCAGGCTTGCCTGGCTGTGCGCCAGGTCTTTCAGCACGGTGCCCGCGCGTAACAGGTAACGCACACGATATGCAAGCAATTTCCAGCGCATCGGCTTGGAAACGAAATCGGTCGCGCCCGCCTCGAAGGCACGGGTAATCGACTCATCGTCGTCGTTACCAGTGAGAACGACAATCGGTATGCGCGCACCATCGGGCAATCCACGAATCCACTCGCAGCATTCGAACCCATCCATGCCCGGCATGGTGACGTCCAACAGTATGATGTCGGGCCGCAGGCGCCGGAACGCCTCAATGCCCTCCGCGCCGCTCGCGGCTTCCTCCACACTGAAACCTTCAGGCTCGAGCGCCTCCACAACAAGCATGCGGGTCATCGCATCGTCGTCCACGATGAGAACCATCGGAACATCCCTAGCTTCTTTATTCATGCTGCTACCCTCTCCAGTGCAAGCGCCGCAAGGACGCGATCAAGCTGTTCCAGGGCATCGCCAAGCGGGACTCCGGCTGCGGCGACATCGGCAGCACACGCGAGTTGTTCGATTTCGCGGCAATTCACCGCAAGCATGGTGGCACCGACATTTGCGCTGGTCGACTTCAAGGTATGCGCAGCATGCCGCAAAGCTTCAGCGTCGCTCTGCGCGACCGCGTTGCGCATCGCGGAGAGTAGACGGGGCGCATCGAGAGCGAACAGGTCGATAACCCGGGTAAGCAAATCGGGCCGACCCGGTCTTTGTAGTTCCCGCAACGTTTGTAGTGCTTTAGGATCTATTACGGGTGTTCCCGTCGCAGCAGGTGCTGCTAGAGGGGCATCGACAGTGATCGGAGGACTGGTTACTACAATTGTCGAGGGGTGAGTCCAGTGCGCGATCGCCGCCAACAAAACGTCACGGCGGACGGGTTTGGAAACATAGTCGTCCATGCCTGCTTCAAGGCAGCGTTCCTTGTCGCCGCTAACCGCGTTTGCGGTCAACGCAATGACTGGCATGCGGGGGCGACCCGTTTCGATTTCTTGCCGGCGCAGCATACGGGTTGCTTCGAAACCGTCCATTTCCGGCATTTGACAATCCATCAGTACAACATCGAACGCTGCGTTCGCGAGTGTCGACAACACCTGAAGACCGTTTTCGACAACAGTGACCCTATAGCCCGTATCCTCGAGCATTGCCACTGCAATTTCCTGATTGATTATGTTGTCCTCCGCTAATAGCACCCGGGCTGTCGCGTTGGCGAGAGACGTCGTAGAGGATACGAATGTCGGGATGATCGACGTGTCTGGATACTGCGTGGCATTGGGCATGGAGACACCAATTGCGGTTGCTACGCAAGCATGGAGATCGGTTCCACGTACCGGTTTGTTAAGGCAATGTCCGACACCCAGCTCGCGCGCAAGGCGAATGTCGTCCGCCGTATCGAACGAGGTGACCATGATGATCTTTAGTTGAGCGAGTGAAGCGTCAGCTTTGATCGCGTGGACCAACGCGACACCATCCATGACCGGCATACTCACGTCAATTATCGCGACGTCAAAGGTCCTGCCGTCCGCGACTGCAGCGTGCAACTGATCCAATGCTTCAGCGCCGCTCGAAGCGCTCGTGGCGTCCATCATCCATCCGCGCGCGTGCTCCAGCAAAATACTGCGGTCCGTTGCGTTGTCGTCGACGATCAATACGCCCATTCCAGCGAGGGAGCCCCGCACAGCAGGAGCGAGGGACGGGGCCGCCTCTGCTAACCGCTCCAGACGCAGCGCAACCGAGAAGGTCGAACCTTTACCGGGCGCGGTCTGCAGTGCTATCGTCCCGCCCATCAGTTCGGCGAGCTGCCTGGAGATGGCAAGCCCAAGCCCAGTCCCACCGTATTTGCGCGAAGTCGAACTATCTGCCTGGTGGAAGGGTTGAAACAAGTTCCCGGCAATCTCCGGCGCGATACCTATGCCGGTATCGCAGACCGACAGACAGACCCGCCCCTGCTCGTCACAGCCAACATCGACCACGATCTCACCGTGTTCAGTGAACTTGATCGCGTTGTTGACCAGATTCGTGACGATCTGCCGCAACCGAACCGGATCGCCCCGAACCTGTTGCGGCAAATTCATGTTCATCCGGCAGACGAGGTTGAGCCCCTTGCGTCGGGCGCTATGGATCAACAGCGCAATCACGTCATCGATCGACTGTCGCAAGTTAAATTCAACATGCTCCAGTGTCAGCTTGCCTGCTTCTATTTTTGAGAAATCCAGAATGTCGTCGATGATCGTGAGCAGCGTCTCGCCTGAACGGTAGACCGTGTCGACGAAGCGCCGTTGTTTGGGGCTTAGCTCGGTGAGCAACAATAGCTCGGTCATACCTAACACGCCGTTCATTGGCGTGCGGATTTCGTGGCTCATCTTCGCCAAAAACTCGGACTTCGCCTGATTACCGGCCTTCGCTTCCTCTGTCGCAAGCTTGAGCTGCGCGTCACGTTGCTCGATAGTCTCAAGCATGCCGTTAAAGCCGTTGATCAATACGCCTATCTCGTCCGTGCCTTCTTCGAGCACCCGCAAGGAAAGATCTTTGCCGCGTCGTATCCGTTCGATCGTGCCGGACAGCCGTGAAAGTGGGCGAGCAATTGTGGTTCCAAGTTTGGTATTGGCAATAATTCCAGCCAGCGCCAACAGCGAGGTCGCGCTCAATATAACGACAAAAGAACGATTGACCGAATCCTGGACCTTCGATACCACGTCCTGCTGTTGCCTGCTAATTCTTTCCACCTCCAGATCGCCGTATTCCCCCTGTCTTTTTGAGATGGCATTCACTTGCTCGACGATCTTGTGCAGCGCGATATCGCTCCCGAGTACACGACCTTTCGCAGTGCCAATTCTCTCGGTAGCCTCACTGACTTTCTCGATAAGCCGACTAATTTCATTTGCGTCCACAACAGACTTGCTCTGCGTGATTTTCAACAGGTCCGATCTCAACAGAAGTGCGCTCTCTCGCAGCTCCGTATTATCGGCTCTGGCACCGGCAACCTTGACGCGAAGTTCGGTATCCGACTCGCTGGAGATCACCTGTCCAATTTTGCTATTCAATTCATGGAGATCGATGTTGATCCTGTTTCCGACATCTTTAACGCGTGTTGCGTTCTCCAAAAATTGATTGGCCGCTGCGAGTCTCTGACGATCATTCACAAGTTGCATCTCTATCGGGTCAGCGGCGTCCGAAATTTTAGCAATAACGGACTCAAGGGCCTTTAGGAGGCTTGCTTTAAGTGTGAAATATCCGGCTTCTGAATTGGCATTGACGAATACGTTAGCGCGCAACGCGATCAGCCCGTTGTTGTCGTCCAGCACGCGAGCAGCCAACGCTGAAACAACGTCGCGCAGGGCCGTTGCCTCCGCGCGATCTCCTTGCGCGTAAGCAAGATTGCTCACTGCGTCGGCTGCCGCCCTCATCCGCTCCGTCAAAGGCGTAAGTTTGTAGCGGTTCTTTACTGTCTCAATTTCACCGACGACGATGATCATGTCCTTCACATGCGACTTCATGTCGGCAAACACTTTTATCGCGTTATTCGACGTCACGCTTGCTTGCTGTGCCTCCGTGACGACCATTTCGGCTTGAGTATTCAACGCGTCGATATTTGTCTCAATGATGGTGGTCGACTTTGCGATATTTTTTAGTGTGCTTTGAATGTTGCCGCTCTCGGCCCTGAATATTTCTACGTCCCTTAATCGCTCGCCGACAGCGTTATTCATCGCGCTCTGCATGTCTTTGAACGCCACCGGCTTGATTGCAACGCCTTGTTTGTCCAACTGTCGAATATCGCTCGTGATCGCCTCAATTACCCTGATATTGGTGTCAACTTCCGCAGAGAATTGTTCCTGTTGCTTACGGTCCGTCGACATGCCGAGCCTGAGGAAATCGCTCGAAAGCTTTTCAAACGTGCGCAGCAGCTCGTTCGTCTTTAATTGTAACGGCACGGACTCGTCGGTCAGCCTATGCACGCTTGAAGCGACGCCGCTCAGCGCAATCAAGCTAGTCGCTGCTATTGCCGCCATCCCCAGCAGTAGCAACCCCGTACTGGCAAGCAGTTTCGTCTTGATTTGCACACACACCTCATTTTTGTCGCGTCTTGTGCTCTACCAGGCAACGTGTCATCTCTATTTGCTATCAGGGAATGGTCTTGATCGATGTAATCTTGCCCTGCGAGATCCGGGTTAGAAACACCGCATCCGACGCTTGATGATTTTCGGGTTCGAAATTGACTTGCATGCCTCCGATATCCAGCCCCTTGATTGATTCAAAAGTCTTGATCAAATCGGCGCGGGTCAATGCAGGACCGGTCTTTTCCAGAGCAATCGCCATCACTTTGGCGGTAATACAGCCCTCGAAGTTTACAAACCCAAGTTTTTCTCCGGGGACTTGCTTGGCAAGCAACTCCGCACATTCTTTGGTTAGCGGCAGGCTGCGATCCTCTGGAAACGGTACGACTTGTGATATCACGACTCCGTCACCGTCGACTCCAACGAGTTGCACCAGATTGTCAGTTCCAACAAAGGACACTGTCGCCAAACCGGCTTTTAGCCCCTCGGCCTTTGCACTCTTGATGAACGCCGCGAGAGGGGTATAGGTTCCACCCATAATCACAACATCGGGACCGCTCTCAATCAAGGCTCCAAGTCCGCCCATGACCGCGGTCGTGCCGCGCTGGAAGGCGGCCTTTGCTATAACATCCATACCGCGACGTTTCAGCGCCCTCTCCGTTCCTGCTAATACAGCCAGGCCGAAACTATCGTCCTGGTAAAAGACCGCGAAGCGCCTGGCCCCTTTATCTTTGATAAAGCGTTCGACCAAGACTTCCAGCTCGTCGTCATAGCTCGCGCGTATATTGATAACTTCCGGAATGACGGGTTTACGCAAAGTCATTGCGCCGGTGAACAGGCCGATTAACGGTGTCTTTGTGTCTTTGACAATTGGTAGCACAGCATTTGCGGTTGGCGTGCCAACGTATCCAAACAAAGCGAAAACCTTCTGCTCGTCAATCATTTTCAGCGTTGCGTCGATCGCCTTATTTGGATCGTACGCATCGTCGTCCACCAGCAACTTGATTTGGCGCCCATAAATTCCGCCCCGAGCATTGATTTCGTCAAATACTGCCAAGGCACCCGCACGCATGCCCTGTCCCAATCCCGATGCCGCACCGGATTGGGCGTTGACCATCCCCAAGCGGATTTCTGTGTTGGTTACACCTGGCTCGGCAGCGTAAAGCCGGCCGACGAACATGGTGCTAATCACGAATAGAATGAAAAACTGTCTAGCCATGAATTGGCCCCTACCCGGTGAACGTACAAGACGTACTTCCTTTGCCAAACTCGCTCCAACACCCAACGGCGTTGTTCACCGGAGCAAAACGAGGACGAGATATCCGGTTTCGACGGTCTATGCGAGCTGGCCCTCACCTCTGGGCAACCGAATTCCGCGGTTCGTGCGCGTTCGATTGAGCACCGCCCCATGGCTAGTCGGTATATTTATTTGCCACGGTACATGGCCGCAAACCGCGTGATATAACCTCTCGCTTCTTTCTCGTCGAACACAACCCCTGTGCTGACCAGACGATTTTTAGTTTCGCACCTCTTTTAACGGCCTCCGGCGGCTAATCTTGATAGCTGTGTGATCTCGTTATTTCAAGAACGGTCTGGGACCGGGGATGTCCGAGCATGCTAATGAAGCGTGAGAGTCGAGTTTTGAAGCAATGAGAAGGAGGATCGGTTACCAGACCTATGCCGCTCCCACCTCGAGGGAGTGTTTTCGTGGGAACAGCGGTCGCTCGATCCCTGAGCACTCGGTCAAGCTCCTCGCAGAATAAGCTTTCGCCCTCGACACTTTCTTCCCCAGTGTCCGTTGTGTGGCACGCAGCGGACGGCCCGAATTTGAACGCGAAGACCCAAGCCACACGGCATGGGGGTGTAAAGCACCAGGTGTCGCCAGCCAGAACCGAGCCAGGTGAGCGATGGCGGCCGGCCTGGCCGCCTGTTGGAACTAGTTCGCGTAGCTGGGACGATAAAGCATGCCTTCGATCCATGCGCGAATGTCAGCGGGCCGGGTCGCCTGAGCGAGGCCGCTGTCGAACATGAATTCAGCTACCCGGGTTGCGGTCGTCACTTCCGTTTCAAGGATGTTCGACTGCGTGGGGAACAAGCGGCCTGCATCGCGAAGATCGCTGTCCACCTGGTCTGCCATTGCCTGGGCCGCGACAATGAAGCATGCGTCGTTGAGCAGTTTGGGCCGTGCCGCGAAAGTGGCGAGTCCAATGGCCGGATAGATATAGAAATTGTTGGCCTGGCCCGGATGGAAGGTCTTTCCGCCTACCGTGACGTCCGGGAATTGCACGCCGGCCGCGTAAAGCGCGGTGCCGCCCGACCAGGTATACGCATCCTCGGCATTGCATTCTGCCTTGGTGGTCGGATTAGACAGGGAGAAGATGATGGGACGGCGGTTCAGCCGGCTCATCTCCTTGACAACCTCGCGAGTAAACGCACCGCCTTTGGTACTGACGCCGATCAGGACCGTGGGCTTGAACGTTTCGAGTGCGGCAACGATTCGGGGAGATTCGCTTTGAATACTGGCCGGGTCGAACCCTTCCGTCGCGGGTGCGTCGTGGGCAAAGCCGGCTTTCTGAGGCGGCAGGCCTGAGCGCGATTTCACGACCAGGCCCTGGGTGTCGAACATCTGGATCCGGCTCAAGGCATCGGCCTTTGACAGCCCCTTCGCTTGCATCGCCGAGACGATCAGGTTGGCGATACCGATTGCCGCCGATCCCGCGCCGAGAAACATGATCCGTTGATCCGCCAACGGTGCTTCGAGAATTTGCAGCGCTGTAGTGAGACCCGCGAGGACGATGGAACCCGTTCCCTGGATATCGTCGTTATGGCAGAGCACTTTGTCCGCATAGCGCTTGAGGATGCGCATTGCGTCAGTGCCCTTCCAATCTTCGAAGTGGATCAGGCATTGCGGGAACACGGTCTGTACCGCTTGCACGAATTCTTCGACCAGTTCATCCAGCGCGTGCTCGGACGGAGGCGCCTCGCGCATGCCGAGGTAAAGCGGATCGGCTCGCAGTGAGGCGTTGGTCGTCCCGATGTCGAACAAAACCGGCAACAGGCAATCAGGCGGCACGCCCGCGCACGCCGTATAAAGCTGCAGCTTGCCGATCGGAATGCCCATGCCATTCGCGCCGATATCGCCCAATCCAAGGATGCGCCCCCCGGTCGAAACGCAGATGATGCGGACATCCCGGATCGGCCAGTTGCGCAGCACTTCGGCCATTCGTCCCTTCATGTCGCGGCTGATATACATGCCGCGCGGCCGACGGTAGATGTGGCCGTACGCCAGGCAAGCGTCGGCAATGGTCGGATCGTAGAGGATGGGAATAAAGTGGGCCGGGTCGGACATGACGACGAAATAAAACAAGGTCTCGTTCTGATCCGACAGCGCAATCAGCGACAAATAGCGGGCCAGGTCGGTAGGTTCGGCTTCGAGGTTCTTCAGAACCCGCTCCGCTTGTCGCGACAGCGTTTCCACCGAGTGAGGCAACAGGCCCTCGAGGTGATCGGCGCGCCGCTGTTCAAGCGTAAACGCAGTGCCGTGGTTTCGGACATGATCGTTCAGCAAAGACATCCCCGTGGGAACGAGGGTTGATACATTGGAAGATGAGCTCATTATGTCGGTCCGAAAAGGGGTTCAAGAGGGCGTATATCTGCTGCAAGGTGGCGGACACGCCATCTTTGTCGTCAAACGGTCAAGGCGATACAGATGCCCAAGGTCACGATCGAGACGATGGTGCTGAATAAAATGGTGGCGTCGGATTCGGCGATATAGACCTTGTACTGGACGGCGAACATGGCGGTCATTGAAGCGGTGGGGAGTGCGCCCAGCAGGATCATTTCGCGGCGGTAGACACCCGTCACGCCAAGGGCGACTGCCAGCAGCCACATCACCAGCGGTTGCGCCAAAATTTTCAAAACAATATTCACGCTCGCCGACCAGCTGATCTTCAACCTTTGTCCGCTTAGAACGAGGCCGAGTGCGAACAAGGCGACGCCAGAGGTGGCTACGCCAATCAGGTTGAACGACTTGGCGATAACGTCGGGCAGCGGGATATGTACGACGGCAAACAGGATCCCCGCGAGCGGAGCCCAGACCAGTGGTTGCTTGACTGCGCGAGTAACGGCGCTCAATACAACCATGGACGGGGAGGTGCCGGCTTTGGACGGTTTGCCCGTTTCCAGCAGCGTCAAGGTGATAGGCAGCAGGACGAAACTGGATATCAGATTACCGATGACAACCGAGATCACTGCCGATGTGCCTATCACGGCGGTAAGCACCGGTATTCCCATGAACGCCATGTTGGGAAACGCGCCGTTTAACGCTTGCAGCGAACTTTCAGCGACGGGTTTGCGAAATGCGGATAAAGCGAAGACAAGTCCCACCACGTAAATGGCGAGCAGACCAAGGGCGATGCCCAGGAAGAATTGCCAGTTCTCGAATTGCTGGGCCGTCATTTGTGCCGTGGCGGCGAACAACATGGCGGGCAAGCAAAAATCAAGCGCCAGCGCGGCCAGGACGCTGCTGTTTTCGACCGTGATGAGCTTCAGTACGCCCGCGAGAAATCCGAGGAGGATGACAAAGGCGACTGGCACCAGCGAATTGAGTATGACAGGCAGGGAAGTCATGGAGGTTTATGGTTTTTGAATATCATTTTGTAATCCTTATTTATCAAACCTTGGCGTTTGTAAGGGATGAAAATCAATAAATCCTAGGCAACCGGCAGAGCGTAGGGGATGGAACTGCAATGCCGTTGATATCGATCAAGTGAAGTCAAGTCACCAAACGGCTGACTGGGGGTGACCGGTCTGGCCTTCACTCGGTCCCATGACGGATTTCCGGAGTCAACCCTCACTCACCATTGGAGCCGACACCAAGCCGATGGCTGCATGCGAGGTGTCAGGGACGTTCGGACGTCTGCATTGGGCCTCCGGCGATTGACCGTAGATTGCCGACCAGAGCCTTATGGTCGTCGGCCGTGCTCGACCCCTTGCGGGCTTTCGAATTTTTCCAAAACAGCCCTTTCATCCACTTGCCGCAGACCAGGTTGCAGAACTCAGATTGGTGCGAGGAATGCTCCGCATCACTCTTGCTGCCGAGCGCATTTCAGCATGCATGCGACTAACAACCTGCAATATCCAGCCGGAGGTTGAACCGCTTTCCGACTCCGCCCACGTTGATACCTTGGGCTCATCAGCAAACCTAGATTTCTCGCCTCCCAAAAGCCTTTGTCTGAGAAGAAAACACGGATGATTCGCAAGAACCTCATGGCTGGCCGCTGAACTCCGAATGTCGCAGCATTGGGAACAACAAATGCGTGAAGGGTATGTTTGAACCTGTAGGAACGGCCAATGACGAGCGCATCAAAAACAGCAGAACTCGGACGTACTGCCCGTATTCAGGGGATGGGCCGACAGTACTGGATCGATCGAATCAACGCCGTGATTAAGGAGGTCAATTAGGAGGTCAATTTGATTTCCTCTCAGAAGCTGGGCGCAGATCTGCTGCTTATTGAACTTGGATCTTGTGATCGCGGGTGAATATCCCGATGAATCGGGAACCATAGGGTGCGAGCCTTCTTTCGTTCCCCATTACAACGAAAGCGGGCCCGACGAAGGTCCGATCAGCTTTCAGGCGTGAACGCAACGCCGTCATCGGCGCACTGGTCAGCGCCCCCATTGGCGCAATGAAATGAAGAGGTGTTGCACATGATGCACGAGTTTCTAGCAAACAACCGTCAGGATCTGATCGAGCGATGTAGAGCGAAGGTGGCCGGAAGACCCGCGCGCGCAGCAACTGCGCAGCAGCTTCAGAATGGCGTGCCGCTGTTCCTGGAGCAGCTCATCCGAACGCTTCGAGTCGAACAGACGGACAATCCATTGGACAGCCGCAAGATTTCCGGCCCCGCCGGCGGCGAATTGACGCTGTCTGAAATCGGAGCATCTGCCGCCCAACACGGACGTGAGCTTTTGAAACTCGGTTTTTCGGTTGACCAGGTGGTTCACGACTATGGGGACTTGTGCCAAGCGATTACGGACCTCGCGTTCGAGCGTGACGCACCGTTTCAGATAGACGAGTTCCGGACGCTCAATCGCTGCTTAGACAACGCAATTGCCGATGCAGTTACAGAGTTTAGCTACCAGCGCGACGATGCAGTTGCGGACGAGCACGCTCGCGAGACGAATCTGCAGCAGGGATTTTTCGCCCACGAGTTGCGTAACTTCCTCAGCACGGCAATGCTCGCGTTGGCCGCTGCCAAAACTGGAAATCTAAATTTAAGCGGAGCCACGGGAGCAGTACTGGAACGCAGTTTGATAGGGCTGAGCGACATGATCGACCGGTCACTGGCAGAAGTTCGGGTGGTCGGCGGAAAGCCCGTTCAATCCCAAATGTTCTCCGTTGCCGAGTTCATCGCGGAAGTCAAATACGCCGCTGATCTTGCGGCTCAGGTTCGCGGGTGTGTTTTGACGGTTTCGCCTGTTGACGCCGAAATGGCCGTGAGCGGCGATCGTGATTTGCTTTATTCGGCGGTCGGAAATTTGCTGCAAAACGCTTTTAAATTCACCCACGACCACACCCAGGTGACGCTGAACGCGTACGCGGTTGGCAATCAAGTCCTGATTGATGTGAAAGATCATTGCGGTGGACTTCAGGCGGGTGACGCGGAAAGAATGTTTTTACCGTTCACACAAGCCGGGGAGGACAAGAGTGGCCTGGGGCTGGGTCTTTCAATCGCGCGGCGCGGCGTCGAGTTCAGTGACGGTACTCTCACCGTACGCAATGTTCCCGGGACGGGATGCGTCTTTACAATCAGCCTGCCCAGATATGCAATGACGGGCCGGTGATGGAGACATCTAACGTTTAGTGCAGCGAGTGGTGCGAACCGGATATCAACGGCGGTACCGGGTTTCGCAATTTCCGTAATGAGCTGGTGTTGAGATGTGCCAGGTACAAACGTAGCTGCGGTGACTGCCGCTCAACCCCTGCCGCGCACTTCACTGTTGATGGTCGACCCACGAAAACCCCCAGTCGACAGCGCAGCCGAAGGCCTCATCTGCTGTGTCGAATCGTGCAAGCTCGCCAGACGAGCGCTCTGTGGAATCGATCTCGACATATCTGCTCCCGTGTCGGGGGCGCACTACGGCAGAAGCGATAAACCCGTTAAAAACAGTTCGCGACGCCGGAACAATGCGAAAACCTTTGTAGTGCAGGTGCATAAGCCTTCCGAAGAATAGTCTACTGCGCCTGAAATTTAACGAGTCGCTCCCAATACTCATCGGCGCGCCCTGCGGGACTTCCATCTTGTTGCCAAAGCGCGTAAGCACGTTCACGGAGATTTTCGTCAAGAGCGCGATACCAATACTCCTCGGCGCGGCTCTCTGGACATCCGTCCTGTTGCCAAAGCGCGTAAGCGCGTTCACGAACGGCATGCTCAAGACCAACTTTTGTTTCCGAATCGCCTTGCACATCGTCGCCGTAAGACGACATCTGGCCGCCTCGACTAACGTGGATTCTAGCGGTCAAGCTCCGTAGCTCGTTATCCGGTACCAGACGACCGTGCGCCGCTGCTTCCAAGGCCTTTACTTCGTATGCGCCATCATCCACAGCGTCGCCGAGCTCCCCGAGTGTAATCGGATAGGTGTGTAATACAGCTCCACTGCGGTCCAATACGTCAACCAAGCGTTCCGCCATTTCAGTGCCCCTTCAATGAGAATCTCCAATCATCGCTGTCGACAACCGTAGCCCCTTGTCCAGCAATTGTTGGGCCTGTTTTCACCATTCCCACAACGACGAGCGTGCGTGCGTTCGCCGCTTGGTAAGGTAGAAAGTTCGAGATAAATCCGTGCCAAACGGGACAGATCCGGTAGCAGTTGTCGCACTGAGCGAAAGGTCAAGGTCGCTTTGACCGATGTTCCGGGACGGTCACGAGACGGCCATATTCGGGCGAACGTACTCCCTGACCAGGTCACCGCCGTAAAGATCTCCCGCGGCACTAGACTGATTCGGCAGCATTTCGCGCTCAAGCGACATCTATTACGCGCATCGCTTTATCGCAAGCAACTCGGCGACCTCTTTGCCTCTTTGCATCGATTGACTGAGCTCACCCAAGATCCGTCTGCGTTCTGAGCAAACAGTGCGTCCTATATATAGGCTTTTGCGGCTTCAACTATTCAACGTGATAAAGCCCCGCACATACCGTGGATGCTGTGACAAATGCGCGATTAGAGATCTCATCGCCTCGAAGTGACGAGGCGATTGAGATATCACGAGTGCGAGCTGCACTCGGTCACCGACAAGCTCAAGCCTGCCGGGTTTGCAATCATCCAGCGTTCGAACTCTTCCGGCGCGAGCGGGTGGCTGAAGCGGTAGCCCTGCCCGATGACACATCCGTGCGAGACCAGCCAGCGTGCTTGAGCCCACGTCTCGACGCCTTCGGCAACTATGTCGAGTGTCATCGCATTCGCCATGGCAATCACCGCGCTGACAATAGACTGGCCGGTCGTGGTGGTGAATAGCTCCTTGATGAAGGACTGGTCAATCTTGATCCGGTCAATCCTGAGCGCGTGCAAGTAAGACAGATTTGAATAGCCCGTTCCAAAGTCGTCAACGGCAACACGTACGCCGAGCTGCACCAATCGCTCGAATGTGGATCGAGCCTCGCCAACGTTATCCAGTAACGCACTCTCGGTCACTTCCAGCTCTAACTGCGAGGGTTCGATCTCGAACTGCGAAATCAATTCGCACACTTCATCTAAAAATTCGAGCATAGGGAGCCGCAACTACCCAGGATCGCGGTGGCGTCTATTCCGCTCAACCGAATATCTGCGTCAACGCACGGTGATATTGGCGTCCACTTCGCGAGCAGACAGAAAGGTGAGGTATGCCGACTGACAACGGAGCGCCTGAAGTCGTGTGGACGCCAAGCCGTCATCGCCCTAAGCGCCAACTCGGCGATGTGCAATGACTTGCGGCTGTGCCTTGTTAAATCTGTTCTCGACAACTGACGCCGTTCGGCACGCGATGCCCACCCTTGGCTCCATCAAAATGAGGAAGGTGCATTTGGCAACTACGCTGTGGCTGCGCTCCGGAAAGACAACGTGCGCCCAGACGCATGTTTTGCGAAGAAATCGCATCGATGCAAAGGAATATCGCCATCGCTGAAGCAAGTCTTCTTGATTCCCAACCACGCGCGGCCTATTTTTAACATTGTGTCTATTCGACACGTGAAGGAGGTCAAAATGCCATCACCAAGAAAGGCCCCGCCGAGTCACGCGGCTGAAACTGATATGCCGAGCAGGAAGAAGGAGGTTGCAGCACCAAGCAAGTCCCTTGGGAAGACGCAAGGTCAAAAGGGTGCGCAAGTGGCCCAGCGCACGAAAGGCAAACCTAAAGGCTGAGTGGACCGCCCCCTCGTTTGCGGGGGCGCAGCAGGGGCCGCCTCGCCACCATCTGGCGATGCCACGCTCGGGGCTCCTCTCTGCGGTGGAAGTCGCCAACCGCGCATCCACGCATCCGGATCGCGATGTCCAACGCCGCGAAAATGAACGTCGTACTCAACCCTCCTTTGACGCGGACGGCAGGTCAATAGCGCTCTTCATCCGGTCGATAACCTGCTGGGCGGCACCGTAGCCGCGCATCAAAGCCTCAGCCGGGGTGCCCAATGGGCGCTCTGCAATCTCGCAGAAGTCGAGGCGTCGAGTAGCCGCGAGGCTCCCGTTCTTCGTTATGCTGACGTCTGCGATGTATCCCGCTGGCGTCGCAGGAACCCTTTCGCCAGCGATTACGGCCACCGCCTCAGTCTCCACCTTGATGGTGAAGTCTTTGTAGTTGTACGTCCGATGCATGCCGAATGCCCCTTGATTTTGGCCTTGTGGATGTCATCTCCATGCCCACCCCTACAGCTTGGAACCCGCCCGTGAAGGTTGCCGCGAACTGAACGCGGTGCGGGGTTCGGCCGACGACGCTACGCCCCCTGGCGCCGTTACCGGTGTTCGAGCCTGGTGCCTTACCGCCGCGTTATCCCATGTGCAGGCCGCCGTTAAGAGAGAAGTCGGCGCCCGTTGCGAAGCCGGCTTCGTCACCGGCGATCCACGAAACGATCGACGCAATTTCAGAGGGTTCCCCGAGACGCCGCACCGGGATACTCGCGACGATGGTCTCCAACATCTCGGGTTTGACGGCACGAACCATATCGGTGCCGATGTAGCCCGGCGAGACGGTATTCACGGTGATACCCTTTGTCGCCACTTCTTGAGCGAGTGACATGGTGAAACCATGAATACCGGCCTTGGCGGTCGAGTAATTGGTCTGCCCGAACTGGCCCTTCTGTCCATTCACCGACGAGATGTTGATTATTCGCCCCCAGCCTTTGGTAACCATTGCCTCAACCACCTGCTTGGTTACGTTGAAGAGGCTCGTCAGGTTTGTATCGATAACGTCGTTCCAGTTTTCCTTCGACATCTTGCGAAACACGCCATCGCGGGTGATACCCGCGTTATTCACCAGCACGTCAATCTCTCCAACCTCTTTCCTGACCT
>Ga0073928_10007034_pt1 | contig 14813 bp, 21 predicted proteins | sample PaiPotPPA55metaG_FD_76969 | JGI IMG/M metagenome (GOLD analysis project Ga0073928, IMG submission 76969) | Iron sulfur acid spring bacterial and archeal communities from Banff, Canada, to study Microbial Dark Matter (Phase II) - Paint Pots PPA... ... | reverse complement strand
GTGATAAACGCAATAACGAGCAGCGAGTGGTGGAGCGTTGAGATCATACGTAGTATTCTCTTACCATGATCTCGTGGGTCGGCACTTCAGGATTTCAATATCCGGAATGGAGAGGGACTTTCTGTACCGTCTCCTCGTAAGGCTCGCCAAGTGGCTTAAATAGCGGTTTGTACGATACTTGGCGACATAGTTTGCACTCTGTGTCATTATGACTATCTTTATGAGTCATGGCCTCATTGCATCGCGATCCAAAAGGACGCTCGCCCTACTACTACGCTGCCTTCGGGTTACCGAACGGTAAACGCGCTTTCCGATCTACCAAACAGACCAACCACAAGCAAGCTCTGCGGGTCGCTCTCGAATGGGAGAAGGCGGCCGAACTAGCCGGCCGCGGCGAACTGACCGATGCCGCTAGCCGCAAGGTGCTGGATCTGATTCGGGAGAGCGTCAACGATGCCCCACTCCAGAAACCTCAGACAGCTCGGGAATATATCGAGCACTGGATGGCCGGTAAAGCTTTGTCACAGAAGGAGAGCACGGCGGACAGATACCAAAAACCCGTCACCGCATTTTTGGCAAGCCTTGGCCCTAGGGCTGACAAGTCGCTGACCAGTTTGACGCCAAAAGATATCGAGAACTTCCGTAATGCGCGCATGAAGGCGGGCGTCTCGAACTCGACAGTCAACTTCGACTTAAGCGTCATCAATGGCGCGCTGTTGAGTGCGCACAGGCAGGGACTACTACTGACTAATCCTTGTGCCGCGGTCGAGAAGCCAAAGGCCAAAAGTCAGAAGCGCGATGTTTTCAGCTCTGCCGACATTCGAGCGCTGTTGGCCGAGGCCGACCAGGATTGGCAGACGGCGATTCTGCTTGGCTTCTATTGCGGGATGCGGCTCACTGACGCCGCCAGCCTAGCCTGGGCAGACGTGAACCTTGCGGAAGGTATGATCAGTTACCAGCAGGGCAAGACCGACGAGCCAGTTGAGCTGCCGATTCATCCTGATCTGATGGCCCACTTGCTTGCGATCGCGGGCGACACGGCTGGCCCGCTTTGCCCGACCTTAGCCGGCCAACCGACGGGCGGCGGATCAGGACTTAGCACGCAGTTCGCCAACCTGCTGCGGCGGGCTGGCGTCGATCAACGCCAGGTTCAGAGCAGCAAGAGCCGTAAATTCTCGACACTTTCATTCCACTCGCTACGCCACAGCTTCACAAGCGAGCTCGCCAACGCTCGCATCAGTGCCGACGTCCGAATGAAGCTCACTGGCCACCGCAGCGCCGACATCCATCAGAAGTATACGCATACGCAATTGAAGGGCCTGCGCGAAGCTATTGCGACGTTGCCGCGGCTTAACCAGAGAGAGCGTCCATGACGGACGAGTATTCCAGTTCGGTTTCAAGCGCCGTACAGCAAGCATGTCTCGCAGCACACACGGGCGAAGATGTTGACCGATCGGTTCTTCTTCATGCGGCTTCGGAGCTCATAAACTTTCTCGTCCAGGATCCACAAGGCGGTGTAGATGGAGCTCTGGTGCCACACCTTGCGCGCCTAAATTACCAGCTCACGGGAATGTTGGACTGGATAGTTCGAAACTCGACCAAAGACGATTCCGAGTTAGAGTCTCTGCGCCAAATAGCGCGAAGCCATCCCGACTGGCCGGCCATGGTGCGCCCGGGAGACCCGAAGTTCTCAAAGGAGATCATCGACAAGTTGCAGGTCGGCGCCGATGCCGTGACGCAGCGCTTTGAAAATAAACCACCTAGCTTTGCTACGCCTAGCAACCGGTTGGCGGACCAATTGGTCACACAGCTTCTCTTGCTCGCGCGAAGAACCTGCGGGAAGGAAAGCCACATCGCACTCACTAACGTTAAATCGACTCTCAAAGAACCAGACGATGAGCGAGCCCATAAGGTATTGGACCTGGTCAGAGAGATCTCCCAATTACCGCAGGATTCCTGGCCTCTGACGAAAGCAACGGTTAAAAAGTGGAATCGATGGATATCGGAGTTTGTCGTCATCGTGGATCCAAATCTGACCAAGTTTCCCGAATTGAGTGGCAAGGAAAAAGGCAAGACGGATTCATATACCAGGTCGATGCTTCAGAGATTCTTTCACCCAGCGCTAAAAAATTTAGCGAAAAAAGCGCCCGACGATCCTTTGTCAGAGCCGTTGCCGAGTTAAGTCCAGAATCCTAGGCAACTTATTTAATAGATGCCTCACTGAACATGTCGCAGAATTCTCAGTGTTAATCTGAGCTGCGCTAAAATGTTCAAAGTTAATATTCCGCAACACCTACAAAGCGAAGAGTGGGTCAGAATGCCAAAACCCGGCGACCGTTACATGGGGCTGACTCGAACCACCTTGTTAGAGATTGTGCTCGACCCCGAAAGTGGGGTGCCATGTGCGGTGGTTAAGAAACGGAACGCACGACGCGGCATTCGGCTCATTCATCGCCCGAGCCTGCTCGCGTACTTCAACAGACTGGCCGGCGTCCCGGCTATATCGGCCGAGGAGGTCGTAGCGTGAATCGGGCGGCACCCCCTAGCAAAAAAAGGCCCTCCACGCGGCCAAGCAATGGAGGGCAAACTAAGATTAACCAGACTGGCGAGAATATACTGCCTAGTTGTCTGGTTGCAAGCTTCCCAAATCTTGAAGCAGTGTTAGCAGCGCAACAAACGCCACGGCCGGCCAACCAAATGAGGCAGGACACTCGTGGGAACTCTACGTCTTCCACAGCGCATCATTGACTGCCTGTCCGAGATCGATCGCCGGCAGTATGCGCTCCATGTTGGCCACCGGAACGCGGGGTTGACCAGCTCAGAGATTGAGCAAAAGCTCACCGTGCGGTCCGAGAGGGAGCTTCAAGACCAGATTCGGCAATACCTCAATCAGAAGGGTGTCCCCTTCATTTGTCCCGCGATGTTTCGCAAGTCCCAGCTGCCGCGTGGCTGGGCGGATTTTACGTTCGCCTTCTGTGGCGTACCGATCATTTGGGAGTGCAAAAGAGCGAATGGCAAATTGCGCGGAAGCCAAGAACGCATCGTCGCCGATCTCGTCCGCAACGGTTGGCGCTTTCGGCTCCTACGTTCACTAACAGAGGCCCGCGACCATCTCCGAGAGATTGAGCTCGAGCGATTGCTCCAAGGGAAGGCGGCCGCCCAGTGAAGAACGGGGATATGCCATTCAGTGAGGACGGTGAGAAGGGAGTGATTTGTTCGCTGCTCCAAGCTCCCGGCACCGTTGCGCCTCTCTGTGCGAATCTTTGCCCGGGCGTGTTCTACATCCAGGCACACCAGATCCTTTACGACACGATTCTAGAGTGGGATAAGCCGGGGCAGGAGGTTGACTTTGTCTGGCTTACTCAGACGCTCAGAGACCGCAATCAATTTGAGGAGTGCGGTGGTAAGGAAACCGTCTGCTGCCTTTACACCTTCGTCCCGACCGCTGCCAACGCCAAATATTACATCGACATCATCCTCGAGAAGCACCGGCGCCGTCGCGCGATTCTGTTGGGCAGAAAACTTATAGATCGTTGCTCTGACGAGCACGAGGAAGAGGGACTCGGCGAACTGGAGAACGAGTTTTCGCAGATCCTGCACGGTACCAACGGGGCGTCGCTGCTCAACGGGGCGTCGCTGTTGGATTACGCCCAGCGGCAGATCAACAACGACGATACACTTTTGGGTAATCGCTACCTTTGCCGAGGAGGTGGGATGTTTGTCTTCGCGCCCAGTGGGATTGGCAAAAGTGTTCTAGCGGTTCAGGCCGCGATTGAATTCGCAATCGGGCGCGTGTCGTTTGGAATCAAGCCGGCACGGCCATTGAGATCATTAATCATCCAAGCTGAGGACGACGAAGGCGACACTATCGAGATGTCTCACATCGTTGATCACCTGAAGCTTAGCGAGGCACAAAAAGAGCAGGTTCATCAAAATACCTGGATGGAGTTTGTCAACGACCTGACCGGACACGCTTTTGTCCGAAGGATTGATCAACTGCTCGAGGATCAGCCCTCAGACCTGTTATGGATAAACCCGTACAGTTCCTACCTGGGCGCAGACATCAAGGAGGACAAGGCCAACGCTCTGTTTCTGCGAAATTGGCTAAACCCTGTTCTGACCAAACATCGATGCGGGGCGATTATCGTCGCTCATACGCCTAAAACAAACTTTCGCGACACGTCCGACTGGAAGCCAAGCGATTGGATGTATGCTGGAGCCGGCGCAGCGGTCCTGACCAACTGGGCTCGAGCCGTCCTGGTGGTCGATCCAACCGACACCTACGGCGTCTTTCGCTTCATCGCGGCCAAGCGCGCCCAACGCATAGGCTGGCAAGAAAATGAACGATTTTACGCCCACAGCAGGGAAGAGAGTAAGCTGCTTTGGGTGCCGGCGGACGCCGACCAGGTTGCCTTGGCGAAAAGCAAATCCAAGACGACGCCGGAAGACCTACTGAAGCTTGTGCCGGTCGTGGATCCAATCCTTCAAGAAAAGCTATTCGACATCGCGTCCAAGAAAGGCTTCGGGGAAAAAAAGACGCGGGCTTTTCTCAAAATCCTTGAGGACGACGGCAAAGTCCATGTCCACAAGATCAGGCGCGCAACAGGGGCGAAAGCCGCAATTGGCTACGCCCAACTACAGAGCAGCGAGGGAGAATAATGTTGGCAACCAGAATGTTTGCAGCCGCCGAGAATGTTAGAATGTTGGCGCCCTTATATAATAAGGGGGCGCGCCAACATTCTCAGACCACAATCTTGGCAGGTTTTTCGAATCTTGGCAGGGAATCTTGGCAGTTGCCAATATTCTATCGGCGATCATTAACACCTTTGGGCTTTCTGCCCCGCATAGGCTGCGCCCTATGAGGAACCCGCCGTCCACCGAACAGCCTCAGATCGTCTCTTTGCGCCTGACGGCAGAGCAAGTGCGCAGCCTGGCGCCGATCCTCGCTCGGCAGCGTGGACGTAAGGAAGGCGCTGTTTTATCCGTTACCAGCTTCAGCTACGAGCCGGCAGCCGGGGGTGCGGTCGCGAAGCTTGATGTTGCGTGGTTACCTTGGAAGCTGGCGCAAAAGGTTTGCCGGCTCATTCGTGAGGCGGCGAATGCTGATACTGTGTCAGCGCGGGACGGAAGATGTCATTCTATTCACAGCACACAGACTCTCCCATGCTGAATGGATGTTCCAAGCAGTTTGCGGTAGAGTCTCATAAGAAAAGTCATAAAATCAGAGTCAGGAATCAGCAATGCCGCATCGCCAAAAACTTGCCGTGAGAGCCAAAATGCTGATGCGGTGTCGCGAGGCGTTGAAGCTCACGAGCGAAGGCCTGAGTCAGGTTGATGTTGCGACTCGAATGGGTGTTAGTACTGATTCGGTAAAGCGGTATGTGCAACGGGCGCTTCTGACTGAATCCATGTTCCCGAGTTCGCTCACGCCAGAAAAAGTGGGGGAGCTTCGCATTCTTGAGGGTGAAAAGCTCAACCGAGTGTGGTCACTGGTGTCAAAAGCGTTGGACGTCGTCGATCCGCACGAGGCGGGCAAGATCGCGCGATTAGCCGAGGCCGCGGCACGACTAACCGAACAACAGGCGCGGCTATGGGGCTTGTATCAGCCGACGCGACTAGTCGAGGAAAGTTTGAGGGTGAATCTCACCAAGGTTGATAACCGGGTTGTGGTGCATTTCGATCGTGAGCAACTCAAGCCGCAGTGGCCGACGCCTTACGGCCCAAGGGGACGGCTCACCAACGGGTCGACTGACGCACTCATGGCCAACGGATCACAGGAATAGCGACTTTATGGATCTGCATCTACCTCCGTTATTGGAATGGCAAAAACACTGGTTCGACAAGGTAGAGGCGGCGATTGCGGAGGGCGAGAGCATCTTCATGCTCAACGTAGGCCGGCAGGCTGGCAAGACGAGTGCGTTATTGTTGTGGGCGCTGATGTGGGAACGCGGCGCTCTGGCTGGCGGTCATATTGGTTTTTGTGCGCCATCTGACAAGCACTTGGCGGACGTCAAGGACCGGTTGAAGCGATGGGTAGGCGAGCTGATCAGTGGCCCGAGTCCAGCTGGGTTGGGTTTCGATCTCTCGAGCGGTGGGCGGATCGACTTTTGGCCGTTAGGCTTTGGGGCGATCGCGGCTGGACGAGGCAGATCGTACCAAGCTGTTGTTATCGACGAAGCCGCTTACGTCCCGAACCTTTCGGCGATCCTTGAAGCTAACCTGATGCCGACCTTGGCGACGACTGGCGGCCCGGTGATCTTAGGCAGCACGCCTGACGGGCTCAATAACGACTATCACGATCTGTGGCGTCATACGCCGGAACATGCGCGTTTCAGTGGCGGGTCAGATTTGAACCCGGCGATTAGCGACGCATGGCTAGCGAACAAGCGGCGGACCATGACCGAGTTGCGCTACCTCCAGGAATGCGAGGCGGTCTTCTGCGATGTGGCGGGCCTGAAGCTGAAACGTGCGGAGGTGCGCTACGGCCGGCCGCCCGAGTTGGCGAGTTTCAAGACGATCAGTTTCGGTATTGATCCGGCGACGAGTGTCAAGACCAGTGCTGACTACACTGCTTTAGCGGTATGCGGAATCGACGCTATTGATCGGCGTTGGTTACTCCACCTGGCGCATTGGCGCCTTAGCTGGGGCGAAACAGAGATGAAGCTGCTGGGCTTTTACGCCGCTTGGCGCCCGCATACCGTGATATTCGAGGCGGTAAACTTCGCTGCGCTAGGGTGCCGTGCGTTGCTCAATGCTGGGATGGCGGTACGTCCGATTGTGCCGCACAAGGATAAGATGACGCGGTTTGAACGTTTGCATGTGCGCTACCATATGGGGGAAATTTGGCATAGCGACTCATTGGATCCGGAGTGCGAGAACGAGTTGTACGCGTTCGATTCCGGAAGCCATGACGATGTCGTAGATGCCACAGTTTTCGGATTCACACCGCTGTTTGCGGAGCTCTCGACCGACTGGAGCGAGGACCGGACCAGCGGCCGTTACTGGGGCCATACGTTGCCGCACGAAAAAGAGGTACCGCGATTATATTTGGAAAACGGCGCCTACATGCAGAAGGTGGCTAGTGAGAGCGGCGAGCACGAGATGCAGACCTTTAACCCGGACGGCACGGAGTATGACGACAGTTGGCGTATCGAGCGGGTAGGCGACATGTGCATTGTGTACGAGCACGACCAGGAGATCTCGCGACATCCGCGTTGGCACGAGCCGATTTTGCGGGCGCAGCACCTAGATCAGTACCAAGCGAAACACAATGGAAGACCAGTTAAAACAATTCATTGAAAGCCTCTCGGATGTAGAGCGTGGTCGACGTGCTGGTTGGCATTGGTTCCCGGGCGTTGCAGCAAGGCGCGCACCGCGGCGATTGACTCATCCGCTGGCCGGCGTTGAGCTCGGGGTTCGGGACCATGAGACGCAAGCCCGGATCATGGCTGAAGACTGGCTGAACGCCGGGCCCGGGGCTAACCTTCCACGTCTACAACCGCAAAATGGGAGCTGGGCGGCGTTGTGCTATTCGTATCCCGAGCGGGCGAATGGCGCGATGACCTGGCTCGAGCACTACTATACGCTTGGCAGCCTGATCGAACCGTACGAATGGCGCCGGCGCGCCGTGCTGCTTGAATGGCAAGCTTTTTGCGGGCTGCAGGTTGCGATATTTGTGCCGGGGCCGAATGGAAGCGTGACGAAGGAAGCAATGCGCGGGGCCCAACGGCGGACGATTGTCGGGAATGACTTCAGGGGTGTCTACCTGGACCAGCCGATTAGCAAACCCGACGGTGTTGTTGAGCTCGGAATTTCGTTCGCTTAGGAGCCGCTTCGCGCTTAGGTTAGGGTCGAGAAGTATTCGACATGTGAGTTTATCCAGGGGTCCGCGCACGCGATGTGATGCGGGCCTTTTTTTGTTTCTCGGAAGGACTTTGTTTCACATATGGGCTCAAAGCGCTCGAGCCTATTCGCGCGGGATCTCCCCGCGTATCATTCGTCACTCCCGAGAAAGTCTAATCGCCGACCTTGCCAAGCGTAAAGTCCGGCACATATCCGTGACGATCAAAGAAGTCCAGAATGTGACCGTAGAGCACTTCGCGATCCTTTTCGGCGTCCGGATGCTCTTTGATGGCGGAGTCAAGAGCCTCGTTGATGCGGTTTCGCAAAATGTCGGGGACGATTACAATTTTCACAGGCGAGACATTTTCAGATGGCGCATTTGTTTCATGGAGCCTCGAAGCTCTGTTCGCAGATTCTCTCTGCGCACCATACTGCACACATCTGAAAGTTTTCTAATTCTGCTCTTCCCGAATCGCGTTCGGGTCCATTTCGCTGGCGCGAGCGGATGCGGCGTGGAGCGCGCCGTGCAGTTGGCTGTGGTACGTTAACGCCTGGTCGAGATGTCGCCCAAGCTTGTCATGGTCGCATTGCATCTCGGCGATTTTGCAAAGTGCTAAGTGCGCGCCCAGCGCATGGCTGTCTGTGAGCGCATCGCTATTGCCGTAATCCTCACCGGGGCTATCAGGATCGCCCAGTTGGGCAATGTAGGAAGTGAGGGTTTTTTCATCGGGATCGGACGAGGCTTTGGCGGCGGCCTTGGCCATGTCGGCGACTTTGACTATATAGTTATGCGTGCCGCGGGTAAATTCTTGAATTTGATTACTCATAAGGCTAGGTCCAGATCACGCCGTTGGGGAGCGGGTATTGCGGTTCGGTCGGCTGTCTGACGTGATCCATGTGGATGGACGGCCATGATTTTCCCGCCAAGGCCCCGGTCAGGTGAGTGACGCTAACCAGATGCCTCGCGTTATCGACCGCTGTTACTTGCGCCGTTGTGGCCGTCTGCCCAAGGCAGAAACGCACGTTGACGGTATCTCCTACGTTGATCGCAGCTTGTGCCATGTTATTTTCCCTCCGATTTTCCGTCCCTGAGTTGCGCAAATCCGGCCGCAATCGCGGCTGTGATCGCCGGGGCCAGCCGTTCGGCCAACTGGTCGCCGATCAGCATCAACTCTGCGTCTCGCGCGGCTTTCGCTCTGGCCTGGGCTTCGTAATTTGCACGCTCCTGTGCCTGCTGCTTGCCAATTGCCTCATTGATTTCAGCAGTACGCCGGGCAAAAAGAGCTTCTGGCGTGTTCGCCGCAGCCTCGGCCGAAATCCTAGCCGCTTCTCGGGCTTGCTCGTCGCGCTGCCTTTCACGCTCTTGGTCGTCTTGCTGGCGCAGCCGACCTAAGTTAATCGCCATTTGCTGACTTGAATTTGCTAACATTTTGTTTATGGGGTGTTTACGGTTTGACGTTTTGCGCACTCTCGCAATCTGTCCCATCGGGCACGGGCAGCCGCGCGGGCCGCTTCGCTGCGCTCTTGTGGAGTGCGTTTGCTAGCTCCGCGTTGGGCCAGAATACTTGCGGCTAGCTTTATGGTATCGGCTGTCGCCATTTGGAAAGATTCGCATTGAAAAGATGCGCACGCTAGCATAATATTTCAGTGAGTTTGAAATTCAACCTAACTTAAAAGCATTGCGAATGAATCTTTCAAAATTCGAGTTAACCAAAGGGTTCGACGTGACGAATTCGCCGCCCGATAATCCGCAAAATCCGGAAACGTTCAGGGCGAACTCAGTTCAAGAGCTTCTTGACGCCACACTAACGCCATCGACTGTCATCACTAGCTGGGGCTTTGGGAAAACGCTTCCGGCCGCGCTTCTGGCCGGCGCCCAAGGCGATACGGAGTGCATGGGTACTAACGCCGCTCCGCTTCCGGTCGCGCCTGACAAGTCGTTAATCAACACGATGATCCCGGTGACTTACCCGAGCCAGGCTGGTCGGCGCTCCTGAGCGAGCCTGCCGCAAAAGATGAGCCATTGCCCAAGGTCATGACAGCGGACGCCTCAACAAACGCGCCAGAATCGGCGCTAATGAATTCCTAGCATATGCCTGATTCATCAGATTTTACTGTAGCTTTGAACGCGGACGTGAGCGGGCTTGTCGAGGGTCTAGACGAGGCGCGCACGAGCGTAGAGGAAACCGCCGAATCGATGAAGTCAGCCGGCGAGGAAGGCGGCTCGGGTTTTGGCGAAGCGATGGAGGGCGCGGGTGAGGCAATGGAGGGATTCAAGGAGCACGCCGACGGAATGCTGGAAAACCTTGGCAAAATGACTGAAGGCTGGACAGGGCTCCTTTCGGTGATGGGGGCGGGCGCGATCGGTGAATTAATGGAGCGCGTGGCAGAAACGACGCTCGAGTTGGGCGACAGTCTTCGGACCACTTCGGCAATGTTAGGTGTCTCGGCGGATGACGCGCGTGCCTTCACAGAAAGCATGTCGAGCTTGGGCGTAAATAGCACCGCTGCCACGATGGCCATAAGGCGACTTGAACTTGACGCCTCGGCGGGCGGTAAACAACTCGAGAGGCTGGGCATATCCACTAGGGAGGCTACCGGCGAAATGAAGACTGGCAGTGAGCTGTTTACTGAAGTAGTCGAGAAGCTGAACAGCATGACCGACGCAGGGGCGCGTTCGGAGGCCGCCTTTACCTTGCTTGGGCGTGGCGCTGCGCAATTGCTTGGGGTGTTGCCGCAACTAAACGAAGAGATAGAAAGGCAGCGCGAAGAACAGGCACAAAATACGGCCGTCAATAAGGAAGCCGAAGACCAATCACTGGCCCTACATGACAAGCTTACTCAATTACAAGCAGCTTGGGAAAACGCGGTCGTCAAGACTTCACCCGCTGTCGTGCAGGCGCTTGAGGCCATCAGGCGCGAGATGAATTTCGATGCGCAGGTCATCGACGCCCTGACTAAATCGGTCCAAGGCCTGGGCTCGGCCCTATCGGCAGGACTGGCACAGCTCAATACCTACCTTCAACAGGCTAGCGCGGGCGTTGTGAAGTTCCAGCACGACAAGGAACAGGCGATGAAGGACATACAGCATCGGCTTGCTGGCGGTGATTACGGTGGTGAGCTTGGACGCTATCAAGGCGAGGGTAGCGGAACCGATGTCAGCGACTGGTTCGCGGCACATGGGGAACGCTCGTTCCAAGGCATGGGCGAAGAGGGCCTCTCCGTCCCGGATGAAGAGCACGCAACATGGGCCCCTAAAGGCGGTAAGGGCGGCGGGGGCGGCGCTGGCGACATGAGCGCAATGGACCAGCAGCTCACGGACGTAACCGACAAAATGCAGAAGCTCACGGGCGAGTATAACAAGCTAGGGGACGAGGCGAAAATGTCTGCCAAGGCAAGCGAGTCGTCATTTACCGAGCTGAGCGCGGTCGCGTCGGCTGATTATCAGAAGATGAATGACGACTACAAGAAGTTCGTCGAGGCGGTGCAGAGCGGTTCGAAAGAAGGAGCAAAGCAGGCCGAGGCAGCCTGGAGAGAGGCAGCTCAGAACTTCCAGAAAGATTGGGATGCCGCTCGGCAGAAAGCTCAGGCCGATATGCAGCAGATTAAAAGCGCCGCCGACCAGATGTCTAGTCAAGTGAGCGGGATCCTTAACCAAGCGATCAGCGGCAAGTTGAATTGGAAAACCGAGCTGGACAAGGTTTTGTCACAGATGCTCGATGCGCTGATCAAGTACGTGTTTGAGATGGTTGCCTACATGAAGGCTGGCGACACGATGCAAGAAGCAAGCCAGCAGGCGAGCAAGGGCAACATGATCGGGACGCTAGCCAACTATTTCGCCCAGGCGCTTGGACTGCAGGCGTCAGCCAAAGCAACCACGGTTGTCAGTGATGCCGGAACCGGCGCATCTGGCGCGTTCAGTTCGGCTGCCCAGGTGCCCTACGTAGGGTATCTCATCGCACCAGCAGCCGCGGCTAGTGCGTTTGCAGATGTCCTATCCTACGCCGAGGGCGGGTTTGACGTGCCCCCTGGCGCTCACCCCTTAACAATGCTTCACCCCTCGGAGATGGTGCTCCCAAAAGACTTGGCTGAAAATGTGCGCAGCATGAGCGGGGGCAGTAGAGGCGGAGGCGTCCACAACACGATGAACATCCAGTCGCTTGACCCGAGCAGCCTAGCTAACATCGTGCAACGTAACCCTGACCTGTTCGGCAAAGCTGCGGCCCAGCATCGCCGAAACGGAGGCTTTGCCGGCAGATGAAAGTGAAACCGCTACCGGTCACGATATTGCGACCAACGATATTGCTTACAGATCACGTGTGGGCCGAGCTCGATCGACTGGCGACCGAGCGGAATTGTTCAAGAAACGATCTTGGGACTGAAGTGTCTCGCCGGCTGTGTGCAGAATCAGACTTCTCCGATCGCATGGACCTCGCGACGGCGAAAATAATCCAGCTGCGCCAGGCTGGAAAACCGGACTCCGCGGCGTGGCCTAGCGATCCGCTCGATTGCCTAGCGGTGGCGATTTGCATGGCTGTCTATTTAGAGCATGTGGCTGAGCATAAGATCCTCGCCATGACAGAGGAAGATTTGGACTTCTGGAACCGTGAGGTAAAGCGGACCGGTCGGAGTTTTGAGTATTTGATTTCTCAGAGCGTTTTCGGTCCGCAACTGAAAGGTGCCTAATTTATGGCTCTAGGATTTGTCCAGGGCACATTTGCTAACAGTACCGGCGCTGGAACCGTGTTGGCCAAAGCGTTTTCGGTCAGTGTTACCGCTGGCGATTTATTGGTTGCCCTCGTGCAAACGCCCACCACCGCTGGTGGGATGACTCTTACCGACAACATGACGGGGAATTCCTGGTCGGCTGTTACTCAAGTGACCATTGGGGGCGAGGTGATCTACAGATCAGAAGTAATCGCGACTTCGACCGGAAGCGTCACCATCACCGCTACCGCCAATACTTCCGTAGGTTTCATTAACCTGTATATTGGAGAATGGAATATTGGCGGCCATGCTCTTGCTAGGGATGTAAATGACGTAACAGGTTCTGATGCCGGAACCTCTTTTGCATCTGCCTCAATAACGACCACCAATAACCCGGATATCTTGATCTGCTGGTATAGCAACAATGGGTCACTCACCGGATTATCGTCTGGATGGACCCAGAACGTTTATGATACCCCGAATGGCAACGGATACGCCAGCGCGGTTGTCACAACCGCTGCGGCCTACCAGTTGACTGCGACTCAGCCTGGGGGTGGCGATGTAAGTGTCATCTATGCTTATAAAGCGACCACGAGCGGCACGATCAACATCAACGCCACCGTCCCGCTTACGCCCGACACGGTCTTGACCCTTACTCCGCAACTGGCGCTCAAGACACCCGTCGGAATCTTGCCCGGAACCGTGCTGAGCTTTGGCGCTCAGTTGCAGCAACCTGACACGATCGCCATCACTTCCGCGACCATCCAGACCCTGACGCCCGGAGTGCTCGAGCAAATGATCGCGCCATTCCCGATTCAGAACATTCTCGCCCTGACGGCCAATGTGACTGGTCCCACACTGCTTTCGGGTGCCAATGCCCCAACCCCGGCGACCGTCGTAACGCCGAGGCCCAGAAACATCCATGGCCCGCAGATCTACATATGACGGAGGAATGGAATAGTGGGCCCGCTTTTGGTTGGGCCAAAGCTAGGCGTGCGGGCGGTAGGTCCAACACTGCCAGCCCATAGGTTCACTTGGAATGCAGCTTGGCCAGCGCAATGTCGTTTTGCTTTCGGATTTCCTCGTCATGATAGCTCGAATTCGTTGATCGGTTAATCGAATCCTCCGCGCGGTTAATCCAATCCCCTATGGACGTCATCCAGGCTGGTGGTTCCTTTTGAACAGGGATAAATATCGTACCGATCCCAAACAGGACCACGGCAGCAATCATCCACGCGACCCCCTTTGCAAATGCCCTCAAGCCCGAACTCACGACCGCATCGACGGCCACAACGGCTTTCCTGCGGAATTCTGCGTCGTCGGTTGGTGCTGGGGTTGGCACCCCAGACCCCTGCTGGGGTTTGGGGCAGCGCCCCAAGGTGACGTAGCGGCCCTTTTCAGGGTCCCAGAAAGTATGCGTGTTCTGGTTCATATGTTACTCAAATTCTGCTGACATGATCTTTTCGACGACCTCTGCATGAAAATCGAGGGCAGCTTCTTTGGTTCCGAAGCGGTGAGCCTCAAAGCTGGTTCCCATATCTACCAAGCTTACCTCCCAAAAGAGTGGAGGACCGTCGCGCGCAGTGTCGCACCCCTGAAATCTTGTCTCAATTCTCCAGTCATTGATTTCATCATATTTAATCTGGCAGCGCTCCCATTCGCGTTTCCACCATTGCCGCCATTCTGACCAACTACACAAAACCGGGACGCCATCCTTGTTCAGGTAGGCGTAGGTTGCGCTCTCGTCCGCGTTGAATTCGTCGGTCAGATTTCCTCCATCCTCGCCACTCTTCTGAAGCGAATGGCGAGACCGGAGCTAATCATCAAGATCCTTTAGGCCACGGCAGCCTTAACGCCCCATCCGTCGCCGTACCGCGTGGCGGAGGCCCGGACGCGCCGTTGGCCGGCATCGTTCTTTCGGGTCTCGCCCGCGAAAGCCTCGAGGCGCTTGGCCATCGCCGCTGCCTGGGAAAGATTCTCGCACACTATCTGTTCAACTTCTTCGGCGATGATCTCGTTCCCTGCCATTTCGAGTGAATCGAAAACGAACCGAGTCAGCAGCCGCTCAACGCATTCACTGTTCGATTCGCCAAAGACCTCGGCCAGTTTCGCAACTTCCGCGGCTGTCTTATCCGAGAGAGAAATAGGGTTTTTCATGGGTTCAAAACTATTCCACAAGACAAGTTATGGCAACTGATATCTTGCTGTTTTACTTGTCCTATGGAAAAGTTGAGGAGTGAATGGCATTTCCGATATGATCGGCC